>Ga0182016_10000827_pt1 | contig 38263 bp, 40 predicted proteins | sample 712S2MmetaG_FD_120491 | JGI IMG/M metagenome (GOLD analysis project Ga0182016, IMG submission 120491) | Permafrost microbial communities from Stordalen Mire, Sweden - 712S2M metaG | ecosystem: Environmental > Terrestrial > Soil > Wetlands > Permafrost | place: Sweden: Stordalen | collected...
GGGAAATCGACCGTGACTGCGCCGGCGTGTTCGAAGGTCAGCGTCAGCTTGGCGGTCTCGCCCTTGACCAAGGGATGCTTCAGGCCGGTCAGCATGATGTGGTAGCCGCCGGGCGCGAGCTTGACGTCGCCATGGGCGGGGATCGCCAGGCCGTCCTTCAGCTCTTGCATCTTCATCACGTTGCCCTGCATCGACATCTGATGAATCTCGACATTGGCGAAATCAGCCGAGCCGCCGGTCAGCTTGTCGGCCTCGCCTCCGCCGTTGCGGATTTCGAGATAGGCGGCGCCGACATCAGCCCCTTTTGGCGTCGCGCGCGCCCACGGCTTCTCGATCGTCAGGTCGCCCGCTTTGATTCCTTCAGCGAGCGCGGGGACGGCGACGAGCGACAGCGCGAGCGCGAGCGCCGCGGCGATGGCGTGAAATCGAGTCATGGTTGCATCCTTTCTTTGTTGCCGATTGGCGGCGCCTCGCTCACGGCGTCACGGTGAACTGGAAGTCGCCTTGGGTGTGGTGGGTGTCGACCGACACGGCGCGCCACGTCACGGTGTAGACGCCAGGCGGCAGCGTCTTGCCGACCTTGACGATCAGCACGCTTTTGTCGGCGGGATCGACGCTAGGCTTGCCGAGCGGGACGGCCGCGCCACCCTCCGCGGTCAACGCGACGCCTGAAAAATGCGGTTCGACGCCCTCGCTGAACTTCAGCCGAATCTCGGCGGGCGACGTGACCGCGCCGCCGACAGCGGGCGTGGCCTTCTCGAGTTGAGCGTGCGCGAACGCCGCGGGGGCGGCGAAGACGAAAGCGAGCGCGGCGGCGATTCTGACGATCGAGCGACGGTTCATGGATGCCCCCAATTGAAGATCGGTTTGCCGAGCGAATCGGGAAAGATGTCGTCGAAGAAGAAGTGCAACTCTCCCACCGCGCCGACCCCGCGGCCGCTCGCGCTGTTCATCGGAACGATCGCTTCGAGCGCGAATTGCCACGTGTCGGCCATATAGATGGCGCCCGGCTGAATTGTGCCGGTCGTCTGGTTGGTTCCTGGCGCGAAGTTCGAGATCGGCTTCGAGAAGGTGAATTCGGTGACGGGGATCAGATGCCTGAAGAAGTCGTTGTCGATCTCGGCGACGTGCGAATTGTAGTAGGGCAGGCTGTATTGGACGGTGAAACCCCAGTTGAGGGTCGTCGGGTTCTGATTGCCCTCGGTCCAGGATTCGCCGGGTATGGTCTCGCTGAGCTCGGCCGTCACGGCGAGCGGGCGCAGGATGTTCAGGCTCTTGGGCAGGCTGCCGAACCCGAGGCCCACGTCGAGAACCGGCGTGTAGGTGTTGAAGGGATTGGTCATGTTCGGCGTGCCGGTATGGGCCCAAGTCACGTCGAGACCCGCCGACGCCATGAACTCCCATCCGGGAACGCAGAGGAAATTGTATTTGGCCTCGGTGTCGACGTCGCCCCAGCCGTATCCGCCGGGCCTGAGCCAGGTGGGGCCGTCCGAGACCGACAGTCCGAAGCCGGGGAAGATGGTCTTGGTGTAGCTGAAGCTCGCGTCGAACTCCTGCGCTCCGTCGGAATTCTGCGGCAGATAGGTCAGCGTCGGCAGCGCGAGTTCATCGCCGACGCCGGGGTCGTCGATGCCGAGGGTGGCGGGAAAGATGCGGTCGCCGCACACGGCGTGCGCGAACGCAGGAGATAGCCAGAGGGCCGCCGCAACGCCGATTGCGGCGCGCGCGCCGCTTCGCCAGGTCGAGGAAAGCATGAAGATTCGCCTTGAAGTCGTGAGAGATGGGTTCGCGCGCCGCTGGTGACGGCGCGCGAGCGGATTTCACGTCAGGCGAAGAAAGGCGGGGCTCTGGGCTGGGCGAAGCGGATCGCGCCGAGCCGCGGACGCAGAAAATCGGGGTGGGTCGGCGGCGCTCCGTCGACGATCGCCAGACGCTCGGGCAGGGTCGGCGGCGGCGCTTCGAGCAGAACCGCCTGCGAAGCGAACTGGCAGAGCGGGCAGCCGGCGTCGCAGCCACCCGGCTGGCGGTCGCGCGTCGCCGGCGACGAACCGTCGTCGCCTTGCGTGCAGAGGACGGCGGCGGGGCCGAAAGTCGCCTTGAGTTCGGCGGCGACGACGGAAAGATCTCGGGCTTCCAGCGGATGGTGGTAGGGCAGGGCGACGAGCTGGGCGACAACGGCGATCGCCGCGAGCAGGGTCATCAGACGCGACAACGACCACGCCGGCCGCGCGCGACGTCCCTTCGCCTTTCGCTCTCCCGCTTTCGCCACCGGAAATCCCTGCGGCGCGGCGTCAACCGCGTCCGTCGGTGAAGTTAGAGGTGAGGCCGGGGCGCCTGTCAATTGCGGCCACGCGGATTTGCGCGCCGGGCCGCGCGCGTCTATGCCAGGGCGACGATGACTCGAACCGGGGGGCCGCGCGGCGGCGTCGCAGACGGCGCGGCGCGCCGCAAACGCGCAGCGTGAACATAAGATTGCAGCGTGTTCAGGTTGCGCCGGCGGCAGGACCGGCCGTGCTGCCGGCGAAGGCTGGCCGCTCGCCGCGCGACATGCGGATGGTCGCCGTCCTGCTGATGTGCGCGGCGACGGTGTGCTTTTCCGGCATCGATTCCTCCGCCAAATGGCTGGGCGTGCGGCTTCCGGAGGTGGAGATCGTCTGGGCGCGCTATGTCGGCGCAGCGCTCTTCAGCCTGATGGTTGCGCGGCCGCTGTCGCGTCCGGCGGTCCTGCACGCCAATCGTCCCTGGCTGCAGCTTTTCCGCTCGGCGCTGCTGCTCGGCTCGACCTACGCCAATTTCCTGGCGCTGAACAAACTGCAGCTCGCCGAGACCTCGACGATCTCTTTCTTGACGCCGCTGTTCGTCGCGTTGATGGCGGGGCCGTGGCTCGGCGAACGGGTCGGCGGCGCGCGCATGGCGGCCATCGCGGTCGGCTTTTTCGGCGTGGTCATCGCGACCCGGCCTGGCACCTCGGCCTTCCAGCCGATCGTCTTCGTCGCGATCGCCGGCGTCGTCTGCAACGCCGGCTACGGCCTGACGACCCGCCGGCTGGCTGGCCACGATTCGGCCGAGACGACGCTCGTCTGGACGCCGCTGGCCGGCGTGATCGCGACGACGCCGCTGCTGCCTTGGTTCTGGGTGACGCCGCAGAGCCCGCGGGTCTGGGCGGTGATGCTGCTGATGGGCGCAAGCGGGGCGTTCGGGCACTGGCTGATGATTCTCGCCCACCAGCGGGCGCCCGCCTCGGCGATGGCGCCGTTCGGCTATACCCAGTTGCTGTGGATGATCATCATCGGCTGGCTGGTGTTTGGCGACACGCCGCCCGGAGCGACGCTGTTGGGCGCCGGAATCGTCATCGCCTGCGGCGTCTTTCTCGCCTGGCGCGAGCGGCGCGGCGCGCGTTGACGTGGCGTCGCCTGCGGCTGAGGCGCTTGTGAGCGCCGCGCCCTCGCCAATATGATGATCTCGATTGACGCGACAGCGAAGGAACGGATGACGGCGGTCGCGACGGAACCGAGCGGCGCAGCGACGGCGCCCGTTGCGGCGGGACTTTCCGCCGAACCGGCCGAACGCCTCGGTCGCGGGCGCGCGCCGTCGTCGTTCACTGGCTTCAACCGCTGGGTCGCGCTGGCCGCGGCGTTCGTCCTGCATGTGGCGATTCTCGCGCCGTTGTGGCTGCAGTTCGATCGGACGCCGATCACGCCGCCGCCGAGCGAAGCGATTCCGGTCGAGATCGTCGTCGAACCTCCGCAGCCGACGCCGCAGCCGTCGGCTTCGCCCGAGGCGCCGCCGAAACCGCCGGTCGACCTCCAGCCGGCCCATGACGCGCCGAAGGCCGCAACCGACGACAAGGCGGAGCCGCACGAAGGGGTCGACGCGAAGAAGAACGCCGAGACGGCGCCGCCCGACCAGCCGCAAACCGGCCAAAAGCAGCCGTCGAGCGACGAAGCCAAGTCCGCCGAGCCGACCCCCGACCAAACGGCCGACGCCAAGCCCGACAGCGAGCCGCTGAAGCCCAGCGACGATGCGCTCGCGGCCGCCGCCGCGCCGCCGGCGACGGTCAAAGAGCCCGATTCGCCGCCGAAGGTCGCGCTTCTGACGGGTCAGCCGATGCCGACCTGGTCCAAAGACAAGCAATACTCGACCTTCAAGCCGATTCCCGACGTCGCCTTCGGCGACGCGGCGGCGAGCCCGATCGGCGGCGGCGCCGCCCAAACGACCTATCTCACCGTCATCTACGGCCTGATCATGAAGCATCTGCGCATGACCGACGCGCTGCGGGCGGAGGCCGAAAAGGTCGTCGGCGCGATCTCATTCGTCGTCGACGGCCATGGCCAAGTGGTCGAGCGCAGCGTCACGCAGCCGAGCGGCCTGAACCCGCTCGACGCCGCGGCGCTCGAGGCGGTGCGCGAGGCTGCGCCTTATCCGACTCCGCCGATGGGCATGCCGGTCGGGTTGAAATTCACCTACGGCGGCAAAAGCGGGGGTTGAGGCGGACGCGTCATCTTGTCATAAGGCGCGCCATGACCAAGCCGAAGTTCAAACCTCGCAAGCAAGTGGCGGCGCTCGCCATCCGTCGGGATCCAATCGAAGGGCTGCGGGTGATGCTGGTGACGTCGCGCGGCACCAAGCGCTACGTGGCGCCGAAAGGCTGGCGCATGAAGGGTCGCCAGGACCACGACGCGGCGCAGATCGAGGCGATGCAGGAAGCGGGCGTCGTCGGCAAGATCCGCAAGAAGCCGATCGGCTTCTACGAATACTGGAAGCGGCTCAGCGACCATTTCGAGCTCTGCCGGGTCAAAGTGTTCCTGCTCGAGGTCGAGCGTCAGCTCACCGACTGGAAGGAGCGCGGCCAGCGGCAGATCGCCTGGTTCGACCCCGACGAAGCGGCCGACCTGGTCGACGAGCCCGGCATGAGCGCGATCATCCGCGACCTGCCGGCGCGGCTGAAGGCGGCGCGCTAGCCGAGCGGACCCGCGCTTGCGGGTTCGCCTGCATTGCCTGATCATGGCGCCTGTCGCGGTCGGCGCTTCGGCGCGCGGCCGGTGGTCAGCGTGTTCAACGATCATCGGAGGCGCCCGCGATGGACCTCTCGCTCACGATTCTCAATCTCGCCGGCAGTGTCGCGCTGCTGCTGTGGGGCGTCCATATGGCGCGCACCGGCGTGCAGCGCGCCTTCGGCGCCAAGCTGCGAAGCGCGCTGGGCGGCGCACTGCGCAATCGCCTCGCGGCCTTCGCCGCCGGCCTCGGCGTGACCGCGGTGCTTCAGAGCAGCACCGCGACCGGCCTGATGGTCGCGAGCTTCGCCGCGGGCGGCTTTGTCGATCTCACCGCGGCGCTGGCGGTGATGCTCGGCGCCAATGTCGGCACCACGCTGATCGTTCAGGCTCTGTCGTTTGACGTCGCGGAAATCGCGCCGGCGCTGATTCTCGTTGGCGTGATTCTCTTCCGCCGCGCCGCGGCGGCGCCGCGCGACCTCGGCCGGGCGGCGATCGGCCTCGGACTGATGCTGATGGCGCTACACCAGCTTCTCGGCCTGCTGACGCCCTATGAGGACGTGCCGAGCCTCAGGCTGCTGCTCGGCGCGATCGCCACCGAGCCCGTTCTCGACGTCATCGTCGCCGCCGGCCTGACCTGGGCGACGCATTCGAGTGCGGCGGTGGTGCTGGTGATCATGTCGCTCGCGGCCAAGGGGACCGCGCCGCCGCTCGCCGCGCTCGCCATGGCGCTCGGGGCCAATCTCGGCGCGGCGCTCAATCCCTGGTTCGAAGGCGTTTCCGACGCCGATCCGGCTGCGCGGCGTGTTGCCCTTGGCAACCTCATCAACCGCGCCGTCGGCGTCGCGGTCGCACTCGCATTCCTGTCGACGATCTCGCGCTTCCTCGTCACTGTCGAGTCCGACAACGCTCGCCTCGTTGCCGACTTCCACACGGCGTTCAATGTCGTCCTGGCGCTCGTCTTCATGCCGCTGCTGACGCCGTTCGCCGCGTTGCTCAAGCGCATGCTTCCGGCGCGCGTCGATCCAGCCGATCCTTCGCGGCCGCTCTATCTTGATCCCGCCGCAGCCGAGGCGCCGGCGATCGCGCTCGGCGGCGCGGCGCGCGAGGCGCTGCGGCTCGCCGACGCGCTGGAGGCTATGCTCGACGGCATGCGCGACGCGCTCGCCAACCCGGATCGACGCCAGATCGGCGAGACGAAGCGGCTCGACGACGTGCTCGACAAGCTCAACGCCGCGATCAAGGCCTATCTCACCGGCCTCGACCCCGAGGCGCTGAGCGCCGCCGACCATCGCCGCCTGCGTGACATCCTCACTTTCTCGACCAACCTCGAGCAGGCCGGCGACATCGTCGATCGCGGGTTGCTGGCGATGGCGACCAAGATGGCGAAACGCGGGGTCGTGTTTTCCGAGTCCGGGCGGGACGAAATCCTGCGCATCGTCGATCGGCTGATCGCCAACGTGCGCACGGCCGCATCGCTGTTCATGACCGGCGACGAGCGCGCGGCGCGTCAACTCGCGGCGGAGAAGGAGGCGTTCCGCGCGTTGGAAGTCGACGCGACCGACGCGCATTTCGAGCGGCTGCGTTCGGGGCGGGTCGATTCGGCCGAGACCAGCGCGCTGCATCTCGACGCGCTGCGCGATCTCAAGGCGGTCAACACTCATATTGTCGCAGCGGCCGCCTATCCGGTGCTGGCGAGCCGCGGCGAACTGCTGTCGACGCGCATCCGCGGCGACGCCTGAACGGCGCTACGCCGCCTTGCCGCAGGCCCGGCAGAGACCCTGCATCTCGACCATCTGGCGATGGGGCGCGAAACCGGCGCGCTCGGCCGCTTTGCGCAGCAGAAGCGCGACTTCGTCGTCCTCGATCTCGTCACTGCGGCCGCATTTCTCGCACAGCAGCAAGACGCCCTGGTGATCGTGGCCGACGTGTTCGCACGGCGCATAGGCGTTGCGGCTCTCGATCTTGTGAAGGAAGCCGTGGTCGAGAAAGAAGTCGAGCGCGCGATAGACGGTCGGCGGCGCGACCGGCTTGCCCTCCTGGCGCGCCAGCGCGTCGAGGATCGCATAGGCGCCGAGCGGCGCGCGGCTGTGGCCGAGAATGGCGAGCACGCTGCGCCGCGCCGCGGTCAGCTGCAGGCCCTGCGACGCACAGGCGCGCTCCACTTCCGCCACCCAGCCCTTGCCGCCCGCGCGGGCCTGTTTCGTGGTCATCTGATTTCGTTTCCTTCGCCGCTGAGCCTACCACGCCCCTGTGCATCCGTCGCGGGTGGGGGCTTGCGTCATGAGATGTTATAACATAACAAATTCGCCGCCGCCCTCCAAGCGGGGCCGATCGATCCAGGAGACCGCAATGTCGTGCAACCTGTTCGCCGTCGGCGCCTTCGCCGTCCTCGCCCTTTCGGCCTCGCCGGCGCTCGCCGACCCGGTGAAGGTCGTGGCCGCCGAAAATTTCTATGGGGACATGGCGATGCAGATCGGCGGCGAGCATGTCGCCGTCACCAGCATTCTGACCAACCCCGACGACGATCCGCATCTGTTCGAAGCGAGCCCCGACACCGCCAGGGCGCTCACCGACGCGCAGGTCGTCATCGTCAACGGCGTCGACTACGATCCCTGGATGGAGAAACTGCTCGGCGCCCACAAGTCCCCCGGCCGCGAGGAGATCGTCGTCGCTCAGCTGGTCGGTCGCAAGTCCGGCGACAATCCGCATCTCTGGTACGACCCCGATTACGTCAAGGCGGCGGCCAAGGCGCTGGTCGCCGATCTCGCAGCGGTCGACCCGGCCCACAAGGCGGATTACGACAAGGGCGAAGCGGCGTTTCTCGAATCTCTCGAGCCGCTCGACGCCAAGATCGCCGACATGCGCAAGCAGTATGGCGGGCAACCGATCATCGCCTCCGAGCCGGTGTTCGGCTATCAAGCGGGGCTGATCGGCCTCAAGGTCCACGACGAGAAATTCGCGCTTGCCGTGATGAACAACGCCGAGCCGACGGCTTCCGAAGTCGCGGCGTTCGAGGACGACCTCAAGGGCCACAAGGTGAAGGCGATGCTCTACAACGCGCAGGCGAGCGAACCCTCGGTGGCGCGTCTGGTGCAGATGGCCAAGGCGAACGGCGTCCCCGTCGTCGGCGTGTCGGAGACCGAGCCGGCCGGTTCGAACTATCAGAAGTGGATGATCGGGCAGCTCGAAGCGCTCGACGCCGCGCTCGGCGGCGCGGGCAAGTGAGCGCCCTGCGCTTCGACGCCGTGACCATTCGGCTGGGCGGCCGAGACATTCTCTCGGCCGCCAGCTTCGTCATCGAGGACGGCGAATTCATCGGCATGCTGGGCGCCAACGGCGCCGGCAAGACGACGCTGATGCGCGCCGCGCTCGGCCTGACGCCGGTCGCGTCGGGGGCGATCCGCGTTCTCGATCGGCCTGCCACGCGGGGAAACGCCGCGGTCGGCTACATGCCGCAGAACCGCGGACGGGCGCAGGGTCAGCGGCTGACCGGCTACGACGTCGTCGCCAGCGCGGCGATCGGCGCGCGCTTCGGGCTCGTCCGCCTCGACAAGGCGATGCGGCGCGAGATCGACTGGGCGCTCGATCACGTCGACGCGCGCGCGCTGGCGCGCCGTTCGATCGGCGAGCTCTCCGGGGGCGAGCGCCAGCGCCTGCTGCTGAGCCAGGCGCTGCTCGGCCGGCCGCGTCTGCTGCTGCTCGACGAACCGCTGATCTCGCTCGATCCCGCCTACCAGAAGGGCGTCGTCGACATCGCGCGGCGGTTGCGCGACGAATTGAACATCGCGATTCTCTTCAGCGCCCACGAACTCAACCCGCTGGTCAACGCGATCGACCGCGTGCTCTACCTCGGCGGCGGCGCGGCGGTGATCGGACCCGTCGACGAGGTCGTCACCGGCCCGGTGCTTTCGCGCCTTTACGGCGCCGAGATCGAGGTCGTGCGCGTCAAGGAACGCTTTTTCGTCATGGCCGGCGATGTCGACGTCGAGCGCGAAGCCCACCGGCACGAGCATGGGCATGGGCATGGGCATGGACATGCGCAGGATGGCTGACGCTCGGCGATTGGGACGCGACCCGCCCTCACCCCTTTCTGTCCTGCACGCGGGAGAGGGGGCGAATCCCTTCTCCCGCTCGCGGGAGGGGGACGCGCGCAGCGCAAACCCGACGAGGGGGCGCCGCGATGTTTGACTACGACTTCATGCGCACCGCTTTCGCCGCCGCCGGCGTCGCAGCGGTTCTCGCGGGGACCGTCGGGTTCTTTCTCGTGCTGCGCGGCCAGACTTTCGCCGGCCACGCGCTTTCGCACGTCGGCTTCACCGGCGCGACGGGCGCGGTGCTGTTCGGCTTGTCGCCGCTCGCCGGACTCGTCGGCTTCACGCTGGTGGCCGGAATCGCCATGGGCCTGTTCGGCGAAAAGCTCGCCGAACGCGACGTCGCGATCGGCATGATGCTTTCGCTGGCGCTCGGGCTCGGCCTGCTGTTCCTTCATTTCTACACTTCGGCCGCGACGCAGGCGACGGCGCTGTTGTTCGGAAACGTGCTCGGCGTCGACTCTTCGGCGCTGCTGACCCTGCTGCTGATGGCGGCGGCGAGCCTCGTCGCGCTCGCGTTCATCGGGCGGCCGCTGGTCTTCGCCTCGCTGCAGAGCGAGCTCGCCGAGGCGCGCGGCGTGCCGCTGCGCTTCGTCGCCGCGGCGTTTCTCGCCATCGTCGCGGTCGCCACCGCCGAATGTGCGCAGATCGTCGGCGTGCTGCTGGTGTTCACGCTGATGGTCGGGCCTGCCGCCGCGGCGCAGAATTTTTCCCGCGGGCTCGCCGGCGGCGTCGCGCTGTCGGCCGGCCTGGCGCTCGCCGAGGCCTGGGGCGGCCTGACGCTCGCCTTCTATACGGATTGGCCGACCAGCTTCTGGATCACCGCCCTTTCGGGACTGGTCTATTTTGCCAGTCTGGTCGCGCGCCGGCTGGCGAGCTAGGCCGACGGTCCGCTCACGGGGCGCAATTCCGTGCTAGACGGAGCGTCGATGCCGCCTTCCGCTCCTTACTTCCTCGGCGTCGAGCGATCCTTCGCCGGCCGCCCGTGGCGTGCGCGGCTCGACGCGGCGGGAGAAGCGCGCGCGCTGGCGATGGCGCAAACGGGCGGTTGCGACGAACTCCTGGCGCGCGTGCTCGCCGGGCGCGGCGTCGGCCTCGACGAGGTCGCGCGCCATCTCGATCCGACCTTGCGCGCCTGGATGCCCGACCCGTTTGCGCTCGCAGACATGGAGAAGGCGACGGCGCGGCTCGCCGACGCGGTCAGGCGCGCCGAGCGCGTCGCGATCTTCGCCGATTACGATGTCGATGGCGCGGCGAGCGCGGCGCTGCTCAGCGAATACCTGCAGGGCTGCGGCTGCGAGACGATCGTCCACATTCCCGATCGGGTGATCGAGGGCTACGGGCCCAATCGCGAAGCGATGGCCGCTTTCGCTGCGCGCGGCGCGAGCCTCGTCGTCACCGTCGATTGCGGCGCGGTCAGCGACGAGCCGATCGCCGAGGCCAACCGGCTCGGGCTCGACGTCCTCGTCTTCGACCATCACCAGGCGCCGGAACGGCTTCCCGACGCGCTCGCCGTCGTCGATCCCAACCGTCAGGACGATCTCTCCGGTCTCGGCCATCTCTGCGCCGCTGGGGTCGTCTATATGGGGCTGGTCGCGCTGAACCGCGCCCTGCGCGACAGCGGCTTCTTCGACGGCCGCGCCGCGCCCGATCTGGGGGCCGGGATCGATCTCGTCGCGCTGGCGACGGTTGCCGACGTCGTTCCGCTCATCGGCCTCAATCGCGCTTTCGTCGCGCGCGGCCTCGTCGCGATGCGTCAGCGCCGGCGCCTCGGCCTCGCCGCCCTGTTCGACGCCGCCGGCGCCGACGGGCCGCCGCGCGCCTATCATCTCGGCTTTCTCGTCGGCCCGCGCATCAACGCCGGCGGCCGGATCGGCGACGCCGCGCTCGGCGTCAAGCTGCTGACGACGCGCAACGAGGACGAGGCGCGCAAGATCGCCGCCGAGCTCGATCGCCTCAATCGCGCGCGCCAACAGATCGAGATCGCGACGCTCGCCGAGGCCGAAGCCGAAGCTCTGGCTGCGCTCGGCCTCGAGGAGCGCGGCGCGGCGGTCGTCGTGGCGGGCGAAGGGTGGCAGAGCGGGATCGTCGGCCTTGTCGCGGCGCGGCTCAAGGAACGTTTCGACCGCCCCGCTTTCGCGCTGGCGCTGAACGGCGCCGAGGCGACCGGTTCGGGCCGCTCGATCGCCGGCGTAGATCTTGGTCGGGTCGTGCGCGCGGCGGTCGATTCGGGCCTGGCGATCAAGGGCGGCGGCCACGCGATGGCGGCGGGAATCACGCTCGCGAGGACGCGGATCGGCGACTTCCGCGCCTTTCTCGAAGAAAAGCTCAGCGAGCCGGTCGCGGCGGCGCGAGCGCGCGCCGGGCTGTCGATCGACGCAGCGCTGACCGCCTCGGGCGCGACCGTTGCGCTCGTCCAGTCGATCGAAGCGGCGGGGCCGTTCGGCGCCGGCAATCCCGAGCCGGTGTTCGCCCTGCCGCGCCACCGCCTGGTCGACGTCTTTCCCGCCGGCGCCGATCACCTCAGGCTGCGCGCGGTCGCCGGCGACGGCGCGGCGATCGAGGCGATCGCCTTCCGCGTCGTCGGCAAGCCGCTCGGCGAGGCGTTGCGCAAGGCGAGGGGCGCCAGCGTCCACCTCGTCGGCGCGCTGGCGATCAACCGCTACGGCGGTCGCGAGAAGCCGCAGCTCAGATTGATCGACGCGGCGGAGGTCGCCGATTGACGCCCTTCAGGCGCTCTGCTGCAGCCACGCCGCGAGATCCGCCGCCGCTCGCGCGGAGAGCGCGCGCTTGCGCGCGGCGCCGCGCTCCGGCCCGCGCAGGCGCTTGCCGTCCTCGTCGACGCGCGCTTCGGCGATCGGCGGGAACAGGCCGAAATTGACGTTCATCGGTTGGAACGAGCGCGGGCCGGCGTCGATCGCCTCGATATGGCCGCCGGTGATGTGGTTGACGAGCGCGCCGATCGCGGTCGTCGGCGGCGGAGGCGCGAACGCCCGGCCGAGGCGCTCGGCGGCGGCGAGGCGGCCGGCGATCAGGCCGACCGCGGCGCTCTCGACATAACCTTCGCAGCCGGTGATCTGACCGGCGAAACGCAGCCGCGGCGCCGCCTTGAGCCTCAAGGTCGCGTCGAGCAGGCGCGGCGAGTCGAGGAAAGTGTTGCGATGCAGCCCGCCGAGCCGCGCGAATTCCGCCTTCTCCAGTCCGGGGATGAGGCGGAAGACGCGCGTCTGCTCGCCATATTTGAGCTTGGTCTGGAATCCGACCATGTTGAACAACGTACCGAGCGCATTGTCCTGGCGAAGCTGGACAACGGCGTAGGGCTTGATCGTCGGCGCGTGCGCGTTGGTCAGGCCGACTGGCTTCATCGGCCCATACCGCAGGGTCTCGCGGCCGCGATCGGCCATCACTTCGATCGGCAGACAGCCATCGAAATAGGGCGTGCCTTCGAATTCGCGGAACTCGGTCTTGTCGGCCGCGATGAGCGCGTCGACAAAGGCCTCGTACTGGGTGCGGTTCATCGGGCAGTTGAGATAGTCGGCGCCTGAGCCGCCGGGGCCCGCCTTGTCGTAGCGCGACTGCGGCCAGACGACATTCATGTCGATGGAATCGCGATGGACGATCGGCGCGATCGCGTCGAAAAAGGCGAGCGAATCCTCGCCGGTCAGAGCGCGGATCGCCGCGGCGAGCCCGGGAGAGGTCAGCGGGCCGGTGGCGACGACGACGCTGTCCCAGTCGTGAGGCGGCAGGCCGGCGATCTCTCCCCGCTCAACGCGAATCAGCGGCTCGGCGGCGATCGTCGCTTCGACGGCGGCGGAGAAGCCGTCGCGATCGACCGCCAACGCCCCGCCGGCGGGCACCTGATGCGCGTCGGCCGAACGCATGATCAGCGAACCGAGCGCGCGCATCTCGCGGTGGACGACGCCGATGGCGTTGGTTTCGGCGTCGTCCGAGCGGAAGGAGTTGGAGCACACGAGTTCGGCGAGACTCGCCGTGCGGTGGGCCTCGGTCGTCCGCTCGGGGCGCATTTCGTGCAGGACGGCGGGGACGCCGGCGCGGGCGATCTGCCAGGCCGCCTCGCAGCCCGCCAGGCCGCCGCCGATCACGTGAATGGGCTGCATCGCCGGCTTGTCGCAACGCCGCGCCGGCCCGTCAAGCCGGGGCCCTGACGCGCGAACGCCCGCCGGGGGGAGGAGCCGGCGGGCGTTGCAATGCGTCGGGGGAGGACCGACGCCGCGGATCGTCCGGAGGGAGGGAGCCGGACGCCCCGTTACTCGATTAAGAAGCGAGCGCGTTCGAGACGACGAAATGGATGTCGCCGCGGCGGATGCCGATGTCGGCGAGGTCGCGGTCGCTGAGCGCAGAGAGTTCCCGCACCGCGTCACGGTAGCGCCGCCAGGCGGCGAACTTGTCGGAAATGGTCTTGAGCGAGGTCATTTGACCCTCCTGCTTGAAATTCTTTCTGGAAGCGCTGTCCGAGGACCCTCGCTTCCGTCTTCGCAATGCAACATAGTCGCGACATGCGAGTCGGAAAAGCGCTGATCAGGTCTGCCAGATATGCTCAGAACGCATAGCTAGGGGACCTCAGTGAGCGTTGTCCGATGTTCAACGAATATGCCGAATTGCAACATGAAATGACATACTAGCGCAAAATTGCGGCGCCAGTCGGCGCGGGCGGAGGCGCATTCACGGCTTGTTCAGCATTGTGGAATTTTCATGACTTCGGATCGCAACCGCAGCGATCGGCTCGTCGGCGGACCCTGGCGCGGGTCCGCGGACGAAGGCCGCCGGGATCCGCGGCCGCGGGCCGCACGGTCTTCGCCCATTTGCCAATTCGCTATGACTGCGGTGGCGCGTATGTTGCGACTGGCGCTTGATTTTGTCGCGCCGCGCGGCGACACCCGGCCTGCAGAGCGCCGAACGGCGCGACGTCTCGAAGGGAGCCCGAAATGGAAACCTTGATCGCCCGCGTCGCGGCGGCCACCGACGCGACCCCCGACGCTGCGCGCAAAGCTGTCGCGCTGGTGCTCGATTTCATCACCCGCGAGGCCCCGGACGACGCCGTCGATCAGCTGTTCGCCAAGGCGCCGGCGTTGAAGGCGATTGTCGCCTCCGGAACGACGACCGGCGGCGAGGGAATGGGACGCACGGTCCGCGGCCTGATGGGGACGGGCGCCGGCGCGATGGGCGGCGGCGGCCTGCTGGCGCTGGGCGCCGACCTCATGGCGCTGGGTTTCGACATGAGCCAGATCCAGGCGATCGGCAAGGAAGTGCTCGAATACGCCCGAGAGCAGGCGGGCGACGACGTGATCGGCGAGATCGCCGAAGCCATCCCGGGCCTCGCCCAGTACCTCTGATCTGGGGGCGCGGGTGGTCGAGGCGGCGGCGCGGTTCGCGTCCTACGGCGAGGCGGATTGGCGGCGCGCCGCCGAAGCGGCGCTCAAGGGCGGCGGGTTCGCGACGCTGATTTCGCGCGCCACCGACGGCGTCGAACTGCAGCCCATTTATACGCGCCGCGAGGGTCCGCGCGCCGCAAACGGCGGCGGCGCCTGGCGGGCGCTGGCGCGCCTCGACCATCCCGAACCCGCCGCCGCCAACGATCAGGCGCTGGAGGATCTCGGCGCCGGAGCGGACGGACTCCAGGTCGTCTTCGCCGGCGCCGCGGGCGCCTACGGCTTCGGCCTCGCCAGGGCCGATTCGGCGAGCCTGCATCGCGCCTTCGAAGGCGTGCGGTTCGACGATTCGCGGCGCTTCGAGCTCGATCTCGGACCTGGCGGCGAGGCCGAAGCGACCGGCTTCGCGGCGCTCGTGGGCCGCAGCGGCGTCGCGGCGAACGCGGTCGACGTCGCCTTCGGCCTCGATCCGATCGGCGCGCTGGCGCGCAGCGGCCGCGCGCCGCGCTCCTGGGGCGCCGAGGCCGCGGCGCTCGCCAAGGTCGCCTCGTTCCTCGCGGCGCAAGGCTTCGCCGGACCTTATTTCGCCGCTGACGCGCGTTGCGTTCACGCCGCCGGCGGCACGCCGGCGCAGGAACTCGGCTTCGCGCTCGCTTCGGCGGCGGCCTATCTGCGCGCGCTGGCCGACGGCGGCTTTCCGCTTCCCGCCGCCGCCGCGGCGATCGGCTTCCGCCTTGCCGCCGACGCGGACGAATTCTTCAGCCTCGCCAAGTTCCGCGCGCTGCGGCTGATGTGGGGCCGCGCTCGCGAGGCCTGCGGCCTCGAGCCCGCGCCGGCCCGCATCCACGCCGAGAGCGCGTGGCGGACGATGAGCGTGCGCGACCCCTACGTGAACCTGATGCGCGGCGCGCTCGCCGCATTCTCGGCCGGGCTCGGCGGCGCCGACAGCGTCAGCATGCTGCCGCACACCCAGGCGCTCGGCCTGCCCGACGGGCTGGCGCGCCGGCTTGCGCGCAACGCGCAACGCATCCTGCTCGACGAAGCGCATCTCGGCCTCGTCGCCGATCCCGCCGCCGGCGCGGGGGTGTTCGAGGCGTTGACCGCGACGCTTTGCGAGAAGGGCTGGGCGATCTTTCAGGCGATCGAGCGCGCCGGCGGCGCGCCGGCGGCGCTGCGCGCGGGCGTCTTCCAGGGCGAAGTCGCCGAGGCGGCGGCGCGCCTCGCCAACGACGCGACGCGGCTGAAGGCGCTGATCACCGGCGTCAGCGCCCATCCCGCTCTCGACGAAGCGCTGGCGGAGGTCGCTCCGGCGCCGCCGCCCGCCTTCGCCTACGCTGGCGAGGCGGTCGCCGCGCCGCTCGTCGCATTGCGCCTCGCCGAGCCGTTCGAGCGCCTGCGCGAGACGTCCGACGCCGCGACGAGACGCGTGGGCGCGCGGCCGACGGCGTTTCTCGCCGCGATCGGCCCGCGGTCGGCGCACGCCGGGCGGCTCGGCTTCGCCCGCGACCTGGTCGAAGCCGTCGGCCTCGAAGCGGTCGCCGATTCCGGCGGCGACGATTGTCAGGCCGCGGCGGAGCGCTTTCGGGCGAGCGGCGCGGCGGTCGCCTGTCTTTGCGGCGACGAAGCGGGCTATGCGGCCCACGGCCACGATTTCGCGCGCGCGCTGAAGGCGGCGGGCGCGGGTTGGCTGGCGCTCGCCGGATGGCCGGGAGACGCCGCCGCCTGGCATGAGGCGGGCGTCGACGACTTCCTGTTTGTCGGCGCGGACGCCGTCGCCGCGTTGCGGCGCGCCTGGGCGAAGATTCCGGCGGCGGCGTAGCGCGGCCGAATCCGCCCCAGTTGAAGGATCGATCGATGGCGGCGATTCCCGATTTTGCGTCAGTTCCGTTCGCGCCGCCGCCCGCGCCGCCGAGCGCGGCGGCGCGCCAGTGGACGAGCCCGGAGGGGATCGCGATCAAGTCGATCTACGACGCGCGCGATCTCGTCGGGCTCGACTTCCTCGACACCTGGCCGGGCTTGCCGCCCTATCTGCGCGGCCCCTACGCGACGATGTACGTCAAGCAGCCGTGGACGGTGCGCCAGTACGCGGGCTTTTCGACCGCGGAGGAATCGAACGCGTTCTATCGCGCCAATCTCGCCGCCGGGCAGAAGGGTCTGTCGGTCGCCTTCGATCTCGCCACCCATCGCGGCTACGATTCCGATCATCCGCGGGTCGCCGGCGACGTCGGCATGGCGGGCGTGGCGATCGATTCGATCTACGACATGCGCACCTTGTTCTCGGGCATCCCGCTCGAATCGATGAGCGTGTCGATGACGATGAACGGCGCGGTTCTGCCGGTGCTGGCGCTGTTCATCGTCGCCGCGGAGGAGCAGGGCGTCCCGGCCGAGGCGCTGTCGGGCACCATCCAGAACGACATCCTCAAAGAATTCATGGTGCGCAACACCTACATCTATCCGCCTGCGGCCTCGATGCGCATCGTCGCCGACATCTTCGCCTACACGGCGAAACACATGCCGAAATTCAATTCGATCTCGATCTCCGGCTACCACATGCAGGAGGCCGGCGCGACGCAGGATCTCGAGCTCGCCTACACGCTCGCCGACGGGATCGAATATCTGCGCGCCGGCGTTGCGGCGGGCCTGAACGTCGACGCTTTCGCGCCGAGGTTGTCGTTCTTCTGGGCGATCGGCATGAACTTCTTCATGGAGGTCGCCAAACTGCGCGCGGCGCGGTTGATGTGGGCGGAGATCGTCGCCGGCTTCGGCGCGAAGTCGGAGAAATCGCTGCCGCTGCGCGCGCATTGCCAGACGTCCGGCTGGTCGCTGACCGCGCAGGATCCGTTCAACAACATCGTCCGCACCCAGATCGAGGCGATGGCGGCGACCCAGGGGCACACCCAGTCGCTGCACACCAACGCGCTCGACGAGGCGCTGGCCCTGCCGACGCCGTTCTCGGCCCGCATCGCCCGCAACACCCAGCTCTTTCTGATCGAGGAGAGCGGCGCGACGCGCGTCATCGATCCATGGGGCGGCTCCTATTATGTCGAGCGGCTGACCGCCGATCTCATCGAGCGCGCGCGCGCCCATATCGACGAGGTCGAGGCGCTCGGCGGCATGGCCAAGGCGATCGAGCTCGGCCTGCCGAAACGGCGCATCGAGGAAGCGGCGGCGCGCACCCAGGCGCGCATCGATTCCGGCCGGCAGACGGTGATCGGGCTCAACAAACATCCCCCGCAGGTCGAGCGCGCCATCGCGGTGCTGAAGGTCGACGCGGCGGCGGTGCGCGCGCAGCAGATCGACAAGCTCGAGCGCCTGCGCGCCGAGCGCGCCGAGAAGGCGACGCAGGCCGCGCTCGCTGCGCTGACCGAAGGCGCGCGCGGGACCGCCAATCTGCTCGCGCTCAGCGTCGAGGCGGCGCGCGCCAAGGCGACGGTCGGCGAGATCTCGCTGGCGATCGAGAAGGCGTTCGGCCGCCACGTCGCCGAGGCGACGACGATCTCCGGCGTCTATCTCGCCGAAGCGGGCGCGGAAGCCGAGGCCAACCGGCGCGTCATCGCCATGACCCGCGCCTTCGCCGAGAACGAAGGTCGACCGCCGCGCATCCTGGTGGCGAAGATGGGCCAGGACGGGCACGACCGCGGGCAGAAGATCGTCGCCTCGGCTTTCGCCGATCTCGGCTTCGAGGTCGAGATCGGCCCGCTGTTCGCCACGCCCGAAGAGGTCGCGGCGCTGGCGGCGGAGAAGCGCGTCCATATCGTCGGCGTCTCGTCGCTCGCCGCCGGACATCTGGCGCTCGCGCCGGCGCTGAAGGCGGCGCTGAGAGGCGTCGGTCTCGGCGAGGCGCTGCTGGTCGTCGGCGGGGTCGTGCCCGAACAGGATTTTGCGGCTCTGCGGGCCGCCGGGGTCGACGCGATCTTCCCTCCTGGCGTCGCCATCGCCGCATCGGCGCAGAGCCTGATCGAGCGGCTCAACGAGCGCATGGGCTATGTCCAGCGCGGCGCGGCTTGAGCGTCGGCGCTCGGGCGCCGCCACAGCGACCACCCGGGCGCCGGCGCCTCAGTTGAGTGTGACGACCGCTCTCGAGGCAACGTCGACAGAGCTGCGCGTGGCGACGACGGCGTATTCGTCTCTCGCCTGCGCGCCGGCGAGTTCGACGAAATAGCGCAGCATGTCGGAACCGTCGCGGGCGGCCATGCCGCTTAGAGCATGCAGCATGTCGAGAATATGCGCGAGCCGTTCGCGCCTTTCATAAGCGGCGGTACTCGTTCCCATTACGACGCTCCCCCCGTGCGATCGGCGCGGCCGAATCGCCAGGGCCCACAAGCCGCCACAGCGACGAAATCATTCCGATCGAGAACTGGACAATCTCCGCGAGTCAAAAGTATGGAGACGTGGTGAAAATGGTCAACACTTGAACCTTAAAATTTTCCGTGAGCGTCAAATTGTTCATTCACAGCCATTCGACAGCGCTCTTGCCTGTAACGGCTGCACAAATTCTAAGCAACGTGTTTGGCATAGCCGTGCGGCCGCAACGGAAGATGGACCGCATTTCTCCTAAGAAGGGAAAACGCACGTGTCGCGAATCGCAGGACCGGCGTCCCATATTCGTACAATAGGCGCCTTACGTAATCGGCCCCGGCGTTGCGCCTGACATCGCGAGTTTCCTTCGCGAGAGGCTGCGGTGACCGACAAGATCGAGACGATCGTCGACCGGACGATCGAACATACAGGCGAACTGCTTCGCGCCGACGAAATCGACTGGGCTGTCGCGCGCGCGGGGTTGGAGAAAATTTGCGACTCGCTCGCGGCGGAGGCGCCGGATCATCCCGCGCTTGCGCGGCTGCGGGACTTCATCGCCGAGCAGCAGCGTCTCCGCCGCAACTCATGACGGGCGCGCGAACCGCGGTCGCCTCGCGCGCTCGAAGTCACCGCCCGTAGAGGCCGGTCAGCGTCGCCTTCGCCAGCGTGTGGAAGTGCAGATTGAAGCCGACCACCGCGGCGGTCGTATGCTCGTCGGCGTCGAGCTTGTCGACGTCGACCGCAAATACGGTGAACTGGTAGCGATGCGGCCTGTCGCCCGGGGGCGGGCAGGGGCCGCCATAGCCAGCCGTTCCGTAGTCGGTGCGGCTCTGCACCGCGCCCTTGGGCGCCGCCGCGCTCTTCGGGTCGCCGGCGCCGCGCGGCAGATGGACGACATTCGCGGGGATGTTGAACACGACCCAATGCCAGAATCCGCTGCCGGTCGGGGCGTCGGGGTCGTAGCAGGTCAACGCGAAGCTCTTGGTTCCTGCCGGCGCCCCCGACCAGGACAGCGCCGGCGAGATGTTGCCGCCCGCGCAACCAAAGCCGTTGAAGGCGAACATCTCGGCGATCGGCTCGCCCTCGGCGATGTCGGGGCCGCTCAACGTGAATCCCGCATGGGTCGCCTGTGCGCTCATCCCGCTCTCCCGCTATGTCGCTCCGCCGCCCGCGCGGCGGCGCCGTCAATTCTGTGCCTGCGAAAGCCGGATTGACAAGCCTCGAGCCTTCGCGGCTGGACGCAAGCCATCGAGGCGCCCGCGAATTGACGCGCGCGTCAATGCGATTGTATGACGAATGCAAGCGCGGGGCATGCGCGCGTCGGGAGAGTCCGGAGGGGCGGCTATGCGAGTGACGAAATTCGCGCGAGCCGGACGCAGACGCAGCCTCGCCACCCGCTCCGGCGCGACGCTACAGTTCACCGAGCTCGGTTTCGGCGCCGCGCCGCTCGGCAATCTCTATCGGCCGATCACGGAGAAGGAGGCGCGCGCTACGCTCGACGCCGCCTGGGCCGCCGGCTGCCGCCATTTCGACACCGCGCCGATCTACGGGCTTGGCCTGTCCGAGACGCGGCTGAACGGCTTCCTCCGCGCCAAGCCGCGCGACTCCTACCTGATCTCGACCAAAGTCGGGCGCCTGCTGCAGCTCTGCCGGCCGGAAGATCGCGCCTTCCAGACCGGGTTCTTCGAGACGCCGTCGCGCCGCGAGATTTTCGACTACGGCTACGACGGCGTCATGCGCTCGCTCGATTTCTCGTTCGAGCGGCTTGGGCTCGATCGCATCGACATCGTCTACTGCCATGATGTCGACGTGTTCACCCACGGCACGCGCGAGGCCTCCGACGCGCGCCTGCGCGAATTCATGGAAGGGGGCTACAAGGCGCTGGCGAAGCTGCGCGACGGCGGTGCGATCCGGGCGATCGGCGCCGGTCTCAACGAGTGGGAGGCCGCCGAGACGCTGGCGCGCGCCGGCGACTTCGATGTGTTCCTGCTCGCCGGCCGCTACACCCTGCTCGAGCAGGAGGCGCTGCAGTCGTTTCTTCCCTACTGCGTCGAGAAGAAGATCGGCGTCGTCGTCGGCGGACCGTTCAACTCCGGCATTCTCGCCGGCGGGCCGAAACGCGGGGCGCGCTATAATTATCGGCCGGCGCCGCCGGAAATCATCGAGCGCGTTCGCAGGATCGAGGCGATCTGCAAGGCGCATTGCGTCACGCTCGCCGAGGCGGCGCTGCGCTTTCCGCTCAGCCATCCCGCGATCGTCAGCGTCATTCCCGGCGGCGGGAGGGCGAGCGAAGTGCGGCGAAACGCCGCGATGCTTGACGCGCAAATTCCATCGACGCTATGGCGCGCGTTGAAAGCCGAGGGGCTGATGCGCGCCGAGGCGCCGACGCCGCGCTGACGGCAAGGAGATTGTCGATGCTGAAAGTGATTGATCCGCTGCTTGGCCCAGACCTGCTCTACATCATGCGCGCGATGGGCCACGGCGACGAACTGGCGATCGTCGACGCCAACTATCCCGCCGATTCCGCCGGCCCCGACGTCGTGAGGATCGAGGTCGACGCGGTCAGGACGCTCGACGCGATTCTGACTCTGTTTCCGCTCGACACCTTCGTTCCCGAAGCCTGCTGGCGCATGCAGGTGGTGGGTAGCCCGAACCAGGAAGAGCCGGTGTTCGAGGAGTTCCGCAAAGTGATCGCCAAGCGCGAGGGGCCGCAGTTCAAGCTCGCCAGCCTCGAGCGCTTCGCCTTCTACGACCGGGTCAAGCAGAGCTTCGCCATCGTCAAGACCAACGAGCGCCGGCTTTACGGCAACGTCCTGCTCAAGAAGGGCATCGTCCGGCCCGAGTGAGCGGCGCGCGCGGCAAGCGCACGACCGGTCCTACCCGCGGCGTCAAGGCCGGCTCGCGCCGGCCATGACGACGGTCTGATCCGAAGGCCTTGCGCCCTCAGGCGTCGCCCCAGACTTCGCGCGCCACCGCGACACAGCGTTCGAGCTTCCGCCACTCGTCGGCCTCGGTGAGGTCGTTGCCGTGCGCGGTCGAAGAGAAGCCGCATTGGTGGCTGAGCGCGCACTGCTCGAGCGGAACGTATTTCGACGCTTCGTCGATACGGCGCTTGACCGCATCCTTCGGCTCCGCCTCGGGATGCTTCGAGCTCATCAGGCCGAGAACGATCGTCTTGCCCTTGGGCGTGAAGCGCAGCGGCGCGAAGTCGCCCGAGCGCTCGTCGTCGTATTCGAGGAAGAAGCCGTCGATCTTCATCTCGTTGAGCAGGATGTCCGCCACCGGCTCATAGCCGCCCTGGGCGACCCACGCGCTCTTGAAATTGCCGCGGCAGAGATGGACGGAGATCGTCATGTCCTTCGGCCGGTCGCGGATCGCGTCGTTGACCAGCCGGCAATAGAGCCGCGTCAGCGCGTCGGGATCGTCGCCGCGGGCGCGGGTGCTCTCGCGGATCGCCGGGTCGCAGAGATAGGCGAGATTGGTGTCGTCGAGTTGCAGGTAGCGGCAGCCGCGCGCCGCCAGATCGGCGATCTCCTCGCGATAGGCGGCGGTGAGGTCGACGTAGAACGACTCGAGGTCGGGATAGACGCTCTCGCTGATTGCCTGGCGGCCGCCGCGGAAATGCAGCATCGACGGCGCCGGAATGCAGACCTTCGGGGTCTTTGTCACGACGCTTTTGAGGAAGTCGAAGTCAGGCCCCTGGATCGGCTTGGCGTGGCGGATCTTGCCTTCGACATGCATGGTCGGCGGCTTGAAGCCGACTTCGCTGCCGTCGTCCTTGCGGAACTTGGCGACGAATTCCCCGTAATGGGTTTCGACGCCGTCGAGCCGCTCGAGGAAATCGACGTGGAAATAGGTGCGGCGGAATTCGCCGTCGGTGATTCCCTTGAGGCCGACCCGCTCCTGCGCACTGACGACCTCACGGATGCACGCGTCCTCGATCGCGCGCAGCTCGTCTGCTGGCAGGGCCTTGGCGAAGAACTTCTCGCGCGCGGCTCTCAGGCGTTCCGGGCGGAGAAAACTGCCGACGTGATCGGCGCGGAATGGCGGATGAGTCATCGCGGTCCTCCCTGATCGGTTGGCGCGAACTTCTAGCAGAGCGGAAGCGATTGGCAATCGGCCGGGCGCGCGCGCAAGCGTCACCCGACCGGGACCGCCAGCAGCGGCCAGCGCGCGTCCTCGAGCACCTGGGCGCTCGCGCTGCCGCGCACCGCGTCGAGCAGGCCGTGACGCCCCGCCGTCGGCATGGCGATCGCGTCGGCGTTGAGCCGGCCCGCCCAGGAGAGGATGGTCTCGACCACGCCGCCTTCGCGCACCAGGATCGGCATGCGGAGCGGTTCGCCGTTCTCGTCGACAAGGTCGGGCGGCTCCTTGCCGACGTGCAGCAGCGTCAGCTCGGAGGCGCTGTCGACCAGTTTCAGCATATCCTGGACGCGACGGATGGCGGGAACGCTGTCGAGTCCGCCGTCGATCGGCATCAGGATGCGGTTGAGCCGGATTGCGCCGGTTTTCGGTTCGATGAAGCCGCGCCCGCCTTCACGCAGGAACAGGCTCATCATTCGCCCTTTGCGCAACAGGCGGGTGTGGACCGACGCGTCGAGCCAGCGGGTCAACGTCTTGTTTGGATAGGTGGCGAGGACGACGAGGTTGCAGAACGCGTCCTCGAGATACTCGAGGATGCCGGCGCGGGCGTTGCGCGACGTGATGCTGACGCTCGAAACCTGCAGCTCGAGTTCCTTTTCCCAGCGGTCGTAGGCGGCGTCCGGCCCGAGCACGCCCCAGCCGACCAGCACGTCGCGCACCTGCCTGAGCCCCTGGGTCGGCGAATAGAACGACGAATTGTCGACCCGAACCAGCAGCAGGCGCAGGATCGACTTCGACGCCAGCGCCATCGCGACCGCGTGGGCCATGGCGGCGGCGTCGCCCGGCGCGAAATCGGTCGGGTGGACGATCACCGGACGCTGAGGATTGGCTGTCGACATGGTCTGATCCGGCATCGAGGCGGCGGCAGTATCGCCACCGGGCGTTGAGCGAGGCTGGAGCGCGCCCTTTTGCGCTCCAGCATACGGCGAGGCCTATTCCGGCGAAACGATGATCGAGATATCGGGGTCGCCGACGCCGGTGAGCTGCAGCGTCGCCGGCGCGGCGGCGAGCCGGAACTTGACGACCTTGCGCACGTTCGGGCAGTCGACCGCACCCGAAAAGTTGATGGGTTTCAGGAGCTTGCCATCCTGGACGATGTCGATCCACCCGCCGGCCGAGACGGTGACCTTGAAAACGCCCGGCGCCGCCGGCGCGGCGAGGGCGAAGCTCCCGGCGTAGCTTGGCGAGGCCTTCGGCGCCCGTTCGGGCGGCAGCGCGAGCTTGGCCTGGTCGAACGGGACGAGCTTGAGTTGCGCGCCCGCGTCGGCCGGCAGCGCCGCGCCGGGATCGAGCGGTCCGATGGCGGGGGCGGCGAGCGCCGCCTGCTCGTGGGCGATCGGCCATTTGAACTTGTCGCAGCCGCTCGGCTCCGCGGCGGCCGCGCCGGCGCAGGCTGCGGCCATCAATCCAGCGGCGAGCAGAAGGCGAGGCGTCGCCGGCATGATCCCCCCTCGACGGCCGGGTGGCCGCCATGACGACATAATGACGGCCGCTCGGCTCGGGTTCAACCCGTGGCGACCGGGCCACGCGGCGGCGCTTCGGTTGCGCCGCCAGCCGCCATCCCCTAAAGCCACCGCCGGCAGCTTCGCCTTGGATTGCGCCCGCGATGATCCGTTCCGCCCTGATGACTATCATGACCAACGCCGCGATCAAGGCGGGCCGCGGCCTCAAGCGCGATCTCGGCGAGGTCGAGCAATTGCAGGTGTCGCTCAAGGGGCCGGGCGATTTCGTCAGCCTCGCCGACAGGCGGTCGGAGAAGACGATCTTCGAGGAACTCTCGAAGGCGCGGCCCGGCTACGGCTTCGTGATGGAGGAGGCCGGCCGCGTCGAAGGCGCCGACAAGAGCCACACCTGGCACATCGACCCGCTCGACGCGACGACCAATTTCCTCCACGGGATTCCGATCTTCGCCATTTCGATCGCCCTCGAGCGTGAAGGGCAGATCGTCGCCGGGGTCGTCTACAACCCCGCCACCGACGAGACCTATGTCTCCGAGAAGGGGCAGGGGGCTTTCGGCGGCGCGCGCCGCATGCGGGTGGCGGCGCGGCGCGAACTTTCGCAGGCGCTGATCGGCTGCGGCATTCCCCACCTTGGCAAGAAGTCCGAGCATCCGGCCTTCCAGGCCGATCTGGCGGCGGTGATGAAGCGGGTCGTCAACGTCCGACGCCTCGGCTGCGCCTCGCTCGATCTCTGTTATGTCGCCAATGGCCGCTTGGACGCGTTCTGGGAGCGCGGCCTCCATTCCTGGGACATCGCCGCCGGGGAGCTGATCGTGCGCGAGGCCGGCGGCTTCGTCACCGAGTGCGACGGCGGGCCCGATTACCTGAAGTCGGGCGACATCTGCTGCGGCAACGAGTTCATCCACCGCGAGATGCTGACGCTTCTGCGCGCCGCCTCCGCCGAGCGCCCGGCCTGATTCCGGCCTTGACGCGCGCCCCACCGACGACGCTAGCATGAGGCCGCCCGAGATTCGGTCCTTGGCCTTGAAGTTTCCCGATTCGACCGTCGCCCGTCGCCGCGGGGGCTGGCGAGGCGACGGTTCCGCGAAAGCCGCGCGACGATGAACCTGCTTCAGGCGCTGCTCGCCTGCGACGCCGCCCTGCTGGCGCTATCGGTCGTGGCCGTCTCGGTCGCGCGCCGCAGCGGCGCCAGCGCCTTCGTTTATGGCGCTACGCTGGCGCTGAGCGCCGCGCTGCTCGCCGCCGCCGCCGCCGCGCTGATCGGCCGCGCCGGGCCGGCGCGGCTGACGCTGCCGATCGGCCTGCCGTGGGTCGGCGCCAATTTCCGCCTCGACGCGCTGTCGGCGTTCTTCGCCGTGGTGGTCAATCTCGGCGGCGCGGCGGCGAGCCTCTACGCCCTCGGCTACGGCCGCCACGAGCGCGAGCCGGCGCGCGTGCTGCCGTTCTTTCCCGCTTTCCTGGCCGGCATGAACGTCGTGCTGATCGCCGACGACGCCTATGTTTTCCTGGTGGCGTGGGAATTCATGTCGCTGGCCTCGTGGGCGCTGGTGATGGCGCATCACCGCGATAGCGGCGTCGCGCGCGCCGGTTTCGTCTATCTCGTCATGGCGAGCTTCGGCACGCTCGCCTTGCTGCTCGCCTTCGGCCTGCTCGCCGGCGCGGGCGGCGGCTACGGGTTCGACGCGATGCGCGCCGCTCCGCCGGCCGCCGGCGTCGCCGCGCTGGCGCTCGCTCTGGCGCTGGTCGGCGCCGGCTCGAAGGCGGGCCTCGCGCCGCTGCACGTCTGGCTGCCGCTCGCCCATCCCGCCGCGCCGAGCCACGTCTCGGCGCTGATGAGCGGCGTGATGACCAAGGTGGCGGTCTACGCTTTCATTCGCATCGCCTTCGATCTCGTCGGCCGGCCGGACTGGCGCTGGAGCGCGCCGATCCTCGCGCTCGGCGCGGCGACCGCGCTCATCGGCGTGCTGCACGCGCTGATGCAGACCGACCTCAAGCGGGTGCTCGCCTATTCGACGATCGAGAACGTCGGCCTGATCTTCGTCGCCGTCGGCCTCGCGCTCGCCTTCAAGGCGAGCGGGCTTCCCGGCGCCGCCGCGCTGGCGATGACGGCGGCCCTGTTCCACGCGCTCAACCACGCCCTGTTCAAGAGCCTGCTGTTCTTCGGCGCCGGCGCGGTGCTGACCGCGACCGGAGAGCGGCGCATGGGGCGGCTCGGCGGGCTGCTCAATCGCATGCCGGCGACCGGCTTCTTCGTGCTCACCGGCTGCGCGGCGATCGCGGCGCTGCCGCCGCTCAACGGCTTCGTCTCCGAATGGCTGATGCTGCAGGCGATCCTGCTCGGGCCGCAGTTCCCGCAATGGACTCTGAAGCTGCTGACGCCGGCGGTCGGCGCGGCGGTGGCGCTGACCGCGGCGCTCGCCGCGGCGTGCTTCGTGCGCGCATTCGGCATTCCGTTCCTCGGCCGGCCGCGCAGCGACGAGGCCGCGAAGGCGCGCGAGGTCGATCGTTTCTCGCTCGCGGCGATGGGCGCGCTCGCCGCCCTCTGCCTGCTGGCGGGCGTCTTTCCCGGGGTGGTCATCGACACCTTGAAGCCGGTTGCGGTCGCCGTCACCGGCGCGGCGATGCCGCTGCAGGCCGAGATCCCCTGGCTGTCGATCGCGCCGATCGCCGAGAGTCGCAGCTCCTATAACGGCCTGCTGGTGTTCCTGTTCATCGTCGCCTCGGGAGCGATGGCGGCATCCGTCATCCACCGGTTCGCCTCCGACGCGCTGCGGCGCGCGCCCGCCTGGGACTGCGGCTTCCCCGACTCCAGCCCGGCGACGCAATACACCGCCGAAAGCTTCAGCCAACCGATCCGGCGCGTGTTCGGCGGCTATGTCTTCCGCGGCCGCGAGCGGCTCGACATGCCGGCGCCGGGCGAGACGCGACCGGCGGTGCATCAGCTCGTGCTGCGCGATCCGGTGTGGGACGGATTCTACACGCCGCTCGGCGAAATCGTCGGGGCGATCGCGACGCGGCTCAACCGCTTGCAGTTCCTCACCATCCGGCAGTACCTCAGCGTCGTCTTCGCCGCGCTGGTCGCGCTGCTGCTGATTCTGGCGGCCTGGCCATGACCGGCCTCGCCGTCGACCTCGTCTTCCAACTCATGCAGATGACCCTGGTCATCCTGATCGCGCCGCTGCTGACCGGGCTGGTGCGGGCGGTCAAGGCGCGCCTCACCCGTCGCCGCGGCCCGCCGCTGTTGCAGCCTTATCGCGATCTCGCGCGGCTCGTGCGCAAGGAGGCGGTGGTCGCCGACAGCGCGTCGTGGTTGTTCCGCACGACGCCCTATGTCGTTTTGGCCGCCACCTGGGTCGCCGCGGCGCTGATCCCGACCTTCGCCACTGGGCTGCTGTTTTCCTGGTCGGCCGATCTGATCGCCATCGTCGCGCTGCTTGGCTCGGCCCGCTTCTTCCTCGCGCTCGCCGGCCTCGACGTCGGAACCAGCTTCGGCGGCCTCGGCGCAAGCCGCGAAGCGATGTTCGCCTCGCTCGCCGAGCCGGCGATGATCGTCATCGTCTTTTCGCTGGCGCTGATCGCCGGCTCGACCCAGCTTTCGACTGTCGCAGCGGCGATGACGTCGGGCGTCGGTCTGCGCGTTACGCTCGGCATGGCGCTGATCGCGCTGGTCATCGTCGCGATCGCCGAGAACGGCCGCATCCCGGTCGACAACCCCGCCACCCATCTCGAGCTGACGATGGTCCACGAGGCGATGATCCTCGAATATTCCGGCCGCCACCTCGCGGTCATCGAACTCGCCTCGATGCTCAAGCTCACCCTCTACGTGTCGCTGATCGTCTGCGTCTTCGTTCCCTGGGGGATCGCGATCGCCGATGCCGGGGTCGGCGACCGCCTCGCCGGCGCAGCGTTCTATGTCGCCAAGCTCGGCGTCGCCGGCGTGCTGCTCGGCGTGTTCGAAACCAGCATCGCCAAGATGCGGGTGTTCCGCGTGCCCGACTTTCTCGGCGCGGCGCTGATGCTCGGCTTTCTTGGCGCGCTGCTGCTGTTCGTGTCGCGGACGCTGAAATGACCGGCCTCTCGTTCGACGTCTCTCACCTTCTCGCCGGCGGGCTGGTGCTGGTCAGCTTCATGCTGCTCTACCAGACGCGGCTGTTCGCGCTGCTCAACGTCTTCGCGCTGCAGGCGGTCATCCTCGCGCTGTCGGTCGCCTGGCAGGCCTATGTCCAGGACGCCATCCATCTCTACGTAACCGCGGCGATCGCCTTCGCCTTCAAGGCGGTGATCATTCCGGTCGCGCTCCACCGCATCATCTCCCGGCTCGGCATCCACCGCGACGTCGAGAACGTCGTCGGCATCGGCCCGACCATGCTTGCGGGCCTGGCGCTGGTCGCCCTGTCGATCGTCGTCATGCTGCGCGTCGTCAGCGAGGCCGACGCGCTGGCGCGCGAAGACCTCGCCTTCGCGTTGTCCGTCGTGCTGCTCGGTATGCTGATGATGGTCGTCCGGCGAAACGCGGTCAGCATGGTGGTCGGCTTCATGTCGCTCGAGAACGGGCTGATCCTCGCCGCCGCGGGCGCCAAGGGCATGCCGCTGGTGGTCGAGATCTCGGTCGCCTTCTCCGTGCTGGTCGCCTTCACCGTGATCGGCGTCTTCCTCTTCCGCATCTCCGAACGCTTCGAGACGGTCGACGCGCGCGCGCTCGAACAGTTTCAGGGGGACCGACTGTGAGCGGGCTCCCCCTCGACGGACTGGCGGCGATCCTCGTTCTGCCGGCGGCGACGGCGGCGCTGCTCGCCTTTATGCCCGGCTACCGTGTGTCGGCGGCGATCAACGTCGCCTCGTCGCTGCTGACTTTTCTCGCCTCGTTGTCGTTTCTGTTCGTCAAGCCGGCGAGCGGCGACTATTTCCTGGTCGACGACCTCAACATCGTCTTCGTCGTCCTCAACACCTTCGTCGCGTTCACCGCCAGCGTGTTCTCGGCGAGCTACATCGGCCACGAGCTCGAAACCGGCCGCCTGACGTCGATCCATCTGCGCTTCTATCACGCGATGTACCAGGCGCTGACATTCGCAATGAACCTCGCGCTCGTCGCCAACAACATCGGTCTGATGTGGGTGGCGATCGAGATGGCGACGCTGACCACGGTGGCGATGGTCGGCGTCTACCGCACCCAGGCGGCGATCGAGGCGGCGTGGAAATACTTCGTCCTCGGCAGCGTCGGCATCGCCCTGGCGCTGTTCGGCACCATCCTCGTCTACATGGCGGCGCGGCCAGTGCTCGGCGAAGGCGTCGGCGGCATGGTGTGGACGACGCTGCTCGGCCGGGTCGCCGAGTTCGACCCGGCGCTGCTCAATCTCGCCTTCGTCTTCCTGATGCTCGGCTACGGCACCAAGGTCGGGCTCGCGCCGCTGCACGCCTGGCTGCCCGACGCGCACGCCGAAGGCCCGACGCCGATCTCGGCGGTGCTGTCGGGCCTGCTGCTCAACGTCGCGCTCTACGCCGTGCTGCGGTTCAAGCTGCTGCTCGACGCCAACGCGCGCGCGATCGCGCCCGGGCCGCTGATGGCGACGCTCGGCCTCGTCTCGCTGATCTTCGCCGCCTTCATGCTCTACCGCCGGCGCGACATCAAACGGCTGTTCGCCTTCTCGTCGATCGAGCACATGGGCATCATCGTCTTCGCCTTCGGCATGGGAGGGCCGCTCGCCAATTTCGCCGGCCTGCTGCACATGACGATGCACAGCCTGACCAAGTCGGCGATCTTCTTCACCGTCGGTCACATCGCCCAGGCCAAGGGCACCCAGCAGATCGCCGACATCCGCGGCCTCACCGTTTCGCATCCGGCGCTCGGCTGGAGCCTCGTGCTCGGCGTGCTGGCGATCGCCGGCGCGCCGCCGCTCGGCATCTTCACCAGCGAGTTCCTGGTGGTCAGCTCGACCTTCGCGCGCGCGCCCTGGCTTGCGCTGCTGCTGGTCTTCGGCCTGCTGGTCGCCTTCGGCGCGCTGATCCTGCGCCTGCAGGGCATGGCGTTCGGCGAACCGAGCCCGGGCGACAGGCAAACCACCGCTTCGACCCTGCCGATCGCTGCGCATTTTGGTCTGGTGCTGCTCGCCGGCCTCTATCTGCCGCCGCCGCTGGTCGCCTGGTTTCAGCACGTCGCGACGATGCTGAAGTAAGGGGGCGGCGCATGACGACGGCCAAATCGACGCGGAACGAGGACTGGAGCGAGGCGGCGCGGCGGCTCGCCGCCGGCGAAGCGCGGCTGGTCGGCCTGTGGGGCGACGGCGCCGAGGTTCGCATGGCGATCTCGACGGGCGGGCCGGGGCTCGAATTCCTCCGCTATGCCTGTGACGCCGGCGCCTATCCCTCGGTCGGCGCTGCCCACGCGCCGGCGATCCGCCTCGAGCGCGCGATCGCCGATCTCAACGGCCTGAAGGCCGAGGGCGCGCCCGACGCGCGGCCGTGGCTCGACCACGGCCGGTGGCCGGTGCGCCATCCGCTGGGCGACGGCTCGCCTGCCGCCGGCGGCGAACCGGAGCGCTATGCGTTCCTCACCGCGGAAGGCGCCGGCCTGCACCAGATCCCGGTCGGACCGGTCCACGCCGGAATCATCGAGCCAGGTCATTTCCGGTTCCACGCCAGCGGCGAGACGGTGGTGCGGCTGGAGGAGAGGTTCGGATATGCCCACAAGGGCGTCGAGCGGCTGATGACGGGGGCCGATCTCCGGCGCGGCGCCGAGCTCGCGGCCCGCGTCAGCGGCGACAGCACGGTCGCCTACCAGATCGCCTTCGCCCGCGCGGTCGAACAGGCGCTCGGCTTCGCCGCGCCGCGGCGGGCGAATTGGCTGCGGGCGCTGATGGCCGAGATCGAGCGCGTGGCCAACCATCTCGGCGACATCGGCGCGATCTGCAACGACGCCTCCTTCGCCTTGATGCACGCCCATACCGGCGCTTTGCGCGAACTCGCCCTGCGCGCCGCCGACCATGCGTTCGGCCATCGCCTGATGATGGATCGGATCGCGCCGGGCGGCGTCGACGTCGACCTCGACCGCGACAAGCGCGCCGCGCTGCGCGAGATGGTCGCCACGATCCGCGAGCGCTTTCCGCGGCTGGTCGAGCTCTACGACAACACCGCGTCGCTGCAGGATCGCACCGTCGGCGCGGGACGGCTCAGTCTCGAGCTCGCCGAGCGCTTCGGCTGCGGCGGGGTGATTGGCCGCGCCTCGGGCCGCGACTTCGACGCCCGGCGCGACTGCGCCTATTCTCCCTATGACGAGCTGCGCTTCGAGACGCCGGTGCAGCGCGAGGGCGACGTCAACGCGCGCGTCTGGCTGCGCGTCCGTGAGGTCGAGGAATCGCTGCGCCTGATCAGCCAGATCCTCGACCGGCTGCCCGTCGGCCCGATCTTCGCCCAACCGCAGCCGGCGACGAGCCCCGGCGAAGGCTGGGCGCTGATCGAAGGCTTCCGCGGCGACGTGTTCGTTCACGTGCGGCTCGGCGACGACGGCCGCGTCGCGCGCTGTCATCTGCGCGACCCGTCGTGGTTCCAGTGGCCGCTGCTCGAAGCGGCGATCGAAGGCAACATCGTCGCCGACTTCCCGTTGTGCAACAAGTCGTTCAACTGTTCCTATTCCGGCTGCGACCTCTGAGGGGGAGGAGGGGACGATGCGCCGAACGCTGATCGAGGGACTGCTGAAGGGGCCGCTGACCGAGGCGGCGCCGCGCCGCGACGATCCCGAGCTGGCGGCGCTCGCCGCCGCGGTCGATCGCGCCGCCGCCGCGAGCCTCGGCCGCAGCCTGGCGATCCGTCATGTCGACGCCGGCTCGTGCAACGGCTGCGAGCTCGAGATCCATGCGCTCGGCAACGCCTTCTACGACCTCGAACGCTTCGGCCTGCGCTTCGTCGCCTCGCCGCGCCACGCCGACGTGCTGCTGGTGACCGGGCCGGTGACGGTCAACATGCGCGAGGCGCTGGAGCGGACCTACGCGGCGACGCCGGCACCCAAATGGGTTATTGCCTCGGGCGGCTGCGCCAAGGACGGCGGCGTGTTTCGCGGCAGCTACGCGGTCGTCGGCGGCGTCGGCGACGTCCTGCCTGTCGACCTCTACGTTCCCGGCTGTCCGCCGCGGCCGGCGACGCTGCTGAAGGCGCTGCTGGCGCTGCTCGGCGGGGGCGGGGGCTGAGGCGATTGCCGCGCCGCGCCCGGCGCTGCTAGATTCGATCCTCACGAAGCGCGAGGGGGAGAAGGCCAGATTGTCGAACGCCCGTTATCCCAGCCTGCACGATCGCGTCGTCTTCATCACCGGCGGCGGATCGGGAATCGGCGCGGCGATGGTCGAAGCCTTCGTGGCGCAGGGCTCGAGCGTCGCCTTCGTCGACGTCGCCAGGGACGAATCGCTGCGCCTGGTCGAGCGCGCCGCCGGTCCGCAGAAGCCGCTGTTCATCGAATGCGATCTGACCAACCTCGCCGCGCTCGAAGCGGCGATGGTCGAAATACGCCAGCGGCTCGGGCCGATCGCGGTTCTGGTCAACAACGCCGCCAACGACACGCGGCGCGCCTTCGCCGAGGTCACCGAAGCCGACTGGGACTTCACGATCGCGGTCAACCTCAAGCACCAGTTCTTCGCCGCCCAGATCGCCGCCCAGTCGATGCGCGAAATCGGCGGCGGTTCGATCATCAATTTCTCTTCCACCGCATGGATGATCGGCTCGCGGCGCTTGACCGTCTATGCGGCCGCCAAGGCGGCGGTCCTGGGCCTGACCAACAGCCTGGCGCACGAACTCGGCGGCGACAACATTCGCGTCAATTGCATTGCGCCGGGGGCGATCATGACCGAGCGTCAGCGGCGGTTGTGGTTCACCACCGAAGCCGACGTCGCGGCGATGGTGGCGCGTCAATGCCTGCCGCAGGCGATCGGCCCGGAAGCGGTCGCCAGCGCGGCGCTGTTCCTCGCCGCCGACGACAGCCGGATGATCACCAAGCACTGCCTGCTGGTCGACGCCGGGCTGCGGTGAGCGAAGCGCGACTTGAATTGACGCAATTGCGCTTGATCGGCGACGCGGGTCAGCGCATTCTCGCCGATCCGGCTGGTCCCCTAAGAGACCGCCTCGTAGGGAGGGTAGCATGACCGTTGCGCGAATTCTCGCGGAAAAGGGCAGAGACGTCCACACCACCCAACCGCACCGCACCGTCCGGGAAGTGGCGGCGCAGCTCGCCAACTGGGGCGTCGGCGCCGTCGTGGTTTCCGACGCGTCCCGAGCCGTGCTCGGCATCGTCTCCGAACGCGACCTCGTGCGCGCGATCGGAACCGGGCCGGCCAGCGTGCTGGAGGAGCCGGTGTCGCGCCACATGACGGCGAAAGTCACCACGGTCGACGAGCGCGCCACGATCGACGTGGTGATGGAGATGATGACCGAAGGCCGCTTCCGCCACCTGCCGGTGGTCGACAACGGCCGGCTCATCGGCATCGTCTCGATCGGCGACGTCGTCAGGCGCCACGTGCAGACGATCGACAGCGAACGGCGCGCGCTGCGCGATTACATCGGCGCCGCCTGAGCGTCGGCCGCCTCAGCCCTCGGCAACGGGCGCGAGATCGAAACATTCGGCGATTTCGTCGCGCGCGCGGCGCGCCGCCTCGCGGCCGAGAGCGATCAGCTCCTCGGCGCGGTCGAATTCAAACACGCCGAACCGGCCGGCCTTGAGATTGACCAGCACGTCGGGCGGGTCGCCGGCGAGCCGCGAACGCATCAGACGATCCTGGGTGATGTTGAACGCGTTGACCATCACCGAGGCGAAGCCCGGCGCGCTGGCGCCGGGCCTTCCGCCCCATAGGAATCCTCTGTCGCGGCGCGGAGCAGGGGATGCATCGGCCTCGGCCGGGTCGATCTCGACGCCGTCGTGCCGGGTCGCGCCGCGGCCGGTCCCGTCGGCGGCGATGCTGAGCGCGATCACCCGTTCGGCGCCGAGCGCGCGCGCGACGCTGACCGGCACCGGATTGACGACCGCGCCGTCGATCAGCCAGCGGTGGCCGAGCCTGACCGGCTCGAACACGCCCGGCAGGGCGTAGGAGGCGCGCATCGCGTCGATCAGCGAGCCGCGGCGCAACCACACTTCGTGGCCGGTGCCGAGCTCGGTCGCCACGCCGGCGAAGCGCATCGGCAAGTCCTCGATGCGCAACCCGCCGATCGTCTTATTCAGCCGCGTGCGCAGCTTGTCGCCGCCGATCAGACCGGCGCCGCTGAAGGAGAAGTCGAGCAGGCCAAACACGCGCCGGCGGTTCAGCGAGCGGACGAAAGCTTCGAGCTCGTCAAGCCGACCGGCGGCGTAGCAGCCGCCGACCAGCGCGCCGATCGACGAGCCGACGACGACGTCGGGAACGATGCCCATCGCGATCAATTCGCGCAGGGCGCCGATATGGGCCCAACCGCGCGCCGCCCCCGCCCCGAGCGCCAAGCCGATGCGTGGTCTGGCGTGGGAGCGGCCGCCCGCGGCGCCCTCGACCTCGGTCTTGCGGATGTGATCGTCCGCCATGGCTCAAGCCTCGCCGGCCGCCGCGCGCCCCCCGCAAAAGCGAAGAACGCGGGACGCGCCCTATCCAAGCCCCCGCCGCCTTTATAATTCGTGTGTCCCGCCGTGCGACGGGTTCACATCCCTTCGATCGGCGTCAGCCGCGCGCCGCCGGCGGCGGATTCGACCCGCCGGTAGAAACAAGACCGGCGGCCGGTATGGCAGGCGCCGCCGTCGCCGCCGGCGCTGACGCGCGCCAACAGCGCGTCCTGGTCGCAGTCGACCCGCAGCTCGACGACGGTCTGGACCTGGCCGGAGACGTCGCCCTTGCGCCACAGCTTCTGGCGCGAGCGCGACCAATAATGCATCACGCCGGTCGCCAGTGTCTTGTCCAACGCCTCGGCGTTCATGTAGGCGAGCATCAGAACCTCGCCGCTCTCCGCGTCGACCGCGACGCAGGCGATCAACCCGTCGGCGGAGAAGCGCGGCGTGAAGGCGGAGCCTTCCTCGATGTCGTCTGCGGCGGCGCTCGCCATGGTCAGCGCGCGCCGCGCAGCAGGGTGAGGAAGCGAGTCTGCTCGTTGGGCTGCGAACGGAAGACCCCGGTGAACTGGGTCGTCACGGTGGAGACGCCGTCCTTCTTCACGCCGCGCATCGACATGCAGGTGTGCTCGGCCTCGATCATCACCGCGACCCCGCGGGTGTTGAGCGCGCCGTCGATCGCGGCGACGATCTGGGCCGACAGCGCCTCCTGGGTCTGCAGCCGCCGCGCGAACGCGTCGACGATGCGCGCGAGCTTCGACAGCCCGACGACGCCGCGGCGCGGGTAATAGGCGATATGCGCCTTGCCGATGAACGGCGCGATGTGGTGCTCGCAATGCGAGATGAAGGGGATGTCGCGGACCAGCACCAGATCCTTGTAGCCGTCGACGTCGTCGAAAACCCGCGCGAGGTGCTTGGCCGGGTCCTGGCGGTAGCCGGCGAACAGCTCTTCATAGGCCTTGACGACCCGGCGCGGGGTTTCCAGCAGGCCTTCGCGGGCAGGGTCGTCGCCCGCCCAGGCGATCAGGGTGCGAACCGCCGCCTCGGCTTCCTCGCGAGACGGCCGGGCGGGCGCTTCAGCCTTGTGCTCGTCGCGGGTGACTACGTCGTCCATGCGGCTCTTCTACCAGTTCGACATTCCTGCGGCCATCGCCGGCGCTCGCATCGGCGCGCCCGGCCTTCTATATAGTTACCTACCGCGACTGGAAAAGCCGTCCCTTGTCCGACGTCATGACCAACGACGATTTCGACGCAATCTATACGGCGCGCATCCTCGAGCTCGCCGCCGACATCCCGCGCCTGGGGCGGCTCGCCGCGCCCGACGCGTCCGCCTCGGCGCGCTCGCCGGTCTGCGGCTCCAGGGTGACGGTCGACCTCCGGGTGAGCGGCGGCCGGGTCGCCGACTTCGCCCATGACGTGCGCGCCTGCGCGCTGGGGCAGGCGGCTTCGTCGCTGATGGCGCGCCATGTCATCGGCGCGGCGCCCGAAGCGCTGATCGCCTTGCGCGAGACGGTGCGGCGGATGCTCAAGGAAAAAGGGCCGCCGCCGGACGGGGAATGGGCGGAATTCGCCGTGTTGGCGCCAGTGCGCGACCTGCCGTCGCGCCACGCGGCGACGCTGCTGACTTTCGACGCGGTCGTCGAGGCGCTCGACAAGATCGAGGCTTTGCGCCGGCCGCCCGAGGGCGCCGGAGCGGAGCGATGAGCGCCCTCGGCCAGGCCCCGCGGCAGGCCGTCCATCTGCTGATCCGTTTCTACCAGCTGACTTTTTCGGCGTTGCTGGGACGCCGGTGCCGCTACCTGCCGACCTGCTCGGCCTATGCCGACGAGGCGATCCGCCGCCATGGCCTGTGGGTGGGCGGCTGGATGGCGACAGCGCGGCTTTGCCGCTGCCACCCGTGGGGCGGGTCGGGCTATGATCCGCCACCGGCGACGCCGCCCTCCGGCGCCTCGTGGCGGACGCCGTGGCGTTACGGCCGCTGGCGCTACCGCTGCGACTGAAAACCGGGGACAGTCGCGCCGCCGCCTTGGTCGGGACTTCACAGGCCGTTAACCATGGCGTGATTTCGTCTGCCAACGCTTTTCCCCTGGTGACCCCATGCGCCTCGGTCGCATCGCTCTTTGTCTGCTGCTCGCAGGCCTCGCGCCGGCCGCGGCGCAGGCCGAGGAAATCCGCATCATCGGCGACAGCATCGGCGAGGGCCTGCACCTCGCGTCGAGCTATCCGTCGCCGGCAAATCGCTTCAATGTCGCAATCTATACGCCGAAAATCTTTGACCAAATTCGGGAAATGCCGCGCGGCGCGAATGTCGTCATGAGCCTGGGCACCAATGACGCGGTCGCCGGCCTGGACGAGCAGCAGCCGCGCATTCTGCAGATCGCCGCCGCGGCGCGCGAGCAGGGCATCAAGCTCACCTGGCTCGGTCCGCCCTGCGTGCGCACCGCCTGGGAGGCCCATTCCGAGAAGCTCGACAAAGTCATCGCCGCGACGCTGGCCGACACCTCGGTCGCCTACGTTTCGGCGCAGACGCCGGAATTCTGTGCGCCTGGCCTGCACGCCGGCGACGGCGTCCACTTTACTATGGCGGGCTATCGGCTGCTGTGGCAGAAGGCGGCGTCCGTCGCGGGCATCCCGATCCTCGAAGCCTCGGTGAGCGAGCGCAAGCCGGTCGCCGTAAGAGGTTACAGGAAGGTTCTCGTCTGCCACAAAAAGGGCTCAAGCGAGAAAAAGACTTGTCATTACAGGCTTGTCGTTCCAGCGGCGAAGCCTGCCGGGTCCGCGCCGGGTTGATCCAACCGCAAGCCAAAGGCGCCTGAGGGATGTGGAAGTCCGGGTTCTCAGTTGCGACGTGTAGCGTGGCCTTCGTCGCGTTCGCCGCCGCCGCGATCGGGGCGACCGCTCCGACCGTGGCCGAAGAGGCGCCGCCGCTGCACGTCGCCTTCGTCGGCGACTCGATGGCAGACGGTCTGTGGGGCGCAATGTTTCGCCGCCTCGGAAAAGACAAATGTTTGGCGGAGAAGGTCAAGCTGATCCGCCGGGCGGAGAACGGCACCGGGCTGACCCGACTGGATAAGTTCAATTGGGTCGACGAGGTGGGGGCGATCGCCAAGGATCCGGGGGCCGATCTCTTCGTTGGTTCGTTCGGCGTCAACGATCGCCAGTCGATCGTCGGCGTCGACAAGAAGCGAACCGAATACGGCGGTCCGGATTTCGACGCGCGTTACGAGGGAATCATTGAGGATGTGGTCCGGGCCGGGTTGTCGCACGGCTCGTCGTTTCTGGTGATGGGGCTGCCGATCATGCTCGACCCCGCCGCCAACTCCGACGCCGTCGAGAA
>Ga0182016_10000829_pt1 | contig 38227 bp, 54 predicted proteins | sample 712S2MmetaG_FD_120491 | JGI IMG/M metagenome (GOLD analysis project Ga0182016, IMG submission 120491) | Permafrost microbial communities from Stordalen Mire, Sweden - 712S2M metaG | ecosystem: Environmental > Terrestrial > Soil > Wetlands > Permafrost | place: Sweden: Stordalen | collected...
AATGTAAATCGCGCACCGGCTCGCTCGGCGCTTTCATTGAGGACAAGGCCTCCGGCATGATCCTGCTGCAGCAAGCCGCGCGCGCCGGCATGGCGGCGACGCCGATCGATTCGAAGCTGACGGCCCTCGGCAAGGATGAGCGGGCGATCTCCGTCAGTGGCTACGTCTACCGCGGCCTCGTGAAGATGAGCCGCCGGGCATACGACAAGGTGACGATATACAAGGGCACAACGCGCAATCATCTATTGGGGGAAGTCGTTGGCTTCCGAGTCGGCGATAATACGCCGGGTCGGTCCGACGACTTGCTTTGACTGCTTTTGCTACGGAATAGCGATTGCTCTAGGGGATTCGGCAGGTTTTTAGGGTATAAACAGCGCGGAGCATGTTGTCATCGTCGCGTTCTTCAAGGACGGTGAGTTCATGCACATGCAGGATGCCGGTTCGGCTCCGATGCCTTTACCGGATCTCTACAAGCGGCTGCTCTCAGCTCGGGAGATTCTCGATGCTTCCGGTGGTGAGGATGTGGCGCTAAGCTAAATCTGCTACGGTGCGACCATCGCGCTCGGCGACTCGGAGGGCTTTTGATGGCGACGGACACCAAGACCGACAAGATCCGCGTGATCCTAGCCGACGCGATGCTCGCGGAGATGTGCCCTCCTACGTTGGCCCGTCGACCTTGGGACGATCTCCCCGTTGCGGACCAGATGGCGTTTGTCGAAAAGGCGGACCGCATTATCGCCATCCTGGCGCGGCGCGGGCTGCGGATCACGGAAATCTAAACGGCAACCACAGGAAACAGGAACATGACCGACCGAAGCGAGAAAGTCCCGATCACCGATCCCCCCGAACCCAAAGTCCATGATCCTGAGCGCGCGGCGCTCAGCCAGAAGGCCGATGAGGCCGCGCAGGCCTTCAAAAATAGACTTGTCGACGTCATGAAGTCCCGTGAGACACCGGAACTGATCGACAAGATTACCGAAACGCAACACAAGGTAGCGGCGGAGGCGTTGCAGCCCGAACTGCCGCCCGGCGTGACGGCGGAAGTCATCGCCCAGGCGACCGCGATGGAACAAGCGGCCGGCCCGGTCGTGCGTCAGGTCATCGGCACTGTTCTCCGTGGCCTCTTGGTGTTGAGCCCGGGCGTTCCGCCTCAGGTCCTCCTCGCGATCATCGCATGGCAGACCGGCAATCTCCTGGCTGGCGCGTTCCAGTCCGATCTCGCGACGACGCTCACGATCCGGAAGAACATCAAGGACGGCTTTGCCGACGGGATCACCAAGACGCCGATTGCACACCCGCCGATGCCGGGCCGCGCGCTGGCGCCCGGACTGCCCGGAATGCCGACCCGGATGAACGGCCGCAACTGAGGACCCGATGGGCCAACTCCAGATCGACGGCAGCAGACTCGGCAATTCGCTCCTGACGCTCCTCACTTGCGAGGAGATCGAGCCGGGCGATCAGCCGTCCTATGAGCTATGCAAGACGATCTGGCTCTATCACCCGCTCGGCGGGAAGATGGTCGACGCGCCGATCAAGATGGCGCAGTCGCAGGCCCGGGAGATCAGCGTCCCGAACAGCCCGGAGGATCGCGTCCGCGATCAATTCGTGAAGGAGTGGAAGGCGATCGGGGCGGACGAGCACATCCGCAACGTCGCCGCGACGGCGCGGGCGTACGGCATCGCGTCGCTGGCGCTGCTCGCCGAGGGTGTCCCGGCGGACAAACCGATCGACATGAAGAAGCTGGCCGACCTCTCGATCAGCATCAACGCCTACGACCCGCTCAACACTGCCGGGAGCTTGGTCCTGAACCAAGACCCGAACGCGATGGACTTCCAGAAGGTCACGACGATCGCCGTCTCCGGCGTGCCTTACCACCACTCGCGCACGATCACGATCATGCACGAGCGACCGGTCTACATCGCCTACACGGGGTCGGCCTACGGGTTCGTCGGCCGGTCGGTCTTCCAGCGCGGCCTCTTCCCGCTGAAGTCGTTCGTCCAGTCGATGGTGACCGACGACCTCGTGACGAAGAAGGCTGGCGTCTTCATCGCCACGCTCAAGGCCGCCGGCGCGATCATCAACGCCGCGATGAATGCCGCCGCCGGCATCAAACGGCTCTTCATCCGCGAGTCGACGAACGGCAACGTGATCTCGATCGGGCCGGACGAGAAGATCGAAACGCTCAACATGCAGAACATCGACGGTGCCTATGGCATGGCCCGTCAAAACATCCTGGAGAACATCGCGGCGTCGGCCGACATGCCGGCGATCCTCCTCAAGCAGGAAACCTACGCGCAGGGCTTCGGGGAGGGGACGGAGGATGCAAAGCTGGTCGCGGGCTTCGTCGACGGCATCCGGGAGTGGATGGGCCCGCTCTATGCGTTCTTCGATCGGATCGTGATGCACCGCGCGTGGAACCGCGACTTCTATGCGATCATCCAGAAGGACTTTCCGAAGTATCGAAAGGTCCCCTATGAGCAGGCGTTCTACGAGTGGCAGAACAGCTTCGCCGCGAACTGGCCGAGCCTGCTGACGGAGCCGGAATCGGAGAAGGTCAAGACCGACGACGTCAAGCTGAAGGCGCTCATCGCCGTGATCGAAGTCCTGTCGCCCGAACTCGATCCGGAGAACAAGGCCAAGGCGATCCAGTTTCTCCAGGACAACATCAACGAAAACAAGCGCATGTTCACGACGCCACTCGACCTCGACTTCGACGCGCTCGCGAAATACGTCCCGCCGCAGCCGGAAGCCGGGCTCGAAGAGCCGAAGCCGCAGAAGCCGTTTGCGGCGACCGATTCGCAGGACCGCAAGCGCCGATCAATCAAGGCTTATGACGATTCCGTCGCCGATCTCTTCGACTCGCTGGCGGCTAAGAACGTCGCCCGGGCACCGAAGCCGCACGGCGCAATGAACGGCCATATCAACGGGAAGGGGATCAGGACGTCATGAAGTCGGAACGCCACACCAACCTAGTCCGCGCCTTCCGGGACGGGATCGCCTTTCAGTCCAGCTTCGCGCCGGCGCTCTTCGAGGCGGGCACGTCGAGGACGACGGCGCCGACCAACCCAGCGGCCTTCGAGGCAAACCGCAAGCGCCTGACGACCTTCAACATGGGCGGCCGAATGGCGGGCAAGACTTTGGCGCAACTGCTGCGTCCGATGGTCGAAGGCAAGCTGGCGCTGGCGAAGGCCGGCCCCGAATACCCAACCAAGGAAGCCGCCGATGCCGCCGTCGACGCCATCATGGACAAGTCGATGGGCGGGGCGCCATGACAGGGAAGATCATCAGGTTCTCCGACTACGACCCGCTGCCGCGAAGCCGGGTGCGCACCGAAGAAAACGCGCTGATCATCGTTCTGCCTGTGATACGGATCGAAAGATTCGACGACGCCATCGCGCCGGTGATGGGAAGGCCCATGCGTCCCGGCTTTGCTCGGCGCTTGCGGAACGCGCTGGAGAAGGACGCATGAGATGCCGACGTCCGGGGATGATTTCCAATCGGTCCTGACCGCCGCGGTCGAGGACATGATCCAGAACGGTTTCGACTCCGTCGAGCGCGTCGCGCGCTGGACCCGGCTCATCCGAGAGGCTGCGGAGCGATCACTGATCCCGCCAGAATCACTCGACCAGCGGCTCCGGGACGCCCTCGCGGAAACCTATCGCAAGATGGTCGAGAAGGACGGCATCCTGAAATTCCACCCCGGCATCGAGCGGTTCACGCTCGAGCGGATCAAGCCCGCGCTGCGCGCCGAACTCGACCGCCGCATCCTGGCGTCGGCGGATCTCATCAAACTCAACCGGGAGCAGGCTGTTGATAAAACAATCCAACGGTTCCAAGGATGGGCGACGTCGATCCCGAAGGGCGGCACCGAAAACGCCGACAAGCGAGACACCAAGGACCGCGTCAGAAAGGCCCTCGCCCAACTCCCCTTCGAGGAACGACGGGTCCTCATCGACCAGGGGCATAAGCTTACTTCGACGATTTCGGAGATTTTGGCGTCGGACGGTGGGGCGATAGCGGGACGCTGGGTCTCACATTTCACTCAGCCGGGATACAATTATAGGGAAGATCATAAGGATCGAGACTTCCGCGAAACCGGGAACGTTTATCTAGTCCGTGACAGTTGGGCTCATCGAGCAGGCTATGTAAAGCCGCAACCCGGCGTTGGTTTTACCGACGACATCACAAAGCCCGCTGAGGAGCCGTTCTGCTTCCCCGGCGATTCACGGGTGCCATTCGCTGATGGTGTGGAAAAAGCGTATCGGCGTTTTTACCGGGGCGAACTGACCACGATCGTTACGGCCTCCGGCAAAACGCTCCGCGCGACACCGAATCATCCAGTCCTTACGCCGAACGGCTGGACGGCGATCGGCTTCTTGAACGAAGGCGACGACGTGATCGATGTTGCCCATCAGGTCCTCGACTCGTCGAAAGAGGACGAGGATCACCGCGTACCCTTGATCGCGAAGATATTCAGCGCGCTTGCGGAATGCGGGACGTCTCAGGTGGTGCGTGGGCAGCTTGAGCAATTCCACGGCGACGGCACCGACGCAGAGGTCGATGTTGTAGATGCCACAGGGATATTGCGCTTCCGGATCGAGCCCATGAAGGCGGAGAGCCGCTGTCAGGTCGTCTTCTCCGTGGCCCCGGCCGGTGCTGCGGCGGCTCGCACGTTTAACTTTTTCGGTGATGGTAGCCGTGCTGCCCGTACGGGCCTTGTGAGCGGCGGCCACGAGCCGGCGCCGTCCGTCTTCTCCCTCACGGGCCATCCTGATCCGGTTGGCGGCGGAGGCGTCGCGGAGGTCGACGTCCAGATACTTCGCAAGGGCGCCGCGCGAAACCTTCAGCCGTCGGGACAAGCTAAAGAGGCTTTCCCCTTCGAGGTACGAACGACGCGCATCGTCTCGATCGAAAGGCGGCAATGGACGGGGCATGTCTACAATCTCCAGACTGAAAAGGGCTGGTACGTCGCCGACGGGATCATAGTCCAGAATTGCCGTTGCTACTACCGCTGGCTCTACGCGCTGCGCGAACTGCCGCCTGAGATGCTGACGGCCAAGGGGAAGGCCGCGCTCGACCAGGCCAGGATCGCCGCGCGCACCGATTCGGACCTGGATGAGATCGAGAGCGCGCTGCGCGCCGACGCGGAGGACGCCGCATGAGGTTCGCTCGTGTACGTTGGGGGATCGTCAATAGGTCGATCATCGTGACCGGACCGCACACCTATATTCAGTTCTCGAAGGCCGACAACGACAATGGATGGTGGCGCCGATGAGAACGCTGACGCTCACCGACGCGGAGGTCCAGAAGCTAATCGCGTCGGCGATCCGCAAAAGGTTGAAAGCCGCCGGGTTTCACACCGGAACCGCGAGCGACGACCATTCGGGTTTTTTCTTTCCAATCGATCTCGGTCTCGCCGGCCAAGTCGGAGTCACCCGCCATGAGGACGGGACATGGACGATCCAGCAGGAGACGAACCTGATGCTCGCCGAGCGGATGGGAACGACGCTCGCTGCTCATGGCGAAGCGATCGCTGCTGCAACGCAACGATTCGAGGAGGGCTGACCGATGCCGCTGACCGCGAAGGGTGAGAAGATTCTGGCGAACCTGACGAAGGAGTATGGCGCCGAGCACGGCAAGGAGGTCCTCTACGCCGGCAAGAACAAGGGGACGTTCAGCGGGATCGACGCGCAGGAGTTCGACGACGCCGACGTCGAGGGCGTCAACGCTTGGATGGATTCGTGGCGCAAGGACGCCGACGAGAAGAAGGACAGCCCGGGCTACAGTCGCGAAGCCGTGCAGAAGGCGATCGAGGCCTCACGCAAGCCGATCTCGCCGAAGGAGGCGAAGCTGATCCACGCGCTGCTGAAGGGGCGCGGTGACGACAACGATCCCGCACGCCTTCGCGCGATCCGCCTCGACGCAACACTGAATCGCGTGGTAGGGCTTGCAGCGCGCGTCGACGCATATTGCGACCGGGCTGACAAAACCAAGTGAACAAAGCCGCCGGAATCCTCTTCACCTCGATCAACGGCAACGCGCTGTTTCTCAAGCGCGGGCCGGGCGCGCCGGATTTCCCCGGCTTTTGGGATTTCCCCGGCGGCGGCCAGGAAGGTGCCGAGACCGCCGAGCAGACCGCGCTCCGCGAGACGCGCGAAGAGATCGGCTTCATCCCCGAGGGCGATCGCAAGCTTCACACGAGAACGAAGGGCTCCTCCGCGTTGCAAGCCGCGGGTGGCGGTCTCGGGACGGTGTCGGCGCCTCCTGTCGCTGATGCCGTCCCGGCGACGCCTGGCGTCGGGCCGAATGGTGCCGCGATCCTGATGCCGAGCGTCGACTTCACGACGTTCCTTCAGAAGGTGACGAACGAGTTTGTCCCCGAGCTCGATGGTGAGCATGTCGGCTATTCCTGGTCGCCGATCGATTCGCCGCCGGAGCCGCTTCATCCGGGGTGCCGGGTGGCGCTCGACCGAATCAGCATGAACGAACTCGGGGTTGCTCGCGCAATCGCGGACGGTCGTCTGACGTCGCCGCAACGCTATGGCACGCCGGCCGCTGGTGTCACGCTGTTCGCGATCAGGATCACCGGCACGGACGTCGCTTACCGTCGGAAGATCGACGAGTTCGTCCACAGAAACCCGGACAATTATCTCAACCCGGAGTTCCTGGCGCGGTGCAACGGCCTCCCCGTGATCTACATGCACCCCAAAACATCGCTGCTAAATTCGGAAGAGTTCAGCGAGAGAGTTGTGGGAAGCATTTTTTTGCCGTATATCGCTGGGGACGAAGTCTGGGGTGTCGCCAAGATTTACGACGACGAAGTCGCCCAGGAGATGGAGGACGAAGAACTCTCGACCTCACCGGCGGTCTACTTCCACGACATGACGGTCAACACGAAATTGACCACGGAAGACGGGCGCAAGGTGTTTATCGAGGGAGATCCCAGCCTCCTCGACCATGTCGCGGTGTGCAAGCGCGGGGTCTGGGACAAGCTAGGCGTACCGAGTGGCATACGATCCGAATCACGAGAGGACTCAGCGATGACCGAAGCCGAGCAAGCCGCAGCCGACAAGGCCAAAAAGGACGCCGAGGAAGCCGAGGCCAAGAAGAAGGCCGACGCGGAAGCTGAGGCGAAGACAAAAGCCGACGCTGAGGCGAAAGCTAAGGCCGACGCGGAGGGCGGTGTGCAGCTCGACAAGGTCCTCTCCAAGATGGACGCGTTCTGCGACTCGATGTCGAAGCGCATGGATGCCGTCGAGGCCTCCGAAAAAGAACGCAAGGACGCCGAGGAAAAGCGCAAAGCCGATGCCGAGGAAGAGGCCCGCAAGAAGGGCGACCCCGAGCAGATCAAGGCCGACAAGGCGAAGAAAGACGCCGAAGAGGCCGCTGAGGCGAAGAAGAAAGCCGACGCCGAAGAGGCCGAAAAGGCCAAGGCGAAAGCCGACTCCGACGAGGTCCGGAAGAAGGTCGACGCGCTTGCGGCTCAACTGCCGAAGCGGATGGACGACAAGGACTACGCCGCAGTGATCGACGCGCAGTTCCGCGCCGACGACGTCTTCCAGGACTTCGGCCTCCGCGCTCCTCGTCCGCTCGAGGGCGAAACGAAGCCGCTTTATGATCGCCGCATCGCGCGGATGCTCAAGGATCACAGCCCGTTGCTCAAGAACGTCGACCTCGCGGCCTTCGCCGACGACGCCGCGTTCGAGCCGATCCTCGCGCAAATCTTCAAGGACGCGAAGGTCGCGGCGATGAACCCGACGGCGCTTCCCGATGGCGGCCTGCGCATGATCACCAAGAAGTCGGGCGGCCACGAGATCAATACGTTTGTCGGCAAGCCCGACGCCTGGATGGGCCAGTTCGCCGGTCCGGTGCGCCAGAACGTCACCGGATTTAAGCAAGAGAACCGGGTCGGGATCAACCACACACTGATCACGCCTCGGTCGAACTGAGGTTGCCACGCGTCGGACGACGCAACATCGAGGAGCGAGAAGCTGATGACCGCCCAAGTCACGATCAATCCTTATCAGACGTCCGTCGGCAACAACGGGCTCTTCAACACGACCTCGGTCGGCCTCCGCCAGGGCACGGCTTATCCGGACCCGGTGACGGTCTGGGCTCGCCGCACCGGTATCCTCGCCTCAACCGAGACGCTTCCGATGTGGGGCGGCGTCGGCATCTATGAGAACGTGCCCGGTCCATCCGGCGCGACGAACCCGTCTCTCACCCTTGGCGTCCAGGTCGGCCGCGCCACCGCGCTCACCGGCTCCGAGGCTCTTGCCGGCTTCTCCACCTTCGACGGTGCCTACGGCATGATTACGTCGCCGCAGTCGACCGTCCCGCTGATCGGATCGAGCGGTCAGGTCTTGTCCTACGCCCTCGGCTCCCGCGCCCGCATCGCCGTCGAATGCGATCCCGCGCTGGTCGATCTCCAGGGCGGCCCGATCGGCGCGCAAGTCTCCTGGGATTTCACAAACCAGTTGCTCGTCCCCTATCTCGGTTCGCTGACGATCACGTCGGGCACGTACAATTCGACGACCGGCCTCGTCACGCTGCTCATGGCGACGGGCGTTACCTTCGATCCCGGCGACTCGATCACGGTCGGCTCGCTCACCGGCACCGGCGCGTTCGCCAGCCTCGCGGGTACCTTCACCGCGCTCACCGCTTCCGGCACCGGCGTGACTTACGAGGCCGCAACCGGTCTGGGTGCGGCGGCGATCACCGGCGGCGCGCTCACAGTCGGCGGCTCGGCCGACGCGGCGCTTCCCGTGAAAGTCCTCGACGTGCAAGCGACGAATTGCGAGACGGTGGTTTACAATCCCGTGACCGGCTTCGCAACCTGGAACTACAACGGCGCCTGCGCCGTGATTCAAATCTGACGGACCTGTTAAGATCGGCACCCGACCTGTTAATTGACGGGTCTATCTAAGGACCAGGAGCCACTCGATGATCCAAGCCCAGGCGTTTATCACGCTCAATCCGTCGTTCATGGAGCCGGAGCTCCTGCTCCAATACAGCCAGGCGTCGGGCTTCGTCGATATCTTCGCTGACGGGCAGCTTCGCGTCCGGCTCGCCGAGGACGACCTGCTGGTCTACATCAAGCAGATCAACCTTCGGACCAAGATGTCTGCCGGCACGGCGAGCTCGAACGAACTCCCCGGGGTCGACATCCAAGCGACGATGATCTCGACCCCGAGCTACCTGCTCAAGTGCCGGGCGCAGTGGGATCATCACGACGTCGCCGCCGGCGCACGCTGGGGCTTCGCGGTCCCGGAGGCTTACCGGCTCGGCATGCGTCAGGGCAACTTCCAGCTCGCGCGCGACGCCGCGCTTCATGGCTTCAACCCGCAGAACGGCGAGGGCATCCTCAACACGCCGGGCGCGACGGCGGTCAACCTGCCAGCGGACTCGAACGGCAACGACACCGTTGTGACTTACGACAACGGCGAGATGGCGTTCTTCATCGCGCAGCAAGTCCAGCAGCTCAAGACCCGCACGATGCAACTCGGCATCGGTGAGCGATTCACGATTCTCGGCCCGCAGCGGACGCTCGGCTCCTTCGAGTACAACGTCGTCCAGCTTGTGCAATATCAGCGAACCGGCGCCGGCACGCAGTCGACCGCTGGCACCGTCAAGGAAATCTTGATGGCGAACGGCGACCAACTGAACTGGTGCTACGACGACACGCTGATCGGCCAGGGTTACGGTGGCGCCGACGCGGTGATCCTCGCGATGCCGGAAGTGAAGAAGCCGGCGGGCTCGCCTCCGGTCAACACCAACGTTTTCGGCGGCATGAGCCCGGGAAACGCGACCTGCCTGACGCAGTATTGCGACATGGCGGCACCACGCGAGATCATCTCCCCGATGCCAGGCGGCATGACCGACATGATGCTGGAATGGCGCGTCACGTCCGGTTGGTGTCCGCGGCCGCAGGCGCTGACCATCATCAGCATGCCTTACGAATAAACCCCCGACGCAAAGTGAAGGGGTCGCGGGAGGTGCCTTCGGGGCCTCCCGCGATCGCCGCCCGGAGGGGAAGAGTTCAAGGGATAAGCGTAACGCTTATTCCTTGAGAGACGCAGCAACAGGAACCCGCCGCCATGAAACTCTACGTCGCGAATTGCACGAAGCACCGCCAGAAGGTCTACTACCGGCTCGACTTCAACATGGAAGGCCAGCCGGCCTCCCAGGCCGGCAAGCTGCCGAAGTCTCAGGACATCGAGCCCGGCCGCCAGATCGTTCTCGGCGGCGATCTTCACAAGAGCCAGATCGTCTCGATCGTCGACCAGCTCAACAAGTTCGGAGCGGCCGGCACGGTCGACGTCCCACGCCTGAAGGACCAGGCGCCCTACGTTTTCGACATCGATCGCGCGGTGCCCGCCGCGACGATCAGGCGCGTCATAGAGCACAACGGGACGATCCTCCTCACCGCCGGCAAGGAGCGCCGCCAGAAGGCCGCGATCGTCGTCAATCGGATCGTCGAGCAGCGGATGAACGAGGAATTGATCGCGAAGCAGATCGAGCCGCCGGAAATGAACGGTCTCGACGTCGAGTATGAGCAGGAAGATCAATCCGATGCCGGCGAGAAGATGATCGCGGAGGGCATCCACGTCCGCACGAACGCCCAGCAGCAGATCGACAAGGGCGGCGGCAAGAACGCCGCGCGAACGGCGCGCCGCGCCGCGCTTCGCCAGAAGGGCTAAAGCCGAGGGAGGCAGTCGGCTGATGGCGGGATCGCAGCCAACCCTCGCGGGCTTTCAGAACTTTATAGTTTCGATCATGGGGATCAGCACGACGGTCCTCCCGGCCGATTCTGCGGTGATCCCGTTCTGCCTCGGCTTCGCGGTCGACATCGTGAACCCGGCGATCCGCGGGATGGCGCCGTGCGGTCCGCCGATCGCCGGCGTCGCTCCGGTCTCGCTCTATGTCACGGCGGTTTATAATCTCGCCGGCGACTTCATCATCAACTTCGCCCAGGACCTTCCCGACGCGCCGAACGTGAAGGGCAGCAAGCCGCCGATGCCGTTCTTCGCCTGGACGCGCAAGCAGTGGAACATCAACGGGTTCGTCTCCGGCGTGATCCAATCGGCCGCCGACGAGACGACGTCCGAATCGATGGTGGTCCAGGAGGCGGCGAAGAACTTCACGCTCGGCGATTTGCAGAACTTGAAGACAACGTATGGTAGAAGGTATCTCTCGATCGCCCAGGACTACGGTCCGAGCACATGGGGAATGTCATGAGCCAGCAGAACGACGTCCGCGGCCCGAACGGCGCGATCCCGGTCTTCAACGGCGGCGCCAACTTCGAAAACCTGACCGTGGATGAGAACGCCCAGATCAAGGTCGGCGGCGGCTCCTTCATCGGCGTCAGCATCAATACCGGCGGGACGACGTCGAGCGTCGCCATGTACGACGGGCTGAGCGCGATCGTCACAATCACGATCGCGGCGCCCGGCGTGATCACCTGGCCGAACCACGGCCTGCTCGCCGGCGCCGCCGTGGACCTCACGACCACGGGCGCGCTTCCGAGCGGATTGACGTCGGACACGACCGTCTATGTCGCCAATGATCCAAACCTTACGGAAAACACTTTCGCGGTCTCCGACACCAAGGCGCACGCGCTCGCCGGGACGAACCAGATCGCCACGACCGGATCGCAAAGTGGCGTTCAGACCGCGTGGAACGTCTCTAACAAGATTGGGACCTACGCGACAACGGCGCAGGGGAACGTCCAGGTCGGCGCGGCGTTTCTCGAGGGCCTGATCGCGATCACTGCCGGCGGCGCGGCCGCCGACATCACCGTCCTCTACGTCTGAGGAAGACGACCGTGCCGATTCTCCATCTCGGGGTCATCGACGTCCCTTACGCCACCGCCCCGCCGGCGGCACGCAGGGGTCGCCGGCGCAAGGTCACCGCGAGCACGGTTACGACGGGGGACGTCGCGACGTGGCTGGAGAACCGCTACCATGTCATGGAGATTTACTACGAAACGCACAAGGACGACGTCGTCGCCCCGGCGATCGAGAACGCGCTTCAGGGCGCGATCGAAAGCGTTATGATGGGTGCGCCGCCGACCCTTGACCCTTTCGGCTCCGCAACGTCCGAGATCGAAGATCGCATGAAGCAGTTCATCGTCATGGGCGAGATGGACACTTTGGGCTTTCCGGGCGTCCCGACACAGGCGGCGAAGGATCGCGCGTCCGGCAAGAAGCGAAGTCTGCGCTTCAAGAACCGCAAGGCAACCAAAGCCGCGGTTTCGTTTTATGACAGCGGCAACTATGAATCGTCGATGAAGGCGTGGGTGGACTGACGGCCCCCGTCGGCGCTACCATCGCGGCGGAGGATCGACATGCCTGCAACTCAAACGTCGCCGTTCGTCTCCCGCAAGGAGGCGCTCAAGAAGCGAACGCACCATCAGTTTATTCGAGGGATCGGCTACATCGCGCACAGCGGTCCGCCCGAACTGCCGGCCGGCGTCGTCGCCAGCAAGAACTGCGATCCGCCGAAAGGCACCGCCGACGGGTCTCTTCACGTCATCAAGCCACCGAACGGCGCGCCGAACATGACGTTCGTGTGGATCGCCGCGGAGCAGGCCTGGGCGTCGCCCGTTCCGGACAAGGGCAACCGGATGGCGTGGCCGGTTAGCCACCTCCAGGCGGCGGGCTGGACCTACGTCGGGCCGGCTGACGCGAAGAAGAAGCCCTGATGAGCACTGTCGAGGAAGCGGTCGGTGCCGACACCCCCCTCGGATCGGACCTCGCCGAGGGCGTCAAGACGCTCGCGCTGAACCAGCAGATCACCTTCACGAAGTATGTCCGCCTGGTCCTTCCGCTCGACGGTTACGTCTTCTGGGTGCGCGCCGACATGCTGGGGCCCTCATCGCTTTACAACAAGGCCGGGTTCGGCCGCGCGGGCTTCAACCAGATGCCGAAGACGGTGGTTGCGGCGCCGACGTGCGTGGCGACCGGATCGCTGCACTACGCGACCGATATCCGCCAGGAGGAGCCGGAGACCTATGCCGCGAATCGGATGGTCTTCACGTCGCTCCAGGAGATCGAAAACCTCAACTTCATCGCGCCCGACGAACTTTATGTCGGATGCTTCGGCGATTTGAAGTTCGGCTTCTCGAGCCGGTCGTCGTTCTACAAGCAGGCGAACCTCTGGCATTACGTCGGTTTTGCCGTTTATCCCGACATGGAGCCGCAGCTCATCGACTCGCTCGCTGGCTTCAACTCGACCGATGTGATCGTCTCGAACAGCCTTCCGGCGTGGCTGGCGCTCAACGGCTATGAGCCGGCATACGGCTTCGGCAACCCGTCGCTGACGCTTTTCCCGTCGTTTCTGACCCCGAAGAACGAGCCGCCGCCCTTCGGCGCCGTCCACGTCTTCCCGGAGACGACGCGGGGCCTGGCGATGGCGCCGCATCTCGGCCCGAACTCTTCCCACCATCAACTTTGCGCGGAGCGTGTGCGAATCACCCTTTGGGGAACGCGGAACAAGCAGGCGCTCGACTTCGTCGATTGCGTCAACCAGTACAGCCTCGACACCGGGATCTTCGGGCTTATGAACATCCCCGTCGTCCAGGACGAGAAGCGGACGCAGGCCGAACTGGCGACGATCGCGATGAAGAAAACTATAGTTTTCGAGGTGAGCTACCACCAATCGCGGATCAACGACGTCGCCCGCCAGCTGCTGCTCAACGTTATCCCGAACTTCTACGTCGACGGCGTTGCCGCCTAAAGGATAGTGCGCGCCGTCGCGTTCTGCTGTACAAGCGTGCTGGAACGAATCCCCGGGCCTTCGCTGAGGGGCCCATCCGAGGAGTCACCCGATGCCGCAGAATCCGGCCCCGTCCGTTCTTTTCGTCTCGCAGATCATCGCCGGAAGCGGCCTCACCGTCACTCCAGACGGCGGCACCGGGGTCGTCACCATCTCGATCGAGGCTGGGGAAGTCTACAATCCGGCCTCCGTCGCGATCACCGGCGGCACCGTCAACGGCGTCACCATCGGTGGCGTCACTCCCGAGGCGGGAACCTTCACGGCCCTGAACGCGACGAGCTTGGGCGCGACCACTCCTGGCGAGGTCGTCACGAACGCCTTGCACGTCGACACCGGCACCAAGACAGCGGCGGCCACTGGCGGCGCGGCTACCCTGAACAAGATGGCCGGCGTGATCACGTCGGAGGCGCTGACCACCGCGGCCGGCGCGAACTACGTCCTGACGCTGACGGATTCGGACATCGCTGTCGGCGACCAGGTCATGGCATCCGTGCAGGACGGCACAAACTCGACCGGCATCCCCGTCCTCAGCACCGTGAAGCCGGGCGCCGGCCAAGTCGTCTTCACCGTCGAGAACAACCATCTCACCGCCGCCTTTAACGGCACCATCGAGATCGCGTTCGTCGTCTTCAAAAACTGATCGAGGTCTGAGCGCGCGCCTGACAACCGAGGGCTAAGGAACCGGCCATGACGAACCCGATCACGAGCGTCCGAGTCAACGTCATCGCGGCACCGAAGCCGTCGACGCTCCAGAAGACCGGCGCCTTCATCTCGCAGGGCGCGACGAACACGTCTCCGGGGACGAAGACGCTTCTGACGCAGCTTTCCGACCTCACGCCGATCTTGACCGGTGCGCTAGCAAACTCCTCGCTCGCTTGGTCCGGCAGCGTCGTCACCGTGACCACAGCCGCACCGCACGGCCTGACCGGGTCGCTCCCGGTCACGATCGCGGGCGTTTCTCCGTCCGGTTACAATGGCAACTTTTATGCGACGGTTACCGGCGCTTCGACCTTTACCTATCCGCTGCAAGGCTCGCCGGGCATGGAAACGGTCCCGGGCGTCTACACGGTCGAGGACGTCGAAGAACTGCTGGCGATGGCGACGACCTTCTTCGCGCAGGGCGGCCAGCAGGCTGTCTACGTCCTTGAATGCGGCGAAGGCAACGCGACCGAGGGCGTTGCTTTCCTCACCGCGTGGATCACGGCGAATCCCGGTTTCTTCTACGCCTACCTCGTGCCGCGATACTGGGACGGCAACGCCGCCTTCCTCACGATGCTCGGGCAGTTCAACGCGACGACGTCGAAGACCTATTTCTTCGTCACGACGACGCTGCAGACCTATGCGCTCTACACGGCGCTGATGAAGTGCTGCTTGACGATGATCGAGGCGCCAAATTATGGCGCGTGGCCGGCGAACGTGCTGACCGCGCTCTCGCAGACAGGCGGCGCGGCCACGGCGACGACGACGTCGAACCACGGCGTCCTGCCGGGGCAGTATTTCCAGCTTTCCGGCAACGCGCCGGCGGGCTTCAACGGATGGTTCCTGGCGCTCCAGGGCACGGAGAACGAGACGCTGCTCTTCAACGTTCCGTCGGCCACGGGCGCCGAGACCGAGTTGGGGACCTTAGTGCAAAACCAGTACGCCTCCGTCGGCATCCCTGCGACGGAGTTCAGCCTGGCGTCGGTGTTCTTCAACGCGCTCAGCTACGCGCCGTCGTCGTCAAACCCGGTGGCGCCGCTTAACCTGGCCTACCTTTTCGGGGTCACGGCTTTCCCGACCCAGGGCAACGCCGCGCTGCTCAGCGCGCTCAACACCGCCAACGTCAACATCGTCGACAACGGATCGCAGGCCGGCCTTTCGGCGACGATTCTCGAAGGCGGCAACACGATGGACGGGAACCCGTTCAATTACTGGTATTCGATCGACTGGGTTCAGATCACGGTTCCGCAGGCGATCACCGCGGCGCTCGTCGCGGCGCGCAACTCGACGAACCCGATTTATTTCAACCAGCCGGGCGTCAACGCCGCTCAGCAGGTCGCGGTGAAGACGATGAACAACGGGATCACCTACGGGCTGGTCCTCAACACCGTGAAGGGAACGACGCTCAGCGCGGCCGCCTTCAACCAGGCGCTCGATGCCGACACCTATTCCGGCTACACGGTCGTCAACGCCGACCCGTTCGCCAGCTACGTCACCGAGAATCCGGACAACTACCACGAAGGTCTCTACACCGGCATCTCGATCAATTACACGCCGCTGATCGGGTTCGAATCGATCGTCATCAACATCTCGGTCTCGCAGTTCGCGAGTTGATCCCAGGAGCTTTAACCAATGCCCGGCAATCCGCTCGTCGATCAGGGAAATCTTAATCTCCTCGCCGCGAACATCACCTGGGCGGACTTCGGTGCGCTGAACGTGACGCCGTCGTACACCGACAAGGCCGGGATCACGCTCCGCCAGGAATCGCCGGCGACGCAGCAGCACGAAACGATGACTGGCATCGTCCAGTCGCCGCAGCCGTATATGACGATCGCGCTTTACATCCCGCTGCTGAAAACCCAGAGCCTCTCCGACGCCTACAAGACGCAGATGGAGGAGAACTCGATCCTCGGCGACGGGACGGTCTTCCCTGACGTCAGCAGCGGGCTTTCCGCCTATCAGCTCGGCAACATGGCGATCCGGGACGTCGGCGAGATGAACTTCGGCGGCTCGACCCCGCTATGGGGCGTCACGCTGCGCGGCGTCTATTACATCAACGCCAACGCCTTCAACTGATCTCGCCGGATCGCTAACAGGAGAGCGGGTCCATGCGCATCGATCGCAAGCTAAATTTTGTCGTTCCGATCTACGGCGAGGAGAAGGTCAAGACCGACGCCGACGGTCGGCCGATCAAGGGCCAGGACGGCCTGCCGATCGTTCATCAGCCGGTCCTCGCCTACGTTCACTCGACGCCGCTCGCGGCGGAGATCGTCGATCAGCACTTCCTCATCCTCGGGCAGACCTTCTCGCAAATCTTCAACCGTGGACTTGGCGCCGCGGCCGGCCCTGGCCTCGCTATGCGGCTGCTCAAGAAGATCGCGACGGACACCCGGGTGTGGGAGGATTCGCCCGACGGCGAGCGCGGCGTCAAGAACGGGCTCATCGAGGAAATCCGCCGGCTGACGATGGTGATCGTCCCGGAGGGCGCCAAGTGGCAACCGCTCCCGCTTCAGATCGCGGTCGATCGCAAGATCCTCAACGACGAAGATCGCGCGGAGGTCGAGAACGCCATCGTTTTTTTTATTGCGGTATCGGCGACGCTCAATCGCGCGGAGCGAAAGCCGATGCTCGAGACGGCGGCGGGGCTCTGGAGCGCGCAACTCACGTCATTGAACTCTACGGACTTCGCCGCTTCCTTGACGACGTCGACCGCGGCCGCGAGTTCTGGCGCGAAATCCCCTGCGCCTGCGAGCGAGGACTCGGGCGCTGCGAATGCAACGGTGGACGGGAAACCGTCGTCTGTGCCAGCCTAAGCTTTGCGGCCAGCGAGGGCTTCCCGGACTTGATGAAGAAGCTTCTCGACCTCGACTTCGACTCGGTCCACCAGTGGAGGCAGAGATACGCCAGAGGCGGGTGAGATGGCCGTTAAAAGCATAATTGACATCGAGGTCGGGGATGCCGCGTTCAAAAATTTTGCATCTCTGTTCGAAAAATACCAAGCGGCCCTCGCGAAGAGCCCCGCCATGTGGCAGGCTATCAACAAGGAGATCGCCGAGCAGCGCAAGGGTTTTGAGGCGATCGCATCGGAGGCGCTGGTCGTTCAGGAACTCACCGCGCTCTCGAACAAGGACCTCCACAGCAATACCCGCGAGGTTGAAAAGACGGCGGGATACTGGCGCGGGATAGGGCGCGAGACGGCCGGCGTTGCCGGCAACATTCGCGATATCACCCGATCGCTCCTCAAGTGGACGGCGATCACTGGGCTTATATCGGGCCTAGCCGGGGCTGGCGGCCTCTTCGGCATTGATCGGCTCGCGCTGGGCGTCTCAGCCGGCCGGCGATCATCGCTCGGCCTGGGCCTCGGCTACGGCGAGCAGGCGGCATTTGGCAACTTCTCTCGGCTGATCGACCCGTCGTCGTTCCTCAGCGGGGTTGCCGGCGCCAAACTGGACATCACCAAGCGCGTCGGGCTGATCGGTGCCGGGCTGACTCCGAGCGAGATTGGCGGCGATACCGCGCAGACCGGTGTGGCGCTCCTGCAACACCTCAAGCAGATTGCCGACACGACGAACCCCGCACTTTACGCGCAAGTCATTCAGTCGCGGCAACTCGGCCAATTTGCATCGCCGGAAGACCTCCAGCGCCTCCACAACACGTCTCCGGAGGAATTTAAGCAGCTCATCACGCAATACACGCAGCGGAAAGGTCAAGGTGCCGGTGGATTCGACCTTCCTCCGGCCGTCCAAAAGGCCTGGCAAGACCTCACTACCCAACTCTCGAATGCCGGGAAATCGATCGAGACGACGTTCGTCCGCGGACTCACGCCGCTTGCCGAACCTATAAGCAGACTGTCCGGTGCCTTCGAGAGGGTCGTCGCAGCATTCGTTGTCAAGGGCGGCCCGCTGGAGAAGTGGATCGGCGACGTCGGGGCGGGGCTGGAGAGGTTCGCCGGCTACGTCGGGACGGAGGACTTCGCCGCGAAGGTCGGCAGCTTCGTGACCGGGATCGGCAACATGGCGGCCGCGATCGGCCGGGTCCTGTCCTGGTTCGGTGGTCCGGCCACGGGGGAAACTCACGGCACGGTCGCGAGCGTCAGGGACCGCGCCCGGCGCGCGCGGGAGGTTCGCGAGGAGCAGGGGTTTCAGCCGACGTCGACCTATACGACGGGCGCCTACCTCGAGCACATCTTCGGCGGCAACCAGGCCGGGGTGAACAATCCCGGAAACCTCCGGCCGCCAGGGGCCTCGACTGGGTTTGCCCACTTCGCGAACCCGGAGGCCGGTATCGCCGCGATCGCGCGCCAGATCAGGCTCTATGGCTCCCGTGACCACCTCGACACGATCTCCGGGATCGTCAGCAAGTACGCGCCTGGAAGCGAGAACGATACCGGGGCCTATATCAAGGACGTGTCGGCGCGGACCGGCTTTGCACCGGGCCAGCATCTCGACGTCAACGACACCGGAACGGTCGCGAAGCTGGTCGCCGCGATCGTCTCGCACGAGCAGAAGAAGGGGAATTATGACCGCTACAAGGACGCCAAGGTGGTCGTCACCGTGCTAAACAACACTGGCGGCAACGCGAACGTCTCCGTCAACGGGCTGAAGAACTGACATGGGAATCTCGCCGGGCCTCGCAGCGTTCAAACTCAGCTTCCAGCTTGCGCCGATCATCCTGACCGGCGGGATCGCGGCGTCGATCCCCGGTGGCATGCTCCCGCTGATCGCCATCACCCAGGCGCTCACCTTCACCGACGGGCTCCTCTCTGGCGGCAGCGATCTCACCGATCTCGACGACTTCTTCGCAAACTTTCATCCGTTGCCTGGCGCGACGCTGATCGACCAGCAAATCGGAAAATACCCGTTCGCCAACCAGACTGTCGCCGCAAACGCCGTGATCGTGCAGCCGACGACGATCTCGATGAGGATGATCATCCCGGCGACCCAGACCAGCGGCGGTTACGCCGGCAAGCTGGCGACGATGATGGCGCTCCAGTCGACGCTCGCCGCGCACAACATCTCCGGCGGGACCTACACCGTGGCGACGCCGTCTTACTTTTGGACGAACTGCGTTTTTCTCCGGATGGTCGACGTCTCGCGGACTGACGATCTCCAGGCACAAAATACTTGGCAGCTTGATTTCGAGAAGCCGCTGCTGACGCTCCAGGACGCGCAGCAGGCGCAAAACAATCTGATGAGCCAGATCAGCGCGGGGACGCCGATCTCCGGCACGCCGTCGTGGTCGGGCCTCGGCCCCACGGTCGGCAATCCGGCGTCGATCGCGGCGCCGAGCATCGTCCCGTCATCGACGGCATCGGCCGGTGCCGGCGCGGCTTCGCCGCTCATCGGAGTGGGGCCGTCGTGACGACATTCACCGATTTCGTCCCGTCGACCGTTGCGCCGTTCTCCTTCAGTCCTACGTTGGACGGACAAACCTATAATGTGACAGTAACTTGGCTGCTGTTCGGAAAGCGGTTTTATATCAACGTATATGCGCTCGACGGGTCGCTGGTCTGCTCGCGGCCGATGGTCGGATCGCCAACCGGGATCGCGCTCGAGAACCTGATGTGGAACGAACTGACTGGGCTCGTGACGGCGGTCGCCTCGGCGCCACACGGCTACAAGATCGGAACCGTCGTCGGGTTGACGGTCGCCGGCGCGGCGCCGACCGCCTACAATGGCCTCGTCGACGCGCTGATCACCGGCCCGGACACCTTCACTTACCCGCTCGCGGCCAATCCCGGCGCCGCCACCGCCTTCGGGACGGCCAGCTACAACGTCAACCTGATCGGCGGAATGAGCAATTCGAGCGGCAACCCGTTTGCCTCGACGCTGGTGTTCCGTCAGCAGAGCCAGCAACTCGAGGTCAGCCCGTGACGAAGAAGCGCAACGCGCCCTTCAAAACGACGGACGACCCGATCTTCCAGCGCGCCCTTGCCACCCGGCACGACGATGACGGCTGTTGGTTTTTTCGTGACGACCTCCAGCCTGGAACGGCCCATATCCATACCTATGAAGGCGGGAATCATGTTTTGTTTTTCATCTGCCCGTGCGGCTGCGCGCGTGCAAATCAGCTTGCGATCTATACTGAGGGTCAACAGGCGCACGGCTGGAAATGGGAAGGCAATCGCGAACAGCCGACGCTGACGCCGAGCATCGCGATGGTCAAGCGGACATGCCAGTGGCACGGTTTCCTGAAGGCTGGCGTCTTCGAGGAGTGCTGAGCGATGAGATTCTATCGAATTGTAATCCAAAATCCTGAGACAGGCCAAGTCATCGTGCCGCCCGGCTTCGAGGGTCTGCTCGGCGGCGCGAGCTATACCAGCTTCGTCAACGGCAAGACGCTTCCCGCGGCATGGGACGTCGAGCTCGACATTCCCGTGATCGGGCAGGCGACGCCGCAAGGTCAGGCGCTCGCCCGTGTCTGGGGGATCAGCCGGCAGGAGATCAGCCAGGCCAACAACCTCAACGGTAAGAACATCTCGATCTACGGCGGCATGCAGAAGGGGCTTCCGCTCGCGAATCCGGCGCAGGCCGGCCTCCTCGTCCAGGGCGTCATCTTCCAGGCGTTCGGCAACTGGATCGATATCCACCAGCAGACGCTCGACTTCGTCATCATGGCGGGATCGGGATCGACCGCGGCCGCGCAAGGCACCGGCACGCTGAAGGCGCCGAAAAACTTGGTCCTGAATTGGAAGGCCGGAACGACGCTCGCCGCGGCGCTAACGACGACGCTGCAGACTGCCTTCCCCGGGGTGACGGTGAACGTGAACATCAATTCCGGACTGATCCGGCCGAACGACGAGATCGGCTTCTATCCGACGCTTGAGCAGCTCTCCCAGTACGCGCGGGAGACCAGCCTCGACATCATCAAGACCGCAAACTACGCCGGCGTGAGCATCGTCATCGCGGCGAACACGATCACCGTTTCTGACGGCAGCGCAACGTCTTCAGCGGCGGCAAAGCAGGTTAACTTCCAGGACCTCATCGGACAGCCGACCTGGATCGAGTCGCCGAACATCCAGTTCAAGACCGTCATGCGCGGCGACATCTCTGTCGGCGATCAGATCATGCTTCCGCCGACAGTCGTGACAAATTCCGCTCAGGCCTCGACGTCGCTGGTCAATCAGTCCGCAACATTCCAGGGCGGCTTTCAAATCATCAGCGCGCGCCATGTGGGGGCTTTCCGCCAGCCGTCCGCCGATTCATGGGTAACAGTTTTCGAGGCGGCGCCAAATCAGCTTGTCGGCGCAGGTAGCGCAGCGGGAGGCTGAAATCGCATCCAATGTGCAAAAAACACCGATTGCGCGGACGCTCAACCAGTTTACCGAGCGCAAGGCGAAGGGCATCATCGCGCTCACCGGGCAATCGCTCCCGGCCTCTGTGGTCAGCGTCGTCTCGTCAGGGATCGTCAATATCAAGTTCGAGTTGACCAACATTCCCTACACGTTGCCCAACTTGACCTGCCCGCTCTTCGGTCCGGAGTTCATCCGTTATCCGATCCAGCCGGGATGCAAGGGCTTCGTTGTCCCGGCCGATGCTTATCTCGGCGGCGTGTCCGGGCTCGGCGGTGGTACGGCTGATCTCGCGCAACGGGCCAACCTCACGTCCCTGGTCTTCTTCCCGATCGGCAACAAGAACTGGAGCCCGGCGGACGATCCGAACAAGACCGTCATTTACGGTCCCGACGGCGTCATCATCCGCGACCTGAACAAGACCAACGTGCTCGACGTCAACTCGACGGAGGTCACGCTCGTGCTAAAAGAGGGAAGCTTCGTCGTGACGTTGCCATCGGGGCTACCGATGATCGTGAACGGAAATCTTCAGGTGAACGGCGCCCTGGCGCTTTCGGGCCTCATCACCGCGCCTGATGGCGTCAGCACTTACACCGGCAACATCGAGACCGCCGGCGCCATCACGGCTGGCTTCGGTACCGGCGGCCAGGTCGGCCTTCAAACTCATACCCATACCCAGGCCGATGATAGTCACGGCGACACCGAGGCACCGACGGCTTCTCCGACCGGAGGGACGTGAATGGCCTATAATAGCGCCATGAGAATCACCCAAAAACGCCTTCATCAACTCTTCGATTACGACGCTGATCGCGGCGTTCTTTTATATAAAACGGCGCGTGGAAGAATGCGTGTTGGCGATGTTGCCGGATGGACCGAGCACAAAGGTTATATTCGCGTCATTGCTGACGGAATCACTTATTCGGTACACCGTCTCATTTGGTTTTACGTCAAAGGGCGATGGCCGATAAATCAACTAGATCACCGCGATCTAACCAAATCGAACAATCGCATCGGAAATCTACGGGAAGCAACGAACAGTCAGAATAAGTGCAATCAATATGTTCGAAAAGATAGTCAAACTAGAATCCGCGGCGTAACTGAAGACAAAAGGACCGGGCGCTTTCGCGCTTATATCTCTATAGATCAGGAACGGCGTTGGCTCGGGTTCTTTGCGACAAAAATCGAAGCGCAATCTGCGCGCGTTGCCGCCCTTCATCTTCATGGCGAATTTGCTCGGGAGTAATTCCAATTAGAACGTATGGAAGAGTGAGGAATCCCGAGACGGGCGCTTTCGTCCCAGACCCGGTCACCGGCATGATCTGGCGCGTCGTGGAGACCGACGCGAACGGCTTCGATGACGCCGTCTACCTGACCACGCTTTGCCAAGTCCTCGAGCTCAACCTCGGCGAATCGCCATTCTATGCCAACTTCGGTATTCCGGCGGTGCCGACGATCGTCCAGCAGGTCCAGCCGGACTTTTACCTGAACCGCACGCAATCCCAGTTTGCGCAATACTTCGCCGCGCTGCTGCTCTCCAAGCAGGCAAGCTATCCACCGACCTATAAGCTGAATGTCACGACCAACCAGGGCGCGAAGATCGTGCTGGCGGTGCCGCAATGAGCGACGCGAAGGTGACCTTCGGCCGACTGTTCGAAGCGACCGACCATCCCGGCCAGGAGCAAACCTTCTCGTTCAACTGCCCGAGGCGGAAGGCCGGCCGGTGCGAAGGCGTGATCATCAAGGGCCGGACGACGCTTAAGCATGATCCGAACGGCAAGAACGGCGGGGTTGCGCAATGGACATGGGACGGCAATCGAGAGGTGCCGACCTTCGTGCCGTCGATCAATTGCGGGACTTGCGGCTGGCACGGCTACATCGAACGCGGCCGATGTGTTACCACCAAGAAGCAGGATGAGCCGGAGCCGACGTGATGTCTGACGCCTATTCGTTCGACGTGACCGCTCAAGGCGCGCAGCCGACGCCGCCGGCGACGTTGCTGACGCAGCTCATCGCCGGCGTGCTGGCGTCAAACCCCGGCTACACCGCAAACCTTCCGGCGTCGCTAGTCGAGGATATTTCGTCGACCGACGTCGGCGCGCTGGTCGTCATGGATACCGCGGCGGTCGAGACCATAAACTCGATCAGCCCGTTCACGGCGAACCCCTTCATCCTAAGCGAGCTCGGCCAAGTCTATATCGGCCCGGGCTCCGCGCCGGCGGTACCGACGAACACTTCCGTCTATGTTGTCTTCACGGCGACGGATACCGCGACGAGCGCGGAATTGCCCGGCTATCCGATTCCAGTAGGGTTCACCGTGTCGGACGGCACCTACCAATACGTCGTCCAGGACGGCGGCGTCACCGCCTCGTCGGGAGTTTCCCAGCCACTATTCTGCCAGGCTACGATCCCCGGATCCTGGGCGGTCCCAACGAACACCGTGACGAACTTGATCACGCAGCCGCCTAGCGAAGTCACGCTGACGTGCGCGAACCCTACGGTCGGGACCTCCGGCGCGGTGGCTGAGACGGAAGAGCAATACCGCGCGCGCGTCGTGCAGGCCGGGATGGCGGTCGGCACAGGAATCCCGACGCTGCTGAAGACGCTACTCGGGAACGTCTTGGGGGTTCAGCAGCGATTGATCTCCGTCCTGCAGCAGGCGGGCGGGTTTTGGGAGGTCATCGTCGGCGGCGGCGATCCTTATGAGGTTGCTTATGCAATCTACGAATCGGGCATCAACATTGCCGGCCTGGTCGGATCAACCCTCGCGGTGACGAACATCACCCAGGCGCATCCCGGCGTCGTGACCACCGATCTTAACCACGGGTTCACCACCGGGCAGAACAACGTCAACATCGCCCAGGTCGTCGGGATGGTACCGATCAACTCCGATGGCCCCTATACGGTCACCGTGATCACCGAGAAGACCTTTAGCATCGGTGTCGACACGACCGGCTTTCCGGCATACGTCAGCGGCGGCGTCGTGACGCCTAATCTTCGCAACGTGACGCCGAATATCTACGACTACCCTGACATCTACACCGTCCCGTTCGTCAATCCCCCGCAGCAGACCGTTACGATGACGGTGAGCTGGAACACGACGGCGGCAAACTTCACGTCGCAGGCCGCCGTCTCGCAGGCCGCCGCTCCGGCGATCGCCGCCTACGTCAACTCGATCACCGGCGGCGCGCCCCTCAACATCGGCGTCATGAACAGCGTCTTTCAGACGGCAGTCGCGAATATCCTGGCTCCCGGGCAGATTTCTGTCTTGACCTTCGTGGTCTCGATCAACGGCATCGTCACAAGTCCTGAAGCAGGCACCCAGCTAGTCTTCGGCGACCCCGAGAGTTTCTTCGAGGCGACGACGGCCGGCATCGTCGTAGCGCAGGGCTAGCGCATGGGATTGCCGTTCTCAGTCAGCACCCCAGCAGCGACCGTCGTCCCGGTAGGCGGGCACGCCATCACGGCGATGTACGGCCCCGTCGCTGGCGGCGTGATCACGAACCCTCAGCGCGCGGCCGACCAGGGCATTGAAGTCCCGGAGGTCCTCTACGTCGACATCACGGGAAACGCCGCCGCACTTCAGGAAACGACGACCACGATCCCGGTTCAGCCGGGCGGCTCCTACGTCATTCCGGATCAGACGACGTCGGTTAGCGTCAACGCGAAGACGAGCGGGCACCGGTTTTCCGGCTTCGTCGTCCAGCCGGTAACCCCTTATCCTCCAACGCCTCAGCCCGGCACCTTCCCGCCGCCAGGACCCACTACGCTGACGGAGACGATCCCGTCCTATCTTTACGAGGAATATGCGGACGACGACGACCTGCAGGCCTTCGTAGTATCCTTCAACGGGATCGCTCAACAGTTCGTCACCTGGTTCGCCACCATCGGCTTGCCGGTCTACACGAACCCGCAAATCAGCGGGCCGTTGCTAGACTGGGTCGCCGCCGGGATTTACGGGATGACGCGGCCGGCGCTGTCGTCCGGGCACAACCGCGACATCGGGCCGTTCAACACTTACGGGTTCAATAGGCTGGCCTACAACGTCCGCAAGCTGATCGGACCGAACAACGTAACGGTCACGACCGACGACATCTTCAAGCGAATCATGACGTGGAACTTTTACAAGGGGGACGGGAGCGTCTTCAACGTGCGATGGCTCAAGCGCCGGATCATGCGCTTCCTGATCGGGACCAACGGGTCGGCACCGAACATCGACCAGACCTACGCGATTAGCGTCACCTTCGGGCCAGGAATCATCAGCATCCGCATCTCGACCGGCACGCGGAAGATCCTGGGCGGGGCGATCTTCAACCGCTTCGGCTTCAATCGCCAGGCGTACAACGGGCTGCAAACCCTTTTTGTCTCAGGACCGAGTCCATTGCCTTATGAAAGTGTGTTAAAGGAGGCGATCGAGTCCGGCGTCCTCTTGCTTCCGTTCCAGTACACCGTCTCCGTGACGATCTAGGAGGGCAACCCTCGTGACCCAGTTCTTGTTCGCCAACGACGCCTCAACGACGATCGCGGCGCCGATTTCGACCTCCGCGACGGCTGTCAGCCTCGCCTCCGGTACCGGGTCGGAGTTTCCGAACCCGAGTGCGGGGCAACAATTCTCGGGTACGTTCAACGATGCCGCGACGGGGCTGCTGACGGAGATCGTCTACGTCACCGGAATCACCGGCAACAACGTCACGGCGATGGTTCGTGCGCAGGAGGGAACGGTCGCGCAGAACTGGCTCGCCGGCGACCTGTTCGCCAACCTTTTGACCGCCGGCCAGATGGCGGCGATGGTTCAAACTGCGGTACTTGACCCGGCGCGCGAGATCACTCTTTCTGGTGTCTTCGTAATGACGACGTCGGACGCCAACGGCGCCGTCGGCCTGAACCGGACCACGTCCCTCGGAGTATCGTCGACGACGCTTCCATCCGCAGCCGTCGCGGGCCAGGTGTACGCGATCGAGGACCTCAACAATAATTTCAACGCCTATCCGGTAACGGTGAACTATCCGGCCGGCATGACAGGTCCGGGCGGATCGGAGCAGCTTCTCAACAATGATGGGCAGTGCGCTTATTTCCGCTACTACGGAAGCAACATCTGGAGTTTCAAGCCATGACGACCAAGATCACCGGCGCATTGATCGGCGCGCTCCGCGCCCTCCTGATCGCATCGCTGATGGCGATGAACTTAAGTTTTCCGGCTCGCGCGCAGTTTGTGCAGGGCAACATCATCACTAGCGCGGCCGGGACCGCGAACGCGCAGACCGGGACGCTCGCAAACGCGACTTCTTACGCGAGCATCCTCAACGTCATGCTGATCTACGTTCCCGGTGCGTCGAACACGGGATCGGCGACGATCGCGCTCAGCGGCCTCGGCGGATTATTCTCCGGAGGCCCGATCACCTTCGAGAAGCCTAACGGCTCAGGACTGACCGCTCTCGTCGGCGGCGAGCTCGTCACCGGCCAGCCGGTGATCGTCCGCTACGACGGGACGTACATGGACGTCCTTGGGCCGGTCACGCTTCCGATCAACGCCGCCAACCTCGCCAACTCGGCGCTCGGCTTTAATCTTCCCCCAAATCTTCAAATCAATGCGTCTGTCGGATCGAACCAACTCACGATTTCTGTTGTGGGAAATAACGGATCGAACGCCAGCGTAAGCAATCCGATCCCGATTCTGTTTCGCGACACGACGATTGCCAACGGCGATCCTGTGCCCGTTTCGCTTCAGGCAGCGCAGAGCATCACCATCAGCTCTGGCAATACGATGGGGTGCGTCAGCGGACAGATGTGTCGGCTGTGGGAATGGGAAATCAACAATGCCGGCACGCTCGGTCTATGCATCTACAACACGCTGAGCGGCACCGCCATCGTCGACCTCAATGAGGCCAATCTTCAGACCAGCGCAGGCAGCACGACGGGCGGCAGCTTGGCCCAGACGCTTTATTGCAACATCGCTTCCGTGGCAGCGAAGGCGGTGCGGCGGCTCGGCTATGTCGATGTTGTAGAAACCACGGCAGGAACTTGGGCCGCCATCCCGACGATCATCCAGCTTTTCGGACCCGGCATCCATAAGCCAGGGGAGACTGTGCAGGGTCCGATAGGTTCAACCGGGAGCTCGTCGGCGTCGATCGTGCCGACCGCAGCGGCTGATTTAGTTGAGATAGTCGCCAACGGCAATTCAATTGGCAGCGGCCCAACAGCCTCAGCCGCAAGCATTTCGACCATACTCAAACAGGCCGCCACGACACTCGGAACGCAAACCTGCGCGAGCTATACGGCTGGCTCCTCCGCAGCTTTCGACTGTCCCTTCTCTTTCGACTATCTGACGATAACCAATTCGACCTCCTCCATTTCCTATTCGGTCACGCAAAGCAGCTCCGGCGCATCGACGGGCGGTATCAACAATCAATCCTTTATTCTGCGCGAGATATCGACATAATGGCCGCCGTCACTCCCGTCCCAGGCAACGCTTCGCAGATCACGACCGGCGGCACGCCAGTCATCGCCGCGCTTCCGACGGTGACCGGGATCATCATCACAAACCCGGCATCGGCGACGGATCAGGGCATCGCGACGGCGGAGACGCTGTACGTCAACCCCGTGGGAGCCGCGGCGCTGGAGGCCAACGGGACGACCTTCGCGATCCCTCCAGGCGGATCGTGGACGCTGAACTTTGGGCAGACGACGAGCACTTCCGTAAATGCCGTGACATCGGGTCACAAATTCTCCTGCATCGTGTTTTGAGGAATCCAGCAATGAAGAAATTCGTTCTCCTCACCGCATTCCTCTTCGCTGCGGCGCCGGCGCTCGCGCAAGGTCCTGGCGGAGGAGTCGGGCCGACGCCACCGGCCGATCCCTGGATCATCAGCGGCAATACGGTCTATCCCAATGGGCTGAAGGTCGTGACTACTGCGCCAAATACCGGTTCAGCGGGTTTTAATCTTCCCCCCGGCACTCCCCCGACGTCGCCGGTTAATGGCGATCTATGGACGACCTCATCTGGCCTCTATGTCCAGACCAACGGCACGACGACCGGACCGCTCGTTGGGGGTCCCGGTAGCGTTACGGCCGGATGTTTGGCGCCTTGGATTTCCGTCGCAGTCTTGGGGAATTACTGTGGTATCTCTGTCAATGGAACAACGATCACCGTTGGCAACTTGACCAGTACGCTTGCGCCGACAATTTCTGGCGGTTATCTGGGCGCGACGCTTGACTCCGCTTGGCTCGGCAATTGGATGGCGGCACAAGCGTCCACGCCCGAAGTCGGGGCGATGTTCTCGATGCAAAGTAGCGTCGGGATGAACGCCAATCCGGCCCTATATTTCAAAGCTGCCTTGGGTTGGCAGACCATTCTTAGTTCCGGGTCGGCAAGCGGTTGGGGCGCGGTAGGAGCGTGTACTCTTAACTCTGGTGCCGGTTCCGGCAGCCAACTTGGCTGCAATACGCTTGAACTTGATCTGAACGTTAATAATGCCGCTTATACTGGTGTTGGGGTTCCGAACGCCTTTAATCTGTTTTTGAGTGGCAGCGTGAATTCATCAAGCCATTATGGACAGGGCGCGATTTGTATCTGTTATGCGGCCGCAAATCCGCTGTGGAATTACGGCATTGTTTTCTGGGACAATGGTATGCAAGGGACAAAGATCGCCGCGATTTATGACGACGATCATGCGCCCAGCTTCATTTTTGATCAGGGCGCACACACAATCGGGATTCAACTCAGCGGCACCTATTCCGGCTATCAGATCGTCGGCGATAGTTTCTATGTCGATCCGAGTGGGGATATTTACGGTGCGTGGTTTTCGACGACAGGTGCGAACGCCGGATACCAGTTCAATTCGCGGTCGACGGGCCATAACTGGCTGCTTTACGACAACGCCGGCGTTGCCACGCTATTTGATGCTACGGCCGGCGCCGGACTGATTACGTTCCAGCCAGCGAATGGCAATTTCTGGACCGCCGGCAATATTGTGAGCAGTTCGACTGTTTCCGTGCCGACGAGCCCGAACTGCGCTAACGCCTATCTGATCGGCTCGAATCCGGTCATCTGCGACAATGGCTCCTTTACGGTCATGTACGCTGAAGGCGGGTCGCTGCAGGGAATGCTTCTGAGCTCCGGCATCGACTATTTCAGCTCGGCATCGTTCACATTCCGGAATGCGGCCGGAACGTCAACCTTTGCAACGATCACGTCGGCGGGCGTGACGATCGCCGGCTTGACAACCGCTGCGAACTCAACTGCGACCGCTGCTGGCGGGACGTGTGCCTACGCAATGGGATCATCGGGTATTGAGATTTGCTGGGGCTCAGGAGCACCAACGATTTCTGCTCCGCAAGGAAGTATCTACTTGCGGACCGACGGAAACAGCACGTCCACACGACTTTATGTCAACACGAACGGCTCGACAGGATGGACCGATTTCACCAGCGCATCGTAATTTCCACACTGACACTCGACGAGTGAAGGAAATACCGTGACGCCGACCGGTGCGGTTGACGTAAGCCTGATAAATCATAGCGTCTTTCCTGTTGAAGACGCCTATAATTTAACGTGCTTTCGAGAACCGTCCCCCCCTAGCGTGAGGCGCTGAGGACCAATAGGATGCCGGCGTTCGTTGCTCAAAATAGGAAACACCATGACCCGAATCACCAGGATTGCCATCGCCGCGGCGTCGCTCGCCGCCACCTTCCCCGCGTTCGCCGAGGACGCCAAGCCGCTCACGGTCGAGCAGTGCATCAACGTCCTCGGTGCCCTCAACTCGCTCAACTTCCAAGGCCAGCAGCTCAACGACCCGGCGAAGCCAGATGGCGCCAAGCCCTACAAGTTTGGTCCAGGCACGCGGATGACGATCGCCGGCGACATCGACGCGCTGACGTCCGTGCTTCTTCGCGCGCAAAAAACCCACCAAGCGTTCGTCAGTAGTTTGGCGCCGCTGCCCGCCGCCGATCCCGCCAAGCAGGACGCCGCGGCGATGGCGCGCGTCGACGCCGCGCAGGCGCAGAACAAACAGGCGGCGGAAGATTGGAACGGCCTCATCGCGCAGCCGTGCGGAGTCGCGCCTGGCCGATTGAAGGAGGCGGACATCAACGTCGGCGACAACGACGGCCAGAACGCCTTCCCGCCGACGGTCCTGGGTGCTATCTTCCCGATCATCGAGCGGAGCAAGTGACGAGCGTTCCGAGACGCTCAAGAAGCTGCTCGACGACGACACGGCGGCAAAAACGAACGCTGCCGCGATGGCGGCGAGCAAGGCCATGGCCGACAAGCTGAAGACGGTTCCTGGCGGAAAATGAACCGACGAACGACGCGGGCATGAAGGCTCGCGTCGCGCACAGATCGTTGAGGAGAGACGCGCGGATGCCCGACCTCATCACGCTCCAGCAGCTCCAGAAGCATTGGCCGCACGGCGACAAGACTGTGCCGGGCTTGCTCGAAGGGATCGCCACCAGCGCGCCGACGGTTTTCCCGAAGTACGGGATCACGACGCCGCTGACCGTCGCGCTGATGTTCGGGCAGTTCTCCGAGGAGACCGGCGGCGGCGTCGACATGGTGGAGGACATCCGCTACTCGCCGGCGCGCGCCTGCCAGCTCTGGCCGTCGCACTTCTCCGGGGTAAACGACCTTTACGCGAAGATCGGCTCTCACGTCGGCGACCCGCAGTTCGACGTCAAGCTGATGGACGCGGTCTACGGCAACCGGATGGGCAACCGCGCGGGGACTCACGACGGCTCAACCTACATCGGCCGTGGATTGTCGCAATGCACCGGCCGCGGCGAGACGACGCCGCCGTCCGGATACATCGGCGTCGGACTCAAGACCGGGCTCGACGTCCTCGACCATCCCGAAATCCTCAGCGCCCCGTCGACAGCGCTGGAGTGCGCGGTCGCGGATTTCGTTCTCTGCGGATGCTTGCCGTTCGCCGAGCGCGGCGACGTCCTCAACACCACGAAGCGCCTCAACGGCGGCACGAACGGGCTCGCGGATCGCGAATCTTGGACGACCGCATGGCGTCACGAGTTCGGCGCGTGATCCGCGCGACGATCCCGAAAGAGGAGGAAGATGACGGCGGTCGCCGAAGCTGGCTCGGCGTCGTCCTGACGATCCTGTCCTTCGCCGTCGCCGGAGCCCTAGTCGCGGTCGTCTTCCTGCTCTGGATCGTCGGAGCGATATGACCGCCAAGATCGTCACCTTCCCCAAGAAGCGACGCGGGCTCAAAAAACAAGGTGCGGAGGACGGGTCGGCCGTGATAATCCTGCTGCCGATCATCCGAGTCGAGCGTTACGCCGTCCCCGTCGCGAAGAAGCCGAAGCGAGGCCGCAGATGAAGACCTTCGACGTCGCCTGCAACGGCCTGATGGAGCAGGCCTTCGGCAACCCCCTCGAAGAGCTGGCGACCTGGTTGAACGACAACACTCCGGAAGGTTTTCACCTGAACGTGGTCGGTGGCTTCGACCCGCGTCCCGGCGCCCAGGGTTACGTCGACGACCTGATCGCCAACGCGCGCGCCGGCTCCACGCCGATCTTCATCGGCCACTCGCTCGGCGCGATGCTCAGCTTCTACGCCGCGGACGCGCTGAAGGCGGCCGGGCTCACCAGCCCGCTCTTCGTCAGCATCGACTCGACGGACTGGGGCACGAACGCGCCCGGCATCCCTCAGTGGTCGACCGTCGTGATGCCGCCGAGCACCGGCGAGTATTTCGTCCCCGACAACGTCGCGACGTGGCTTCACTTCTACCAGGACAGCGCGCCAGGCGGCGGCGTCGCGCAGCTCGCGCCGGGGAACGAGACGACGATCCTGCGCGCGCAGCGCCTCCCGGCGGAGAACCACATCTCGATCGTGAACTGCGGCCCGGTCCGGAAGGCGATCCTCGCCGCCGTGCTGAAGGCGGCCGCATGATCGCGCGCGCCGTCACCGTCACCCTCCTCGCCGTCGTCGGTTTCGTCATCCTGCTCGCGCAGGCCGACGACTCAGACCGCGCGGCGTGCCACGCCGACGCCGTCAAGTTCTGCCCGCACGCGCTCGCCGGCGGACCGTTCAGCGTCGCCGGTTGCTTGTCGGCGAACAAGGCGAAGTTGTCGCCGCGCTGCCGCGCGGTTCTCGAAGCCCACGGACTTTAACAGGGAGAAGAAGACCACCATGAAGACGATCTTGACGAAGCTGGCGATCGCGACGCTCGCGCTGTCCCTCGCCGCCCCGGCCTTCGCGCAGACGAAGACCGCCGCCGGCAAGCCGGCGGCGACGACCGCGAAGCTGACGACCGCCCAGGCGATCGCCAACCAGGTCGCGCTCCTGCAATCCTTCACCGTCGACGACCTCCAGGCTGCGCTCGCCGACGCCCAGGCGCAGACGCCGCCCGACACTATCGCGGCGAACTGCTACTCCGCGCTGATCCCGGTCGTTCAGTCGAACCTGGCCAATCCTCTGCCGGCCGGCCTCGGCGGTTTCCAAGCCCTGCAGAAGACCCGCGACCTCCAGAACATGGTGGCGAACATCCAGTCGCCGAACGGGCCGCTCGCGCCGCTGGTGACCGCGTGCGCGCCGCTGATCTTGTCCGTGCAGAACGTCCTCGTCGGCCTCGGGCTCAAGGCCGGGCTGGTGAGCGGCGTCGCGGCGAGCGGCGGCCTCGCGCTGCCCATCGCGCTGCCGGGGCTTTCCGCGCTCGGCGGTCTCTGATCGAACTCTTCCGCGTCCGTTTCAACAGGAGAACTTCACCATGGCCGACACCGACGGCGGAGCGCCCGCCAAGACTTCCATGTTCGGCGCCTTCGACACCCAGCCGATCATCGCGATCGTCATCATCCTCGCGTTCATCGTCCTCGTCCTGATCTGGATGCTGCACACGCCGTCCGGCGATGCCTCGCAGCTAGCTCTGCTCAACGCGCTGATCATGGTCGTCGGCACGGCGTTCATGACGATCGTCAACTACTACTTCAGCTCGTCGAAGGGCTCGACGGGGAAGGATAGCACCATCGCGGCGCTCGCCTCCGGCAACGGCGCGCCCGCGGTTCCGGCGACGCCGGTCGTCCCCGCCACCGCGGCGGCTCCGCCTGCGGGAGGCTGAACCGTGGACGCCGTCAAGATCGCCGGGGTCTTCGTGCCGGAACTTCCGGCGCAGGCCCCGACCATCGCCAAGGGGATCGCCTCGGCGAAGAAGATTCGCGCGGCGCTCGCTCCCGCGCTCGACCGGATCGAGGCCAACGAGCCGGCCTTCCTCGAGATGGCGGAGGCCGCCGGTCATCTCAACGATCTGCTTCCCGACATCGCGAACGCGCTCAAGGCCTGCGACGCCATGGAAGCGATCGTTGAGAAGTACGCCGCCAGGATCGCGGAGGCGACGAAGCCATGACTCAGATGTTGCGACGCATCGTCTTCGGCGAGCCGCGACCGGGCGGTCCGCAGTTCGCCGCGTTGCTGAAGAAGCTCGACGAGAGCGTGAGCTACCGCAACAGCGTCGGGCACGAGCACGATCGGGTCACGGAGGTCCCCTTCACCATCCCGGTCCCCGACCTCGACTTCCAGCAGCCGTCGCCGCTCGTCGACGTCTCCTCGCCGGCCGACCCGAAGGACCCGTGGGGCATCTTCTCGCTTCACCACATGCAGCTCTACGATTCGGCGGCGGCGTCCTTCGCCGACCCCGTCCACCGCGAGTGCGCTAGGCTCTGCCGCGCGATCTACGCTTACCCCGGCGACCCGCCGGAGCCATGGGACGCGACGTCGACGACCGACGGCGTGGTCTGGGCCGTCCGGTTCGAGGGCGACCTGGCCTACGTCGTCTTCCGCGGCTCCGACGATCTCCTCGACTGGCTTCGCGACCTGACCGGCCTGGACCTCGACGTGCTGATCGCGCGCGTGCTGCGGCACGAGACCTTCGGTCCGATGTGGGACGGCTTCGTGCTCGGGATGATCGACGCCTGGGCGGCGATCAAGGCTCAGGTGCAGTGGCACAAGGAGGTCGTCTTCACCGGCCACTCGCTCGGCGCGGCGCGCGCCGACGTCGCCGCCGGCTACGCGCTGACCGACGCGATGGTCGCATGAACGGGTCTTCAGAGGTTCCGCGGAGCGTCGAGTGAAAGTTCCGGCGAGAATCATCGCGGCGTCGAATCGTGGTAATGCTCACGCATCGCAACCGGGGGAACGATGCAGCCATGGAAGCGTTTCTTCTTCACATCGGGATCAACCCCTCGGACGCCTTCGCGGCGTTCACCGGCGGCGTCTGCGCCGCGCTGGCAACCCAGGGCTCGAAGCCGACGCTGCTAGGCGTGATCAGCTCGATCGTCGTCGGCACCGGCGTCGGTTCCTACGGAGGCCAGGTGTTGCCGAGTTACGTCGGCGCCAAGCCGAGCGGCTTCGCGACGATGGTCATCGGGTTTTCCGGCCTGCCGATCCTGCTGCTCTTTCGAACCGGCTTCACGAAGGCGCTCAAGATCAGGTTGTCGATCGCCGAACGGAAAGGAGAATGATTCGATGTATGACGTCGTGAGCCTTTACCTCAGCGACGAGATGGTGCGCTACGTCGTCGTCTGGACGATCGCCGTCTCCGCGCTGATGGTCTTCGTCATGGCCTTCGCGGTGACGCGCGGCGCCGGCTTCGGTTGTCCTCTCGCCCTCCTCCGCGGCGCTCAGCGCGTCTTCCTGTGCGCGCTCGCGATCTCGCTGGCGTACGTCGGAGCCTTCATCGCGGAGTACGCCGCCGACGCCGTTCCGCTCGGACCGTTGCTGATCCTGTTCCTCTGCTTCATGACGTCGACGTTGATCTCCGGAATCCGTCACCTGCTGGCCCCGGCGGTCGCCATCGACAACACCTGGGACGGTACCTGGCGCTTTCTTCGGGAGAAGGCGCGGAACGTGTTGCTCGATCAGGGGCCGCCGCGTATGGTGCCGCCCGTGCGGCAGCGGGAGGTTTCCTCGCGTTGCCGTCGCCCTCCTTGGGCGTTTCCTCCCTAGACTTGGGCCGCTCTCCGGGGCGGCTCTTTTCTTGTGTCGACGGCCCCGGCCCGGTCGGGTAGATTCCCCGAATCGGCAAAACCAAGCACAGGGACCAACACCATGAAATGGATTGCCCTTTCCTCGCGGCCGCGCCTCTTCGGCGCCGAGTGACGCGAACGCTGTCCTGAAAACATGATCTTGCTCGCGCGGCTGGCAACGGCCGGGCTTTGCGCTGCCGTCCTCACGGCATCCGCACAAGCCGCCACGATCACCTCGAAGGCCGGAGGCCGGGCATCGGTCTCCCCGCGCTACGCCGCGCGGTTCCAAGCCTTCGTCAACGACCTCGAAGCCCACGGGGCCGTCGTCAAGTTCATGGGCGGCTACCGCTCCGGCGTCTGCGGTCAGGCGAACAAGCACCCCTGCGGGATGGCGCTCGACGTCTGCCAGCTCTCCCGGGGCGTCGTCGCCCGTGGCCAGGTCTGGGGCGGCCGCAAGCAGCCGGACTGCCGCCTCCCCGACAAGGCGGAGATGAGCGCGATCGCGCGCGCCCACGACCTGTTCTCCGGCGGCGACTGGTGCCGGCCGGACGACTACGGCCACGTCGAGGCCGGCGGTTCCGTCGCCTGCGGTCACCGCTGGACCGGCCGGGAATGGGCCCGGGCGCAATGAGCCCGGCCGTCAGCTTCGCCGCGACGGTGATCGGTCTTCCCTTGGGGATGACGCTGCTGCTCGGTTGGGATCAGCCCGTCAGACGACAAGCGATCGGCTTCGGCCTCCTCGCGGCGGACATGACGGTCCTGTGGGGCGGCATCAACGACGTGTTCGGCAGCGGCGTCGGTGCCGGGATGAGGATGTTCTTCGGAATCTACTGAGGAGAGAAACCCCCGATGAAGATCACGACCTTCGCGATCGCGGCCGTTTTTATGCAAATCTTATGCGGGGCGGCGGCGGCACGATCTCACCCGCCGGCGGCGGTCCAGGACTATCTCGACGCGGCGACCTGGGCGACGTACCACCCGGACGCCGTTTCGGCGGTCCCCCACCGGCTCCGCGCCGCCCGGCATCGCTGGAAACGGCCCGCCACGGCCCGCAGGCGGCCGCCGGTGAGCGTTCCTCTGGAAGCGACGAAGCCTGCTCCCCGGCCGATCGCTTCGGCGGAGGCCCCGTCCCCGGCCGACGGCGCGCCGATCGTGAGACCGACGATCCTGGCCGACTACGCCTACGCCGAATCGGTCCCGGAGAAGCCGGCGCTGATCGCCCTGGCCGAGCTCAAGCCGATCCCGGTCGGCTCCCCCCGGGAGGAGGTCGACCGCGCCGCCGACGCTTTCGGGCTGGACCGCCGGTTCATGCGGACCGTTGCCAGGATCGAGTCGGACTTCCAGCCGACGCAGCGGACCGGGTCCTACGTCGGGCTCTTCCAGCTCAGCCGGCACGAGTTCGACAAGTACGGAGCCGGCTCGATCACGAACGCCCGGGACAACGCGGTCGCCGCCGCCTTCAAGTTCGTCGTCGAGGCCGTCGAGTTCGAGAGCGCGACGGGCAAGATCCCGACCTTCAGCGACCTCTACCTGATCCACCAGCAGGGCGAGCAGGGAGCCGCCGAGCACGTCGCCCATCCCGAGCGGCTCGCGTGGCGCTCGATGTGCGCGACCGACGAGGGCAAGCAGAAGGGTGAGGGATGGTGCAAGCGCGCGATCTGGGGAAACACGCTTCCCGCGATCAAGCGCCTCTGGCGGTCGGTGGAGAACCTGACCTCCGGCGCGTTCGTCGAGATGTGGCGATCGCGCGTCGCCGACTTCACCGGAGCGACCGTGGCATCTCACCATCAGGCGGCGGCGCGGCCGCGCTACGCCCGCCGACGTTGGCGCCACGCGCACTACGCCAAGTCGTGACCGCCGCCGTCGCCGTCGGGCTGATCGGTGCCGGGATCGTCGTGGCCGCGCTGCTGATAGCGATCCACATGGAGCAGGCGGACCGGCCGCCGCCGACCCACGGATGGCTGACACCGCCGCCGGCGGGTTGAAGAGGGCTTGCGCCCAGGGTTCCGATCTAGTAAAAGGCCGACGCGAGCACGCAGCGTTGCGTAGAGTTTTCCTCAGGATGGAAGCCCCCACGCGGGCGTCGGATCACTCCGGCGCCCGCGTTCTTTTCAACGCTGAGCCGCGATCCCGAACCTCGGGACGACGGGTTGCTGGGCTTGGCCGATCAGACCCTTCCTGACGGTCATGGTGATCGTCGCGCCGTCGCAGATGGACAGGTGGGCCGCGTCGGTGACGAAGTAGGCGAGCGGCGGCGGGTTGAAGATCGGCGCGCCGATGACGCCGAAGGTGAAGCCGACGACCACGGCCATGATGAGCAAGCGGGTCATTTCGTTTCCTCAACGATGCTGCGGGACGCGCAGCGGGTTCGGATAACCAAGGGAAAGGAACTCAAAAACATTCTCCATTTCTGGCATGGAATATGCCTCCTACAATCCGATCAGGATTGACGTTCCGCGCCGCTGCATTTCCATCGACGCTTCGTATGCCTCGGCGCAC
>Ga0182016_10000830_pt1 | contig 38225 bp, 30 predicted proteins | sample 712S2MmetaG_FD_120491 | JGI IMG/M metagenome (GOLD analysis project Ga0182016, IMG submission 120491) | Permafrost microbial communities from Stordalen Mire, Sweden - 712S2M metaG | ecosystem: Environmental > Terrestrial > Soil > Wetlands > Permafrost | place: Sweden: Stordalen | collected...
CGATGGCCTCAACGATCTTGCGGTCGCACTGGAAGATCGCGTCCTTCTCTTCAAGAATCTCGGCAACGGCAAATTCCAGGATGTGACGGCCGCAGCAGGCCTCACGCCGAAGAACCGGCCCACAGGGATCACGTTCATCGACTACGACCACGACGGCGATCTGGATCTGTTTCTGACCGGGGCGCCGCTCAAAGGCAGCGATCAATCCAACGTACTCTGGCGGAACAACGGCGATAAGACTTTTACCGAGTGGACTGAGCCAACCGGGCTCGGTGGCACTCGCAAGACGGAAGCTGCCATCCTTACCGATTTCAACAACGATCGCGCGGTAGACATCGCTGTTACCGGCGAAACAGGCGTTCCAGTGCTTTACGTCAATCCGCGAGAAGGGAAGTACCCCGTTCAGGGAATCTACGACGGGGAGCAACTGGGTGCAAATGCACTCCCGCCGACCAGAGGCATATCCGTTCTCGACTACAACAAAGACAGTTGGATGGATTTCGCCATAACCCAAGACGGGCCGCCGGGCCTGACCCTCTGGCGCAACGTCGAAGGCCCCAACCACATTGGCCGCCGCTTCGAGCGTGTGGACCTGCCGCTTCACGACGCAACCCGCGGATGGGGCGTCACCGCAATTGACATCGACAACGACGGCTGGGTCGATCTAGCCGCCATCGTTGAAACCAAGTCCGGCCCGCAACTCCGCATGTTCCGCAATCGCGGCGACGGCACCTTTGAAGACGTCAGCAAAGCCCTCGGCCTCGACCAGCTCAAGCTCCAGTCCCCCCGCGGCCTTATTGCTGCCGACGTTGATGGCGAAGGAGCGCCCGATCTCATCGTCACGCAGGAAGGCGCGCCACCGGTACTGCTGCGCAACGTCGGCGCCAACAAGAATCACTTCGTCCGACTCGACCTCACCGGCTTTGCCGACAACAAGACCGCGCTCGGCGTGAAAGTTGAAGTTTTCGCCGGCGGCCTGTGGCAAAAGTGGGAACTGGCCGGCGCTTCGGGCTACCAGACGCAAGCTCCGCCGCAGATTCTCGTCGGCCTCGGCAAGGCAGAGGGCGTCGACCTGCTCCGCATCCTTTGGCCCACCGGCGTGCTTCAGGACGAGATTGACCTGCCCGCGCTCAAGGATGGCCATGGCGTGATCGCCATGAAAGAAGCCGATCGCCGCGGCAGCTCCTGCCCCGTGCTCTTTATCTGGGATGGCCACAAATACCGGCTCGTCACCGACGTGATTGGCGCGGGCGTGGTGGGCCACTGGTTTACGCCACAGCGCCGCAACATTCCCAACCCCGGCGAGTGGATCAAGGTCGACGGGGCAACTGCCGCGTTGGTTGATGGCAAGCTCAGCATGCGCTTCATGGAGCCGATGGAAGAGGTCAACTATATCGATCAGCTTCGCCTCGTTGCCGTCGATCATCCCAGCGATGTAACCGTCAATCCAGACGAGCGCTTCCTTGACGATCCTCCCTTCGCATCGGGCCGCGTCGTTGCGTCCTCGGCCACACGCCTTCCCATCGCTGCGCTGGATGGCGAGGGCCACGACGCGCTGGATGCGCTCAGCCGTGCCGATCACAACTTCGCGAGCGGTTTCACCCCGCTGCCTTACGACGGTTTCGCCAATCTGCATGCGCTCACGCTCGACCTGGGCTCTCTGGATTCGCACTCGCCGCTCAAGCTGCTCATGACCGGCTACGTCAACTACTTCAGCGCAACATCGCTCTACGCGGCGTGGCAGGCCGGCATCAAGCCCATCTCCCCCTACGTCGAAGCTGAGATGCCCGACGGGACGTGGAAGCGCATTCTCGACGATGCCGGCTTCCCGGCAGGCCTCGAACGAACCATCGTCGTCGATCTCACAGGCCGCATGCCCGCCGAGGCGCATCGCATTCGCCTCATGAGCAACCTCGAAATCTTCTGGGATCAGGTGCTGATCGACAACCATCCCGAGGCCGAGTCGCGCTCGAGAGAAGTTCCCCTCGCATTCGCAACCGAGCACTTCCGCGGCTACCCAAAGCAGCTCGAAGGCCCCAGCCCCGGCGACCTCAACTACGACTACGACCGCGTCAGCCTCACCGGGCCATTCCAGCACCAGCGCGGTAACTACACCCGCATGGGCGACGTAACTGCGCTCGTCAAGGGCATCGACGACCGCTATGCCATCTTTGGCTCAGGCGAGGAGATCGCGCTCGAGTTTGATACGGCCACACTGCCTGCGTTGCCAGCGAACTGGACCCGCGACTACTTCTTCTACGCCAACGGCTTCGTCAAAGATATGGATTGGTGGGATGCTTCACCCTTCACGGTCGCGCAGTTGCCCTTCCATCGCATGAGCACCTATCCCTACCCGGCCAGCGAACATTTTCCCGACGATCCCGCAGCAATCAAGTACCAGCTCATCTTCAACGACCGTTTCGACTCGGGCGAGCCTGTGCGGTCGTATCGATTCAACTATCAATACCTGCCATCAACGCCGGTCGACGACCGCACCATTGCGCCAGCAGGCACAGCTGTGAATACGCCTGGCTCGAACTCGCCCGCGCAGGCCACACAGCCATGACTCAGCTCGTTCTTGAGCCGGCGGTGCGGCAGCTTGAACTCCTTCGCTCCGGCGAGGTCTCCGTTCGCGATCTCGCTGAAGCGCATCTCGATCAAATCGCCCGCCTCAACCCCGCGCTCAACGTCTTCGCGGACTTCGATGCAGACCGCGTCCGCGCCGATGCTGCACGCCTCGAACTCATCCCGCTTGAAGCTCGCGGCCCGCTTCACGGCCTGCCCGTCACAGTTAAATCCTCAATCAGCACGGCTGGCTTTAAATGCGAGCTCGGCAGCCTTCTTCGCAAGGGCGAAATCCCCCAGGAAGATGCAGTGGTGGTCGGCCGCCTTCGCGCTGCTGGTGCCCTTATTCTCGGCACCACCAACTGCCCTGAATTCCTGATGGCCTACGAGACTGCCAACCTCCTTCACGGCGCAACCCACAACCCCTGGGATTTGACCCGCTCGCCCGGCGGCTCAAGTGGTGGCGAGTCAGCGGCGATTGCGGCAGGCCTCTCCGCTGCCGGCCTCGGGTCGGATTCCGGTGGCAGTGTCCGCGTTCCTGCCCACTTCACAGGCATCTGTTCGCTCAAGCCCACGCCCGGCCGCTTTCCCGGCCGAGGCCATCTTCCGCCTTGCGTTGGTCCCTTTGCCATTCTCGGTGCAATTGGTCCCATGGCTCGCACCATCGCCGACGTTTCGTTGCTCTTCAACACCCTTGGCGGTCAGGATCCGGAAGATCCTTCAAGCCCGCCGATTCCTCATCGCACAATTTCTCCGCAGGCTCTGCGCGCTAACACAATCGGCTACTTTGAGGACGACGGCCTGGTCCCCGTTACGCTCGAAACACGCGCCGCCATTCACTCCGCTGCTGCCGCATTAAGAGGAGCCGGCTTCCGGGTGGAGCCCTTCAGGCCACGCTCCCTTGAGCCCTTGCGCCGCCTCTGGGATATATTCTTCGTTCAATGCGGCGCAATGTTTTATGCGCCCGAAACCCAGGGCCGCGAACACCTGCTCAGCCCTATCTTCCGCGAGTTTCTTGACATCGCAGAGTCTCGCCCGAAGTTGTCAGCCACCGATCTGCTGAATGCATGGGCCGATCTCGACCTCGTCCGTTCCCAGATGCTTGCGGAGATGGCCGCGTTCCCCGTGCTACTCTGCCCTGTCGCATCCATCCCTGCCTTTCGCCCCGGCGAGCGCAGTTGGACAATCAACGATTCTGTCGACGGAAATTTGGCCAGCCGTCAGGTCGAATACCTCGACGCAGTCCGACACACGCAGTGGTTCAACACGCTAGGTGCGCCCGCCGCAGTCGTACCTGTTGGACGATCGCCTGAAGGCCTTCCTATTGGTGTGCAGATCGCTGCCCGCCCTTATGAGGATGAAGTCGCCCTTGGCGTCGCCGCTGTCGTCGATGCCGCATTCGGTTATCGTCCCCCGCCGATGGCCGAGCAGTGACCATCCGCTCCAGGAACAGGCATTTGCATTCGCCGATCACGCAAACGTAGTTGTCCAGCGCGCGATCTCTATTGCACAACTCGCTCGCCAGCCCATCGCCGGCCCCATCTGTGAAAGGGTACTTCTACGGCGTAGTGAAGTATTGTCGCGATGGCTATGCATCCGGCTGCCCAACCAAACAGCCAAAGCACAATGTCGATGTTCGAGTAAGTGGCGCTCTGCGAATGCAGATAGTACCTCAGCCAAAGCACTGGAACGAAATGCGCGAGATAAAGGGGAAATGAGATCTCCCCCAGAAACACCACGACTCGACTCGCGAGCAGCGAATTTACTATCCCCTGCTGAAACGCCAGCCCATACAAAAGCGATGCAAAGCAAATGTTGACCATCGGACCGGCCAAGCTCACGGAACACAGAATGAGTATTGCCACGGCCGAACCCGCTGTAATCCACCGTGCCCATTTCTTCGCGGATTCACCTGCCAGGGCCCAGAGCCGGAAGAGCGCGATTCCTGTCGCAAAACACGAAGCCATTCTCACGAATGCGAACTGGTCAATGGCGGCTGGCTCGTGATGGGCCAATTTCAGAATCACAGCTGCTCCAAGCAGGAAGAGAGTCGATAGACCGGCCAACAACCACTTGTTTGCAATTCGTATCGCGCAGAATGCGAGCCAGGGAAACATCAGATAGCCGAGGATCTCCAGGCTTAGTGACCATGTTGGACCGTTCCATCCGGAGCTGCCAGGAATGAACCAGCGAGTCGCCAAAAACATGGTCCGAACGAAAGATTCGAGCGAAAAAGAGGTTGGACTGAGTCTTGAACGGGTCCACGCAACAAATCCCGGCTCAAGCACAACCAGGATCGCAATGAGCAATGTGACAACCGAATTCAGCGGGTAGACGCGCGTGAATCGCAGTCGCGCAAATCGGATCAGCGGCTGTTTGCGAATCTCGCGAAACTCATTTCCATGGGCGTACATCAAAACGAATCCAGACAGCATGAAAAACAGATCGACACCGCGCCACCCATTTGTGATCAATCGCACGTTCACAAGATGGGACATGCCCAACGGCTTGCAAACATATTGCTGCGCATGAAACATCATCACCCACACTGCCGCTATGCCGCGGATGCCTGTCATGCTGGGAATTCCACGCGATCTGGCCATCAATCCTCGTTCCGGTGCTTGCAGTTTACACGGCCAGCGAACCTCCAGCCTCTGGCGCCCGCCTACCAGCCCATTTGCCGCATGCGCTCGAGGATGAGTTCGCTATAGTGATTCATCCGCTCGGGCTTGCGCTTGAGCGGGGCGGGCAAGATGGCAGCGAGCCGCGCCGCCTGATCCCGGCCCACATGCTCGGCTGTGGTGTGGTCGTAGAAGCGGCACGCCGCATCAGCGCCATAGATGCCGGGGCCCCATTCCACCACGTTGAGATAGAGCTCGAGAATGCGCTGCTTGCCGAGGAAGATCTCGGCCACCGGCACCAGCGAAGCCTCCGCGCCCTTACGAAATATCGAGCGGTTCGTGCCGAAGAACAAGTTCTTCACCAGCTGCTGCGTAATGGTGGAGGCTCCTCGCGAACGCCCGCCCTCCATATCGTCTTCGGCAGCGATTTGAATCTGCTTCCAGTCGAACCCATTGTGCTCGTAGAAGCGCGCGTCCTCCGCGGCCACCACTGCATGCTGGAATTCAGGAGAGATCTGGTTGAGCGGAATGAATCTGTAGCTTTCGCGATTTGGTTTGTTGTTTCTCCACGCTTGAAAGCGCCGCTCAATGTGCACCGCGGTTGTCGGCGGGTCAATCCATTTGAACGATACAAGGGCTAATGCGGTCAGCACCCAAAGCCCCACCACGACGATGACCAGCCACTCGAATACCGATCGAATCGACAGCCGCCCAAGCGACCGAAACGGCGATCGAAAACGTGATCGGGCAGGGCTCATTTGAAGGGAGGAAGTGAGTGGCTGATAGGGCTGCAAGTTCACACTCCAGAATAGCGGCTTAGGCTGGGTTGACCTGAGGCCTGTGTTCCCCATCACACCTGTATGGGGTTGCCCCTCCAGTTCCACCCTTCGATTGAGGTCCGGCCTGCAACGTCGCAGTAGTCTGAGGCTTCCGCTTCCCCAGAAACGGAGCGCACTGAAGTGCGTGCAAATTGGTACGACCAGTTTTCCGATTCTCCGGACGTCGTGAGTTCCACCCCACGCGCGCGCAGGGTGGTCCCGATCCGCACTCCCGATCTCGCCTTCGAGATTGGCGGGCAAGACTTTATCACCATGGCAGGGCCATGCTCGGTTGAGACCGAAGCACAGTTGATTGCCACTGCCATTCATGTCCGCCGCGGCGGCGCGCACATCCTTCGTGGCGGAGCTTTCAAGCCGCGCAGCTCTCCTTATTCCTTCCAGGGCCTTGGCCTGGCGGGGTTGCGCATGCTTGCCCACGCACGCGAAGAGACTGGCCTCGCCATCGTGACTGAAGTGATGAGCGAGACCGACGTTCCGTTGGTCGCCGAGTACGCTGACATTCTTCAGATCGGCTCGCGCAACATGGAGAACTTCTCCCTGCTCGAAGCAGCAGCGCGCAGTGGCCGTCCCATCCTGCTCAAGCGCGGCATGGTGGCTACCGTCGCCGACTTCCTACGCTCGGCGCAGATCGTTATCGACAGCGGCAATCCCAACGTTATCCTTTGCGAGCGCGGCATTCGCACATTCGAAACGTCACTGCGCAACACCTTCGACGCGGCCACCATTGCGCTGCTCAAGCAGATCACGCACTTGCCCGTAATTGCCGATCCCAGCCATGCTGCCGGCCATCGCGAGCTGGTTCCCGCGCTGGCGCGCATCGGTGTCGCGGCTGGAGCAGATGGCCTCATCGTTGAAGTACACCCCAACCCCGACAACGCCTGGAGCGATGGAGAGCAGTCGCTCGACTTTGCGGGGTTCGACACCATGATGCGCGACCTTACGCCTTGGCTGGCGCTGCGCGAACAGTTTCATGTCTGCGCATCTGAAGGCGAGCAGATGGAGGCCGCTCAATGAGGCTGGCCGCCAAAGCTCTTGGAGCTGCCGCCATCGCGCTAGCCGTGACAGCAGTCTGTGCATTTGGTCCAGCGTCACTGGACACTGCGAAGTCGGTTTCCACGAAGGCGAACAACGCACCACCGAGACCCCAGACCCTAGACCCCAGACCCCAGCCCCTTCCGCCGATTCTCGTCACGGCAGCCCCCGTATATGCGCCGCTCGCCGCGCTCAAAGGCGGCGAACGCTTTCCCAAAGGCGCTCAGATCATGTATGTGGAGAATGGTATTGCCACTCTGCTCGTGCCTGAATTCGCTGCCACTGCCGACGCCAATGTCTCCTGGGATGCGACGACAGTTCTGTTCTCAGCCAAGCCCTCGCCCAACGACCGATGGCAGATCTGGGAACTCAACTTCGCCACCCACGCCACGCGCCAGCTCATTGCCTCCAACATCGACCTGATTCGCCCCATGTATCTGCCGGCCGGTCAGCTCGTTTACGCGAGCCGAGGGCCGCAGGGCTATCGCATTGAAGTCGCAGGGAAGGCCAATGCGTTGAAGCTCGCGCCCATCGACAATGCTGCCGCGCAAACCGTGCTGCCGCTCAGCTACATTCCGGGCAGCACCATACCAGTAGACGTGCTGCGCGATGGCCGCATTCTCTTCGAGTCTTACTACCCGCTTGGCACGGGCTCCACGCCCGAGCTCTTTCTCGTTTACTCCGACGGCAGCGGCGTCGAGTCGAACCGTTGCGATCACGGGCGCGCGCGGTGGGGCGGAAGCCAGCTTGCGAATGGAGACATCGTTTTCACACATGGCGCATCGCTCGCGCGCTTTACTTCGCCGCTCGCGCATGAGGCGGCCATCCCTGCGCCACCCGCTGACTTCACTGGCGGGGTTCGCGAGACTCCTGATGGTGAGTGGCTCGTAAGCGTGCGTAATCGCGCCGGGGCAAATCACAGCGTGAGCGCTGGCTCCCACTTCGCGCTCAAACTATGGAAGCCCGGCGCGATGGCAATGACACCTGTCCTTTTCGTCGCAGGCAATGACCTCGTCGATGCCGTTTTAATTGCGCCGCGCGCGCGCCCCAACCAGCATCCCACCGGACTGCATCCATGGAACTACGCCAACATTCTCGCTCTCGACGCGCGCCAATCGCGCATGGGCGATCTAAACACCGCACCCGCACAGGTCCGGCTCGAAACGCTCAACCCCGATGGCCGCATTGTTGTTACAGGCGCGGCGCCGGTTGAATCTGACGGCAGCTTCTTTGTTCAGACCCCCGCCGACCAGCCAATCCGATTCGCGCTGCTTGATGCAAAGGGCGTCGTGATCCGCCGCGAGCAGGGCTGGTTCTGGATTCGCAAGGGCGAACAGCGCTACTGTGTTGGCTGCCACACCGGGCCCGAGCGCGCGTCTGAGAATCGTGTGCCGGCGGCTCTGCTGCGCACCACAACCCCCGCCGACCTTACCGGCCAAAAACCTGCGGCCAGCGCCGACGCCGCCCTGCCGAGGGGCAACTGAATATGACGAAATATTTCAATCTGTTCTTGATCGCCGCTTCGGTTTTGTTGATTCCAGTTTCGTCAGCATCGGCACAAACCGCGCAAGGTATCGACAACACCGCCCAGGCCCCCTCGCTGTTGCCCTCCACGATCCAGTTTGAAGACGCAACCGACAAGGCAGGAATCGACTTCGTCCATAGCTTCGGGTCGCGGCAACTCGGCTCGCTGCTCGAGGGCACCGGCGCAGGCTGTGTTTGGATCGACTACAGCAACTCCGGCCTGCCCTCGCTCTACGTCGTCAACGGCCGCCCGCTGGATGATTCCATTCATCCCTATCCGCTCAAAGAAAAGCCTGCAACTCCGCCGCACAATCACCTCTATCGCAATGACGGCAAGGGCCACTTCACCGACGTTACCGACAAGGCCGGCCTCAATCCCGATATGTACTCCGTTGCTGTTACCGCGGCCGACTACGACAACGACGGCAACCAGGACTTGCTTGTTACCGGCTACGGGAAGGTCGTGCTTTATCACAACGACGGCGACGGCCACGGCCACTTTACCGACGTTACTGAGAGGGCCGGGATCAAGGTTGACGGATGGGCCATCAGTTCCACCTGGCTTGATTACGATCGCGACGGCTGCGTCGACCTGCTGGTTGGCCGCTACGTCAAGTTCGACCCCAAGTATCGCGCCTTCTATGCGCCCACCAACTATCCTGGCCCGCTCGACTACGAAGGCGAAACCAACAAGCTCTTCCACAACAACTGCGACGGCACCTTTACCGATGTGACCGAGAAATCAGGCATCGGCGAGTATGTGGGCCGCACCATGGGCGTCACCGCAGCGGACTTTGACAACGATGGCTGGGACGATATTTACGTTGCCAACGATCGCACTGAGAACTTCCTGTTGCACAACAAGCACGACGGTACCTTCGAAGAGATTGGCAACGACACCGGCACGGCGTTCGGCCAGAATGGCGAGTCCACTTCGTCCATGGGGCCTGTGTTTGCAGACTTTGAAGGCCGCGGGGTGCTGGACCTGTGGGTCACGGATGGGCATTACAACCGTTTCCTGCGTAACACTGGAAGACTCAGCTTCGACGACCTTGGCGCATCCAACGGCGTCTCCCAGGCCAATGCCCAATACGTCAGTTGGGGCACGGGCATCTACGACTTCGACAACGATGGCCAGCTCGACATCCTCATCTTCCACGGTGGCCTCATCCATCTCATCCCGCAGGAGCACACCGTGTTTCGCGGGCTAGGCAACGACAAGTTCGTTGACGTCTCTCGCGAAGCCGGCCCGGTGTTGAGCGAGCGCACAACGGCTCGCGGCGCATGCTTTGCGGACTACGACAACGATGGCAAAGTCGACGCATTTGTTGTGAATCTCGGCGCGCGCGGCACACTCCTTCACAATGTCTCCACCAATACCGGCCACTGGATCGCCGTCAAGCTTGTCGGCGCGATGCGTCCCGGCGACAAACCGCAAGAGCCCGGCAGTCCTAAGGCAAAAAGCAATCGCGACGGCATTGGCGCGCGCGTCGAGGTCTTTGCCGCAGGCAAGCGCTGGACCGCCGAGCGTGTTGCCGGTTCCGGGTATCTTTCACAAGACGACAGCCGTCTCCACTTCGGTCTTGGCGCAGCAACCTCAATCGACAAGCTTATCGTCCATTGGCCCAGCGGCCGCCAACAGACCCTCGAGAATCTTGCCGTCGATCGCGTCCTTACAGTCGAAGAGCCCAAGGAGGCGAGCGCGAAGTGAGTGCACGCGGCCAAATCGCAATCCACGCCGGAGCAGCAATCGTCTTGCTCGCTACCTGCTCGTTCGCATTGCTACCCTTTATTGGCTCCATTGTCTTCACCACGACGGTCTCTGCCCAGGAAGGCCACCCCGTCGCCCAGGAGGCCCACCCCGGAGCCCAGGAAGCCCATACGGCAAGCGTGCCCGCCGACTACGCATCGCCACTCGAATTGCTGTTTTCGCCCGACGGCGCTCGACTCTACGTTCTCTGTCAGGGAACCAGCGAAATCCGAGTGCTGAATGCGTCCACCTTCGCCTTGGTCAAATCCATCCCCGTCGGCGCCGTTCCCCGCGGACTGTCGCTCTCGGCGGATGGGACTCGCCTTTTCGTAACCAACTCATGGGACGACGCTCTCTCTGTCATTGACACCCGTTCGCTCGAAGTTGTCGCCACCTGGCCTGTCGGCGCGGAACCGTCGAGCGTCGTCGAAGACAGGGCAGGGAAGCGCCTCTTTGTCGCCAATCGAATCACCAGTAACATTGCCGTTCTCGATGCGCAAACAGGTGTTGAGGAGAAGCGCCTGGCAGGCGGGCGCGGGACAAGTTACCTCGCCCTCTCGCCGGACGGCCTCCGCATCTACGCGACGCATGTGTATCCGAACATCGTGCCACGGAAAACAGGATTGGAAAATCGCCTGCCGCCGGAGTCCGAGATTACCGTGATCGATGCCGCGCGCGCAGTGGTGTTAGATCGCATACCGCTGCACGGGATTGCAGGCGTGTTTCACATCGCGCTCTCCGCCGATGGCCGCCTGGGCGTTGTGGCTGAGTACCACCCCAAAAACCTGCTGCCCCTGGCCCACCTGGAACACGGAGGCGCCTTCACCTATTCGCTCGAGTTGTTTGGCGTGGATGTGGGAAAGCCGGTTCCCGTTGAAGTGCCGTTGGATGAGTTGGAGCGGTACGCTTCGCAGCCATTTGGGGTGGCCATCGCGCCTGATAAGTCGCGCATCTACGTGACCAGCGGCGGTTCTGAGATTGTGAATGTGATAGACGTGCCGCGGCTCTTGCGCTACGTCCACGCACATAATGGACCATTTGCGCAGGACCTCTCCGCCAGCTCCAACTACGTCATCGCCCGCATCCCCGTCGGGCTCAATCCGCGCGGGCTGACACTCTCGCGTGACGGCAAGAGACTGTTCGTCGCAAACCGCCTGGATGACACCGTGAGCGTGATCGATACGCGCACCAATCGCGTGGCCTCCACCATCCAGTTGGCCGGGTCAGCTCCAACCCCGTCACGCCCTCTCACCCATGTTGCGATTTATATTGCGGACAGCGCCGTAGACGGAAAGATCACTTGCTCACACTGCCACAGCGATGGCCGAACACAGGCTCAGCTTGCACCCACACCGACGCTACTGGCGAAATTGATTGAGAAGCACAAGGGGTTCCTGGTTCCCAGGCTCGGGTCAAGTGAACCGAAAACAATCTCGCCGCTGCGCCGTGGAGAACAGATTTTTTATACCTCGCGCTACTCATTCCAGGGTCAGATAGGTTGCGCGAACTGCCACATCGATTCCACTTTTGACGGCATCCAATGGAATTTGGAGCCCGATGGTTTTGGTCGCAGCACCGTTGACAACAAGCTGCTCGAGGACGTCAAGGACACCGAGCCGTACAAGTGGACTGGCACCAATCCCGATATTCCGACCGAGTGCGGCGTGAGGACGGAGAAGTACTTCTGGCGCTCTGAGAACTACGACGGCCTCAAACTTGCCGATCTGGCCGTTTACGTCCGAAGCCTGCCGCCGCGCCCCAACCGCTGGAGGCAGGCAAACGGCGAGCTGACGCCTGCGCAGGAGCGCGGCGAAGCGATCTTCGAGCGTACCGTGGACAACTTCAAGAAGCCGATTCCGGAATCGAACCGCTGCTCCTATTGCCACAGCGGGCCGAAGGGAACGAATCAAGAGATCGTCGATGTGGGCACCAAAAAACCCAACGACAATACGGGCCTCCTGAAAGCGCCGCCACTGACCAATATCGCGCTCACAGCGCCATATCTCCACGACGGATCGGCGCGCAGCCTGGAAGAGATCTGGACCATTTTCAATCCCGAGGACAAGCACGGCCGCACCAACGACCTGACCAAGGATGAACTCAACGATCTGATTGAATACCTCCGCACCCGATGAAAAGAGACGCGATGAAAAAACTGTCCCAAATCTGGACAACTGCGCTGCTCGCGGCGAGCTGCTGGTCAGGGTCAGCGGCGCTGCTAGCCGCGCAGAAAACGGGAACACCACATACGTTTGCGGCAGTAAAAGCCCCCGCGGCGTCCGCCACTGCATCGCTGCCACGCTTCCGCTGGGAGAACTTCACCACTGCAAACGGTCTGCCCAACGACCACGTCTTTGCCGTACTGGTGGACGGCGACCGCATCTGGGCAGGCACTGACAACGGTCTGGCCCTCTATGAAAACCACATCTGGAAGGTCTACAACACCGCAGATGGACTGGCGCATCGGGCCGTAATCGCTCTGGCGCTGGACAATCGCACCGGCGATGTTTGGGCGGGGACCATGGGCGGCCTGAGCCGTATCTCCGGCGGCCACATCGACAGCTTTACCCAGCTCAACTCCGGCCTCAGCAACGACGTCGTCTATGGCGTCTCTATAGAGGGCGAGGACGTCTGGGTCGCCACGGCTGCCGGCGCCTGCCGCCTCAACCTGCGTACCAATCAGTGGTCCCTCTACAACGAGCGAAACACTCCCATGACCGAGATCTGGGCCTACGGCGTTTCAGCCACGCCAACCAAGGTTTATTACGCCGTTTGGGGCAGCGGGGTACTCGAATACGATCAGAAGACGGGCAAGTGGGATCATTACGACGATCCGGATGGAGAGAACGAGATCGTGCTCTTTAAGGATCAGGGTTTGATTCACGAGATTGTCACATCGGTCAGTTATGTGGACAATATTCTTTGGGCCGCTACTTATTTCGGTGACAGCCGGTATGATGGCCGCTATTGGCATAACTTTCTCGTCAAAGACAGTGGGCTTCCCTCGAACTTTACCAATCAGGTCAAAGGCGTGGATGCAAATCGCGCCTGGTTTTGCACCGACAAGGGGCTTGCTTATTTCGACGGCGTGAACTGGGCCGTCTACCGCCCCTCGCTCACCACCGGCAAGCCGGAGATGACGGTGCGGGACGCCCAGGGAAAGGTAACACCGGTCGCAGTTACGACAGCGCCCGCGCACAATTACATTCTCGGCATCGACTTCGCCGGCGACGACATCTGGGTTGCCACCGCCAAGGGGTTGAGCCACGGAATCAGAGAGAAGAATCAATGGCCCAAGGAGCCAATAAAAAAATGACCAACGCATTTGCTGATATTTTGGAGACCATCGCACACGCACCAATCCAAAAGCGCGCCATGACCAACCACGGCGTGCTCAATGAGGCATATGCCTATGCCAAGCCGAGCTCGTTCTCGCGCGGCATGCGCATTGACATCGGCGGGGTCTCGATCCTGCTCATATCCGGCACTGCCTCCATCGACGAGAACGGCCAGAGCGTGCACATCGGGGACTTCGAAGCGCAGCTCCACCGCACCTTCGATAACATCACCGGCTTGCTAACGAGCGAAGGCTGCACCTGGCACGACATCGTCCGGACTACCTGCTACCTGCGAGATATCGATCGCGACTACGACGTTTTCAACCGCATTCGTACAGCTTTCTTCAAGGAGCAGGGACTCGATCCCCTGCCTGCATCCACCGGCATCCAGGCCCACCTTTGCCGCCCTGAGCTGTTGATTGAGATTGAAGCCATCGCCATGTTCCGCACCGATAATCCGGGCGAAGACAAGGCCTGAGAATCGTCAGCAACCATGCAGGGGCCCCTTGGTCAGGCCTCTGCCACAACCCAGGCGCGCATTGACGTTCCCCGCAACGCTTCGCCATTCTTCGCCGGATCTCCCAGTCCGGCGTGTATGGAGTTTGCCATGCGTTCGGGATCTCTACTCGTCAAGCCCTTTTTGGCCGCGTTTCTTGTCGCCGTTTCAGCCGCGGCGCAATCTCCCCAACCCGCCCACGTTTGTGAGTGCGGAAAGAATCCGCCCCCTCCGCCCCGCGACCGCGAGGTTGTGCCCTATGCGGCCGAACCAGCCGACATGCGGCCCTACTCCAAATTTGCCGTGCCCTATGACACCAACTACACGCATCCCAATATTTATGTTGGTGCGGCGCGCGATATTCCTGAGCCCAGCAACATTACGGAAGTCCGTATCGGCTTCCTCGGGCCCATCGAGCAGAATTCGGAATCGGTTCTTGGATTGCGCATGTTGCATGGCGCACAGTTGGCCATCGAAGAGGCCAATGCATCCGGCGGTTACGGCGGCAAACCGTTCAAACTGATGCTGCATAACGATTACAACAACTGGCAGGCAAAAGCCGTTTATGGCGATGTCCGGCCCACCGATCCGGCAATCTGGGGCTCCGCTTCCGACGAAGCAGTGAAGATGGCCTACGACGAGCAAGTCTGGGCAATCTTCGGCTCCATCAGCTCTGAGTCGACCCATATTGCTTTGCGCGTCGCCCTGCGCGCGGAACTGCCAGTCGTCAGTTCCGCCAGCACCGATCCAACCGTCCCGGAGACCTACATTCCCTGGTACATGGGCACTATGCAGGATGACCGTCAGCAGTATCAAACGCTGGCGCGGCGCATCTACACCGACCTCGGGTTGAAACGCGTTGCGGTGATCCGGGCGAGTAGCCGCTATGGCCGGTTTGGTCTGGTCAAGTTTCTCGATGCCTCGCGCCGCGTGGGCCATCCCGTCGTCATGGAACAGATCTTTCAGCCCGGCGACACAGATTACTCCCGGCAGATCCGTGTCGTTCACGGTTCGCGCCCCGACGCGGTCCTTCTGGTTGGAGACGAGTTGGAAGCTGCCGCGATTCTCAAGCAGATGCGGGCAGCAGGAATGCAGCAGCGTGCGTTTGGCGCATTTCGCACGCTGGGCGACACGCTGTTGAAAGAAGCTGGCGATGCCGCCGAGGGATTCGAGGCTGTATATGCCTACGATCCCAACCGGACTGATCCGAACTGGCTGGACTTCAATCGCCGTTTCGAGGCCCGTTTCCACGAGAAGCCGGAGCAGTTTGCCGCCATGGCCTACGACACGATGAACATCCTGCTGGACTCAATCTGCAAAGCCGGCCTCAACCGTGCCCGAATTCATGACGCTTTGGGCAACATCGAACGGTACGACGGCGTCACTGGGCGCATGATCTTCGATCCCAACCTGAAGAACATGTCTCCGCTCTACATTGGCACAGTGCATAGCGGCGCCATTACATACCGTCAGGCGTACACGGGAAAAATCGTCCCTGCCGCCGCTGAGACTGCACCTGCTGGCCCGCACGCTACACCCGAGTTAGGGCTGCCGCAGTCCCCACCGCCCACGCCGTCGTCCGAAGTTCTGCCGCATGCAATTCCCTATGCCCGAGTCGGCGAAGACGACATCAACTTCGCTGGACCGCGTCGCACAGAAGCCCAACTCGCCGCATTCGCTGGCCCCATCCGAATCGTGCTGTTTGGCCCGAATGCTGACTCGGTTGCTGCCGCCCTCCAACCCAAGTCGACCTGGAGATTCCTGCCTGTATCAAGCAATCAAAGCTGGGGCGCAGCCTCGACCGCACTCGTGCACGCTCTGATGGATGAACACGCGATCGCCATCCTTGCTCTCGACCGGCCAAGCGCCCACCTTGCCGAACAACTCGCGCTCAAAGCCTTTGTCCCCGTAGTGGCCCTTGCCGACGACCGATCGCTCACAGCAACCAACATCCCCTGGATATTCCGCTTGCCAGCTGCAACCCCCACCGGCTTTGCTATCGAGGTTCTTCAGTCCGCCGAACGCGTCAGCGGCCCCAACCCTGAGACGCTCAGGGATGCTCTCGCCTCCGGTCGCAACTTTTCCGGCGTGAGTTTTCTCCCCACGGGCGAGCCGCGCTCACAATTATCGCTATCTGAGGTTCAATAGCTCAATATCAAGTTACTTTAGTCCAGTAACTCTGGGAGCTAGGTTTGTGCTACCCCACCTAAGTTTGTTCAAAATCGCACACCCTCGAGATATGCAAGCAACTAGAATGGTGTTCTCTCAACCGTAGAACAGTGGTGGTTCAGTAGTTCTCCAGGGTGAGCACATGCGGGCGTCGGAGGTAAGCCAGTTCGCGTCAAATCACGTCAGATCAAGTCACGCTCCGTCATTTGAAGCCAAATTGGGAAGAAAAGTGGGAGTTTGTACTCACATGATTCATTTCAGAATTCGCGCGGAATTGCGCGCAACTTTTGACCTGAAGTCATTGCGTTCGCGTCCGAGTCTCGACTATAGTTTGCTCATGGGGAACTAAGTCCTATTTCAGGGCCCAGGTAATTTCGAAGAATAAGTCCGAGCCACCGAAGCATCGGCATTTGTTATCTCTCTTTCTCCTCCCAAGACTGCCTAACCCGGCTTACCTCTTAGAGGTTGGAGACCAGATGCCTAAGGTGAGGTTGGATTCCTGGAAATCTATTGCGGATTATCTTGAGCGCAGTCCGCGCACGGTGCAGCGATGGCATGCGTATCATGGTTTGCCAGTGCATCATTTTGGAGGATGCAAGGGGTCTGTATTTGCCTACGCTGAAGAGATCGACCGTTGGTTGATGCGCCTCGCGCAGGAGAACAGGCTGAGCGATGTGGGCGGCGACGATTCGCTTGCGGCGCGATGCGCGCACTCGCGCGAGCTTGTCTTGCGAGCCCATGAGATGTGGGAGTCACGCACTGAGGAAAGCCTGCCGACCATTGCCGGCCTGTATCGCAAGGCCATCGAACAGAACCCAGCCAACACCGACGCGCTTACTGGCCTGGCCACCGCCATGATCTCGGCGGCTCTCCATGGAGTGATGGATGGAGCCATTGCCTTCCCAGCGGCCACCGAGGCGCTGCGTCGCACGGCCCAGCTTGATGCCGGTGGTGTGGACGCCCTTTGTGCGGGGGCATGGCTCAGATTGACCCACGAGCGCAAGATCTCGAATGCGCGCGCCGGATTCGAGCAGGTCCTGACCCGTCAGCCCGACAGCTCGTTTGCTCTGAGCGGAATGGCGCTCTCCCACGTTGCGGACGGCAATTTGGAAACCGCAAAGACCTGGATCTGGAGAGCATGGCAGAAGAACACGCTCGTGCCAATGCTGGGCGCGCTCGTGTGCTGGATCGAATACCTGGCGGGGACGCCGGATACTGCCTTGAACATGGCGGAGCAGATGCGCATGAGTGGCAGTTGCGGCGCAACACTCGCAATCATCGAGTCGCTCGCCCTCATCCAGGCAGATCCCAATTCTGCCTGTCTCAAGCGCATCGCCGCTCTCGCCTCAGAGTATCCCCAGAGTCTCACTCTGCACTGTGTGCTTGCCCACGAGTACGCTCTCTCCGGCAAGTCCGCCCGCGCACGAGAGATTCGATCGGCTGTCGAGTCCATGAACGAGCAAAAGAAGAGGAGCAACGCCTATGGCATGGCGCTTATGGCGATGGGTTTCGGAAACGATGCTGAAGCCATTCGCTGGCTTGAAACCTCCTTTGCCGATGGCTCGCTTTGGAGTCTCGCTCTCCGCTCCGACCCCATCCTGAATCCGTTGCGTGAGGATGTACGGTTTCAAGCTCTGCTGCGCAAATGTGGAGTTCATTCCGGTAACAGCGCTTACACCGGTCAACTGGCATTTATCACCCGCGCGGGTTGACCCGCCGGAGGCACCACGAAGAGCCCCAGTTTGGACAATCTACGAGGTCGCGTGGGTCAGTGATCACTCACACTTATTGCTCTCCAACTGCTCTCCGAACCGTGCGCCGCGCCCCAGGAGTCGCCTCTGGCCGGCGAAATCGAACTCTGTGACATCCGTTGGCAACAGATGTCGCACTTTGTCGCTTTAACAAGTGAGAGCATCCACTTACTCTCAAATTGAAGCTAGGGGATCCACCAATGCTATCGGGACTTGCAGCCTCCTACTCCACACCGACGCCCTTTCTGCCCATCCTTTCTGACCGCGCTTGCGATCAGACACCTGAACGCCGCTGGTTCGCGGTTTTTACCGTGCCGCAGAACGAGAAATCGGTCATTCGCCACCTCGAACTGCGCGAGGTAGAGTCTTTCCTCCCCGCCTACGAAACCGTTCGGGTCTGGAAGAACCGGCAGCGCGTCAAGACCATCCTGCCCCTCTTCCCGACTTATCTCTTTGTCCACATCAATCATCGCGAACGGGTCCGCGTCCTTGAATCCCCCGGAGTGCTCCAGATCATTGGAAATGGCCGCGAGAGCATCCCTGTGGCCGATGCTGACATTGATACCCTTCGCGCAAGCGTGACTGCCCGCCTTGTCGAACCCTATCGGGACCTCGTAATCGGCCAGAAGGTCCGAGTAAAGAGCGGCGTCCTTCAGGGCGTGCAGGGGATCCTGGTCCGCCGCAGCGGAGGCGATCGCTTTGTGCTCAGCTTCGAAACCATCAACCAGCACGCAGCTATCCAGGTCAGCGCTGAAGACCTCGAGCCTGTCCGCGCATAGAACCCCCTGTATTCCGCGCTCATCCGTTTGAGAGCTCACTTGGCCTGGTTGCGTAATGTCTCGGTTTGAAATTCTGTTGCGCGCCAAATAGCTAACTCCGCCGAAATCGCACTCCGATCCGATGTGGGCCGGAAGCGGAAGCTGACGAATTTCTTGTGGATTATCCGGTTTGCGAAAAGCCGCCATTGCAAGCTGGACCTATGCGAAAACCAGGGGGGTCGCGATATAAAATTCTTCTAAATCCTTAAGCTTGTTCAAAGTCCATCGTCCAATTTGTTTCCCAACTGATGCCGCCGTCTTTGGACATGGCCTGTTCCCACCTCGGGGTCTTCGTATCTGTTCGCAACCAAAGGAACCGAACCCGAATAGGCGTTCCGCGCAGAACATCGTTTGCGTAAAAGCATCCTATGCCGTTCTCAAACCGCCCGATCACAGGCACGTCCAGCGCATGCGGGTCGCCTGAGGACAACCACCAGATCGCCCATGACTTGCAGGCGGGGTCATAAGAACGCAGCGCAATTGCTCGATAGGTTCCCCTGGGAAACTCCAAGACATTGTCCTCGACATTGCCATTGCCGCCCAGCAGGGTTTGCATATTCGCCGTTCCGTCAAACTCCTCCCACTCTTCGCAATTCGACAGGCGCTCCTTTAGGCGCCGATGCTTGACCCGCCATGATCCGATTTCAAAATCAAAGTCCGTTGATACAACGATTGCATCATTCATGTCTGCTCTTCCCAAGTATCCTACACTTCATGTCATTATGGCTGTTCATCCAGGACTACAGCGTTTTCGATCCAAGTGCTTACAGAAACGAGGGATCAAAGTGGTATTTTCCTCAAGAAAATGCCATCTACGACGAATTCGTAACGTCAACATGTGGATCGAAAACGCTCTAGCGACAGCTCGGATCAGCAACGGAGATTCAAACTGAGACCCTACCCCCGCTTGAGCCGAATTGCCTGGCCGGCAGTTTCCCTTTAGAGTCTCTGAAGGAAACCATGGCGAAGATTCTGCTTTTTGGCCGATCTGGCCAGCTCGGATGGGAGCTCTCACACAAGCTAGCTCCTCTTGGAGAGCTGACGATTCTCGGCTCGACCGACGTAGACTTTGCCCGCCCTGAAGCGCTTCGCGCAGCTGTCCGCTCCGTCAATCCTTCGCTGATCGTGAATGCAGCAGCCTACACGGCTGTAGACAAGGCCGAGTCCGAGCCCGATCTCGCCTGGGCAATCAATGCGGAGGCTCCCGGCGTCCTCGCCGAAGAGGCCGCACAAATCGGCAGCTTGCTCGTCCACTACTCCACTGATTACGTCTTCGATGGCGCCAAGCCCGAGCCTTACGTCGAATCTGACCTGACCAACCCGATCAACGTTTATGGCAAGTCGAAACTTGGCGGAGAGCAGGCCATTGCCCGTGCCATGGCAGGGTCAGACGGCCGCTGGCTCATCTTCCGCACCAGTTGGGTGTATGGCGCTCGCGGCACCAACTTCCTGCTCACCATGCTTCGCCTCGCAAGGGAGCGCAGCGAACTCCGCATCGTCGACGATCAGGTCGGCGCGCCAACCTCGAGCGAAGCCATTGTCAAGGCCACAGCCGCGGTTCTCGGTCGCGTCTTTCCCGCTGACCCAGGTCCGGCTCTGCATAAGGCCAGCCCTGAAACCGGCCCAGTACTGCAGCCGCCCGCAGACGCCTTGCCCGCCGACTGGAGTGGCGTCTACCACCTCACCTGCTCGGGAGCAGCCTCCTGGTTTGGGTTTGCCAAAGAGTTTCTAACCCGCAACGCTGAATCGGCCCGCGCACCCCTCCCAACCCTCGTCCCCATCCCCACCGCCGAGTTTCCCCGCCCAGCTCGCCGTCCAGCCAACTCGCGCCTTTCATGCGAGCATCTACACCGGACGTTCGGAGTCACGCTCCCAACTTGGCAGCGAGCACTTCAGCAGGTCCTCGAGCAACTTCGCTCAGCCAACTTCTAAAGAACCTCCGAGCAACAGCCGGGTCCGCAAATGATCCAAGGCTATCCGGGATTCAGCCTGTCATTTTTACCCGTTCGCGCATTTTTTTCTCGCCTGCCCAAACTCCGCCCACCCCTAAACCCCGCAGTTTCTTCTCATCTCAATTGGTCCATCAGTTGCATAGTTCTAAGTGAGCGTAAGCATATCCCCTCTTTGGAGAGCGGACCCGATGGGAACCCGAGCACCCTGGATCTTCATGATCATCTTTGCCGGCTTCTCCGTGTTCCTCTTCCTGGTGACTGTGCTCATCGCCCAGCTTGAAACCTATGTCCCCACCCGGAGGGTACGCACTCTGCCTCAGGACGCCGAAGAGCAATCACATCGCCATCGCCGCGATCAGGACGAACCCAGCGCAGCCTGATCGTGTCGAATATATATACATAGATTAGTTAGATTAAGGCGGCAATTGCAGTAACCTCAGCAGCGTCGAAGCGACCCCAGCGTTACCTTCGCTGCAACCAGAAAGGGCAGCCCATGTGGGCTGCCCTTTCTCGATTGGTTGGTCTGTTCCAGTTCCGCGTCTACGGCAAGTAGTAACGGAAGGTGGTCCAGAACATGTTGTCGATGCCCTTGGCGCCGATGGCCGGCGATCCGGCACCCGACCAGCCCTCACGTACCCCGTAGCCATATTGGACGCCCTGACGCAGGCGGCCATGGTCGCCCTTGAAGATGTCATACCAGTATCCACCGGGGACTTCCTGCACGTCGCGAGTTTGCGCGCCGCAGGAACCGCCCGGGTAGAAGCCGGTCGAGCTTCCGTTGAGGCTGGGGTTTGCAATGGTGTTGCAAGCCGTGTTGGAGAGCAGGCGTGAGCCGTAACCAACTGGCTGGTTGGGGGTTGCGCCGGAGATTAGGCCGTTGCTGATGGTGCCCCAGGTTCCGCCCCAGACACCAGCCGCGCTCTGCTTCAGCGAGGGAGCGCCGAGTGTAGAAGCCGCTGAGTTTCCATAGTCCTCGCGTCCAGCATAGTCTCCACCATAGTAGAGGTAGAGAGTCAGCCGTGCCGTGGGGGTGACTTCCGCGGTCAGCAAGCCGCTGACGTTGTGGATGGGAGAAAGCGCGCCGTAGCCATCCGACGTGAGGCCAGAGAGGTTGGACTGACCGTAACGGCCCACGCCGGGTCCAAATAGCCCCTTGGCGCCCACGGAGACGAGCTTGGGAACGATCGGAATGCGCGCGCTGGCACCCACGCCGCCGGTAACGATGCTGTCGTGATATGAGGCGGTAGTGTTGGCCGCCGGATAGAGGCACCAAAATTGGCGCCGTTCACGATGTCAGACTGACCACCAGACTTGAGCCGATCGATGGTTACGTTGGGATAGACCGTTTCCTGCGGGAACCCGGCGATACCAAAGACTTCATAATGACCGAAGCCGGGATCGAAGGCTGCCTTGAACAGGACATCCGGAGCCGCATTGAACGCGTAGTTCGCAACGTTGGTTTTTGCGGTGAGGGTGTTGTACACCGGATACGGCGTGTTAATCGTGACGGTGTAGGAGTCCCCGGCAGGGCAGGGGTTGGCGGCGGTAACGACGGCGGTGCATATGGTCGCCGGCGTGGCCGCGTTCTTATAGTTCTGCACGTAGGTGATCGCGGTAACCGAGCTGATCGTGGAGTTGTAGTTTCCGGTTGCGTTGCCCACGCTGCCAAGCACGGCATTCGGCGTGTTGCCAGCCAGCGAAGCGGTGTAGGTGGACTGCGGATTCTCCACAGAGATGGCGAACGCTGCCTTGCTAAAGCTCTTTACGACGGGAAAGCCGTACTGGCGGGTCCGGATGAAGCCGACGGTGTTGTTGGGGTCGATGGTGAGCGGACCAGCGTTGTCGCCAGGATAGATCGAAATGCCCTTCTTGCCCTCTGTAGCGAGCGACCACAATTGACCGCCTGCAAAGGTCCAACCAGAGTTGGTCTTGGCCTCGCCGTAGAGGACGCGCTGGCGGAAGTCGTAGCTGTTGGGCTGGTTGTTGATTCCGCCCGCGCTCACGCCCAGGAAGTCGCCCTCGGCGTAGCCGCGCAAGGTTCCCTATCCGCCTTTGCCTTCCAACAAAATTGAAAGACGGCTGGCGTTGGCGCCGCCGAAGAACTCGCTCAGGGAGTAAGCATCCGCGCTCTCGTAGAGCAGGGAGCTCCATGCAGTGGGCATGCCGCCGCCAGTTGCCTTGGTGCGGTAAACGGTGTCACCGGTAAGGTAGCCGCCTGGCGTAATGGTGATGCCCTTGTAGTGAAGGGCCACTGGGCTATCGATTGACTTCTTGATCGCTGTCGTCTCGTCTGAGAGTGTGGTGGTCAGCGAGACCTGATTGGCCTTCAGATCGCCAACCGTTGTCTGCAGCGTGTTCACGGCAGCATCGTTGTCGGTGACGGCCTGATTCTCCGAAGCAAGCGCCGCGTTCGCCTTGTCGGCGGATGCCTGCGCATCGGCGGCTGCCTTCTGTGCCGCCTTCACTTCTGCAACCTTCGTAGCCAGATCCTGCTTCAGGGCATCGATCTGTCCCTGAAACTCCGTCTTCAGAACCTGAATCTGATCGCATGCGTCGCAAACTGGTTTCTTAGCGGCTGCACCGGCTGCATGCTTGTTTGGCTTGGATCCTGGATGTTTGCCGCTTGCATTAGCAAACTAGGCAGCCAGACCGACGGCCAGGACTGCTTAGGAGATCGCAGAGTGTTTCTGTCCGGAGTCCCTGCCGCCCTAGCCAGATCCGATACCCCAGACCGCAAACCCTATTCCTTTCCCGCGCTCAGCAGGTTGGCCAGGATCCGATACGATCCCGGAACCAGCTCGGGAAGCTGCCGATAGAGCGCATAAGCCACATAGATATAGGTTCCTTTGCCAACGTGGGCCAAAACCAGGCCGCCGCGCTGCGGGTCTTGCCCAGGGTCGGCCGTCTCAGTAAGCGCAGTGTAGCCCGGATCCCATGAGTTCAGGAACGAGTGACCCCGCTCCTCAACCCATCCGTCGAAGTCGGCGGTCGTGATCTTGTTCGGCCAGCTCAGCAGCGGATTCTCCGGCTCCAGCAGCTTCACCGCATCCGTCTCATCCACCACGCGCTCCGGCGTTCCGCCCATCGCGAGCGGAAGCGGAGCAGGGAAGCTCGAGCTCTGGTACTGCACCACCACCGTTCCGCCATTCTCAGCAAACTGTTTCAGCCGTTGCGCCGCGCCAGCCAGCTCCGGTCGCGCCGAATACGCCCGAATCCCAATCACAATTACGTTCCACGCCGACAGGTCGCCCATTGTCAGCTCTTCCGAAGACAGCAGATGCGGCACTACGCCCAGCGCCTCAATCGCCTCGGGAACCGTGTCGCCCGTGCCCATCACGTACGCAACCTTGAGCCCCGGCGCCACCTTCACATCCACCTTGCGCGTTTTCATCTCGGCGGCGCGGTACAGGTTGTAGGGCTGAAGTCCCTGATACCCGATCCTCTGCCACCCGGTAGAGTAGTCGTGCCCCCCGGAGTGAGCAATCGCCTCGATTTCGAACGCCCCCGTTTGCCCCGGTGCAGGCGTGACCATGAACACCATCGGCTCACTGTGGCCGCCCACATGGAAGTGGAAGTTGGCCTGCATTCCGCTCGGCTCGGATATCCATCCGGCAGGCAGCTTCAATTCGACTGTCCCGTCAGCCGGGCCCTGCGAGTGCACGGTCACACGCACCGGCAGCGGCGAGCCGTCGAGAGGCAAAATCCGCGCCTCCGGCTCCACGCGAATCCCGATCTTCGGAGTCACCACCAGTGGCTCATACACACCGCCTGGGCCCAGCTCACGTGCCATGGTCTGGACCACGAGCCCCACACGAATCGGCACGCCGTCAAACCAATACTCCACCCACGCCGACAGCGGCCATGGCGCAAACGAGCGCTCGCGATATTCCGCATGCTTGACATCGTAGTAAGGCTGCTCGGTGTTGGGCCGCGTAAAGTAAGGCTCGGTCGGCTCCGCATTCTCCGGCACGCGCAGTTTGAATATCGCGTCGCTTGTGGTCGCAGTATTGACTGTGCTGATCGGTTCGCCGGACTTCCATGTCTGGTCGCCAGTTTCGCTCTCAAACCACGTCTTCAGCACGTGCGCATCATCCGTCGCCGACGAGGCGTGAATCCGGACTTTGAATTCTTCGCCAGGGGTTACGCTTCTCGAAGTCTCATCGGGGGAACTGCCGCGAAATCCCCCCGCCTCCACATTGTTCGCGCGCGTCGTAAACGCAATGATCTCGAGGCCAAGCAAATCCTTGAGCACCGTCTGAAACTGCTCAATCTTGGTATCGAGCTCATACAGCAGGTTTGCTTTTGCCGCTGGATCCAGCGCGCTCGCTGCAACCCTCTCTCGCAGATCGAGCGCCTGATCGTAGATTGGCACCAGCTTGTGCGCTGCGCTCACGTTTGGCTGAGTTAGAACCGTTGCAGAGAAGGCCTTCAGGCGCGCGTCGATCTTGCCCAATTCCGCGCCAATCCAAGCAGGCGTGCCCGGCCCGGCCAACCGCGCCAGACCAGCAATGCTCGTATCCGCCGCGACCCTGCGATTCTGAAACAGGTTGTTGTCTTTTGCGCCCGCATTTGTCGAACCTGAGCTGGCCGCCGCTTTATCAACCGCCCAAAGGTGATAGCTCGTCGTTGCCGGTCCGCTCAGCGTCGGGTTTGCCCCGCCATTCTGCGACTTCTGCTGGCCCCAGCCTTCGCGCGCAATCTGCGCGTAGCTTTGGCCCAGGTAAGGATCCAGCGTCCCCACCGGAAGCACCACATCGGCCGACGGCACCTCTGTCGACCACTCATCCGTCACGTAGTTGTGGAACCGCGCCGGCGCCCACTTGCCCGTCGCGTAGTCAAACATCTTTCCATCCTTCACCGGCGCAAACGGCACCATGGAATACACGGCCAGCGGCTGCCACGGCTCCAGTCCATCCTTAAGCTGTTCGGGAAACACCTTCGCGTCACCCGCAACTTTGAACGCCTCCTGCATGATCTCGCCGCTCACCTGGTGGTGGCCGTGCCCATCCGTAATTCCGCCCACAAACGTCGACACCAGAATCTGCGGCCGTTCACGCCGCACCGCCAGAACCGCGTCATAGAGCACGCGCTCATGGCTCCACTTTTGAAACGCCTCCTCTTGCGTTTTGGAAAAACCGAAATCCGCCTCCGTGCCCCACAACTGCTTGCGCCCGTAGTACTCGCCCGCCTTCAACAACTCCTGCGTGCGAATAATCCCCAGCGCATCGCCGCTATCGGCCGACATCGCATTCTGCCCGCCCTCGCCGCGCGTCAGCGTAAGCAGCGTTGCCCGCACGCCCAGTCCGCGCGAGAGATACGTCAGCAGAGCCCCGTCCTCATCGTCGGGATGCGCCACAATCATCAGCACACTGGCCGTCGTCCCCAGTCGCTTCAAATCCTGCTCGAGCGCCGCACAGCCCCGGTCTTCGCCAATGGGCAATGGAATCGTCGACGGTTCCGGCAACGGAATCGCCGCCAGCCGGTCCGCGGTCGCCGCAGCCTGCTGCGCCTGCGCGCAAACGCCAACCCCCAGCAATGCGGCCAAAGCCAGCGCCGACCAAACCGCGCCCTGGTTCATCCAGCCTCGTCTCATCCAACGTGCAGGCCCGAAGCCCCCTACCACTTGTCTTCTCTCGTCAATGACCATACTTCCCGTCAGTGTACAATCCGGGGAGCATTAGAGGCTCATGGACCCCGCAAACCCAACTAACGGCCACACTCCCGGCTCCGCGGCGGCCTCCGCTCACGGCCACATTTCGGCCTCCAGCCCCACCCTCACACGCCGCATCGGCCTGCGCTCCGCCGTCCTCTTCAACATGCTCGAGATGATCGGCGTCGGCCCCTTCATCACGCTGCCCCTCGTCATCGCCGCAGCTGGCTTTCAACTCTCTGTCTGGGCCTGGATCCTCGGCGCAGCCATCGCTGTTGCCGACGGCCTGGTGTGGGCCGAGCTGGGCGCAGCCTTTCCCCGCGCTGGGGGTTCCTATGCGTTTCTGCGCGAGATCTACGGCCCGAAGAGCGCAGGGAACTGGCTCAGCTTTCTTTACGTTTGGCAGCTCTCCTTCTCTGCACCGCTCTCCATCGCTTCCGGCTGCATCGGGCTCTCCAGCTTTCTGGCATGGTTCTGGCCCGGCCTCGACGCCAAGCCGATCGCCGCATTGCCTTTCATCCACTGGTCCAACTGCACCGCCGCCATCGCCTGCCTGCTGGTCACGGCCTTGCTCTATCGCAACCTGAGCCAGGTCACCCGCCTCGCCTGGGTCCTGTTTGTTGGCGTCATGGCCGCAATTGCCGGCGTCATTGTCTCCGGTTTCGCTCACGCCGCGACGACCGGCGGATGGCACATGCCCTCAGGTCCTGCCCAGTCCGTCGCACTCGCGCTTGGCGGACTCGCCCAGGCCACGCTCATCACCACATACGATTACTGGGGCTACTACAACATCACCTTCCTTGGCAGCGAGGTGAAGCGCCCAGAAAAAACAATCCCTCGCGCCATCCTTCTCTCTGTTCTATTTGTTGCGGCCTTTTACGTCGCCATGAACCTGGCCGCGCTGCCATCTCTCCGCGACGCCGCCTCCCATGCCGGAGAATCCGCACTCGTCCGCCTGCAACTTGTCGCGCAAATCGCTCAATCAGCTTTTGGACGCTGGGCCGGCGCGCTCATGGCTGCCCTTGTCGTCTGGACTGCGTTTGCTTCGGTCTTCTCGCTGCTGCTCGGGTACTCCCGCGTGCCCTACGCCGCCGCCCGCGACGGCAACTACTTCCGCTTCCTTGCAGCCGTCCATCCCCGCCACGGCATCCCACATCGCTCCCTTGTCGCCATGGGATTGGTCGCCACTGCCTTCTGCTTCCTCTCTCTGCAGCAAGTCATCACCATGCTCGTCATCACGCGCATCCTGCTTCAGTTTTTCCTGCAGCACGTTGGCGTCATTCTCCTCCGCATTCAACGCCCCCAGCTCGCCCGCCCCTTCCGCATGCCGCTCTTTCCACTGCCGCCACTCGCCGCCATGGCGGGGTTCCTCTACCTGCTCGTCTTCCGCAAGGATCCCCTTATCGGCCTGCTCGTCGCCGCGGGCATCGCCCTGAGCGGAACGCTCATCTACCTCATTCGGGCCCGCTCTCGGGGCCAATGGCCCTTTGCTCAATCGAACTGATGCTCCAACCACAAGAGGTCGGTAGGAGGGATGAGTTGTCATCGTGAGCGAAAGGGGCCCCGGGCGTTCTTCAGCCCCGGGGTCCCCAAGGAGCGATTTTTGCTCCTTGGGATGGAGCTCGGGGGTGGTGAGTCGAAGGATCTGCTTTTGCACCTCGGGATCTCTTAGCTAATTTCAGAGGAACCGGGCTAGTCGTTTTCATCTCACGCAATCCACCCTCCCCAAATTCACGTATCTTGTAACGCAGGGACGCTTTCGTGTGTCTAACAAGTGCGCCGAAACCTTCCCGCGCGAGGTCATCGCAAAATGCTCATCGGAAAACCGCCCGAAATCCCATCTTCCTCCATCACTCCCAAGGCCCAATACCTGAATCGCCACCTGAATCGTCGCAGCTTCCTGCGCCGCGCCGCTGGAACCGCTGCCGCTGCAGGTGCCGCTGCCCTCGGCCTCGACCGCGCCGCAGAGATCGTCTCTCCCAGCCTCGGCGCTCACGCCGGCACCAAGCTCGAAACCATCAAAAGCCCGCTGACCACCACCGGCGAAGAGTTGACCAGCCTGAACGACCTCACCCACTACAACAACTACTATGAGTTTGGCGTGCAGAAGAGCGAGCCCGCCCAGAACGCCCACGTTCTGCCCACGCGCCCATGGACCATCAAGGTCGAGGGCCTGGTCAAGAAGCCTCTCACCTTCGACATCGACACCTTGCTCAAGCTGCACCCGCTCGAAGACCGTGTCTATCGCCACCGTTGCGTTGAAGGCTGGAGCATGGTCATCCCCTGGGTCGGCTACTCGCTTTCTGAATTCATCAACCGCTGCGAGCCGCTCTCCAAGGCCAAGTTCGTCGAGTTCCATTCGTACTACAACCGAGATCTTGAGCCCTGGAGTACGCAGTCTCAAATCTATTGGCCCTACACAGAAGGCCTGCGCATGGACGAGGCCATGAACCCCCTCGCGCTCTTCACTTTTGGCCTCTACGGGGAGACTCTCCCCAACCAGAACGGTGCACCAGTCCGTGTTGTTCTCCCCTGGAAATACGGCTTCAAGTCGGCCAAGTCCATCGTTGCCGTGAAATTCACCGACCACGAGCCGGTCACCACATGGAACGAGTTGGCCCCGATGGAATATGGCTTCTACTCCAACGTCAATCCCAACGTTGACCATCCTCGCTGGAGCCAGAAGACCGAGCGCCGCATCGGCCAGCCTCTGTTTTCCCAGCGCCGCGCCACCCTCATGTTTAACGGCTACCAGGACCAGGTGGCCTCGCTCTACAACGGGATGAACCTCAAGAAGGACTTCTAGAGCTTTTTCTGATTCACCAACATCTTCCATGCCCCATCCATTCTTCGGCGCTTCGAGAAATGGGTGGGATACCAGCCAAGTTCATGACTTCGCTCGACCCACTCAATGAAACGATCCATCCTAATTCCGTTGAAGGTCCTCACCTGGCTCGCCTGCCTCGCGCCTCTCGCCATCCTCGTTTGGGAATACCTGACAAACGCGCTCGGCCCCGACCCAACCGCGGCCATCACCTTCTGCACAGGTTCAACCACGCTCAACCTGCTCACCATCTCGCTTGCTGTGACGCCCGTCCGCAAGCTCATTCCGCAACTCAACTGGCTCATCAAGTTTCGCCGCCTGCTCGGTCTCTTCGCCTTCTTCTACGGCACCCTGCACCTGGCCACATACGTCGCGCTCTACGCGGGCTTCGACGTACCGACAATGATCGACGACGTCACCAAGCGCAGGTTCATCTTCATTGGGGTAGCTGCGTGGGTTTTGCTGCTGCCCCTCGCACTCACCTCAACAAACTGGGCCATCCGCAAGCTCGGCGGCAAAAACTGGAACCGCCTGCACAAGCTCGTCTATCTCGCTGTCATCTGCGGGGTAATTCACTACTGGTGGCAGGTCAAGCCCGGCGTCCTCGCGCCCATGTCCATCACAATTATCGTTGGCGTTTTGCTCCTCGCTCGCCCCATCCTCGACTGGTGGGCAAAGCGCCGCACCACAGCCCTCAAGCAAGCATGAGCCCAGCCCGAATCTGCTCAGCAGCCTCAGCAGGAGCCGTCGTGCCGGTATCAATCGTCATCACCGCCCTCGGCATGTGAGCCGTATCGAACTCGCCCTGCGCTTCGAGCCTGTCGAACAATTCCAGCGAGCTAAGCTTCCTGTACTGCAATCGGAATTCACTTGCCAGCCTTTTCTTCAGCTCCTCGACCGGGCAAACCAACTCCACAAAATCCACCTGGCCGCCCTCGTTAGTGACCGTCGCGACCACCTGCCCCACAAACCCCGCCCGCACCGTCTTCTCCGGATTGAATGTAAAGATCATTCCCGGCACTTTAGCGCGGCATGCTTCGCGAAAGACCCCCAGCCAGATCTCTTCGCGCAGAGCAACAAACGGCGCGCTGCCAAATTCAAACGTGGACAGCAGCAGATCAACGACTAGGTGGTTGTGAAACAGCTTGTATCCGGTCAGCGCAGCCAGCTCCCGCGCCACCGTAAGCTTTCCGGTTGCAGGCAGTCCGTAAATAAAAACAAGTCGCATTTGTTCCTCACTGGGGCGCTGGCTGTGCTCCTTGCGCCGCATCCGAAACCGCACTTCCCGCAGGTGCCGCGATCGACAACGAAATGTTCAACCCGCCGACATCGTTCACTACCGTCACCGGCATCTCCTTGCCCACATAAATCCGCAACGGAACCACCTGCTGTGTCTGCGACTGCTGATCGCCCTTCTCCGGCCCCGTGTCCTTCTTCTCGTCATCTTCCGCGCCAGAGACGGCCAGAATGTATTTCCCATCCGGCACATAATCAAATTCAAAGTCCCCGTTGTCATCCAGAGACGTCTCGCGCGCGGGCTCATGATCATCCGCATAAAACAGCCGCATCGTCCCATGAGTAATTGAGTGTCCGTCAGCCAGCGCCTGCACCGTCCCGGAGACCTTATGCAAGCCGCTCAATGGAATCTCAATGTCCGTCCCCGCTGCATTCTCTCCCGCGACCACCTTGAAGCTCTTTGCTTCCTTGCGCCGATAAACGTTTCCCAGGCACACTCGTGAAGCAGCCTGCTCCGTGTCAGTCGGCATCAGCGTACACACCCTGTATTCGCCCGCCGTCAGATTCGTCAGCGAATAGTGCCCATGGCTGTCGCTCGTCGCTTGAATGGTCCACGTATCCATCAGCGGCAGTCCCACGCCCGCCCAGTCTCCCGTCGCCGTCTTGCGCTGCAATTCGAATCGCATCCCAATCGCCGGCGATCCATCGTCAAACGTCACGGTGCCAGAAATCTCCGCCGCCCGCTCAATCGGAATCGAAATCTCCGCCGCGCGATGCACTGAAACAGTCACCGACACCAGGTTGCCTTTCCATTGTTGAATCGCGTAAAGGTGCCGTTCGCGGTCCGACCCCAGCGATTGAAGCTTGTCAGGATCAACTCCGAGCGCTGGATCCAAATAGCCATCGAGCGTCGCAAATGCGTAGTAGCGCCCCGGATCCACAGCCTCCATGCGGAACCGTCCATCCAGATCGGTGACCGTCAACTCCGCCGCCGGCAACGGATCGCCCTGATCGTTTTTCTCGCCCTCTTTCGGCACAGCCGTCAAAGCCACCGTCGCAAATCGCGCCGGCTTGCCCGTATCCGCGCAAAGCACCACCCCCGTCACCACGCCCTTGGTCGGGTCAGGCTTCTTGTGCGCATATTTGTTGCACCCCGCCATCAGCAGGCAGGCCGCAAACGAAATCGAAATCGGGCGCAGGCGCGCCAATCGTGGCCTCCAAATCTGATTAGAACTCCGGAAACTCCAGCATCGTCTGCGCCACCGGACTGAAACTCTTCCGATGCAGAGGCGTTGGCCCCAGCCGGGCCAGCGCCGCAAAGTGTTCCGGGCAACAATAGCCCTTGTGCCGTGCCAACCCGTAGCCAGGAAACTCCCGGTCCAGCTCCACAATCATCTGGTCGCGATGCACCTTGGCCAGCACGCTCGCCGCCGCAATCGAAAGCGACAACCCGTCCCCACCGATCACGGCCTGCTGCGGACAGGGCCAGTCGATAGCATCGCGCCCGTCGATCAGAAGATGATCAGGCGTCAGCGCCAGTTGCTCCACCGCCAGTCGCATCGCCAGCAGGCTCGCCTGCCTTATGTTGATCAGGTCAATCGTTGCCGCGTCCACCGCTGCAATCGCCCAAGCCACAGCGTTAGCCCGAATCTCCCCATCCAACTGGTTGCGCCGCTTCTCGCTCAGCTTCTTCGAGTCCGTCAGGCCCTCGATCCGGCACCGCGGTGCAAGGATTACAGCCGCCGCAACCACCGGCCCAAACATCGGCCCGCGCCCGACCTCGTCGAGCCCAGCAATGCGCAGCGCGCCGCACTTGCGCGCTGCATCTTCAAGCTCCATCCCGCACCGTGGCGCCTTGGTCATGCACTCAGTATAAGAAGAGCAGCTTCCAAAGCGGGCAAATCCTGACTCTGCGGCGCAGTTTTGTATCCGACTTAGCAAAGATCTGCGCAAAGCTGAGCATTGGTAAGAATCGCGGCCACAAACGCGCATCAGCGACTTCGCGTCGCCCGATCTTCGTGCACAACTCATTTGATCCTCATAAGCCCCCATTCACTTCAAAGTTCCACCAGTTTTGTTTTGACTTTGGCGACTTTGTTCGCATAGAATTCGAAATCGTACTACGAATTCAAGTTGTTATTTCGAATTAGGACGTTGACGCATGTTGCGGAAGAAGGCAAAGAAACCGGCAAACGCATACCATGCTCATCGCGAGCGTCAACGGCGCCGGATTCTCGATGCTGCCTGGAAACTGTTTGATGAGCGCGGAATAGATCGCGTCACCATGGCCGAAATTACTTCGACCGCTGGCGTGCAGCCTTCCACGATGTATCAGTACTTCGCCAACAAGGACGACATCGTTTGGGAACTCCTGCGCGAGTCGATGCAAGAGGGCAGCGGGTGCGCGATGCAGGCTTTCGAGGCTGCGCCAAATGCGCTTGCCAGGCTCTCCGCGCTGCTCCAATTCATGGCCGATGAACTGGTCAACAACCCGGTGAAGATCCGGTTTATGGCTCAGTTTGACGCCATGTACGCACGCGATTGGCCGGCGGAACGGCTCATCACCCTGGAATCGCAAATCAACCCCGGAGGATTCCAGTTTTTCACCGATCTCATCAAGGACGGCATCGCCGACGGTTCACTCCGTTCCGATCTCGATCCCAATCTGACAATGCACGCCGCGATGAACGCTATCATCGGCACGCAGCGACGTCTCGCCTCGCTGGGAGACAAGATCGAGCAGGAATACGGCAAGCCCATCGACAGCCTGTTCCGCGAAACCGTTCGCGTGCTGCTACTGGGATTGCGCGCCCCGGAAACGCCAGCGCGTCGCCATCCGCAGACAACGCAAAAGGCCGGCAAAGGCCGCACCAGAAAGAGGTCCTCATGAAAATCAAGCCACGCACCCTGATCGCTTTCGCCGCCACGCTGGCGTGCTGCGCGTCTGTGTCATCAAGCGCTGCAAACGCCCACTCGCACAGGCAGGAACTTGCAGCCGATGCCGGCTGGAAGTTCTTTCTCGGCGACCCGAGCGGAGCCGAGGCGCCTTCGTTTGCCGATGCTTCCTGGCGCGCCGTCGATCTGCCCCATGACTGGAGCATCGAGAGCAAGCCGGACAAGGACAATCCGAGCGCCGGAGGCGGTGGGTTCTTCCCCAATGGTGTTGGTTGGTATCGCAAAACCTTCCACGCTCCCGCCAATTGGAAAGGGAAGCTCGTGAGCGTCGAATTCGACGGCGTATACCGCGATGCCACCGTGTATCTCAACGGGCACAGGTTGGGGACGCATCCCTACGGCTACACGGCGTTCACGTTCAACCTCACGCCGGAACTGAATTTTTCGGGCACGAATGTGCTGGCCGTCCGCGTGGACAACTCGGCCCAGCCAAACAGCCGCTGGTATAGCGGCTCAGGCATCTACAGGCATGTTCGCGTGGTGGTGACAGATCCCACCCACGTGGCGCACTGGGGAGTATTTGTTACCACGCAGGAGGCGACGGACACATCCGCTAAGGTCTCGGTTCGGACCCGGGTGTCGAATGAGTCCTCTGCTGCCACTCGATTGATACTCGACACGACTTTGCTCGACAAGGCGGGGAATAAAATTGGCAGTGCGCAATCGATCCTCAACATCGAGGCGGGCAAAGAAGACGAATCCGCGCCGGAGATAAACGTAGCGAATCCCGCCCTTTGGTCGCCGGACTCGCCCTCGATGTACCGCGCAGTTTCTACGGTTCGCCAAAATGGAAAAGTGATCGACGAGGTGATCACTCCATTCGGCATACGGTCGCTTGCATGGTCGGCTGAGAAGGGGCTGCTGCTGAACGGCAAGCCTATCAAGCTGACTGGTGGCAGCGTCCATCACGACAATGGACCACTGGGCGCCGCCGCCTTTGATCGCGCCGAAGAGCGAAGGGTCGAGCTGCTGAAGGCTGCGGGCATGAATGCGGTGCGCACGGCTCACAACCCACCGTCGTCTGCTTTTCTTGACGCGTGCGACCGCCTCGGACTGCTGGTTCTCGATGAACCCTTCGACGTATGGAAGGCGCATAAGGTCAAGTTCGACTACGCTGGCGACTTCGATGAATGGTGGAAGCAGGATGTTTCGTCGATGGTTTTGAGAGACCGCAATCATCCATCGATCGTAATCTGGGGAATCGGCAACGAGATTCCGGAGCTTGAAGTGGATCGCGGCGCTGCTCTCGGCAAGCAGCTCGCCGATCAGGTGCGTTCGCTCGATAACACGCGTCCCCTCACGCTGGCGTTTCCGGGCACAACCACCAAGCCCACCGCACTGGCCGTCTTCTCGCAACTTGATATCACGGGCTACAACTACAACATTTTGCCCACTTATAAAAAGGATCACGAACAGTTGCCTTCGCGCATGATGCTGACCACAGAGTCCTGGCCGCAAAAGGCTTTTCCACTCTGGCAGGTCTCGCACGACAATCCGTATATCCTCGGCGACCTCACATGGACTGCAATGGACTACCTGGGCGAGTCGGGCATTGGCGCGTGGCAATACGGCACTCCGCAGCAGGCAGCGATGGCGGATGGTGCGGCAGTCATGATGGCGGGCACCGGCATGATTGACCAGTTGTTCACCCAGATGGCCAACGGAGTAGACGCAATGGCCAATATGACCAATAACTCCGATCCAAATGCCAAGGCAATGATGGACCTCTTCTTTCATCCTTATCCTTGGCACGCTGCGATCTGCGGCGATCTCGATCTCACCGGCTTCCGAAAACCGCAATCCTACTATCGCGACATCGTCTGGAACGGCGGCGACCGCGTCTACGCGACCGTGCGGCTACCCGAGCCGGAAGGCAAGAAGATTATCGCCATCATGTGGGCTACCTATCCCACCCTTCCCAACTGGACTTGGCCAGGACAGGAAGGCAAGGAACTCCAGGTGGAGGTCTATTCCGGCGCGGAAAAGGTGCGGCTTTTCCTGAACGATAGGCTGATCGGCGAGAAGCCCACTGGCCGCGAGCAGGAGTTCAAGGCGGTGTTCTCTGTGCCATACGCGCCGGGCACGCTGAAGGCTGAAGGCCTGCGCGGCGACCGCGTTGTTGCAGAAAGTGTGCTCACCACAGCGGGAGCAGCATCCAGGCTGCGCGTGACGGCGGATCGAACCGTGGTCCAGGCGAACGGCGAGGACCTTTCATTCGTCACAGTCGAGGCTGTGGATGCGAAAGGCCAGCCCGATCTGTTCGCGGACCGTGAGGTTCAGTTCGAGGTAAGTGGACCTGGAGTGATCGCGGCCGTAGGGAACGGAGACGGAAAGGACCCGGATTCTTACTTTGGCAATCAGCGTAAGCTCTACCAGGGTCGCGCGCTCGTTGTGATTCGAACTTCAAAACTTACCGGCCGCATCGAGCTAACCGCTAAGAGCCCCGGCCTCAGCGATGGATCGTTAACCATAGTCGCCGGCGCCACACAGTCGGACCACGAGCTAAAGTAAGAGGCTCGGTTCCATCGTGCTTGTTGACAAGTGCGTCCGGACAACTATGCCCGACGGGGGGCCACTGCCGAGTCTATCCCCACAAATCAAAACCCCCAGCCGTCAGGCCAGGGGTTCTGGGTGGAAAGGGAAGCCTCTCGTCAAACCCGAATCTGTTTACGCGCGAACCTTGCCCGTTACGCGATCCACTTCCTTCAGGCGGGCAGCCTTGCCACGCAGCCCGCGGATGTAGAACAGTTTGGCGCGACGAACCTTGTAGCTGCGAATCTTCTCGATCTTGTCGACAACCTTCGAGTTGAACGGGAAGATACGTTCCACGCCCTGGCCGAAGCTCATCTTGCGAACGGTAAAGGTGCCCTGAGGGCCGCGATTGATGGCGATTACCAGGCCTTCAAAGGCCTGAAGACGTTCTTTATCGCCTTCCTTGATCTTTACCTGAACGCGAATCTGGTCTCCAGGCGCAATCTCGGGAAGGTCGGTGCGCTGGAGCTTTTCTGCCAGACGCTGCATTACGGGATGAATGGACATTGTCGTTTCCTGCTGTTGGACTCAGAACTTTGATTTTAACAGAAAACCACCATGCGTGCCTATTCTGACGGTCATCGGAATCAACTCGCCGCCGAACGCCCACAAATCCCACAGAATCTACCGCTTCTCCGCCTCAACCGCCTTCGCCCGCATCTCCCTGAACGAGGCTTCCGCGCCAGCGGGGTCGTCCCAGGCCTTTTCCTGCTCCACGTTTGGAATACCGCCGTCCAGCACTGTCTGCAAAAGCACCGGAGTCGCATCTTCCGGATAGACCACCGCCGCCAGGTTCCCATTCTTGTCAAAGATGAATACGCTCGGGATTCCCCAGGCATTGAACGCCTTGAACGTCCTGAAATCGTTGTCCAGGCTTACCGTCGTTGTCAGGGCATACTTGCGCAGAACCGGCTCAACCTGCCCACGCGTCTCGTAGCTAACTGACAGGAACTCAACCGGCTTGCCAGCCATTGCCGACTTCAGCAAGTTGAGTTTGGGGAACGATGCAATGCACGGACTGCACCATGTTGCCCAAAAGTCGATCACCACAACTTTGCCGCTGAGCTCCGCCCACGTCGGATGGAGGCCCCCCTGCATGGTCGTCACATCCAGGAGGGGCTGATGCGTCCCGACCTTCATAGGAGGCTTGACTTCGGTTTTTGGAGCAGCTTCCTGAGCAGTCGTCGACCCACAACACCATTGGGAGACCAGAAACATCGCTGCTAGCGCGAGAGGCCGAATCATGGGCGGAGTTTAAATCTCCACGAGGCCAGGGTCAATGCAATTTGGTCGACTTCGGCCCTCCGCTGTCGAGACCACGCGTCGCGCCAATTCTAAATCGACCCCTGCCAATCCGCCCGCCCCAGTGCTATCCTGACCGGGCCCCAGAACTGCCGGGATTCCTCGGAATTCCCGGCCCAAGGGTCTTCCCCGACCTGACGGTTTCAATTTCTGCGGCGCAAGGAGAACGAACCCATGAAGATCCATAAAATTGCGGTGCCCGCCCTGGCCTTGTTGCTTTCAGCCGCCGGTCTTGGCATCGGAGCAACGCACGCCGCCGCCCAGCAGTATGGCTGGGACGCTCCCCCTCGCGAGCTCAATGAGTTTCAGCAGCGCGGCTTTCACGATGGCATCGAAGGCGCCCGCAAGGACTTCGAAAATCATCGCCAGCCCAACGTCGAGAATCGCGACGAGTTTCGCCACCCCGGTGTTCCGCCAAATGTCCGCGAAGCCTATCAGGACGGTTTCCGCCGCGGCTATCAGGTCGGCGTAAGCCACTTCTATAACGCCCAGCCTGCACCGCCGGTTTATAACGCTCCTCCTCCACCACCACCTCCCGTTGCTGGCGGTTGGCGCGGCATCTGGGAGAATCGCGCCTTCAATGACCTCGAACGCCGCGGATTTGAAGATGGCCGCATCGGTGCGCAAAAGGACGTTGAAAATCATCGCCGCCCCGACCCCAACAATCGCGACGAATATCGCGATCCGCATCTGCCGCCTGACGCTGCCGAGCAGTACCGTGCAGGCTTCCGCCGCGGATACGAAGAGCAGATCGCCCAGACCTTCGGCACGCCCCAAAATGCTCCCTGGGATAACGTCCCCGGTCGCTTCTCAGAGATCGGGCAACGCGGATTTCATGACGGCGTCGAGGGCGCACGCCGCGATGTAGAAA
>Ga0182016_10000831_pt1 | contig 38205 bp, 39 predicted proteins | sample 712S2MmetaG_FD_120491 | JGI IMG/M metagenome (GOLD analysis project Ga0182016, IMG submission 120491) | Permafrost microbial communities from Stordalen Mire, Sweden - 712S2M metaG | ecosystem: Environmental > Terrestrial > Soil > Wetlands > Permafrost | place: Sweden: Stordalen | collected...
GAAGACTGCGAATTGTAAAACGAGAATGAGGGCCGCCAATGCGGCAATTCTGACGAGACGGCGCATGTCTCAACTCCGAATACTTGGACTGTGGTGAGTAACTTTATTCACACTTGCCGTTAGAGGTCTGTGATTGTAGTCGCAAGGGCGTGTGATCAGCCAGCGTGTACATGAGTAAAAACTCGCGGTCTATGGCGACCTCCGCGATTACGAATCGCCGGTTGATGCCAGTCAAGGCGTGCGGTAAGAACGAGATCAACCAAAACGGGGCTGGTCCCCCACCACGAACCAGTCCACTTGACCCACTTGCTCAATTAGGTAGCAGTCAATTTGGTGGCAAATTGGTAGCAAATTCCGCCGTTTTTACCGGTTTTTACCGGCTCATCCGGCCTATAACCCTTTTCGAATCAGTGGCCGATTAGTATGATGCTGCCTTGACACGATAGATGTCGGCTGGGCCGATTTCCAGTTGCAAGATACTTCCGAGATCGCGCCGTAGCCGATGTCGGATTGATCACCACTTTTATCCACCGTTTGCACTTTGACTGGTCGCGCCCAGATGGTAATCGGCTGAGGTGCGAGGTTTGGCAGAGGTCTGGTACGGCAGAATGGATTGAAGTCTGAAGGACCAAAGCGCGATCCGCGAGGAATCCGTCGCGGAATCTGTTCACTCGCTGTTGATATAGGCCAAAAGAGCGCTTTCCGGATAACGTACCAGGCGCCCTATTTTCCGGAACGGAGGGCCCAATTGCTTGCCTCCGTTCTTTTTCATCCGCCATTTGCGCAGCTGGGAGAGCGAGACCTGCAGCATATCCGCAACTTGCTCCTCCGTGTACATGCGCAGAGATTGTACTCCGTGCCCGTTGCCAGCGTGCGATACCCTCACTGGCTGAGGCGGCAATGGCTTGCTCGGCTGTTCGGGCTCTACAAAAAACTGGCCGTCCAACTGATTTGCTGATCCGTTCGGCGGTGTCATCCTGATCGCATCGGTTGAGGCTCTCATGTTTAAGCTCCTTACACCTGAGGGTCACGGTTGTACTCCAGATTGCAAAATCCGTCAAAAGACGGAAGCGGCCCGAGCGAGGCGGTCTCTTCGGGCCGGGCATACGTGGACTAGGCGTTGTTCCCGCCTCCGCTCGGCCCAGCGGCGGAACTGCTCGGAATCGAATGTTGCGGCTCCGGATCTTGGCCGGTGTTATTGGACATTCCAGTTGCCTGGGTTGTTGATACCGGCAATTCGTGGCGGGCCGTTCGACCAGCCGACATCGCGGCGAAGGCGGCGCGCCTGGGTTGACGATAAGAGCGGCGGGAGCGGCGCGACTTCGGTCGTGACTCTAGGCGGGCGCGGCGCCGACTGGCCTCGCTTCGTTTGGCAGGCTCAATAGGCCTGCCTTCTGCGGTCGCCAGTAGGTCCTCCTGCTCCGACTCGATCAATTGCTTAGCGCGTTCCAGCGCACGCTGCTGAATGTGCACGTACTCCAGCGAGGTCTCGCGATCCATGTGCCCGAGTTGTGCCATCATGACCTCCACGGGTACTCCGGCTTCGGCACCCAGCGTGCGAAACGTGTGCCGCAGGTCGTGGAAACGAAAGCCTTGCATGCCGCAGGCCTCCATCAGTTTCCTCCACGATTTCACCCAGCTGGTCATGGGGTGGGTGATGTCCCACTTCGCTTTCGTCTGTCCGCTCAAATGCTTCGACTTCCTGAGATCCAGTGGCAGCAGATAGTGCTCAGGCTCAGTTGCTCCCAGAACTTCGGCACGCAACAGAAGATTCCTCAGCCCCCAATCCGCCAGTGCCATCAGGCGCGGCTCTCGTTGTGTGCGGTTTTTGGCGATCTCGCGACGAACCACAATCTTGCCTTCATCGAGTCGGATATCCTTCAGCTGCAGATTGCGGATCTCGCCGCCCCGGCAACCGGTACCCACCGCCACTGCTGCGCAGTACATGGCCAATTGCCAGTACTCGTTTCCTTTGGCCTTGTTGATGATGTCCATCAATTGCACTTTTTCGGCGACTTTACCGGCGCGCTTCTTGATCTGCCGCAGCGGGGTATAGCGCGCGGCCAAGCTGTCGGTCCAACAGTCGGCAAAGATCATCATGCCGCGCAACAGGTGCATTTCGTAATTGACCGTGCGTCCCGTTACCGGCTGCTTCATGGTCTTGCTGACGTGCAGGCGGCGCTGCTGCTGGTATTCGCGGATTAGGGGAAGGGTGATGGCGCTGACGCGCAGCTCCCTGGCGAGGAATTTCAGCACCGGGGCAAAGATCCGGCGCTCGCGTTCGATGGTGCGCGGCGAACTGCTGGCCGCCTTCCAGTTGAAGTAGAGCTCGGCCACGCGCTCCAGCGGCAGTTTGCCCATCTCATTCGCCTGCGCCTTGAAATCCTCGCGTTCGTGTTCCTGCTTCGCTAGGAACTTCAACTTGTTGGACAGCGCTTCGGCGGGATTGGCGGTTTCCGTGGATTGCTGATGCTGTTTGCCGCGGCTGTCGCGCCAGCTAAACCAGATGAACGGCGAGTTGGAGCGCCAGCGCAAACCGCGCGGCAGCTTGGGGCGTTTGATGCCTTTCATTGCTTGTGTTTTCTCACGGGTCACCAGTGCCGTCAAACGCCCGCTCTGCGCTCACCCTTGCAATACGAATCGCGGCAGACATACAGTCCAGGGCCGCGTTATTCCTGGGCATGTAGCGAGGTGGAACAGTGTTCCGCGGTGTGCGCGAAGCCAAAGTTACCACTAATTGTTACCGCTGGCCGTTTTTGGGGGAAGTCCGGAGAGGTAAGTGCTTGATAATAATGTGGCTGCCCCCCAGGGATTCGAACCCCGATATGCTGAGCCAGAGTCAGCTGTCCTGCCGTTGAACGAGGGGGCATCAAGTGCAGCTATACAATGCGCGTAAGCGCTAGATCGATTGTATGGTCACCACGAATGGAGCGTCAACCGCGCCCGGCCTACAACTAAGTTCATAAGGTCAGGATCGCGCCACGTGGTCGCTAGAGTTTTGTTTATTCGACCATGGCGGCCACTTGAGCAAAATGTGAGTTCCTGTCTATGCCGGCTCAAGGTTCAGCGCGCGCCGGAAAGACCCGTGGTCATTCTTGATCTTTTCCTGCAGCAGCATAATGGCGTAGATCAACTGCTCCGGACGCGGCGGACAGCCGGGGACATACACGTCCACGGGAATCCACTGATTGACGCCCTGCACCAGCGCATAGTTGTTGAACACGCCGCCCGAAGTTGCGCACGCGCCCATCGAGATGACCCACTTGGGCTCGGGCATCTGCATGTAGAGCTCGCGAATGACTGGCGCCATCTTTTGCGAGACGCGACCGGCAATAATCATCAGGTCCGACTGCCGCGGCGAGGGACGAAACACCTCGGCCCCGAAACGCGCGATATCGAAGCGCGACGCGCCCATCGACATCATCTCGATGGCGCAGCAGGCCAGGCCAAACGTCATCGGCCAAATGGAATTCTTGCGCACCCAATTCACCACCGCGTCGAGCGAAGCCATTACCACGCCTTCGTGTTGCTGCTCGCCGAAGGTGGCGCGGAGAACCGCCCGCCGGCTCTGCTCTGAACCAACCAGGTTGTCGAAGCGCTCGTGCCCCGACTCAGGATTTTCGAAGTGCGGCGGCTGATATTCGGTCGTCATTTCGCTCCCTATTATACCTCCCTGTTGGATGCTCGGCGCTCGACCCGGGACGCAACTCTAGTCAGGCTCTGCGTGGATCCAATAGCGTGCTGGTTGGGCACGGTCTGCCTTTAACTTGCCGCGCTATACGGTCAACACAACCTTGCCGAACATTTCACTCCTGGCCAGGTACTCGTGCGCGGCGCGGGTTTCGCTAAGCGGAAACGTGCGATCGACTACCGGCTTCAGCTTGCCGGCGAAGACAAGCTTCAGCGCTTGGTGCAACTCGCCCATTTCGCCCATATACGATCCCAGCAGCGAAATCTGTTTTGCGAACAGCACCCGCAGGTCAAGATTGCCTTCGTATCCCGTGGTCGCGCCGCAGGTGACCAGCGTGCCGCCCGGTTTGAGGGATCGCACGCTGTCGGGCCACGTCGCCTGGCCGACGTGCTCGAAGACGATGTCTACGCCGCGCTTGTTGGTGATGCGCTTTACCTCGTCGGCAATCTTCTGCTTGTAATGATCGATGGTGTGATCGGCGCCCAGTTCGCGAGCCTTGGCCAGCTTGCGTTCGTCGCCCGCCGTGGTAATGACTTCCGCGCCCAGCATCTTTGCAATTTGGATGGCGGCCGACCCCACGCCAGAGCCTGCGCCCAGCACCAGTACGGTCTGTCCCGCGCGCAGGTGAGCGCGGCCCAGCAACATATGCCAGGCAGTCAAGAACACCAGCGGAACGCTAGCCGCCGGCACGAAATCGAGCGAATCGGGAATCGGGATGACGTTCACGCGTGGCACGGCAATCAGCTCGCAATTTCCGCCGTCAACCGTGTTCCCTAGCACGGCGAACTGCGGGCACAAGTTGTGATGTCCGCTCATGCACTGCTCGCAATGATTGCAGAAAACCATCGGCGCCAGCAGCACGCGCATGCCCGGCTTCACATCGTTGATGTACTCGCCGGATTCCACCACCTCGCCCGCAATGTCGCTTCCGAGAATGTGGGGAAGATTTACACCGCGCAGTCCTCCGCGAACCCAAATATCCAGGTGATTCAGCGCGCAGGCGCGAATCCGCACCAGCACCTGGTCTTTGCGCAGCACCGGATCGGGCGCATCTTCATATTTGAGAACTTCGGGACCACCAAACTCATGAATGCGAACCGCTTTCATTGCTTATCTCCATAAAGCCTTCGGTTTATTTCGGTTTCCCATTGTTTAGTTATAACCCGGTCGTGCGCGTAAATCCCGGCGAGCTGTTTCTTTAGCTCAGAGTATTGCTCATCAGAAAACGATGCTGACAGCTGGTCCCAATACAGTTGCAGTGCTCTCTCTACCTCACTTGGGTCCGTTATTGATCCACGCGACATTTCAGGCAAAAAGTCCAAAATACTGAGCACCAGGGACAATTCGTGCCAGTTCTTGTCGGCGCAGTCGCGCCCGATATAAGCATCGAAACCCCCTCTTCCACGTACAAAGTGAAACTGCATCGGGGGAACGGCAATCGTGACCTCAGCATAGTCGAAGGGCGGAGGGGGCTTCCCGATCTCACTCATGAGAATTCGCATCCCGGGACGAGACGCGAGTGACGGTATGAACGCTAAAACGTCGCTTTGCAGTTGCTGCTGGTGCTTCAACGCGAGTCGTCTATCCAATCCTGAAAATAGAAGTGAATAGAAGCCCTTGAATACGAATCCGAGCAGCAGGAGCGGAGGCCTGACGATCGCAACTACGAGTTTGTTGACGGGGCGATTCATGACCGATTCTTGTTGGCCATCGTACGCATGTTGCACTGAATTGAACCAGGTTCGGGACAGCCGTTTTGTGTCAGGGCACGACCTCGGTCGTGCCAAACGCAGCACCCCAAGGAGACGGCTTTAGCCGCTGCAAACATCGGCAGGGGCTGAAGCCCCGTAGATTGAGGTGTGCTTGCGGCACGGCTAAAGCCGTGCCCTGACACAAAGCTCGGACGAGCGTATCGCACTGATGAGTCTACAATGAAGGCCGAGCAAATCGTCGTGTTCCAAGACCTCCGCAAGAACATGTTTCCGAATCAGAGGAACGGCATCTAAATTGTTCTTGGAGAGTTCGTCTGCGGGTACCGTGGCTGGCGACCCTCGAACCCTTAGCTAGTCGCTAATTGCTGCCTTATGGACATTTACGAACAGATCGTGCAATTACGCCGCGAGGGACGCCGGGGAGCGGTCGCCACTATCACCAACGTGCGAGGCTCGATCCCCTCTTTTCAGACCGCGAAGATGCTGGTCCGCGACGACGGCTCCATCGCGGGCACCATCGGCGGCGGCTGCGTTGAGGCCGAAGTGTGGCAGGCGGCGCGCGAGGTGATGGAAGAAGAGAAGCCGCGCTCTCTGACCTTCAACCTGAACAACAATCCCAAATACGATACTGGCCTGGTCTGCGGCGGCACGCTGGAAATCTTTATCGAGCCGGTGCTCCCGCCGGCGCTGCTGTACATCTTCGGCGCCGGGCACGTCGCTTACAACCTGTACAAGGTGGCGACGATTGCGGGATTTGAAGTGATCGTGATCGACGATCGCGAATCGTACGCCAATCGCGAACGTTTCCCCGATGCGCGCGAGATCTTTGCCGCCGACTTCGAAGCGGTGACCACGAAGCTCGGTCTGTGTGAAGGCGCTTACATCGTCATCGTGACCCGCGGACATCGCGACGACATGCGGGTGCTGCGCTGGGCGATCAATGCGGGCGCGCGCTATCTGGGGATGATCGGCTCGCGGCGCAAGACCATCTCGATCTACAAAGAGCTGGAAAAGGAAGGCGTGCCCGCCGAGAAGTTTGCCAAGCTTCATGCCCCGGTTGGGTTTGAGATCGGAGCGGTCACGCCGGAAGAGATTGCCGTGGCGATTGTCGCTGAGATGATTGCCGAGCGCCGCCGTGCGGCGACCAACGTCGCTAGCAAGATGTATTCCTATTCACCTAGCCACCCGTCCGACCACAACGAACAAGATTTCTCAGAAGAAGAGGCAGCGCGGAATTCGTAGCCTCTATTCTGGGGCGAGTCCCAATGTTTTGAATTTGTCATCCCGAGCGAACCGAGGGATCTGCGGTCCCATCCCTCGTGATTCATTTCCCCAGCAGCTTTTCGATGTCCGGTCCAATCCTCTCAGGCGGCGTCGTGGGGGCGTAGCGCTCGATCACCTTGCCCTTCGTGTCCACCAGAAACTTGGTGAAGTTCCACTTGATGGAGTCGCCGAGCAGACCACCCTTCTCGCTCTTCAGAAACTTGAACACCGGATGTTCGTCATTGCCATTGACGTCGATTTTGGCGAACAGCGGGAAATCAACCCCATAGTTGGTTTCACAGAATGTCTTGATCTCGTTGTCCGAGCCGGGCTCCTGGTGTCCAAACTGATCGCAGGGGAAGGCGAGCAACTCAAAGCCGCGGTCGTTGTACTTCGCATAGAGCGCCTGCAGACCCTGGTATTGCGGCGTGAAACCGCACTTGCTGGCGGTGTTGACGATCAGCAGGACCTTGCCTTTGTAGGCGCTGAGCTTCTTTTCCTTGCCGTCGTTCAGCGTTGCGGACAGATCGTACAGGCCCATGGTTACGTCTCCTTGCCCCAGTCGATCACAATTGTGTAGTCGGTTGTGCCGTCCCTGAAGGGGCTCTGATTTCTGATGCTCGCCCGCGCAGCGCTGAAGCGCTGGGCTAAACTATTTCGTCCCTACGGGACTTGGATCAGTTGTTAATCGTACCCAGGACTCCGCCTTCGGCTACGTCCTGGGCTAAACTGAGTCGCCCTTACGGGCGGGATTTTCGACTGACATATTGCGCTCGCAAATCGCACAGACTCTGAAGCGCTGGCCATCTTCTTTCGTCCCGTTCGGGGGTTTAGCCCTAGCAGTGCCAACCTTTAATGCCCGCTAGTTGCTAACTGCTGGTTGCTTCTTCAATACGCTTTGGCAACCACCACGCGCCGGTCAACCTCTTCTCCGGTGACGATGCACTTGCCCGGCCCGTCATATTCATCGACCAGCGGAATGCAGCGGATCGTGGCTTTGAACTCCTTCATGCGCGCGTCGCAGCGCGGATCGTCCTTCAGGTGCGCCATGACGAACTGGCCGCCACCCTTCTCGGCGGTCACATCCTTGAGCACCGACTCCACTTCCTCGATCGAGCCAGCCAGCACCGTGTTCGCCTTCAGGCGCTGTTTCGCCGCGTCATACATATTCTTCTGCATTTCATCGAGAAGCGCCGGCAGCTTACCCGCGACGTCAGCTTGCGGCATCGGCTCTTTCGTTCCCGTGTCGCGTCGTTTGAGCACGATGCTCCCTGACGCTAAGTCACGCGGCCCGAGTTCCAGAACCACCGGCACGCCACGCCGTTCCCAGTGAAAGAACTTAGCACCGGGCGATTGTCCCTCGCGGTCATCGACCTTCGCGCCAACATCTTTCGCGATGCGGTGCGCGGCCTCCAGCACTTTTTCTTTCTCTTCGTCTTTGCGATAAATCGGCACCATGACAGCCTTGGTCGGCGCCAGCTTCGGCGGCAGCACCAGGCCCTTGTCGTCGGAGTGGCTCATGATCAGCCCGCCGATCAGACGCGTGCTCACACCCCAACTGGTCTGCCAGACGTAGTCGAGCTGGCCTTCCTTGCTCTGGAACTGCACGTCGAATGCCTTGCCGAAATTCTGTCCCAAGTCGTGACTGGTACCGGCCTGCAACGCGAATCCGTTCTGCATCATGGCCTCGATGCTGTAGCTGTGCAGGGCGCCGGCGAATTTCTCGGACTGCGTCTTCCGGCCTTTAATCACAGGCATCGCCATCACGTCTTCGGCGACGTCGGCGTAGACGTCGAGCATGCGCAGCACTTCCGCGACCGCCTCGTCGTGATTGGAATGTGCGGTGTGGCCTTCCTGCCAGAGAAATTCCGTGGTGCGCAGAAACATGCGCGTGCGCAGCTCCCAGCGAATGATGTTGGCCCACTGGTTCACCAGCATGGGCAAGTCGCGCCAGCTCTTGATCCACTTGGCGAAGAAGTGGCCGATGATGGTCTCCGACGTCGGCCGGATGACGTAGGGCTCTTCCAGTTGCTTGCCGCCGGCCAGCGTCACCACCGCCAGTTCGGGCGAGAAACCTTCCACGTGCTCGGCTTCCTTGTGCAGAAAGCTCTGCGGGATCAGCAGCGGGAAGTACATATTCTGATGGCCAGTGGCCTTGAAGCGGTCGTCCAGCTCGCGCTGCAACAGCTCCCAGACAGCGTAGCCGTTGGCCTTGATGACCATGCAGCCCTTGACGATTTCGGCGGGCTCGGCCATGTCGCCTTGCAAAACAACGTCCTGGTACCAGGTAGCAAAATCCTGAGTGCGGGCAGTGATGGGAGATTCGGCCATAGAGATGAGTGCTTTCTTTCCTGGAATAAACAGCGGCTTCAGTGATCGATGGAATATCCGTTCCAGATTAGCAGAACCGGGCATGGCGATACGGTGATGAGCGGACTGCGTCAAAGTCGGCGTCTTGGGTTCACGGGCAACGCCGAGCCGGACGACCGTCTTACTAATAAGATTGGGCCATGACATCTTACTAGTAAGACGTCTTACTAGTAAGACGAGAGCGCGTTATTTCGTTCCATTCTTGACCAGCTTAAGGAATTCCGCGGAACGACGGCTGACTTTCCGGTTTTGAGATTGTCACTGGGCTGGATTACGTGGGTCACAGACAAACTTCCTCCGCAGGCGTGCAATTGTGATGAGTGTTCGGCGGAGGATGTTTCCGCTGTGCGTCGCTCGATAATCGAGACCCTACCATTCCACGCAATGGCGACGCCCTAAGCAGGCACGAGTAGACTTCCCCCGTTAGCACTCAAGAGCGGTGTGCCTCGGTTTTCTCCTGGTTCGACGAATTAGCCTTGCCTGCAGTCAAAGATAAAAGGAGGCCCTTATGACTCCCGGTTCTCTTCCAAACTTCAAAACTTGTTCTCTTATCGCCGCCGTCGCCGCGGCCTTGGCGATTGCGTTTGTGGTGGCAATCGTCGCAACCCCAGCAGCGCAGGCGCAAACGTTTCAGGTCATTCACGCTTTCACGGGCGGCGAGGACGGAGGGAATCCTGAAGCCGGCTTGACCGTGGATGCTGCGGGAAATTTCTACGGAACTACGGAATTTGGCAACCAATCTGCTGGCACCGTCTTCAAGCTCGTGCATTCCCGCTTCGGCTGGGTGCTGACCACCCTCTACAGCTTCGGTGGAGGCAATGGCGGTTCTTCTCCCTGGGGTAGGGTGGCGATCGCCAGTGGCGGAACGTTGTATGGAACCACGACCGGTGGAGGCGGAGGCAACTGCCAACCACTTGGCTGTGGCACAGTCTTTCAGTTGACGCCCCGCCGCCCGCACCTACAGCACTGGGCAGCACCGGCCCATGGACTGAAACACAGATTTATGCCTTCCAGGGGAGTGACGGATGCGATCCTACCGACGACCTCACCTTCGACCCATCAAGGACTATCTATGGCACAACATACGCAGGCGGTGCCTTAGACTTGGGAACTGTTTATGAGTTGACCCCGTCGTGGGGCGGCGGCTGGACACAAACTGTCCTTTATTCGGCTGATCCTGAAGACTCAATACACCCGAGGGGTGGAGTTGTCTTCGATGGATCCGGTAGTTCCTCTGGGAACCTCTACGGTGTTTTGACGGGAGGTACGGACCCACCGTTCTGTGCTGCCGCGGTTTTCGAGTTGTCGCCCGGCGGATCGGGGTGGACAGAACAGACACTCGTTTGCTTCAACTACTACCAATCAGGCACCCTCTACACCTATGGGAGTCCGCAAGCAGGGTTGATCATCGACCGATCCGGGAACCTTTACGGGACGGCGCAAGCGGCCTTCAAACTTACCTCTACCAACGGGAATTGGAGCTTCAATGACCTTACGGGTCTAGGGGGCACACCTTACGCCAAGCTGGTCATGGACAGCGCGGGAAATCTCTACGGCACAACCTCGGATGGCGGCGCCTACGGAAACGGCAACGTTTTCAAACTCACCCTGTCGAATGGTGATTGGACGTACACCTCGCTCTACGATTTCACTGGCGGGACCGACGGGTCAAACTCCGGTAAGTAACGTCGTTTTCGATGCGAACGGAAACCTTTACGGCACGACACTTTTTGGCGGCAACGATGGATGCCCGTCCGGATGTGGGGTGATCTGGGAGATTATGCCGTAAGCACTTTTCGGCGGACAGTTGTCAGCGGCGGCTGCCATTCCTCACCAGCTTGAGGAACTCCGCGTGGACGCGCTTGTCAGCCGACAGTTCAGGATGGAAGGTCGCTGCCATCACACTTCCCTTGCGCACCAGCACGGGATAATCATCGCGCTTGGCCAGCACTTCCACGCCGGGGCCGACTTTTTCGATGCGGGGAGCGCGGATGAAGACCATCTCCAGCGGCTCTTCGCCCAGCGCGCTGGCGGCTTCGACGATGGTGGAATCGATCTGCCGGCCGTAGGCGTTACGGCGAATCGTCATGTCGATCGCATTCAGGCCGGGTTGATGAGGATTTTCGACCTCTTTGGCCAGCATGATCGCGCCGGCACAGGTGCCGAAGGTCGGCTTGCTGTGGACGAAGTCGCTCAGCTTCTGCAAAGTCCCGGGGCCGAGTAGCTTGAGGAACGTGCTTGATTCGCCGCCGGGAATGACGAGGCCGTCGATCCCGTCAAACTGATCGGCCTTGCGCACGAGGACAACCTCCGCGACCAGTTCTTCCAGGCGGCGGCGGTGGGCATCGAAATCGCCTTGCAACGCGAGAACACCGATGATCATAGAGACGCTAATCGCAGATCGCCGTTCGCTCTTCGCCGTTCGCTATTAGCCAGAAACGGGGCGGACTTGCGTGCGGTCCGCACGTCACGCAAGGTCTGCAGAAATGCAGTCAACATCTGGCGAACGCTCGTGAGGTCCTTGATCGTGACGGCGAACTCAGATGGGATCAGGAAACCAAGATCTTTGGCCAGTCGCAGGTGGTTCTGTAATTCGCTAGCCGAACCCATGGCGATTTGAACAAAGCGCGCCAGCTCCGCGTCGCCCCACCTGCCACATCCTTCAGCAAGGTTGGCGCCGATTGATCCCGCGGCTCTGCGAATCTGAGAGGTCAACCCAAACAGCTCTGAACGTGGAAAGCGCTCGGTGATCCGATAGGACTTGATGGTGAGAGCGTGTGCCTTTTGCCACACCTCAAGCTCTTCGTAATTTCTCACCTGAAGCCTCCGTCTGCCGTTCTGGCGAAAAGCGAAGAGCGAATGGCGAAAAGCGTCTTCTTACCATCCCCGCGTCTGCAGCAAATCCTTCTCTTCAATGGCGCCGACGGCCAGGCCCTTCATGGCGCCGGTCATCTGCTCGCTGACTTCAGCCAGGACCTTGGGATCGTCGAAGTGCGTAGTCGCCGTAACAATTGCTTGCGCGCGCGACTCGGCTTCCTCGCGCTCGGCGGTAACGGTCAGGTCGAGCGGCGTCGCTCCGCCTTTCATAAAGATGCCCGAGCCGACGAACACGGCCTCGGCTCCCAACTGCATCATCAGCGAAGCGTCAGCCGGAGTTGCGATTCCCCCGGCGGAGAAATTCGGTACCGGCAGCTTCCCTGCTCTAGCCACAATGCGCACCAACTCATACGGTGCTTGATGGTTCTTGGCGGCGGCAAAAAGCTCTTCTTCGCGCATCACCGTAAGTTGACGCATTTCTTTAACAATCTGCCGCATGTGCTTGACAGCATGGATTACGTCGCCCGTGCCAGCTTCACCCTTGGTACGGATCATGGCAGCGCCTTCCGCAATGCGACGCAGAGCTTCGCCCAGATTGCGCGCGCCGCAAACGAACGGCGTGGTGAAGGCGTGCTTGTCGACGTGATGCTCTTCGTCCGCCGGGGTCAGCACCTCGGACTCGTCGATGTAGTCGACGCCAATCTCCTGCAGGATCTGCGCCTCGGCGAAATGGCCGATGCGGCATTTGGCCATCACCGGAATCGAAACCGTCGCCATGATCTGCTTGATCAGCTTAGGATTGGCCATGCGCGAGACCCCGCCCTCGGCGCGAATGATGGCGGGCACGCGCTCCAGCGCCATGACCGCCGACGCGCCAGCCTTCTCGGCCACCACGGCCTGTTCGACGCTCATCACGTCCATGATGACGCCGCCCTTGAGCATTTCGGCCAGTCCCGTCTTCAAACGCAAACTAGTGTTGTTACCGTTGTTTTCTGACATAGGACTTCTCCTGCTCGCCCGCGTGCGCCGATCCGCATTTGGCAGTGTGCAGTTAGCAGTTGGCTAAGGCACTGTGAGACAAATGCGGATACGCCGCGCACGCTCGAAGCTCTTTGACCTTCTATTCTACCTTGCGCAAACGCGCGACGTAACCCCGCCGGGACCTGGTTCAATCCGGCGTGGCGACTTCGATCCTGTGCTTTCGACCCTATACTAGGGCACGAGGCACTCGGATGACAGCCTGCGAGATCGCACCTATGACGGAACGGCACTGGGAAGCCGTCCGCGAGATCTACGCCCAAGGCATTGCGACGGGCAACGCCACGTTCGAACAGACAGTTCCCGGGTGGACGGAGTGGGACGCGCGGCATCTGGCGACGTGCAGACTGGTAGCTCGCTCGGGAACCGAGGTGCTGGGGTGGGCAGCGTTGAGCCCGGTTTCGACCAGGCGCGTGTATGAGGGCGTGGCCGAGGTCAGCATCTACATCGCCGAGCGGGCGCAGGGTCGAGGGATTGGAAGGCAGCTGCTGGCGGCGCTGATTGCGGAGTCGGAAAAGAACGGCATCTGGACGTTGCAGGCGGGAATCTTTCGCGAGAACACAGCCAGCATTCGACTGCACCGGCGAGCGGGCTTTCGCATTGTGGGCACGCGCGAGCGAATTGGTTGCAGGGACGGACGCTGGCGCGACACCGTGCTGATGGAGCGCAGAAGCGCAGTCATTGGGATCTAGGAGCTATCTAAGCTATCTCGTTTTGACCTTGTGTGTACAGTTCGCCGAAAAAGTCTAAAGATCCCTCGCGGGCTGAAGCCCGCTCGTGATGACAAGAATAAATGGCCTGCTACGGCGCAGCTAAAGCTACGCCCCTTCGAAACCACCTCACGCCGAGTTTCTTAGCACCCTGTTAAGCCGTGCTCTGATACCAAGCGATTTATGAAACGGCTTAGATAGTTTCTAGTCGGGGCCGCAAGTCTATGTCGCGTCGCTGTGCGTCTTCTTCAGGTGCTTGGCGAACATGCGATGGGGATCGATCTCGATGAACTTTCCAATGCTTTCGGCCAGCACCTCGCCATCGCCGCTGCAAATCTTGGCAGCGTGAATGTGCTCACGACCGTTTACCCGCACCTCCCAACCTTCGACCATCAGCGGCGTGGACAGCGGCACTGGCAAGAGGTAGTCGACTTCCATCCGCCCGGTTAGCGCGATCACCTCGCGCAGCTTGTTGACCTTGCCCATGGCCTCGTCAAGGATGGTGGCGATGATGCCACCGTGGGCGTGGCCGGGCGGACCGACGAAGCGCTCCTCCAACTGGAAGTGGCAGACAAAGCGCTCGCGTTGCTTATCGAGGACAAACTCCAACCGCAGCCCGGCTTGGTTACCGGGTCCGCAACCGAAGCAGTTGTTGACGATTTGCTCTTTCTTCAACTCGTGACCGTGAACTCGTTCGTGCTGGGGCATGGAACCAAGATGAGGCAGAGGCGGTGGAAGATGCAAGTGGGCGGTTGCCGAAAAACGCTTTTTCGCCCTTCGCTTTTCGCAAGAACGTAGGGTGCCAGCGGCTTACCGAAAAGCGAACGGCAAGCTTTTTCCGGCTGCTGATAGCTGCCGGCTTTCAAAACAAATGCGGGTTGTTGGGGCTCCCGGAATCGATCTTGATCTGCTCCTCGGTGTGGCGGACGGCGTACCAACAGGGCTTCATGCCGTACTGAGGCAAGAGCGAATTGGTGCAGCCCACATCGTGGTCGCCGGCATAATCGAACTCGGTCTTGCCATTCTTCAGTTTCACGGAGTAGAAGGTATGAACGGTGACGCTGCCCACGGCGTTGCGCGCGGGTATCCCAAACCGAAGCGACAGAAAGTCGGCGGCGTAGAGAACGGCAGCCGCGATCACTACGATGATGAGGACACGTTTCATAAGCCGGGCAAATTACCGACAATTGTATGTCAGGCTCCGGTCAAACGGTCGCGGGTTGCCGGCCGGTTCTCGGTCAGGTCAAGAATTTACTTGGACAAAGCTGCCCGCACGGAAAAGTTGAGTTCCGCCGTGAGCGCGAGCATCATAAGGTCACAGAAGGGTGTGACGTGGTTAAAGGGACCGGGATTCAGGACCGTTGGAAACGATCGAGCGCCGGTCGAAGGCCGCGACACCATCAGAGGCTAGCTGCGTGAGTTACGGGATCAGGATTCGAGCGCCGAAAACTTCGCAAGGTGGCGGAGGCCGCGGGCCTGCGGCCAATTGGCCGGGCGGCTGGGGCGGCGGCGGCGGTCGCGACGGCGACGATGAGCCCAGCTACGGCGAGCGGCTGCGACGCTATCGGCTGGGACTGATGTTGGGGCTGTCGTCGGTGGTCATGCTGTTCATCTCGTTCACCACGGCTTACGTGGTGCGCAAAGCGGGCGCGGTGTGGGACCCGGAGCGCAACGATTACATCAGCAACTGGGTGCCGCTGGCGCTGCCCATGCGCATTCTGTTGCTGAACACCTTCATCCTGGTGCTGAGCAGTGTCACTCTGGAGATCGCGCGTGGGCGGGCCGCGCAGGATGTTGCGTTGGCGCCCATCGCCGGCATTCCCGGTATTCGCGTGGATATCAACCACGCGCTCCCGTGGCTCTGGACTACGATCTTCTTGGGACTGGGCTTTCTTGGCGGACAGGGCTACGCGTGGCTCCTGCTGGAACGCGGCAACCTGACATTCGCCACCAACGCCAGCAGTTCGTTCTTCTTCATCCTCACCGGAGTCCATGCGGTCCACCTGGTCGGCGGGATCTTAGCGCTGCTCTACGCCGGCATAACCAACTGGCTTCATCGGCCGCCGGAGACGCGCCGTATCGTGATCGACGTGACTGCCTGGTACTGGCACTTCATGGGCGCGCTCTGGCTCTACATCTTCGCGCTGCTGTATTTCGCGCGCTAACTGGTAGCGGTGCAGTTTGAAATTCGGTAGTGGTGGAGTTTAGTTTTGATATTTAGGAGCCCGAGTGTGGGCTTGGGCATAGCGCGGAGTGACGAAATGCTCCGTTACAGACTTTATGGCTTTTCACGTTTTGGCTTTTCACCTGAAAATAGGTCTTCTGGAACGAAGAACATACTTGCAACCTGTTCAGGATTCAAACCTGCTGCAATTAACTTCTGAGCCATCGCCATCTGTTGTGCTTTGTAATGTTCACTCGGTACGAACTGTTCAGCTATGAAGTCGCTCTCTGCTCCCATACCTCGGCGGTCGGGATAACTTCTCTGTCGAGCCATATCGTGCCCTCGTTTCAAATTATACGACTGCGGATACAAGAATTTAATGGCTCGTCATGCGGCTGTTCGAACCCACCGCATTTCAAGCGGTGCGACCAATATCTCAAGCCGCACCACTACCCTCGAGCTAGCCTGCGAGCACGTCCCAACCCGACCCGCTATAATAAGAAGTTTCGGCAGCGCGATTTGAGCCAGTCTGTAAGGCGGAGGTGCTTTTGGCACTTCGTCAACGCCGTCTGCCGAAGCTTGGGGCCATGTCGAACGAAAGTATTACTGTACGTGGAGCGCGCGTCCACAACCTGAAAAACATCGATTTCGAGATTCCGCATAATCTGCTGACGGTGGTGACCGGGGTCTCGGGATCGGGCAAGTCGTCGCTCGCCTTCGATACCATCTACGCCGAGGGGCAGCGGCGCTATGTCGAATCGCTATCGGCCTACGCGCGCCAATTTCTGGAGCGCATCGAGAAGCCGGACGTGGATGTGATCGACGGCATCGCTCCGGCGGTCGCCATCCGGCAGAAAAATACCACACGCAATCCGCGCTCGACAGTCGCCACGGCCACCGAGATCTATGACTACCTGCGGCTGCTGTACGCGCGCGTGGGCCGCACCTACTGCCTGAACTGCGGGCAGGAGGTAAAGAAGGACACGGTCGACGAGGTTGCTGACCGCATTCTGGCCCTCGGCGAAGGCACGCGTGCGCAGGTATTCTTCCCCCTGCAACCGCCGCCGACTCCTTCCGAGCCGGAGAATGTGAAACCGCGCCGGACGGCTGCAAAGGCCAAGAAAAAAGCCGCCAAGGCGGCGGACGATTCGCTATTGAAAGAGCGCCTGTTCGAGTTGCGCAAGCGGGGATACAACCGGCTTTATCAGAATGGGCAGCTCTTCGAGTTCTCCACCCCTGAGTCGCTGCTCGATCTCGACTTCGCCGAGCCGGTACTTGTGCTCATCGATCGCATCTCGGTTTCACCGGATGCTCGTCTGCGCATCGTGGACTCCGTGGAGCAGGGCTATCGCGAGGCCGGCGAAGTTTTGTTCGAGACGGCGCCGCGCGAGGGCGAGATCGCGCAGCAATTGCGCTTCTCGCAGCGCTTCGAGTGCAAGCAGTGCAACCTCCGCTACGAGGAGCCGGAGCCCCGGTTGTTCTCGTTCAATAATCCGTTTGGTGCGTGTCCGCGCTGCCAGGGCTTCGGCAACACCATCGATTTCGATCTGAACCTGGTTATCCCCAACAAGACCTTGACGCTGGCAGAGGGCGCGATCGAGCCCTGGACCAAGCCCAAGTACAAGCCGCTGGCGACGGAGATGCGCCGTTACGCACGCGCGGCTGACGTCCCACTTGACGTACCGTGGCAGGACCTTAGCGCCGATCAGCAGAGCTTCGTCGTCAACGGCGATGGCAAGTTCGGGGGCGTGCGCGGATTCTTCGAGCACCTGGAGCGGAAGAAGTACAAGCTGCACGTCCGCGTGTTCCTCAGCCGATACCGCGGCTACTCGGTTTGTTCCGATTGCAGCGGTCTGCGCCTGCGGCGTGAGGCGCGGCAGGTAAAGATTGCCGGCAAGGACATTTGCCAGATATCGGCGATGACGGTGGAAGAGGCATCGCGTTTCTTCACGCAGCTTGAGCTGACGCGCCAGGAGGCCGACATCGCCAGCAGACTGCTGGAGGAGGTCAATGACCGGCTGCGCTATCTGAACGACGTTGGACTGGAATACTTGACGCTCGATCGCCTGGCGTCGACTCTCTCCGGCGGAGAGGCGCAGCGCATTCAGTTGGCGACGTCGCTGGGATCGCGCTTGGTGGGAACGCTGTATGTGCTCGACGAGCCCTCAATTGGATTGCACCACCGTGACACCGACCGCCTCATCAAAATTCTGCAGGACCTGCGCAACCTGGGAAACACGATTCTGGTGGTGGAGCACGACGCCGACATCATGCGTTCGGCGGACCGCATCCTCGATCTGGGACCGGGAGCGGGCGAGAACGGTGGCCGCATGATCGCCAGCGGAACCTACGACGAGATTCTGCACAATCCAGCTTCTCTCACCGGCCGTTATCTCAGCGGAGAGTTGCGCATTCAACTGCCAGCCGCACGGCGAACCGGCACGGGGCGGAAGATCAAGTTGATCGGCGCTCGCGCCCACAATCTAAAGAAGGTAGATGTCGCGATTCCCTTGGGTATGCTGGTCTGCATCACCGGAGTGTCGGGCTCGGGAAAATCCACGCTGGTGCACGATGTGCTTTACAACGCGCTGGCCGCGGAGAAGGGACAGGTCACCGGAGGGCCGCAGGCAGAAGCCGATCGCGTGGAAGGAGCAGAGTGGATCGACGAGGTGGTGCTGGTTGATCAATCGCCCATCGGACGCACTCCGCGTTCGAACCCGGTGACCTACATCAAGGCGTTCGACGCTATCCGCGAGTTGTTTGCTTCGCTGGCTGAAAGTCAGAAACGCGGCTATGCCGCGGGACATTTTTCCTTCAACATTCCGGGCGGACGCTGTGAGGGCTGCCAGGGCGACGGCACGGTCACGGTGGAAATGCAATTTCTGGCCGATGTGGAGCTTGTCTGTGAAGACTGCAACGGGACGCGGTACAAGCCTGAAGTGCTTGAGATCCGCTATCACGGCAGGGACATTCACGACGTGCTCAACCTAACGGTGAAGGAGGCCCTGCACTTCTTTTCCGGCGTGCCCAAGATCGTGGAAAAAATGCGCGTGCTGGAGGAGGTAGGTCTGGGCTATCTGCGACTGGGCCAGTCGGCGACGACCCTGTCGGGCGGCGAAGCACAGCGCATGAAGCTGGCAGCACACTTGCAGCCCAGGCTGCGAGACATCGGCAAGCCGCGCAGCGAACAGAACAAGCGGCAGCCGCGCATGCTCTACATCTTCGACGAGCCGACTACCGGATTGCATTTTGACGACGTTAGTAAGCTGTTAGCCGCTTTCCGCCGTCTAATCGAAGCTGGTGGATCGATCGTGGTCATCGAGCATAATCTTGACGTAATCAAGATGGCGGACTGGGTGATCGATCTTGGTCCTGAAGGCGGAGCACGCGGAGGACAGGTTGTGGCCGTGGGACCGCCGGAAGCAATTGCCGATGAGCCGAACTCGTACACTGGTCAGTGGCTGGCGCACGTCTTGCTGCGCAACGGCGACGAGTAAGCCTATGAAGCTCCGTCGATGTCCGGCGTGGCTCCTAGTGGCGGCTGTAGCTGCGATCTGTCTCAGTGCTCAGGAAAGCAAGCCCACCATCCGTCATCATCGCGTCGCAGAAACGGTTCCTGACGATAGCAGCTCACCTGAAGTTGACCAGGCTGAAACCGCGATGCAGCACAACGATCTGGCTAGTGCCGAAACGCTGCTACAAAAGGCAGTAACGGCCAAGCCCAACGACTATCGCGCGTGGTTCGACTTGGGATACGTTTACAACGCGACGCAACGGAGTGCCGAAGCAATCGACGCCTATCGCAAGGCGGTCGCGGCCAAGCCGGATGTGTTCGAGTCGAACATGAATCTTGGACTGCTGCTGGCGAAGCAGGGCGACAATGCTGAGGCAGCCAAGTATCTGAAGGCGGCGGCGCAATTACAGCCGACGGCGAATCCCCAGGAAGCGTTGGCACGAGATTGGCAGGCGCTGGGACGAGTCGAGGAGAGTACCGATCCACAGCAGGCCCTGGCTGCTTATACGGAAGCGGCCAAGCTCAATCCCAAAGATCCCGAGCCGCATCTGTATGCGGCAAGACTCTTGCAGAAGCAGAACAATCTGGACGGAGCTACGCGCGAATATCGGGCGGCTTCGGAAATCGACCCCAAATCGCGGGAGGCTCTGAGCGGGTTAGTGAACCTTTATGTCGCCCAAAAAAAATATGCGGATGCCGAGTCGATGCTGCGCCAGCTGCTGGCGGCCGATCCCCAGAACAACAATGCGCGCCTGCGATTGGGGCGGGTGCTGGCGGCTGAGGGCAAGAACGATGAGGCGGCCCAGGAATTGCAAGCCGGGCTACAGGCTAATCCCGGCGATCCCCATGCGGCGCTGGAGCTGGGTACGCTATATGTGAAGGCGAACAAGAACGCGGAGGCGGAGCGGCAGTTTCGGCTTGCCATGCTAAAGCTGCCGCAGGACCCTGAGGTGCACTTCGCTCTGGGATCGCTGCTGATGTACGAGAAAAAATATCTGGAGTCGCAGCAGGAGCTGCTGATGACGGTGAAATTGAAACCTGACTTGGCCGAGGCGTATAGCGATCTCGCCATCGTGGCCGCGGAGAATAAGCAGTATCCGCTGGCGTTGCAGGCCTTAGACATCCGGGCGAAATACCTGCCCGAAATGCCGGCGACCTACTTCTTGCGGGCGACGACCTTCGACCACTTGAAAGCCATACCGCCGGCGGTGGAGAATTATCAGCGCTTCCTGGCCGTGGACGAGGGCAAATTTCCGGACCAGGAATGGCAGGCACGCCACCGATTAATTGCGCTCGATCCTCAACACGCGGACAAATACCGGGTCAAGAAATAACATGCGCTCCCAGCTTCGATGTACGGCGATTGTGTTGGTGCTAACGAGTCTGGCGCTGGCCGCCAACGAGACCGCATCGGAACTGAAAGCGCGTGCCAACGGCGCACATGGAGGCGAACAGGCCAAGCTTTGCCTGGAATATGCTCGCCGCCAACTGGAGGACGCCAATGCTCTCTTTACGGATGGTCAGGTGGACAAAGCGCAAGCTGAAGTGCGCGAAGCCGTCGATTACGCGCGCAAAGGGGCGGATGCAGCCGCATCTTCCGGCAAACAATTGAAGGAAACCGAAATCAAACTGCGCAAGCTGGCCGAACGGATGCATGACGTGGGAGAGTCGTTGGCTTTCGAAGATCGGCCACCGCTACGCCAGGCGGTGGATGAAATCGAGCAGACCCGCTCCGATCTGCTGGTGAAGATGTGGGGACCACAAGCCGAGCCCAAAGGAAAGTCGTGATGCTGCGCCGGATGCAATGCGTGATGTGGCTCGCTCTGCTACTGGGCACCTGCGTCCCCTACGGGGCAGCCCAGAAGCGCGATCCGCTGAACGAAAAAGAAATCGACGAGATGCGCGAGTCGGCGGATTGGCCGGACAAGCGGATCGAGTTGATGGTGAAGTTCGCGCGCGCCCGCATGGCCGCCATCGATCAATTACGGGCCGACGGCAAGAGCGCCAAAGACCGTCCCATGCAGATCCACGACTTGCTGGAAGACTTCTCTTCTCTGCTGGATGAGATTGACGATAATGTGGACATGTACGCGTCGCACAAGGCAGACATGCGCAAGGGTCTGATGCTGCTGCTGGAGGCCAGCAGCGAGTGGCAACTGAAACTACGCCGCTTGAAGGAACAGTCTCCGCCGGAAGAGCTGGACCAGTATTCTTTCGTTCTGGCCAACGCCACCGATGCCGTTAGCGACAGCGGCGACGATGCCCGTGACGAACTGAAGGAACAGAACGAACTGGCGAAACAAAAGAAGCTGACCAAAATCTATTCGGAGCGGCCCGACTGAGGCTACCGGGCGAAACACAAAAGGCCGCCAAGTTTTCCCCCTGTGGCGGCCTTTCCCAGTTGTATTTGTTGCACCAGCAAAACTACTCGAAAGACATTAGCAAAGCTGCGAGCGGAATTCAATAGCATCGATACTTAAGTCACTTGCCCGTACCTTCTCCGTTAATGCCGGAGTAGCTCTCCGCCGTTGAACGACGTCCGCCGTGGTAGGTTAATTACATCTTGCGGGAGAATCTGCACCACCTATTTCAAGCGACGTATCGCGACCTGCGGCCACGCGCTCCCATGCCGGAATTTCGCGTGGAATTCTATCCCTTCGCCAATGTGAACAACACCATCCGGTTGCGCGAGGCCGTGGTCCACGTGCGTATCTCCGATCTGCTGGAAGGCGCGCCCGAGGGCGTGATCGCGGCCATCGCCCACATCCTGCTGGCCAAAATCTATCGCAAGCCGATTCAGAGCTTGCACTCCACGCGCTATCGCCGGTATGTGTCGAGCCACGATATGAGCGCCAGGGCGCAACTGGTGCGGCAGATGCGCGGCCGGAAACGGATTGACTCTGCACGAGGACAGGTCTACGACCTCGACCAGGTTTTCGAGGAACTCAACCGGCGGTTCTTTTATGGACTGCTGGCGCGTCCGCGCATGACGTGGAGCCGTTCCTACGCGCGCCACAGCCTGGCGCATTATGATCCCGCGCACAATGCCATCGTGGTCAGCCGCGTCTTCGATCAGCAGCTAGTTCCCGGTTACGCCGTGGAGTACATCGTTTATCACGAGATGCTGCACCTCAAGCACCCGGTGAAGCTGCGAGGCAGCCGCCGCTGTGTCCACGGCCCGGAGTTCCAGGCCGAAGAAAAGCTCTTTCCCGAGCTGGAGAAAGCCCGGGCGTTCTTGAAGATGCTGTGAGCAAGGGACCGCGTGGAAAGTTATAATTTTGTCGGGGTGAACGAGTGGAACGACCTTTACGAAACAGGCCGAGCGATTATAGCGGAGACAAAAATCACGACTGAAAAGTTGGAGAATGTCCTCAGCCGCGTCGACGATCTTCCGGATCTGGACGATCGGCCGGCGGACGAAATCCTGGGATACGACGAACACGGCCTGCCTCACTGACGGTCATCCGCAGGGTTGGACCTTGCGCGCGATCTTTCTGGGTCGCCTGCGCGACGGCCTACTCTCCCTTACCCAGCGCCAGCGTAATTAGTGTCTTCTGCTCCAGCGCATGCGCCTTGGCGGAGCCGGTTGCCGGAGTGGAATTGGCGGCGCGCTTAATGCTGCGCACTCTGGAGCCCAGAATTTTCTTCAGCCGCGGGGTGACGAACGAGAGCGCCCCCATATTGGCCGGCTCCTCTTGTATCCAGAGATATTCCGTGGCGTTCTTGTAGCGGCCCAGGATATCGGTGAGATCCGTCTCCGGGAAGGGATACATCTGCTCCAGCGAAACAATCGCCGGCCCAGACATCTTCAGCTTCCGGCGTTCGATCCGCAATTCCTGCCCGATCTTGCCGGTGCACAGCAGCACGCGCTTGGCCTCTAGCGCCGATTCATCGGCAATAACATTCAGGTAGCGTGGGCGCTCCAGTTCCGCAATGGGCGACAGCGCTTCGGGATGGCGCAACATGCTTTTAGGTGTGAAACAGATGAGCGGTTTGCGCCATTTACGCAATGCTTGCCGCCGCAGCAAATGGAAGTACTGTCCGGCAGTTGAAGGCTGGCAGACCTGCATGTTGTCGCGGGCGCAAAGTTGCAGATAGCGCTCGATGCGTCCGCTGGAGTGCTCCGGTCCCTGGCCTTCATGACCGTGCGGCAACAGCAGCACCAGCCCGGTCAGAAGGTCCCACTTGTCTTCACCGGCGACGATAAATTGATCGATGATGATCTGCGCGCCGTTGGCGAAGTCGCCGAACTGCGCTTCCCAGGCCACCAGCGCTTCGGGATAGTCGCGGGCAAAGCCATACTCGAAGCCCATGACGGCGGCTTCCGATAGTTCGGAGTTGTAGATTTCGACTCGCGCCTGACCCGGAGCAAGGTGACACAGCGGTACGTACTCCTTCTCATCGATGATGTCGATGAGGACCGAATGCCGCTGATTAAAGGTGCCACGCCGGGTGTCCTGTCCGCTAAACCGGACCGGGACCCCATCTAGAGCCAGCGATCCCAGGGCAAGAGCTTCGGCCATTCCGAAATCCAGCGGACGTTTTCCATAGCCCATCTCGCGGCGCTGCTCCAGCAGCTTCTGCACCTTGGGATGAATATGGAAATCTTCGGGGTACTTTACCAAGCCATCGGTGATTTCCTCTAGCCGCGCGGCCGGCAGTCCGGTGTCAACCTCATCCGCAGGCTTGTAAGGCCCACCGTGAAACGGCGCCCAATAGCTGGGTAGCAGTCGCATCGGCGGTTTCCTGAGCATGCTCTTACCAGCCTTCTCCGCGGCATCAAGCTCGGCCTGGAACTTCCCCACGTATGGCTGCGGGTCCAGGTCTACGTTCTTGGCGTAGATCTGGTAGAGCACAGGATGGTCTTTGATCTTGCGATACAAAATGGGCTGGGTGATGGTGGGATCGTCGACTTCCGAGTGACCGTGCCGCCGGAAGCCGATGAGATCGACCACTACATCCGTACCGAAATCGTAGCGATAGTCGAAAGCCATCCGGCCGGCGCGAATCACCGCATCTGGATCTTCCCCGTTGACGTGGAAAATGGGGATGGGCAGCCGCTTAGCGAGGTCGGAGGAAAAGCGGCTGGAATAGGCATCGCTGGGATTGGTGGTAAAGCCGATGAGATTGTTGACGATGATGTGCACCGTCCCGCCAACGTTGTAACCGCGAAGGTTGGCCAGGTTCAGGGTTTCGGCAGTAATGCCCTGCCCGGCAAAGGCAGCGTCGCCGTGCATCAAGACGGGCAGAACTCTGGTTTTTCCGTCGCGTCCCAGCCGCGTTTGTTTGGCCCGGGCACGGCCTAGCGCTACTGGATCCACCGCCTCCAGATGGCTGGGATTAGAGACCAGGTGGATGCGGACTGGGTGCCCGCTAGTTCCTGTGTAAACTCCGGTTGCGCCGATGTGGTACTTGACATCGCCGCCTCCCAGCACGCTGCGGGGATCGACATCTTCAAAGCCGGCAAAAATTTCCGCCGCCGGGCGGCTCACAATGTTGAGGATGACGTTCAGGCGTCCGCGATGGCTCATGCCCAGTACGGCCTGCTCCGCCCCTTTTTTCGAAGCTGAGTTGAGGACCTCGTCCAGCAGCGGAATTAAGGCCGTGTTGCCTTCCAACGAGTAGCGCTTGGTCCCAATGTAGCGCGAATGAATGGTCTGCTCGAAGACATCGGCGCGAACCAGTTGATCAAGAATGCGAGTGCGGTCGACCGGCTCCTGCTGCTCGGCTTCCATCCGCTCTTGGATCCACTGACGGCGCTCCGGATCGGGGATGTGCATGAACTCGACACCGATGCTGCCGCTGTAAATGCGCCGGGCGGCATCGGCCGCTTCGCCGGGACTGTCCAGCTCAGGATGAGGCAGGGGTGCGAAGTGCCCTAGCGGGTCGAGATTGGCTTGCAGATAACCCCAGCGGCGGAACGCGTCCATCACCCGTTCCAGCTTCTCGCTGTCAACGTTCATCATTACGGTGGACAAGGATAAGTGGCTCCCTGGCCGTGGCTCCCGTCGGTTCGGACGGGCCAGGCCTTTGCTAAACAACCCTTAGTAGTTATAGATTCCCTACTGACCGGACAGATGCGGCCACCGTCACAGCAGCACCAACGGCGGCAACCGAACCATTCAGTATATAGTGTCTGAGTATTTTAGAGAGGAGAGCCGTGCGAGCCGCGACACTTCCCGCACTGCCGGCCGCGGCCGCACGCGCAGCCGATTTCATGATCCAGCCGTTGTCGGCACAGGACCGAGTGTTCGTACTGACCGGAGCCGGAATCAGTGCCGAGAGCGGACTCCCCACCTTTCGCGGCGCCGATGGACTTTGGCGGGGCCACCACGTGCAAGATGTGGCCACTCCCGAAGCGTTTCGCGCTAATCCGGAAATGGTATGGCAGTTTTACTCCGAACGCCGTAAGCGGCACGCCACCGTGTCCGCCAATCCGGCGCATTTTGCATTGGTGGAGCTGGAGCGGCATCTGGGCGAACGCTTCTTCCTGTGCACCCAAAACGTCGACTCGCTGCACGAACAGGCGGGTTCAAAACGCATTGTGCACATGCACGGGCGCCTGATGCAGACCCGCTGCTCGCGCGAGACTTGCCGCACCAAACCCTTTGAGGATGATCGGGCCTACCTGTCGCGGGCGGAGATTCCGACCTGCCCGCAGTGCGGAGCGTTGCTGCGGCCCCACATCTGCTGGTTTGGGGAGGTCCCGTTTTCTATGGATCGTATCTTCGAACAACTGCGAATCTGTACCGTGCTGCTCACGGTGGGGACTTCGGGGGTGGTCGAGCCGGCGGCCAGCTTTGTGCGCATGGCACGAATCAATCGCGCACGAGCTATTTATATCGGTCCGGAAGAGCCGGCCAACCGCCCATTTTTCGACGAGGTGCTGCTAGGCAAGGCGGGCGAAGTCTTGCCGAAACTGGTGAAGGAACTTGCCGGCTAATTCACGGTGTTCTGAGCTTTCAACGGTTGGCTTCTAATTCGCTCCACAGATCGGTGAGTCTAAACGATATCGCGGAACCGGCTACACGAAACTCCTCGACCGGCAGCCAGGCTGTTGTGCTGCAGTCGTATCCCACGCGGTTAGCAGGATCGACAACCCATATGTTTGAAATGCCCATCTGACGGTAGTCGGCCAGCCGTTGTGCATAGCGCGAGATGCGATCTTCCGGAGAGAGAATCTCGATAACGGCCAGTGGAGGAATGGTGAGTACCTGCTCCACCGGCTGACTTCGCAATACCAAACACAGATCCGCAATTCTCACGCGCGCGGCCGATACTCGGATCCGCATCTCGGGCAAGACGTGTAGCTGCCAGTCCTCGCGATGCTGGAAAAACCAATTGCCAAGGAACATTTGAACTGCCGCATGATCGAATTCGCCCAAATTCCGCTCCTGCACCTCGCCGTCGACATAATCACAATCCGGGTGATAACTGCTTCGCAGGTATTCTTCCAACGAGATCTGTACAGTTGCCATACCGAAATCCCCGATTCCAGAATTTTACTCTCGATCGCGCAGACCGGAAACGCCTATTGCGCAACCGTTGAATCAACGGTAGGCATCCCGACGGTTCCGGACACTGAGGACATTGATCGCATTCTCGCCACTGTGGTCAAAGAAAATCCTGTAATCACCACACCGGAGTCGAAACGCCAATAGCGGAGGCTTCAGCTTCTTCACATCACCGGTGCGGGTAGTCAGATAGCGGTCAAGACAGGAAAGAATCTGCATTGCGGCTTCGCGGTCGATTGCCCTGAGTTCAGACCGAGCTTCGGGCGACCGGACGGCTGCAAGGTGCTGACAAGAGGGACCACCCCTCATTTCGTCAAGCCGAACTCGCGTAACATGTCGGAGTGTGGGATGCCTTTCCCGTTAGCCAGCGACACGCGCGCGCGCCGCAATGCCTCCTCGGTCCCAGCGGTGATTTCTTCCTCGTCCACAGGCGCGGATGCCAGAGATTGTTCCAGCGGCTCGACCATTACTTCAAGCAGGTTGAGCACCGCATTCAGCTTCTCGGGGGGAAGTTTGTCTAACAGGTCATGAGCCTGCTGGCGTTCTCGCGCTAGATCGGTGCCCACGCTTTCCTCCTGAACCAATCTTATCGCACGAAGTGTCCGACGATGTTGTAAGCGGCGAAGGCGGCAATATAGGCGGCGACGGTCATGTAGGAGAACTGCAGAATGGGCCACTTCCAGCCGTTGGTTTCGCGACGCACGACGGCAACGGTTGACATGCACTGCATGGCGAAAGCGAAGAAGACCAGCAGCGCCACCGCCCCGGCAGGCGTGAGTTCCTGCCGCAACGCGGCTTGCAGATCGGTGGCATGACTCTGAGCATCGACCCCATGCAGCGTACCCAGGGTGGAAATGATTACCTCGCGCGCGGCCATCGAGGTGATCAGTCCGACGCCGATCTTCCAGTCAAAGCCCAGGGGACGAATGACCGGTTCGATCGCGTGTCCCACTGTTGCCACCACGCTGTCCTGCACCGCCGGCGGCTGGCCATGATGCATGGGGAAATTAGTAGCTGCCCAGAGCAGCAACGAGACCAACATAATCACGGTTCCGGCGCGGTAGAGGAAGGCCTTGCCGCGATCCACCAGACGCAGTCCCAGCGACGACAGCGTGGGCCAGCGATAGGGCGGCATCTCCAGAATGAAGGGCGCATCCTTGCTTTTCAGGACGGTTGACTTCAGCATCCGGGCCGTCGCTACCGCCATCAAGAAGCCGAGCACATACAGCCCCAGCATGGCCAGTGCCCGGGTACCAAGAAAGACGCCCAGCACGGGACGGTCCGGCAGGAAGGCCGCGATCACCATGGTGTACACCGGCAGCCGGGCCGAGCAGGTCATGAACGGCGCGATCAGGATGGTCGCAATACGGTCGCGTTTATTTTCGATGGTGCGCGTCGCCATGATGGCAGGCACCGCACAGGCATACGCCGATAGCAACGGAATGAAACTTTTGCCATTCAGCCCCGCCCGCGACATGGTCTTGTCGGCAATCACCGCCGCCCGCGAAAGGTATCCCGAGTCCTCCAGAATCCCGATTACCAGGAACAACAGCAAGATCTGCGGAAGAAATACCAGTACCGATCCCGTGCCCTTCCAGACGCCATTCACGATAAGCGACTGGAACATGCCGGCCGGCAAATGATTGCCCAGCTGGGCGCCGGTGACGTCGAGAAATTTCTGCAGCAGATTGGAGAGCGGCTGGCCCACGGCGAAAATCGTCTGAAACACGCCGATCACCACCACGGCGAAAACGATCGGTCCCCAGGTGCGGTGCAAGAAGATGGAATCAAGCCGCTGCGTCCATATGGGGGCCGCCGGACGGCGATAGTTCGCATTGGTCCCCACGCGCACGGCCCACTCGCGATAGCCGCGCGTGCTGCCCACCACGGGAAGTTCCAGTGGCTCCGGCCCGGCGGTGGCCGAGGATAGAAAATTCTGCACCGCGACAACGCCTTCACCCGTGGTGGCGCTGACCAACGCGACCGGGGTTCCCAACTCGCGAGCCAGGGCCAGCACATCGACCTGGCCGCCCTGCTTGCGCAACTCATCCGCCATGTTTAACAGCACCAGCGTGGGAATGCCGAGCGCGATCACGCGCGCGGCCAATACCAGATGGCTGTGCAGGTTGGTGGAGTTCAGCACCAGGATGACGGCATCGGGGCGGGGGGTCCCCGGCATTTGGCCGGTCAAGACATCGATCGCAACCTTCTCGTCTTCCGACTTCGGAGTCAGACTGTAGACTCCTGGCAGATCGATGAGCGCGACTTCTTTGCCGTCCCGGTCGCGCACATAGCCGGTATGGTGTTCGACGGTTACGCCGGGAAAATTTCCCACCTTCTGGCGCAGCTTGGTGAGGCGATTAAAGAGCGTGGTCTTGCCGGAGTTAGGAGGACCGACAACCGCAATCGTGCGATAAGAAGCGCCCAGCGATTCGTCCCGGGGTGGGGCCACCGCATGACAGCTCACCGTCGGTGCGCCCATGCATCAGTCTCCAAAAGCGGGGGCCCCGATCAGTTCGATGCGGATGTGGCGGGTGAGATCGCGGCGCATGGCGACTTCGGTGCCGTCGACCCGGTATACCCGAGGATCGCCCCCCGGCCCGCTGCGCAGGACCTGGACTTCCAGACCGGGAACGAAACCCAGGTTCATCAGATGTTCGGCAACCGGAGGAGCCAACTCAAGGTCGGAAAGGATGGCGCTTTCGCCGACGCGCAGATCAGCCAGAGCGCTGGCCCCGGTTGGGGGCTGCTTTTTACGGCGGCCGAATATGAAGTTGAAAATCATTTTCAATTCCAAGTTCTATTCTAACTCTTCTCCGGCCCCTGGCAACGACCAAAGTCACACCCGCTTGTGACTTGCAAACATTATTGGGAGCGCCTGCCGAATGGTCCCCAAATGGGCCGTTCTTATGGACTTACGCTTGCCGCCGCCCCACCGCAACCCTCACCTTCTACAACTTATCGAATACAGGCCCGGATCTGGTGGTCCATCAGCCTGCCCGACCGGCCCCTCAGAAGGGGTCAAGGCGCCGTGACGCTCTCGCGGCAATCGACCATCCGATCTTCTGGGCTCCGCGCTAGCGGACATTCACTCTAACCCTGAAAGTCTTAGCAGGCGGCACATTGTATTCCCAGGACCGGCGATATACCACGGTCAACGTAGCCATGCCGGAGGAACTGACACCGAATCGCAAGACCTGCATTCCCGGCGCGCCCACAGCTTTTGACGACTGCGAATTCTTCACGTAAGTTGTCTTCTCCAGCCGCAAGGGAGAAGGATCTCCACTTACCGTCCAACTATAGCCAGTCGACGGATTGCTCTTCAGTTTCACAATCAAGATGCCGCCAGTTGTAAGATCGACATCTTGGCCGTTATCTTGACCGGTGACCGTGACGGTTGCCGACGAAACCTTCGACCAGGCCGAGGGCGCTGTCTGCAGGGCCTCGGCGGTTATGCCCATCGAAAGCCACAACAGTGCAAGGGTGACGATCGGCGCGCAACCAGTCACGGCAGTCTCCTATCCAAGCAGGGCTGGGGTTGAGAGTGATCGTTGGAGGCAAAATTGTCAATGGAGACCGCTGCCGTTTTTCTGCTTCCCACATTCGGCGCACCCACCCGGAATGCCCTGTCCATTCCCGCGGATGGCGGTGAGCAAATGAGGAAGCGGCGGCAATGAGTTCAGCGATGGGGCAAACACTTTCGCACTGGCATATCGTTGTCGCCTGGGCGATTTTTCTGGCAAGCTACCTGGTCTTCGCCATTGGCAGGCTTCCCGGTACGAAGATCGATCGCCCCGCGATGGCGGTGATTGGCGCTGTCCTCATGTTTGTCTTCGGCGGACTCGCGCCCAAGCAGGCCATCGCCAGCATCGATTTCGCCACGCTGGTCCTGCTCTTCTCGATGATGTTGATCGTCGCCACCTTGCACCTCTCTGGATTCTTCGAGTGGATCACCGGGCTGGCAATCGAGCACTTGAGCCCGCAGCAGTTGCTGCCGGGGGTGATTTTCGTCAGCGGAATGCTGTCAGCATTCCTGGTCAACGACATCGTCTGCCTGGTGATGGCGCCGCTGATTCTCGGGCTTTGCCAGCGCATGGGCTTGCGACCGCTTCCCTATCTACTGGGACTGGCAACGGCGTCGAACATTGGCAGCACAGCGACCATCACCGGCAATCCACAAAACATTCTGATCGGATCGATCTCGGGGATTTCGTATCGTGACTTCCTCGGCCATCTTGGGCCGGTGGCATTCGTTGGCCTGTTCGTCGATTGGGCGCTGCTGCACTGGATTCATCTGCGCAACGGCGCAATGACCTTACCGCCGCAGCTTAACCCAGTGCCCAAGATGACTCGCGAACTCCGCGATCCGGAAATGCATCCGGCGTGGCCGGTGACCGTCACCCTTGCGGTATTGCTGGGATTTCTCCTGGGATTTCCCCCGCCCCTGGTTGCCGCTGCCGGAGGGGCGCTGTTGCTGATGCAGCGCCATCACCCGCCAAAAGCGATCTACGAAGACGTGGACTGGTCGTTGCTGATGTTGTTTCTGGGACTGTTCCTCATCCTTGGAGGCGCCGAACAGGCCGGGATCACGCAGCAGCTGTTGGGCGTCGCGGAACGGCTGAACCTGCGGAACCACTTGATTTTCGCGGCGGTGGTCACCCTGCTGTCGAACGTCGTAAGCAACGTCCCCGCCGTGATGCTGTTGAAAGGCCTCATTACACAGTTTCAAAATCCGCACGCTGGGTGGCTAATGCTGGCCATGACTAGCACGCTCGCCGGCAATCTCACCATCACCGGCTCGGTTGCCAACATCATTGTGGTCGAGAAAGCCCGCAGCGAAACGCCCATCGGCTTCCTCGAATACATGAGGATTGGCGTTCCGGTTACGCTGATCACCCTGGCTATCGGGCTGTTGTGGCTGACGTTTGTGCGCTACTGATGACCGTCGCTGGCTCTCACGATCTTACTGAAGCAATGACTGCCACGTATTTCGCTGCAAGAAGCTGCTATCGACTTGTTGCTCGATCCCCAAGAACATAGGCCAGGGGATGGTGAACGACATAACACTTCGGCCAAGTGAACCGCGAACCCTCTGTCGCGCGGACAAGTCCGTCAATCCGACTAATGCGCGCGGATGCTCACTGGCTAGTTCTTTATAAGCGAGAATGCCGAGCACCTGGCAGCCGGCTGCATAGGGAATGCCGACGTTCTCGCGCTCCGGATGGGAGCGATTCACGAGGATCACAAGCGCCGACAGCGCGTCGGGTTCTACGAAAAACGTTACATTCTTTACGTTATCAACTTCCGGATCGACGGCGCTCAGCGGCTTTAACACGACATAGGGTGCAGCTATATCAACCATGGGAAGAGCTTGTACGAAGCGTTGCGTGGCCTCCGCCGAGGCCATATAGCGCTCACCATTAAGGAAGTCGTCGGCAAGTTCTTTCGCCCCCGATTGTGCGAGGCCTTCGCCAATCTGTCGGCCGGTTTCGGTATTGCTGTTGCCATCGGCCAGAAATCCACAGAAGCCAGAAAAACCGCCGGGAAATTTCTCATAGCAGTTTCCAAATCCGAGCCCTACACCACCGCCCCAGCAACCATAGGTGTCCCTGTCAAGAACGGCAGTTCGGCCCGTCTTTGCGACGCTGCCAAACAGGCTCGCAACGCAACCCCACCGTCCTGACTTGAAGTGCATGGCGCCGGTAGGGGCAGCGTCGGACCAGATCAGAGCCACAGGATTATTCTTGAGTGCGATTGCTTCGGCTAGACCGCTGAGCATAGCCCAACCTCCATACTTCCCTGGAATACGTTATCCAAACCTCGAAAAAGAAAAAGCAAAGGAGAGGCCCAAACCCCTCCCTCGCCCAGTGGAGACGACGACAGTCATTGCCAAAAAAATCTATTCCACGTACGGCTTCCAGGTGCCGTTATCCGCTTCCGCCACTACCAGGCTGACTTTGGTGGGCCCGGCATTGTAGAAATCAACCCCGTAAGTTTTGATCAACGTGGCGCGGTCCCAGGTGCTGAAGCTCTTGACCAGGCTGCCGGACGCTTCGAACTGGTTACCTAAACGATTAGGCGTCCACTTCCAGGTGTAGTCAACCTGGGCCAGATGCGGCTTGATCATGGTGATCTTGTCCACCGAAACCAGTGTGCGCACTGCCAGTGGAACCAAGTAGGTAGTAGGGCCGTCGGGATTCCTGGTCTTCTGCACGCCGTCGATGGTGCCCAACAATTTCGCTCCCGCATCCGTCAAGGTAACGGTGAGCGCGGTTGCGCCCTTGGCTTTGGTGGTCACGATGCCAGCCTTGGCCAGCAGTTTGTAGTGGGGATCCTGCGGCTTCTCGTTGACGCTCGATGTCACGTTTCCGGTGCTGAAGCGAATGGTCGCTGGAGCCTGAGATTTCAGGACTTGGTTGACGGTCGTGGTGGCGACGGGGATGGTCAGCACATCGCGCGCGCTCTTCACAAAGTAATAGATGGTGCCGCCAACCACCAGCACCAGCCCGGCAATCAGTATCAGCGGGAAAAAGTTGGAGTTTTTCTCCATCGCAATTTCGGCGGCAAAGAGCTCGGGCTCATTCGAAGCGGGCGGAACCAGTTGCGGCTTGGACTCTTTGTTGGTTCTTGGTTCTATGACGGTCGGCATACTCTCACACTCCGATTCGACGTGCTGCCAACCTGCGATTACCGCGGCATTCGTTGTCAGGACGGAGGCCGCGGTGTTCGCTGACGCGTGCGTGATTTTCACGCCGGGCTGAGGGCAGCCACGAATACTTCTAGTATGAACTTTGTGTACCGGGAAGCAGTGAGCCGGGTCACCTGGCAATGTGAGGAGTGGACTAGAGGCGGGGGTTTGGGATTAGTGAATATGAAGAGGAGTCAACTGGATCACTTGCGAGATGGCGATTTTGCGGCAGTAATCTCGCCTTAACTTGGGGGAGTCAGTTTCCGCGTTGCCGAGCTGGGCTGCCGGGCCATTGATGAGCCGTGGCAATTCAGTTAGGGCGTGATCTCAAAGACGACGCCACAACCCCAGCTAAAACATCCTTGGCTGTCGCCGCCGGCCGATGCCGTACCGTAAAGGTTGCCCTGCCTGTCGAAGATAAGGTTACTCCTCGGCCGAGCGCCCTCGGAACCGCCGAAATCGTGAAGCACGGTGTACACCCAGGTGCTGCCGTTGCGGGACAATTCGAAGAGTTCACCCATCGCCCCCCTGCCGCTGTGAGCAGCTCCGTAGAGGTTGCCGGCCCCGTCCAGCACTAAGTTCTCCTCCGGCCCTCCGAAGCACACTCCTCCGTTGGGTAAGTCGTACAGCTCGGTGTAGATCCAACCGCCGTTCGAAGGCGACAGCATATAAATCCTGCCGTTGCCGTCATAATTATCGCTGCAAAGGGTGGCCCCATACAGGTTGCCGGATGCATCGAAGATAACTCCGGCGACCGGGTACTGTGCATCCCCCGAACGCAGGAAAGTATGGAGGATATTTGCCTTCCAACCCGGTCCAGCGGGCACTAACTGGTAAACCCCACCATAGTTCATCGTAAAGTCATTGTCATCGCCAGCCGCCGTACCGTAGAGGTTCCCGCTGCTGTCGAAGGCCAGACCACTCATTGGACAGGAGCAGCAGCTTATCGAGTTCCCGAAATGGTAAAGCGTCGTCTTGTTCCAGCCGCCATCAGTCGGCGTCAGTTTGAAAACCGTGCCGTTGTTCTTGAGGTTACTGGCGCAACCGTCGTCGGTCGTGCCGTAAAGATTACCCGCTCCGTCGAAAACAAGCTCCGAATCGGGATAAAATCCGTCCCTGCCTCCCAGGAAGCGATAAAGTACCGTTTCCGTCCACCCGCCCTGGGGGTTCGCCGCCAACTTGAAAACCGTACCGCAGCCTTGGTCGTCACAGCCCTCACCCCCACCCAACAAAGTGGTGCCGTACAGACCGCCATCCGGTCCAAAGACAACCCTCGCCCATGGCTGCAAGCCATCGCTGTCTCCTTGGAAGCTGTACAGAGTGGTTAAACCCCAGCCGCTGTTCGTGGGTGACAGTTCGAACACCGTGCCTGCGCCATGCTGACTCACGCTTTGGCTGGTTGTGCCGTAAAGATTTCCGGCTGAATCCATGGTTAGGCCGGCCTCCGGGTTGGACCCGTCACCTGTGTTTTGGAAGGCATAGATCACCTGATAGGTCTGCCCCTGCGCCGGCAGCACGGTGAGGGTCATGAACAAAAACAGGAAGATGAGAAGCAGTAGCGTGAGCATAATCGCCAGCGTCGCATTCGCCGGACTCCAGCTCATGCCGAAGATTGAACTGTGAGATCGTTCCTTGTTGAACATCGGCTTGTCCTCCTGCCATACAACTCAAGAAATGTGACAGCCAGAAAAAGAAGCGGGCATGCGCGGGGGTTTGGCACAGGGCAGGTCGGAAGTCTTATTTCTCGCCGTGTGTTTGAGCGCGATTCGGAAACGGGCGGAAAAAAGGCCCGGAATCTTGTCCTGAGACGCCCACCAGAATTTCACGCCTGCGCTTCTCGTTTGTCAGTGACCCTTGCCGCAGGAGGCAGTGATAGCAGCTAATCCGGTTTCCTCGCTGGATCGATTATGCAGGTGGTTTGGTGCAGGAAGCTCCAGCCGGACTTCCCCATAACTGTCGCAAACAGGCCCTGACACAAGTAATCCCACAACACGACTTCGGTGTTGGATCACCTGTGAAGATGAGGATTTTAATCCCGCCACTATCCACTGTTTGCATCACTTGGCACGAGTAGGTTTTCACCACCAGCCAAATCTTCCCGCCGACTTGCAACTGCAGCGAGTCGCGGGCGGCGGGAGTGAGATGCACTTCGAATTCGGCGCCGCAGTTTACCTTGGCGACTACCGTCACGTCGCGCTGCTCCAGCGAAGAGATGACTCCCGGAAAAACGTTGCGCGCGCTTAATCCTTGAGGAGGCAACGATGCTAGCAGAATGTCGCCGGCGCGAATTCCCACGCGCAGCGGTTGCGAAGTATCCACCCGGGACAGCGGAACCTCGAGATCGAGGGTGGAGTTGGCGACGCGACAGGTCATAGTTCCCTGCTCGGGATGTGCGGCGACAAAGGAACAGTCGAAGATGTTTTCGAAACCCGCCAACTGGGCCACGGTCTCCGACTCGGGACGCTGCAAAACTTCATGTGGCGAACCGCGAGCGATGATGCGGCCTGCGTCCAGCACGATGACCCTCTCGCCCAGCGCGAACACTTCCGCGCGCTGATGAGTCACGTAGAGAATTGGAATGCCATGCGCGTGGTTCCACGCTCGCAGATCGTCCAGGATTTGCGAGCGGGTCACGGCATCCAAAGCGGTGAGTGGCTCATCGAGCAACAGAACCCGTGGCCGCGTTACCAGCGTGCGCGCCAGGGCAACGCGCTGACGCTCACCACCGGAAATTTCGCCGGGGCGTCGTCGCGCCAGATCAGCAATCCGGAATGATTCCAGTATCACGCGGCAGCGCGATTCGCGTTCCCCCTCGTCCAGAGCCGCCAAACCATATTGCACGTTCTCTTGGACCGTCATGTGAGGAAATAGTGCAAGCGACTGCAGGAGGTATCCGACGGAGCGGCGATTCGGCGGAACATTCACGCGCGCCGCCGGGTCGAAGAGCACGAAGTCTCCGATGGCGATCTTGCCGCTTTCAGGCGATTGCAGTCCGGCGATGCAGTCGAGCAGAGTCGTCTTGCCGGCTCCGGACGCGCCAAACAAAATAGTGAAGCCTTTAGCGGCGACAAACTCAACGTCGAGTAAGAACGACGATTCGCGCTCGCCGGAAAAGCGCTTTTGGATGGTTACGGTCAGGAGTTCCTGCGAAACGCGCGCAGCAGGGCTGGTCATCGCCAGCCCCACAGGTTCCACGAAGCGCGGCGGCGCAGGCCATAAAGAACCGCCAGCAGTGCGAAACAGAGAGCCAGCAGAAGAAGAGCGGTGCGATTGGCGGCAGCATAGTCGAGCGCTTGCACCTGGTCATAGATGAGGATGGAAATGGTGCGGGTCGTACCCGGAATGTTGCCGCCGATCATGAGCACCACGCCGAACTCGCCCAGCGTGTGCGCAAAGCTGAGAACAAATCCGGTGAGGACGCCCGGCATTCCGAGCGGCAACACCACGCGGCAGAAGGTGCGCCCGCGCGATGCGCCCAGTAGCGCCGAGGCGTCCAACAGCTGGCGATCGACGGCGGCGAACGAAGTGGCCATCGGCTGTACAGCGAAGGGCAGACTGTAGAGCACCGATCCGACCACTAATCCTCCGAAGGTGAAGGCCAAGCCATGCCCCGCCATCGACTGATACCAGCGCCCAACCGGACTGAGGGGTCCGATGGCGACCAGAACGTAGAAGCCGAGGACGGTAGGAGGCAATACGATGGGCAGCGAGACGACCGCTTCTACCAGAAATTTCCAGCGCTTACGGGAAAACGCCAACCAGTAGGCGAGAGGAATTCCGACTATAAGCAGAATGACCGAAACCGTGACGGCCAATCGCAGCGTCAGAGTAAGTGCTTGCAGGATCATTGCGGTGATGGGACGCGGAAGCCATATTGCTGCAGCACCGCCGCGCCCTCTGCCGAGCTAATGTAATCGATGAAAGCTTGCGCCGCCGACTTATGTTTGGAGGAGGACAGAATAGCAACTCCCTGCATCATTTCGGGGTAGGAATCGGCGGGTAATTCCCAGTACTTGCCGGCATTGTTCATGGCCGGAGACATGGCCAGCGACAAGGCAATAAGTCCGGCCTGGGCATTGCCGGATTGTACGAACTGTGCCGCCTGGCTGATGTTTTCGCCCAAGACCAGTTTGTTGGCCACCCTGTCTTTCAGTGCAAAGTGATCGAGCGCCGCCATTGCCGCGCGGCCATAAGGCGCATGTTGCGGATTGGCGATGGCGATTCGCTGCACCGCAGGTTGCAGCAGCAAATCCATGTTGAGCTTCTGAGGATCGAGATTGGAGCTATTCGGCACCCAGAGCACGAGATGGCCAATCGCATAGACGCGCAGCGAAGCGCTCTCCACCAGGCCGGCAGCCGCCAGCTTTTTCGGATAGTCCATGTCCGCCGAAAAGAAGAGGTCGTAAGGAGCTCCGCTTTGGATCTGCGAGAAGAAGTTTCCCGATGCTCCAAACGATAGGGTCACCTTGTTCCCGGTCTGGTGCTCGAATCGTGCGGCCAGGTCCTTGAGGGCATAGTTCAAGTCCGCGGCAGCGGCGACGGTGATCTCTTCGGCCCGCATCGCGGGCGCGAACAAAGCTAATGACAGGAGCAGGAGCAGGGTCTTTTTCACGATTCCAGCCACCTCGATTCTCCCGGGATGCAACAACTTAAGTCGTACCAGCTTACAGGAAATCGAAAATCATGGACGATTCTAGTCGCTTCTGGCTACCGGCGAGAGACGC
>Ga0182016_10000832_pt1 | contig 38205 bp, 36 predicted proteins | sample 712S2MmetaG_FD_120491 | JGI IMG/M metagenome (GOLD analysis project Ga0182016, IMG submission 120491) | Permafrost microbial communities from Stordalen Mire, Sweden - 712S2M metaG | ecosystem: Environmental > Terrestrial > Soil > Wetlands > Permafrost | place: Sweden: Stordalen | collected...
CTGTTTCATTTTGCCTTCGGCTCCGCCTACCTTCTCGTCCACCAGCATGGCGAAGTAGGTACGGATCATTTCGTAGCGGTCGGCATCGCTGGGCAAGTCGTAGGATCCGGTGCGGGTGTACTGTTCGATCTGGCGGAAGATCCAGGGATTCGACGCGGCGCTGCGACCGATCATCACCGCGTCGCAGCCAGTTTGAGCGACCATCGCGGCGGCATCCTCGGGCGAACGAACATCGCCATTGCCGATCACGGGTATCTTGACTGCATCCTTCACCGCGGCAATCCAGTCCCAATTCGCCTGCCCGCTGTAGCCTTGCTCGCGAGTGCGGGCGTGTAGCGCGACCGCGGCCAAGCCGCAGTCCTCAGCCATCCTGGCCAGATTGATATGTACGATCTCCTTATCGCTCCAGCCGGCGCGGAACTTTACTGTAAACGGGATGGTAACGGCTGAGCGCACCGATTCAAAGATATTGCGGATGAGCGGCAAATCCCGCAGCAGCCCCGAGCCGCCATTGCACTTGACGACTTTCTTTGCCGGGCAGCCGAGGTTGAGGTCGACCAGGTCGAAGCCGAGATCCTGAACCACGCGCGCGGCGTCGGCCAGTACTGCCGGATCGCTCCCAAACAGTTGCGCCGAGATAGGATGCTCGTTGCCGTAGAAGGTGAGGTACTGCTTGGCCTTTTTGTCTTTATGACGAATGATGCCATCGGCCGAGGTGAACTCAGTCATCATGAGGCCGCAGCCACCCAGGTTGCGAATAAAGCGGCGAAAGACCGTATCGGTGATGCCGGCCATGGGCGCCAGTACGGTCGCCGGCCGGATTTCGACGCCCCCCAGCGAGACAGACGCAGGTACGCGCGCATCAGCCGGCGCGGAGCGTTCTGCTGGATTGTCGAAGAACTTACTCATTGAGCTTCCAGGATTCAAATGCGCACTTCGATGTCTGGCCGCACTTTTTCGAGCAGCTTCTTCTCGATGTTGCGCAGCTTTACGGGATCGACCCGAAAACGCTCGGGAGCGATGGAGATCTCGGCAATTGGAGGGTCTTCGCCTCGATCTGTAATTGCGATGATGCCGATCCGTCCAATTCCATCAGGAGAATACAGATGCGGCCCGATCTCTCCTACTAAGAGATCCCAGCTATCATGCGCTATCGCTAAGTATCTATAGTGCGCGGGCAACGCCATGAGCTCATCTTGGGCATTCTTCATCGCTTCTCTAATGAACTTCATCCAAGCGGCTTCCGTCTCATTCACGTCCTGCGGTGCCTTAAACTCCCTGTACCGTCTCAGTTCGATCCGCACCGCATGCAAATCCCCCGAACCAGCTCGATCCACCGCCAGCACATCTGCGGCGATATATGGAGAACGCGGTTCCAAATAAATATTGGGGACAGTCAGCTTCTTGCGTAGCAATTCGGCTACCGCGTTCACGGCTCGCCCCTTTTGCTGACGAGGCGTCAAGGCCCGAGTCTCATTCTTAGCTGTCACTGACATACAGTTAAAGGAGGCGTTCAGCCCAGGTCTGAAACCGTTCTGCCGCCAAGCACAAAGCCTCGGCTCGCTGATTATCTACCTGCTGGTCGCCGTACGAGATATCCGTCTTCGCACTCACCAGCTTATCCAGATGTTTGATGCCGTCAGTAGGGATTTTCCTTTTCTTGCATGCCATAGTAACCACCGTCACGGCCTGTTCGTGATCCGGGCTGCGAGACCGTTGGCCACTCAGTTTGAACAAGACAGCGTCGCAATACGAGATTGCGCTGTGTATAGCCAAAAGTGCAGCTGCCCAAGCGTAGGAAGGCAAGTCGTCCCGGCAAAGCTTCATTGCGTTCGCAAGCTGCAATGCGCGACCGTGGTAGACCTTAATTCGAATCTCGTCCATGCGATAGGCAGAACACCGACTCTTAGATTGTAAATGCTGAGGCGAGATTAGACGATCAAGGACGCACAGAATGCCCCTGATGGCTCGTGCTGCGAGCGGGACGCCGCTGCACCATCAGCCTAAGCTACAGGCGCGAGTGAGGCTTCGCGAGATGGCGTTTACCGCCGTTAATGACGATCAGTGGGGCCGGTGTTTTCTTCTTCTTGCGCTGCCTCTCGTTTAGGATCTCGTCGTGAAAGGTGAGGCCGAAGATGAACACGGCAGCCAAGAGGCAATACATGACGATCGGAATGACGGACATCTGTCACCTCCGAAACCTGTCAGTTGGCAGGTGACTATCTTTACCCTACGCCGAGCGGGTGGGTTTTGTCAGTGATCTCCAATACAAGCTGAGAGCCGCGCGCGGAAAGGGACATCGGAGCAGGAAGAGCCAATTTAGCCGGGGAAACCTCAGAGCGGAGTGGGCTGGGATTCGGGCGTGAGCTGGGCAACCGAGTTCGCCGCTTCCTTGCCCGATCGAATGCAATCGGGCACACCGATGCCGTGGTACGCGTTGCCAGCGAGGGCGAGGCCGGGGATTTCAGCTACCCGCTTCTCGATACTTTGGACTCGCGCGATGTGGCCTGGTTCGTACTGTGCCATCGCTTCCCGCCAGCGGTACACGCGCGCGAAAATCGGCCGGGCATCGAGCTTCACCAGGTCGCGAAGCTCGCGGTAAACGGTATCCAGCATTTCTTCGTCAGTAAGGCCAAGGACGGCCTCGTCGCGAGCGCCGCCGAGGAAGCAACGCAGGATGCCCTTGTCCGCGGGCGCACGATGCGGAAATTTATTGTGTACGAAGGTGCAGGCCAGCATGCGCGTGCCTTCGCTGCGCGGCACCAGGAAGCCGAAGCCGGGAGGCAGTTTCGCAAGCTGATCTTTGTAGTAGCCGAGCGTGACCGTAACGGAAGAACTGTAGGTAATGTCAAGCAGGTTGCGCGCCAGGCCGCGGTCAACTCCGTCGAGCAGAGTGCCGGCCACGTTGGCGGGAGTGGCCAGGATGACGGCGTCATAGCGCTCGTCGCCGTTCATCTCGATGGAAACCCGCCAGCCGCCATTTTCCGGATACACCCGCTGGATATGCTGGCGCAAACGAATGGCCGCGGGATCGAGGCGAGTGACGACGGCGTCCACCATCTGCTGCATCCCATCCTTCAGCGAAGTGAACAGCGACCGGGCTGGTTGCTTGCCGGCAGCCTGGCTCATCTTCTGGCGCGCCGCGAGCATGGCGCGACTAAGGCTGCCATACTTTTCTTCCATTTCAACAAAGCGCGGCAGGACGGCGCGCGCGCTGAGCTTCCCAGCATCGCCGCCGTACACACCCGACAACAGAGGATCAGCCAGGCGATCGACGACCTCCGCGCCAAAGTGACGCTCCACCATCTCAGCCACGGTTTCGTCGTTGTGCATGGGCCGTGGAGGATGGAGCAGTTCGCGTGCCATGCGGATCTTGGTGCGCCACGAGAACAGCGGCGACAGCGCCGTGGGAACCAGTCGCGTGGGCACCATGAACATGAGGCCGTCAGGCATGACTACCAGGCGGCCCTTTACCACAATGTAGGTCTTGCGCTGAGAATCGTTGGAGCCGATGAGCTGATCGGCGATCCCCAGTTCCTGGCAGAGGGAAAGCGCCCAAGGCTTCTCGGTGAGGAAGGAATCGGGTCCCGCTTCGACCAGACAGCCTTCGATGTAGTCGGAAGACATGCAGCCGCCAAGCCGCTGGCCGCTTTCGAAGAGGGTGTACTCCAGCTCAACGCCGGCGGCGCGCGCCTTCTCCATGTAAAAGGCTGCGCTCAGACCGGAAATGCCTCCGCCGATGATTGCAATCCGCTTCATGCGGTCATGTTCCAGAAATCTTTTCAGTTTCCGCGCTGCTTCGGCAAGGTCGGTCCAGCGCGGCGAGTCTGGTCCGGGCCAAATCGGCGACTGCGCGCACGAACAAGGGCGAATCGTTCAAAGATTCTGCCCGGTAGAGTTTCATGCTGCGTTCGCTGGCGAACTGCCGGAAAAGAATATCAACATCGAACAGGATCTCGACGTGGTCGCAGACAAAGCCAATCGTTTGCACAAACACGCCGGTGTGACCCGCGTCGTGCAATCGAGTGATCGTGTCCTCCACTGTGGGACCCAGCCATTCGCCACCCGACATACCTTGGCTTTGAAAAGCAAAGTGCCAGGCCCCGATCTCGGGAACTCGCGCTGCGACGAGAGCAGCGGTCTCACGGGTTTGGACCTCATAGGGATCGCCTTCGGCAATGGTCCGCTGCGGTACGCTATGCGCGGTAAACAACACCGGTAACGGCGCGCCGTGCTGCTGGCAGGCGCTTGCCCAGCCAGTGCGCAGCTTGTCGGCAAAGGCTTCGATCAGCATGGGATGATCGTGCCACTCCTCGACGAAATCGATGGCAAACGGCGCTCCGGCCCCAAATAATACCTGTTTGTACAGTCCCACGCTGGTTTGCGAATTATGCGGCGCCAGACAGATAGCAACCGCCTGTCCTACGTTGTCAGACTCCATTTGCCGTAACGTGGCGGCAATGAAGGGATGCCAATTCCGCATGCCGACATATGCCGGTAGAGCGAGTTCGCGAGAAACGCCATCGGCCTGCGCGCGGGTGATCTTGGTCAACGGCGAGCTGCCGATCAGCAAATAACGGTGTTGCACCTCGCGTACCACGGCCTCGGGCAGGGGACGGCCGCGGGAGATATTTTGCAGGAACTCGGGAATGTCCTCGACTCGCTCCGGGCTGCCGTGAGCGATGAGCAGTACAGCCGGCTTGCTCATGGGAGCCTCGTCGAGGGCGCGGCAGACGCACTAAACTCGTGCACGAATTGTGCCAGTTTTCTTACGTTGTCCACCGGCGTGTGGGGCAGGATGCCGTGGCCGAGATTGAAAATATGCCCGGGCCGGGCGTCGGCTAGACGAAGAATGTGCTCGGCCCGCTGCTTCAACTCCCGCCAGGAGGCGAACAGCAAGACAGGATCAAGGTTGCCTTGCACCGCGTGCTGGTGTCCCACGGTGCGCCAGCCTTCATCCAGCGGAATACGCCAATCGAGGCCGATGACTTCGGCTCCGGTTTCCGCCATGGACGGAAGCAGGGTCGAGCTATCGGTTCCGAAGTAGATGATCGGCACCTTGGTTTCCTGCTGCAGTCGTTGGATGAGTTGCGTGGTCGGCACCAGCGCGTAGCGGCGATAGTCTTCCACGCTTAGGCATCCAACCCAGCTGTCGAAGATCTGCAACGCGTCGGCGCCGGCGCGCACTTGCTCAGCCGCGTATTCGGCCAGCACATCCACCAGCTTGCTCACCAGCTCGTCCCAAACCTCGGGCGAGTTGTACATCAGCTTCTTGACCTCGAGATAGTGACGCGATCCGCCGCCTTCGACCATGTAGCTGGCCAGGGTGAAGGGCGCGCCGCAAAAACCGATGACCGGCAATTTCGCGCCGAAGTGCTTTGCCACCAGGCCCACGGCGTCAGAGACGTACCCCAGGTCGGCAGCCCTATCAGTGCGGAGCAGGTTCACGTCATTAGCCGTGCGGACCGGCTTTTCGATGACCGGCCCTTCGCCCTCGGCAAAGTGGAAGGGGAGGCCCATGACTTCCAGCGGCAGCAGCAGGTCGGCAAAGATGATGGCGGCGTCAACCTTGAGGAACTCGGCGGCGGTGATGGTCACCTCGGCGGCCAGTTCAGGCTTTTTGCAGATCTCGACCAGGGAATGGTGCTTGCGCACGTCGCGATATTGCTGCATGTAGCGGCCGGCCTGGCGCATGAACCAAACCGGGGTGGTCTGGACCGGAAGCCGCCGGCAGGCACGGATGAAGAGGGATTCGGGAGCAGACATAAAGAATTATCGTAGCATCCGACCTCACTAGGCCGTGTAATACGAGCCACAAACAGACTTCCGGGAGCACGAACCAGCCCCATCCGTCTTACCAGTAAGACGTCTTACTAGTAAGATTAGGGCCCATAATCTTACTAATAAGACGTTGCGGCCTCATTGGCGCTCTTAGGGGCAGCGCGAAACAGGGCGTGGCCCCTTAGACTGCCTATCCTGTGCGGCAGATCACCGACCGCAGAAGCACAAGCCCAGCAGGTCACTGAGCCCGAGCCGGAACTAGTGGGCGCCGCAGACTCGCGCTGACGTCTTGGGTGAACGAGTAAGGCCTCTACACTCGGCCCCATGGCCGCCCCATCCATAACGAAGACGGCCCGCGGCAGCAAGATGCCCACGTTTCCCGAGCAACTTAATTTGCTCCGCTGGCCTCGGGTCACCCGCCCATGTGATCCATGTCACAGAAGCTTAGGCAATCGGCAAATCAGAATAAGAGTTCATTTCACCCGGAGGTGATCGCATGGCCACCAGTGTGTCGAGAGTGCGATGCGAAACTTTGCGCACCTTGCCCGAAGACAACGTGCGCCAGATCCTTTGGCGTTTTGCCGACCGCTGCGACCTGCAGATGCTGGTGCAATCCGCACGGGAGGTGGCCCGCGGTCCGGTGGCGCGGCTGGTTGCCGGAGGTCTACGCAGCACGCATGAGTGGACTGAGCAAAAAGCCACTCTGCTGGAGGCGTTCGACCAGTCAGGCATCACCGCAGTATTCATGGACCCGGAACAAGGCGGTTACCTGGTGGGACCGAAGAACCTGGCCCTGGCGCTGATCGCGTTTGAACTGGCGTGGGTTGACGCCGGAGCCGCGACCTGCAGCCTCGCCGGATGCTTGGCGCTGGCGCCGATCCACGAACGCGGTACCCCGGAACAGCGCGCCCGCTATATGTCACTTGCCGTTCCACCACTTCCCGGAACCGACCGTAAACCGTGGCGCGGGGCGTTTTGCCTGACCGAACCGCTCCCTTACGTGGGGGTTGATACCGGCATATTGAGCGGAAAGCTGCGCGTGGCCGAGTGGGACGACGGCAAAGAGCCTCTCCTGCACTTGGAGAAACGCGGCCGGTTCATCACCAACATGGGATTTGCGAACTTCGTGACCGTTGCGGTGGATTCAGCCGACGAGCGCATCAAAGGTTCTTGCATCGTCCTGGTAGAAGAAGGGGACCCCGGCATATTTGACCGAGGCACGCCGACCCGCAAATTGGTACACCAGCTCTCGTCCACCTGCGATCCGATCTTCAACCTCACGGTGCCCGCCAGCCGAATCATCGGCGGCTACACCGTGAAAGACGGAACAATCGTTCCCAACTATAGCCACGGAGAGGTGATCGAAGCTGTTTTCAAGCGGACGCGGGTGACCGTTGCCCTCATGAGTTCGGCCAAGCTGCTGTCTGCGGTGGAGCCCATCATCCGTTATCAGCGCGGACGCTTCCGCGGTTCAGAACAGGCCAAAGCCGGAATGCTTCGTTATGAACTGGGTTTGCAGCAGCGCCAAGACGCGCTGCATCGGCTAGCCAGCCTGTGGGCAATTGGCGAAGCGGGTGCTTCCCTCGGCTTTGCCGCGGCCAGGTTGTACGACGAACTCGATTCTCTGGAGCGCGAGAAGAACGAAATTCTTGACGCTAAGGGGGTGCGGCGCGGCAAGTCGGAGTTGAAGTTTTTCCGCGATGTAAACCAGTCGGCGCTGGAACTACTGCGGCAGGAAAACAATTCCCCAGAGAAGCGCAAGGCCGTCTGCTACGACGAGTTGAAGGCTGATCCGCTGGTCCAGTTTGCATTGCAAGATGCAGTGGCGAACGTGTTGTGTCCGGCAGCCAAGCTGTGGAACACGGGCACGGGCGCCAACGCGATGCGCGAGGCCCTGAGCCTGATGGGAGGATACGGGATCACGGAGGATTGTCCCGGCTTCCTCGCGTACAAGTGGATGGACACGCAACTGGAAGCCACCTACGAAGGGCCGGAAGCGGTGCAGCGGCGTAACCTCAGTGTCACCATGACCAGCGAGCTCTTCCTGGCCCAGTTCCAGCAGTGGATTCTTGAAATGCGGCGGATCGCAGAGCATCGCCCGGGCACCGGCGCATGTACGCTGGCGACTGCGATGCAGTTGTGGCTGTGGACCTATCGCCATCTGCAGGTTGCGACCGACGCAGATGGCGGGGCGCTGTATCAGAGCGCACGCCAGGGCGTGACCTTTCCGCTAGCCGATGCATTGTGCTGGCTGCTCGCCAGTCGCCAGCAGACGCTGGACCTGATCGAGTTGGAAACCAAGGGGCCGGCGAACCCGGTCCTGGCCGAAGGCCTGGAAGGAACGCTGAACTTCTTCAGCGATCTGTGCCACATCCAGGCGGCCCGTGCCGCGGGAGAAGCTGGCCGCATCTGTGCCGAGCTGGTCTTTGGATACAACCGGCATCCCGCATGGGACGAAGCGGGTTACAAGGGCTGCTATCGTAACGATGAACTAGATTCGCTGGAGGGACTGATCCCAGGCATCAGCGCTTGCGCGACCGACGTGGTCTCAGAGGATGGCTCCCATCCCGTGAAGGCTGGGCCGTGCGCGTCGTGCCATGGCCTGGAAGCATTTCAGCGTTTGCGGAGCAAGTTGGATGGTTGCCTGACCGGGGCGCAACTGGCCAAGGACCGCGCCGCTGAAGCGATCTCGAAGGTGATGATTCCCGAGGCGCTTGACTATCCGCGTTGAGGCAAATGATTGAGCACGGTTGAACAAATCGCAATCGAGCGCGCCACGATTGATGTCGATATCGCGTGCGTTGGCTTTGGCCCGGCGATGGGTGGTTTCCTGACGACGCTCTCGCGCGAACTGCTGAACCACGATGGCAGCCCTGCCATCGAGAGCGGCACCATGCCCGGCATGCCGCTGCAAGTCATCTGCTACGAACGCGCGGATGACATCGGCTTTGGCGTCTCGGGAGTGGTAACACGGGCGCGCGGTATTCGCGCCAGCTTCCCCGGCCTTGATCCCGCACAGATTCCCATGGCGGCCCCGGTTTCCAGCGAGAAGCTGGTGTATCTGCTCGACCCAATCGGTGCCAGCCGTCGCTCGCGCGCGCTACGAGTCGGTGACCGCCTCTTCCGGGCATTTCGCAAATTCTTGCGCGTGAGGCACGACGCGCTCGAGCTTCCATTCACTCCCGGCTTCCTCCACAAGAAGGACGGGCTGGTGCTTTCTATCGGACAGTTCAATCAGTGGGTGGGCGCGCAATTGATGTCCAGTGGCACGGTGCAGATCTGGCCGGGAATGCCGGTTAGCGAAGCGCTGATCGAGGATGGGAAAGTTCGCGGGGTACGGCTACTGGATCAAGGCGTGGACCGGGGTGGCAGTCCGGACGCCGGCTTCACTCCCGGAATGGACATTCACGCTGCCCTCACCGTCGTCGGCGATGGGCCGGCCGGAGCGGTAAGTCGTGACATTGATCGCCGCCTGGGAATGCCCGAAGGCAACGAAGTCCGCGAGTGGGCCGTCGGCATGAAGTTCGTCATCGAGCTTCGCCCAGACGTTGAACTGCAGCCCGGCACAGTCCTTCACACCTTCGGATTTCCCGAACCGGAGATGTTCGGCTTCCTCTACGTACACCCAGGCAATGTGGCATCCGTCGGCATCTTCGTTCCCTCGTGGTTCGATTGTCCCATTCGCACCGCCTACCGGTATTTGCAGCACTACATTCAGCACCCATATCTGTGGCGCTTTCTGGAAGGCGGCAAGCTGCGCTCGTGGGGCGCGAAGTCGCTGCAGGAATCAGGCAAGCGAGGAGAGCCATTCCTGGCCGGTGATGGCTACGCGCGAATTGGTGAGTCCTCCAGCGGTACGAACGTGCTCACCGGCTCTGGGGTTGACGAAGCATGGACGACGGGCGCGCTGCTAGGCGAAGGAGTCATCGAACTTCTGCAAGCGGGCAAGCCATTCACGCGCGAGAACCTGGAGCAGGCTTATGAGCAGCGCCGCCGGAACAGTTGGCTGGAGAAGGAAGCTCGCATTGCCGAGAAGTCGCGCGATGGATTTCAGCGCGGCGTCGTAACTGGGCTGATCGGAATGGCGCTGGCAGCTTTCAGCAACGGCCGCTTCTCGCTGGGCAGTCCGCCTGCGAAGCCCGGTGAGCGGCTGGTGTCACCGGCCGATTTCTATCGCGGCAAGCTCACCCCGCAGGAAATCACGGCGGTTCAGCAGGAATGCGATGTGCGGGGTACCTCCGCTCATGGTCCGTTGATGGACCGCTGCGGTTGGCCGGCGATCCAGCACGATGGCTCGTTATTGGTTTCGCACCAGGATGTGCTGCTGATGGGGGGTAAAGTCCAGGCTCCGGCAGGATACGCCGACCACGTCGTCTTCCGCGACATTGAAGTCTGCCGCCGCTGCGGAAACAAGTTGTGCGTGGAGATGTGTTCTGGACAGGCAATTACCAGGAGCGTGGCAGGCGTGCCCAACTTCGATCGCGAGAAGTGCATCTTCTGCGGCGCCTGTATGTGGAACTGTCCGGAGACGGTGCAGGGCCAGTCAAATTTGCAGTTGCGCGCCGGCGCCGGCGGACTGCACTCGGCCGAGAACTAGCCCGGGATTTCGCCAGGAACCAAGAGAACATGAGCAATTCTTTCCAAGTCGTCGTCTGTGCCAGTGTCGTGCCCGATCCTTTGCAGACACTGGAGCCGGTCAGCGGGCCGAACGGTCCCGCGCTGAAGAATGAAATGATGCTGCCTGCCATTCTCGATCCGTGGGCGGCGCATGCGCTGTACGAGGGTGCAAACCTGGTAAAGCAAGTCGCGGGCAGCAGTCTGTGGCTGGTGAGCATGGCGCCCAAGGCCAAACTCCAGCAGGTCATGATGACGGTGGCCCAGAAAGTTCCGTTGCAACTGGTCGCCGTGGATGGTCCGTCCAGCGGCTTCGCCGATGCCCATCAGACAGCGACCACGCTGGCGGCAGCGGTCCGCACCATCCCCGGCATTGATCTTTCCAAGCTGCTGTTGTTTGGGGGATGGGAATCCGCCAGCCGCAGCGCCGGGGTCACTCTGCAGCTGGTGGGTGAGGAACTCGGCATCGTTGACCAATTTCAGGGTGTCGATGCCATCACCCCGCAGACTGATGGTTCATTTGAGGTGCTGGAGCGCATCGAAGGTGCGCGGCACCAGGTGTCGGTGTGCGCTGGACCTCCGGCCGTGCTGGGATGGGCGACCGGCAGCCTGGGCGAGCCGCGCAACGATCCGCAAGTCGGAATGGCGAACATGCGGACCCTGATGCCCGCCTTGCAGCGCGCCATGGCAGGAACAGTTTCGTCCGATGGTCTGCACTACGCCAACGTCACCACCCCGAAGCAGCAACGGCAAACGCGCATTGTTAAGGACATGCCCACGGACGAGGTCGCCCGTGAGTTGGTGCATTGGATCACGCAGGAGTAGCGGAAATATGGAGAACATTCTCTTCCTGGCGCACAGCGAAGCCGACGGTACGCTGAGTACGGCGGCGCTGGAGGCCCTTGGCGCTGCAGTGGAACTGAAGCAAGCGCTCAACGGAACTCTTGCCGTCGCGCTTTACGGGGCGCAGATTCAGTCCGCGGCCGATTCCATTTCGGCCTGTGGCGCACAACGGTTTCTCGCTGTCTGCGGGGAGGAGTTCGCAACCGCACGCCATGCCACCGACGCCGCTGCCTGCGAAGCACTGGTCCGCGCGTCAGGTGCGACGATAATAATTGCCGCTGCCAGCTCTCGCAATTCACGAGTGATGGGAGCCCTGGCACATCGAGTGCGCGGATGTGTGGACACGCACGTCACCGATGTCACTGCTTCGTCGGGCGCTCCCGTGGTGACCCGGTGGTTCTATCGCCAGCGTATCGAAGGCTCGCTGACTCGCACCCAGCGTCCGTGGATTCTACTGCTCGATCCCGGAGTCTGTTCGGCGTGGCAGGGTACGCCGGGTTCGATCACGCCCGAGCTGATCGACGTTCCGATCTCCGATAGTCTACGCCGCACCAGTGTCCGTGGCACGGTCACGCCGCCTGCCGACCAGCAGACAATTCGCCCAGATGCCAAACTGTTATTCGTCGCCGGTGCGGGATGGACCAAGAAACAGAAAGATGGGCAGACGCACGTCCCTGAAGCCGAAGCCATCATTCTGGATTTTCTGCGTAACTCAAAGGCATCGCTGGGCGGCAGCAAATCGCTGGTGGATTTGAGCGGCGAGAATCAATCAACCTTGCGCTTTATGAGTCATCTCAACCAAGTCGGGCAGACCGGCGCCACGCCTCGCCATCCCAAAGGCCTGTCCGCCTGCTGTCACGGCGAAGAGCCGCACACCGTCGGCTGGCGCTTCATTGGCGAACGGCGCGCCATTAATCTCGATCCTAACTGTGGATGGGCGCGCGGCAAAGCCGACGTGCTGTATGTGGCGGACGCCTTCGAGGTGATGTCGAAGGTCAATGCGCTGCTCGCCGCGATGTGACGACCGGGCGACGGATGGAGTTGCCAAGCCTTTGATCGCCCCGCCTCTCGCGCCCGAGGATGGCGGAACCTTCCCATTCTTCTCTTGCCGCCGGACGCCGGACCGAACCGCGTCGGTTAGAACGGTTTCAGAGTTGGCCTGGTCCCGCGAGCCCGGGTAGAGCGGCGCTTCAGCGCCGCGTCCACTGCGGAAGAACAAATTGCTTGAGCCATGACGGTCACTTAAATGACTGTCATGGCTCAAGCTTCGTGGGGTGGCGCAATCCCGGGCACCAGCCTAAAGGCTGGCTCCATCCGGTCTATGCCAACTCTGAACTCGTTCTAGCCTGCTCCGCTCTCTCTAGCCTGCCTCACTCCTACCAGATGCGCACCCGCTCGGCCGGGGTGAGGTAGAGCGTCTCTCCGGGTTTTACATCGAACGCCCCATACCAGGCGTCAACATTGCGGACCGTGTCAGCGCGGTACTGCGCGGGGGCATGTGGATCGACCAGTACCTGCTGGCGGAGTACCGCTTCTCGCGTCTTCGAAGCCCAGTTCTGGCCGAAGGCGATGAAGAACTGCTGATCGCCATTGAAGCTGCCCTGCGTGGGAGCAGTTTTTCCGGCGAGGGAAGCGTGATAGCCATCGTTCGCCGCGGTGACGCCCGCCAGGTCGGCGATGTTCTCCGACAGCGTCTGCTTGCCATTCACCGACACGTCCGGGAAAGGCTTGTAGGTGTCGAATTGGGCGGCGAGTTTCGCCGTGGCTGCCTCAAAGTGATCGAAGTCGGCGGGCGTCCACCAGTTGCGCACGCTTCCCTTGGAGTCAAACGCCGAGCCTTCGGAGTCGAAGGTGTGGCTGATCTCGTGCCCGATCACCGAGCCGATGGCGCCGTAGTTAACTGCTGCAGGAGCGTGCGGATCGAAGAATGGCGGCTGCAGAACGGCGGCCGGGAAGTTCAGCGCATTCTGCAATGGAAGATTGACGGCGTTGACCGTCTGCGGATCCATCGACCATTCCTTGCGATCGACCTGCTCGCCCAGCCGCCCGACTTCGCGGTGATACTTAAAAAGATTGCCGCGCCAGATGTTGCCAAAGATGTCGTCGGGCTTCACTTCGTAGGCCGAGTAGTCAAGCCAGGTTTCCGGATAGCCCACCCCCACATACAGAGTGTTGAGCTTGGCCTGGGCTTCGGCTTTGGTGGAAGCCGCCATCCACGAGAGCGCCTCAATACGTTTGCGGAAAGCGGCAATGATGTTGCTCACCATGGCCTGAGCTTCGGCCTTGGCCTGCGGAGAAAAATAGCGTTGTGCGTACATCTGTCCCACGTCGTCGCCGAGATGGCGATTTACGATCACCACGCCACGCTGCCAGCGCGGCCGCTGCTCCGGCGTACCCTGGAGCACCGCGCCGAAGTAGGCGTAGCGCTCGTCGGCCAAGGCTTTGGGCAGGACGGGCGCATAGTCCTCAATCAGGTGATACGCCAGCCAGTCTTTCCAGGCCTCCAGCGGAGTCGATGCAACCAGGGCGGACTCACCGGCGAAGGCGGTGGGCTGCCAGACGATGAAGCTGGCCTGCTTGCTGAGTCCCGCGGCCTTGAAATATGTGGTCCAGTCCAAGCCCGGCGCTTTGGCCGCGAAGTCAGATTGCGTCCAAGTGTTGTCGGCTTTGTGGATGTCTTCGTTGTCCGCCAGGCTGAGATGCACTTCCGCGATGGCATGCTCCAACTGCACAATGCGCTCGGCACGGGCGTCTGGGTCGTTGAATCCCGCCAGCTTCAGCATGGCTGAGACGTGCGCCTGATACTTGGCGCGGAGGTCGCGCATGTGCTCGTTATCGGCGAGGTAATACTCGCGATCGGGCAGTTCCAGACCGCCTTGCAGCAGGTATGCAGCGTAGTGCTCGGAATCGTTGAAGCCGGGAGCCACCCACAGTCCAAAAAAATGTGCGGTGTGGAAGTTGGTGTTATTCAGCGCGTCGACGTCAGCACGCAGAGTTTCTCCCAGGGCGGCGGCCAACTCCTTCTTGTTGCCGATGGCGGCGATGGCCTTGAGATGCGGTTCCAGCGGCGCCAGGCCCTTGGCGTCGATGCCAGCCTCATCCATGTATGAGTTGTAAAGATCACCAATCTTGCGCGAGGCCGGGCTGGCCTGCGCGCCGCCTTTGGCACTCTCTTCAATCAATGCCGCAGTGCGCTTGTCACTCTGGTCAGCCAGGGTTGAAAAGACGCCAATGCGGCCGCGGTCGGCGGGTATTTCGGTGCGCTTGATCCAGTCGCCGTTGGCATATTCGTAGAAGTTGTCGCCCGGCTTGACCGCGGGGTCCATGTTGGCGACGACAACGCCGTGCGTGTCTGGCTTAGGCGCGTTTTGAACCTGTGCGGCGAGTAGCGCAAAAGTGAGGCTGCAAGCGCAAACTCCAACTTCAGTAGGTTTGAGGGCCAAATTCAGCACTTTCAGCAGGAATGTCATGTACGAGGCTCCGAGAAGGCAGAAGTAGAGATCGCAGACAAATACCTAGTCTAGACGGTCAACCAAACATGAGGGTAGCACGATACGTGAAGTCGCGGACCGCGCCGCTACATCCCCAGACAGCAAAGGCGATGGGTTTGGACGTGGGCGTCGAAGGTTGCAAATAATCGTGTGTGACGGTAACCCGGCGACGCGATTTAGCCGCGCATCCGAGCTCACCGACGCAGGCCCTTGATATCCAAAAAATGATCGCTGGTTGTGAATACCGCTGGCAGTGTTTACCGGCTCACCGTAAAAGTTCCCTGCCGCAGTTTGTCCTAATGCCACCTAACCCCAATGTTTTCTACGTGTAAACTCTGGCATGCGTCTTGAAGTTCTTAATATTCGTGCGCCAAAGAGCGGCTCTGGACCACGGCGTGAACGCAGCTCGCTGGATCGATGGAACCGCCGCGGATTATCACACGAAAAGGAACGGAGGACATCTATGAAAAAGGTGCTTATTTGTGGGATGCTGCTGGGTTTGCTCCCCGGCCTAGCTTTTGCTCAGCGGGGACGAATGGTAGGAGGCATAGGCCCGAGCGCACGGACTGCCAATGTTGGGCCAATGACCCCGAACCTGGGAGCCCGCCCTAACGCCGTAAGCGCGGGCCATGACGGTGTCGCACCCAGCGCAACACCGGTGGGAAGTGAATTGAAGACTGTTACCCCGAGCGCAACCTCCGGCCCGACTGCCAACAGCGTCGGGGCAAACTCGAAAATAGTTCCCGACCGGATAATTCTCCCCGATGCGCACCGTGGGGCCGGGAATACCGGCATAGGTTCCAACCAATAGCTCAACCAACGTCGAGCGGCTGGGGGAAGCCGCGAGATCGCCGAAATTGGGCGTGGCTGCAAAGTCAGCCCATTTCGGCGTTAGCTGTTTTGGAGAGCCGGTCTGCTGCAATGACTCGCGATAACTCGCTTAAACCTTAGCTTCCAGGTCGTTCTTGGCTTCCACGCTCGTGCCGAGACATTTATCGAGCGCTTTTTCGATCACTTCGCGCGAGACGTAGCCCACGATTTGCTCGCGCACCTGGCCGTCCTTGAACACGAGCAGCGTCGGAATGCCTCGCACTGCGTAGCGCTGCGGCGTGGCGGCGTTCTTGTCTACGTCCATTTTGCCCACTGTTACCCGGCCATTGTAGCCCTGCGCCACTGCGTCCACGATCGGGGCCAGGGCGCGGCACGGCCCACACCAGGTCGCCCAGAAATCCACCATCACCGGGTGGTCCGACTTCAACACCAGTTGATCGAAATTCGCATCGGTCACTTCCACAATCGCATTACTCGCCATTCTTCCTCCTGCGGGGTCACCTCGGTTCGCGCCAGCCAATGACGGCGGGCCAACCGTTTATCGTACCATCCCGATGTGAGATTAGATGCAGCACTGTGCCGTGGGACGCAGATGGAGGGGCAGGGCCGGCCGAGGCCCGTACGCAAGAGAAGCGCGCAGCGAGGCAGATCGCGGGCCGAGTTTCGCCGGAAAATCGTCGCCTAAAATTCAAGAGCGCTCTACGGAAAACCGCAGAGCGCCCGGAAGGCAGCCCTCCCCCAGAACTGCCTAACTGCAGACACGATTGTCCCGCTATTCCGGCGTTTTGTAAATACGTTGGTGTGTAATTAATCAGTCAATCAACCCTGGGACAGTAGTCATACAAATGAAACACCCGTTGGGACATTCATCCGAAAAAAAAGCGGCTGGTGGTCATCGCCGGCCGGCTGATGGCCAGCAAGTACTATAATGTCGGCGCTTTCAATCCTCTGGTTCTGGGGGGCGCGATTCTGGCTTTGGCGTTCTGCGCGTGCATCGCCGGACTGGTTCCGGCCTGCCGCGCCGCCTCGACCGAACCTGTGCAGGCTTTACGGATCGAGTGATCGACGCGGGATGGCATGGGCTCCGGAACCGTTACTCCCCATCCGTTCGGGGCCGCAGCCCAAAAAAATAACCGCCTCGAAAGGCGGCCCAGATAGCAAAAACTGCCGGCTTGTTTATGGTTCCGGTCGTAGATTCTTGCGTGAGAGCACTTTACAGAAGCGCTTCGCTTCTCCTGCTCTCATCGGGGAGCATCAAGAACCTGTGCCCATTACTGCAGCAGTATATTACCTTGTCTGCGAGTAGGAACTTCCATTTCCCTAGCTCATTGGGCATCTCTATCAGAGATGCCGTGATCTCCTCTGACTCGCAGACCGCACAACGTTTCGGTCGCATCATGCCGGCAAGGCTGAGCCTCGCTATTTATTTTCTAATCGTCACCGTGTCCATAGTATGACATTTCTCAATCACTGGGTCGTTAAATTCAGATGACAAGGTTGAGGCTGGAGATGCCTCTCGATGCCCGGCCTCCGCTAGATGCGGCCGGACTTCCCCCCTGCGAGCGTCATCTTCACCGTCCTTCCTCAAACCGGCGGCAAAAATCATACCCCATAAAGTTGATCGACGGACTTCGGCTGGGCATCCAAACCCAGAGGATATCCCACGCAAGTGGCAGACGAAACCGCCGGGATGCGCTATCCTCATAACAGGAGTTATCATGCTCGATAATTTGTTTCAACCCATGCACCTGCTGGTGATTCTCTTCATCGCTTTGCTGGTGTTCGGACCAAAGAAGCTGCCTGAACTCGGCAAGGGCTTGGGCGAGGGAATCCGGAGCTTCAAAGATTCCATGAATGCCAAGGACGATACGGCCCCCAAACCTGAGGAAGAAAAGAAAACGTAATCACTGGCCTTTGTCCACTGCGCTCAGGTTACGTCGTCGCCGTTCACCATGCCTGACATTCTCTTCATTCTATTATTGGCCCTGATTATCTTTGGGCCCAAGCGGCTACCGGAAATCGCCCGACAGGTGGCCAAGTATCTGACCCAATTCCGCATGATGCGCGACGACTTGAAGCGTCAGATAGAGAGCGAACTGCTCAACATTGAGTTGGAAGAGAAGGCCAAAGTCGCCGCCCCGGCTCCGCCGCAACTCGGAGCCTCCAGTCAGCCGGTCCATCCGGAAACGCTACCCAACAGCCCAGCCTCGTAGAGATATTCTCTGTGCTTTCTGAAATCCGGTTAACCCTTTGCGCGAATGAGGTTCGCTTCCTGCTGAGTCGGGTTCGGTCCTCGCGCACACCCCTCCACACTCAGGGCAGCGGGCCTTTCGATACATCATCCCTCCCGCTTATGGCTGGCCGAAGCGGATGCTGGAGAGAGAATGAAGGAGCCCAAAGACGTTCAGCAGCCACAACACGACGGCTATCACCACCACCGCATTCAGAATTGACTTAATGGAGCTCGCCATGGGGATGAACCGATCCACCAGCCACAGAAGTACCCCAACGACGATCAGGGCCATGACAACTTGAACTACAACTTGAACTTGAACTGCCGGCATGTTCTTTTACCTTTCTGGGTTTCCAGGAGAAGTTGTTTTCTGATTGCTCCTGCGCTTCTGAGAGCGCCTATGGTTGAGAGATTGCGGTCTGCACCAGGGGCACCGATCCATTCCGTATATTGGATGCGAAGGCGACTCCGAGCGGATGACTGGAATACCTTGGGGGACGTTTCCACCGGCCTATCCGCAGATGGGGTTGCAGCGTATATGTCCGTTGTGCTCCGCAGTCAGAACAATGCTGTAAAGGTACTTCCTCTCCGCCGCAACGTATGGGCCATCCTACATTGGTATGGGGACATAGGCTCAATAGTCGCATCAAACTACCAAACGCATTTGGAAGAGATCCGTGGAGCGGATAATTCAGGGTCGCACTCAAGAGAGCCTCCTGTTCTGAACAGCGACCTGATGAATTCAAGGTCAAAGTAATTGTCTCTGAAAGGGTGGCTCGCGTCTGGTCAAGAGTGACCACCTATTAAGGAGTCTCCACCTTCGGTTTCGGCCCGGCGCATCCCCAAAGGCGGATTGCCTCATCTCCATCCTGGCAATTAGGCGGGACCGCACATAGTATCCAGAATGCTCAGGAAGGGCCACTCTCGCTCACGGCAGCGAGGGTATGCATTGTCCTACCTTATCTCCTGGCGCCTTTGTTCGCGCTCCTCATAGGCTTGTGTCTCAACTCGCGCCTTTGGGACCGTCCCTATAGTCTTCATCCATGGTTTTATAAACGGATAGTTCCTTTAAGAGACCTCATTGGTGAGGCCCTTTGCTGCTCATCAGGCCGGCCTCCGTGTCGTCAGTTGTGATTATGTGGCACCTGGGGCTGCGGTTGAGTGCGCGGCCCCTTCCGAATGGCCTGTACCGCGTCTGTAAAGGCGAAGATGATCGTAGCCAACCATGCGTAAGCGATGTAAATTGTCCAGTGTGCCATTTGTCCGACCTGTCTACCGCATAGAAGTTAAGACGCGCCTACAACTTCACGCGCCAGAACTCGCGTCGAACTCCGACTCAGCTACTTTCGAAATAGGTCTCTCAGCCCTGTGAGAATCGCTGTCGGAAGTCGCAGTGTTCGTTTCATCAGTTCCTTCGCAGTTGTGACGAGGACTGCAATTCCATCACCGTCAGGAAATAGATCAGAAACAATTTCAAATCGTTCGCCATACCTATGGATATGGCGGGACGAACTGTAGCCGAGCTCTTTAATCCTGACGGAGCTGTCAGTAATAGGCTTCTTGATCGGCCTATTTATGCCTGCGCCTGTTTCTTGTGACGTCGAGACACTTTAATCGTCGAACCTTATTTTCGGGCCGCGCCCGCAACTGCCGAGGTCATGCGGCCTCGCGCGGGATAGCTACTCTACATGGAAACGCTGATTGCAATGCCTACGCCGGGATAGCTCTGGTTGTACATGTAATACCCATTGTCAGCGTAGACAACGTAAACGTTATCGGTTTCGTACCAGTTGCTTGCCCAAGTGGAGGGCCATGGGTCAACCAGACTGAACCAATAGCCGCTGTACTGGAAGCGCGGGAAGCCGCCAACCACCATGTAGGGTTGGCTGAAGATGACGAACCCATGGCCCGGGCCAAAGTAGCCGTTGTATCGGTTGTCAGGGATACGGTAGCCGTTGTAGCCGCCGCGTTGCTGCCAGGTGCGGTGGTCGGACTGCCAGTTATGTGACTCGTGTCCCTGCCATGCCGCTTGCTGGACACGCTGCTGTTCTTGCGTGTGCTGTACTGGCTGCTGCTTGGCCTGCTGCTGTTGTGGCTGTTTGCTCGGGCTTGCCTTCTTGGCCTGCTGCTGTTGTGGCTGCTTGCTCGGGCTTGGCTGCTTGGCCTGCTGCGGCTGCGGCGGTTTGCTCGGGCTTGGCTGCTTGGCCTGCTGCGGCTGCGGCGGTTTGGTCTGGCTTGGCTGCTTGGCTTGCTGCTGTTGTGGTTGTTTGGCCTGGCTTGGCTGCTTGGCCTGCTGTGGTTGCGGTTTGCTCTGGCTTGGTTGGGCATGCTGCTGTGGCTGCGCCTGAGTATGTTGCTGCGGCGGCTGGGCATGCTCTGGTTGCTGCTTCTGCTCTGGTTGTTGCTTCTGCTCTGGCTTGGCTTCCTCATGTTCCTGCTGTGCGAAGGCAGGAACAACGGTTCCGAGAGCCAGAAACAGTACTGCCGTTCCGAGAGTCGTAAATGCTTTCATTAGGTATCGCCTCCACTACAGGGTAGGCGTGGAAACAACGATTAGCTGTATCCTTTTGACCGCTGGGAACTTTACTCGTTGCGACCTCGTTGGGTCGCCGTGACATGACTTTAATCGGGAACAGACAATAATCTGTGCGGCCTTTTATAGTTCTATAGTGAAGATGGGATCTGCTGTCACGCTAGGAGACTTGGTGCCCAATCTAAAGGCTCCAGTCAGCCGGTCTATCCGGAATCGCACCCAACAGCCCAAGCTCGTAGAGACATTCTTTCAAGCCTGCCCTACTCGTCGGCTTCCCGCCACCGATATCCGCACGCCAGGCATCTCCAGCGCCGCGTGACTTGCGTTGGCGGCTCGGGAAACGGAATCGCGGCCGACCACAACGTGATCTGGCGCGGGTTCGGGCTGGCCACCTCGCGAATCTCCAGCGACTCGCATTCCGGGCAGCACGCTACTTCCTCTAACTCCTCGTCATCGTACTCCGCTCCCACGTCGGCGGGTTCCGGCTCGAAATCGTCCAGCACTTCCAGCGCGCGTACCACCTGGCTGTCAGGCACCTGCAGGCGTATCCCGCCCAAAGCCATCCCCATATGCCAGTTCATGGCATGCATGTTCTCGTCACACACAAAGGCCACAATGCCGGCGGAGACCAGCTTGCCTTGCGCCAGTTTAGCCTCACCCAGGCTCAGGAACTTTGTGATGGTGATCAGTTCTTCCAGCATGGCTAATCCGAGAAGCGTAGGCTAGCTTTCCGCTCGAGTCAATTCCACCAAATGCGCACTTCGGCTGTGCTCGGCGATGGCATCGACGATCTGCACCGCCAAGCTCAAAGCCCGACGGCCGTCTGCCAGCGTGACCTCCGGCGTCGAGCGTTCGCGTACCGCGCACAGAAAGCTGCTCAACTCTGTCCGCAAGGGCTCCTGCGGCTCAACCTTCGGCTTGAACGGCGTGATGCCGGAGAAGGCGCTGGCAGCCGTGCTGGCCGGATTGAACGGGTCAACCTCGGCCGGCTCGGGATTCAAGTCGTCAACGGTCAGCACCAATACATCCTGCCGCGAGTAGTCGAGCGAAATATATTGATGCGGCTGGAAGAAGCGGAGCTTCCGTATCCGCTCGGTGCTGACCCGGCTGGCGGTGAAGTTGGCCACGCAGCCCGACTCGAACTCCAGGCGGACGTTGGCGATGTCGATTTTCTTCGACAGGATCGGCAGGCCGACGGCGCGAATCTCCTTCACCGGCGACTTGGCGAACGCCAGCACCACGTCGAGATCGTGGATCATCAGGTCGAGAATGACATCGACATCAAGCGAGCGTGGCGTGAAGACGCTGAGCCGGTGCACCTCGAAAAACATGGGCTGAGTGAGCAGAGAAACGGTCGCCCGCACCGCCGGATTGAAGCGCTCCAGATGACCGGCTTGCGCGATGCGACCGTACCGTAGAGACAACTCGATCAGCTCATCGGCCTCGGCAATGCTAGTTGCTAGCGGCTTCTCGATCAGAACGTCGACGCCGCTCTGCATCAGCTTGCCGGCAACTTCGAGATGGGTAACCGTGGGCACTGCGACCGATGCCGCCTGCACGCCGGCTGCGACCATCTCGTCGAGCGAGTGGAAGGCTTGCGTGCCGAACTCCTGCGCTACGGATTGAGCGCGGGCATAGTCGAGATCGGCAACTCCGATGAACTGAATATTCTGCGCGGGATCGGCTTGCAAATCGCGATACACGCGCGCGTGGTTGCGGCCAAAGGCCCCGGCGCCGGCAACTCCAACACGCAGAGCATCGCTGCGATTAGGCATCTTGAGATTGTCGCCCATGGTCGTGCCCCGAGGCAAAAAGATGTTGCCGATGCGAGGCCCAACCGGAACCGGCTAACTGCTGTGATGCGGGAGGTGGCTGACCGGCGTCTCGGCGACTATGCAAATGCCGCCCTCGTTAGCCGCCGCCAGCACGGCTTCCTTGTCCAGCATCAGACATCGCCCGGCATCCAGCGCCAGGCAACTAGCGCCGGCCTGCTTCATGGTCTCGATGGTGTGCAGGCCGACCACCGGCACGTCGAACCGCATATCCTGATTGGGCTTCGCCACCTTCACCACGGTCAGCCCACGGCTCAAAGTCGAAGGCTCCTGGCCGAGCGACGGCGACTTCATGAGTTCTCCCGCGCGTACGATGGCGGCATCGGTGCCTTCCATAGCTTCGACTGCGATGCACGCCGCCTCGGCAATCACCACCGTCTGTCCAATATCGAAGCGCGCCAAGTGGTGAGCGACGGCGCGTCCATAGGTGATGTTCGTCTGCTCGGTATCGCTTGGGCCGCGCTGCGTCAGCACGCCCTCGCTGGCGAGCATGGGCTCGAGCAACGCCGTAGAACTCATGAGCGTGATGCCTTCATCGCTAAGGACCTTGCCCACCGCGCCGATCAGGGAATCGGTGTTGCGGGTAGTGAGCGCAAGCAGCAGCTTTGCCAGCCGCCAATCCGGCTTGATGCTGCTGAATATCTGCTTGTGCTTTACCTGGCCGGCCATGATCGCCTGGGTTACGCCTGCGTTCTTAAACGTCTCGATCAGCTTGGACAATTCCCCCAGCGAAAGCCAGTACACCGCAGCCGCACCGTGCTGCTCGATCTCAGCAGACGTCTCCTCCTTGATCGCCGCCACCACGACCTGCACGCCCTTCGAGCGCGCAGCATCCAGCACCAGCAGGGGAAACTTGCCGTTGCCCGCAATCAATCCGATCTTTTCCGGAAAATCCGCCATGTGTCAGTTCTGCAGCTCCCAGTCCCTACTTAATGATTCCCCGGTCCGAACTCTCGATAAACCTCATCAGCAAGTCCACATCATCACCCTGCGCACCTTCCGACCGCAGCTTCTCCACTGCCTGCGACGTATTGAGTTTCGACGCCAGCAAGACTTTGAACGCGTGGTGCAGTTTGGCGATCCGCTCCTGCGAAAACCCGCGGCGCTGCAAGCCAACTTTGTTCAGCATGTAAGCATGGGTATCGCGCTCGGCGCTGGTCATAGAGTAGGGCAAGACGTCTTGGGTGATCGTTGTTCCTCCCCCAATGTAAGAGTGCGCTCCAATGCGAACAAACTGGTGCACCGGACAGAGCGCGCCAACCACTGCCCATTCCTCGACCGTCACATGTCCCGCCAGCGTGGCGGCATTCACCAGCATGGAGTGATTGCCAATGAAACAGTCGTGCCCGATATGTGCGTAGGCCATAATCAGGGTCTGACTGCCGACGCGCGTCACCCCTCCGCCCTTGGACGTGCCGCGAGTGATGGTCACGTACTCGCGAATGACGTTGTGGTCGCCAACTTCCAGACGCGTCGGTTCGCCAGCGTAGGTGATGTCTTGCGGATCCATACCGAGCGTCGCGAAAGGATAAATTTTGTTATTACTGCCGAAGCGGCTGGGACCGCCTAACACAACGTGGGACATCAGTTCGCAGTTCTCGCCCAGCTCAACGCCGGCATGTACCACGCTGTAGGGACCAATGCTGCACGACGCCGGAATCTTTGCGGATGGATCGACGATGGCCGTCGGATGGATGCTCATTCCCGGTCTTAGGCCGGCTCGCCCGCAGGCGCGGGTTGCGGCACCTCAGTATTTTGTTTGGGCTGGCGATTCAGCAAGCGGCAAGTGACAACCGCTTCACAAGCGAGTTTGCCATCGACATAAGCTTTGCCTTGCAGGCGGCCTGCGGTCCCGCGGAAGGCGAGCACATCCACCTCGATGCGAAGCTGGTCGCCAGGCGTAACCGGACGGCGGAAGCGGGCCCGCTCAATGCCGGTGAAGACCAGCAGCTTGTCGTCGCGCTCGGCAACTTCGGTGAACAGTAGCACCGCGCCGGCTTGCGCCATGGCCTCGACAATCAGCACTCCCGGCATAATAGGATAGCCGGGAAAATGGCCGGCGAAAAAGGGCTCGTTGATCGTAACATTCTTAAGCGCGACAATCCGTTTGGTGCGGATGATGTGGATGACGCGGTCGATCAGCAGCATCGGATAGCGATGCGGCAGAAGTTTGAGAATCCCGTCAATATTGATCTGTAGATTCTCGCCGCTTGTGGGCGCGGGATTAGCTGGATCGCTCATGGGCTGATGGTGAAAACCCCGATTATACATTCCGCAGCAGCGGATTCGGCATGTGACAAGTTTTAGCGGCCAGGTTTTGCGGCCACGATTAGGATGGAAGTTATGTCCAAGACTAAGCAGCGGCTTGATTCCAGCCTAAGCGGAATTCTGCAGTGGCTCACCGAACGTGAAGACGAGATGGTCGCCAGCGTGCGCGAGATGGTAGTGCGAGAATCGCCGACGCACGACAAAGAAGCGGGCGACAAACTGTGCTCGCATCTGGCCGACGAGTTTGCACGCCTGGGTGGCCAGATCAAGATCCATCAGCAACGCACTGCGGGAAATCATCTGCAAGTGAATTTTGCCGGCGCATCCAGCCGTCAGCCACTGCTCCTGCTCGGGCACTTCGATACGGTTCACGATCTGGGCACGCTGCGCACCATGCCGTGGCGCGAGCATCGCGGGCGACTCTACGGGCCGGGAGTTTTCGACATGAAGTCGGGCATCGTGCAAATGATGTTTGCCCTGTGGGCGCTGCACGAAACTGCCGAAGGCCTGCCGCGGCCCGTCATCGTGCTTCTGGTTTCCGATGAAGAGCAAGGCAGCAGCAGCTCGCGACGAATCACCGAAAAGCTGGCGCAGCGTTGCGCCGCAGTATTGGTCTGCGAACCTTCCGGCCCCGGCGGAGCGTTGAAGACCGCGCGCAAGGGCGTGGGCGGCTTTAGGCTGAAGGTCACCGGGCACGCAGCGCACTCCGGACTCGACTTCGAGAAAGGCCACAGCGCGATTCTCGAGCTGGCGCATCAAGTCCGCGCCTTGAGTGGCCTTACCGACCTGAAGCGGGGCATCACCCTCAACGTGGGCGTGATTCGTGGCGGCACGCGCACCAACGTGATTGCTGCCGAGGCAATTGCCGAAGTCGACCTCCGCGTGGCCCGCAAGAGCGATGGAGCGGTGATGGAGCGCAGAGTGCGGCGGCTTCGCGCCGTCAATCCCAACTGCACGCTGCACATCGAAGGCGGCATCAATCGTCCTCCGCTGGAGCGGACCAAACATGTGGCAGCCTTGTTCGAGAAGGCGCGCGAAGTGGCGCGGGAACTGGGGTTCAAGCTGAACGAGATCACAGTCGGCGGCGGTTCGGACGGCAACTTCACCGCCGGCATCGGCATTCCTACGTTGGACGGATTGGGAGCTGTCGGTGATGGGGCCCATGCGTCGCACGAGCATGTCATCGCCAGCGAATTGCCGCGCCGCGCCGCCCTGCTGGCGGGGCTGATTGGAGCGATCGAATGAGTGGCTGAGGACGGTGCTTTTCTCGAGTTGAGAAATATATATTCGGAATATATACTGTAAGGGTAAAGAGAGAACGACGCAATGACCAAGACTGCCAAACTGTTTCGCAACGGCAACAGCCAGGCTGTGCGTCTGCCGCGAGAATTTCGCTTCGAGGGCGACGAGGTTCGGATTCGTAAGGTGGGGATCACAGTGGTACTGCAGCCGATCGTCCCCGACGTGAAGGCATGGCTGGCTGACCTCCGACGACACCCGCTGTCTAAGGACTTCATGGCTGAGGGACGTGGGCAGCCTCCTGCTCCGGATCGAAAGCTGTTCGAATGAAATACCTGCTCGACACCAACATCTGTATTGCCCTGCTGCGCGACAACTCCCCTTTGGTGGCTCAAAGGTTTCAACAAGCCATTGCCCACCGTGGGTCTCTCTGCATTTCTTCACTGGTGCTTTGCGAACTCTGGTTTGGGGCGTTCAATAGCTCCCGTACCGATGAGAATGTAGAGACATTACTCCGGTTCCTTAGTGGCCCGGTGGAAGTCTTGCCGTTCGACGGGGCGGATGCCTACGCCGCTGGTGAGATCAGGACCGACTTGCAGCGAGCTGGAAAAACCATTGGCTCGTACGACACGTTAATCGCGGGTCAGTGCTTGAGTAAGGGCTTGACCGTCGTGACTTCAAATCTTTCAGAGTTCAAGCGAGTCAAAGGTTTGCACTGCCAAGACTGGGCCCAGTAGCTTTCTTTCGCCCCGCTACCACCCGCGGAATTCCCTGCAGATCGGGCACCACGCGGACCTCATCCCACATTGTAAGATTTAGTAGATTCACCACCGCGTCGCGCATTGAGTAGCCGATTTCCATGGCCAGCCAGCCGCCGGGCTTCAAAGCTCGATGCGATTGTTCGATCAGAGGTCGGATCACATCCAGTCCTTGCTCGCCCGCGAAAACGGCCACCTGCGGCTCGAAGTCGCGTACTGACTTCTGCACCTTGTCGGCCTCGCCAAAACCGACGTAGGGCGGATTACTGACCACCAAATCGAAATCGTGAGTATTGGCCAATGCCTCGAGGATGTTGCTGTGCACGAAGCGCACTCGCCCGTCGAGTTGCAGGCGCGCGGCGTTGGCCCGCGCGATCTCCAGCGCCTCGGCAGACAGATCGACCGCCCAAATGTCGGCGTCTCGCAACTCATGAGCCAGCGCCAGCGCAATGCATCCCGAACCTGTGCCTACGTCAATCACCTTGGGGCGTGTCATGCCGTGCGCCAGTTCCAACACAGTCTCGACCAGGTGTTCGGTTTCGGGACGCGGAATGAGAACCGCCGGCGACACCACGAAGTCGAGTCCCCAGAATTCCTGATGGCCAGTGATGTACTGCGATGGCATGCCGGTCGCACGCTGCGCCAGCACTTCGTCGTAGCGAGTTTCTTCTTCGGCAATGAACTCGCGCTCGGGATAAGTATAGAGATAGGCACGATTGACGCCGAGGACAAACATCAGCAGCACCTCGGCGTTCATGCGCGGCGAACCTACGTCGGCAGATTCGAGACGATCCACCGCCAACGCGAGCGCTTGCTTCAGTTGCACAATTGCGACACAATCCGGGGCTGAAGCCCCTTACCGTTGATGATGTCGTGGACCCTGGCCTAAAGGCCGGCTCTACCTAATCTGCGCCACTTGGTTTCTACGGTCCGGCAATGTCCATCACGCGCCGACCGCCGACTCCTGCTTCAGCTTTTCCGACTGGAAGTGCGTGATCAGCACATCGATCATGGGCTGGATGCGTCCGTCCATGAACTCGGGCAATTGGTGCGCGGTAAAGCCGACCCGATGGTCGGTAACACGATTTTGCGGAAAGTTGTACGTGCGGATTTTCTCGCTGCGATCGCCGCTGCCCACCATGGCTTTGCGCTCTTTGGCCAGTGCATCGGCCTGCTTCTGCTGCTCCATCTCGTAGAGGCGGGCGCGCAGCACGCGCATGCCTTTTTCGCGGTTCTTGATCTGCGATTTCTCGTCCTGGCAGCTCACCACGGTGTTGCTCGGCAAGTGCGTGATGCGCACGGCGGAGTAGGTCGTGTTAACCGACTGTCCGCCTGGACCGGACGAGCAGAAGGTATCGATACGAATGTCTTTGGCTTCGATCTTTATGTCCACGTCCTCGGCTTCGGGCAGGACCGCGACCGTTACGGCCGAAGTGTGTACGCGGCCCTGGGTCTCAGTTTCTGGGACGCGCTGCACGCGATGCACGCCGCTCTCGTACTTCAGGCGCGAGAACACGCGCTGGCCCTCGATGATGGCGATTACTTCCTTCAGCCCGCCCACACTCGACTCCGACGTGGACAGCACTTCCACCTTCCAGCGCTGGGTCTCGGCGTAGCGCGTGTACATGCGGAAGATCTCGGCCGCGAACAGCGTGGCCTCGTCGCCGCCGGTGCCGGCGCGGATTTCCAGGATCACGTTTTTTTCGTCGTTAGGGTCTTTGGGCAGCAGCAAGAACTTCAACTCTTCCTCGACCTGGGCGACGCGCTGCTCCAGCTTTTGCATCTCGTCCTTGGCGTAGGCCAGCATCTCGGGATCGGTCTCGTCCTCGGCCAGCGCTTTGCTCTCCTCGATGCCGCGCGTCAGGTCCTTAAACTCGCGATACTTCTCCACGATCGGCTGCAATTCGCTGTGCGCCTTGGCGGTCTTCTGGTAGCGCTGCGAGTCGGAAACGAGCTCCGGCGATGCCAGCGCATTATTCAGCTCTTCGTATTTGCTTTCGATGTGCTCTAAACGCTCAAACATGGGATACCAACTTTATTCTACGGAAACCTTGTACGATCCGGACAAGGGTTCTCAAAACTCGTGCCGTTTAAGCCAATGTGCTTTGAAGGCCGCACCTTCAGCTGCGCCGCAAGCCGCGCCATTTCTTTCGGCTTTAGCCACCGAGGGACTTCGATTTCCCCTCCAAACCTAATTTCCTCAGTGGCTAAAGGCAACTCCTCGCAAGGAACGTAACGGCACGGCTAAAGCCATGCCCCTTCAAAGCTGTCTGCAATGGGAATTACGGTTCTTAGCGGCGGGCGCCGCTAGGCAATCACCAGTTCGCCGCCGCGCTGCTTCTCCAGCTCCATGGCTTCGTTAAGGGCGGAAATGGCAGTCTCGACCTGGTCGTCCGCCGGAGGCTGCGTGGTAATGCGTTGCAGCCACAGTCCCGGCTTGGTGAGCACGGCAAACAGCGACGACCCATGCTTGGCGGCGAAACGAATTAGCTCATACGAAATGCCGGCAATCACCGGCAGCAGCGCGATGCGAAAGCCGAAGCGCGCCCAGAAGGTCGTCGCCGGGATCAGCATATACACCAGCATGGCAATCAGCATCACGGTCATCAGGAAGCTGGTGCCGCAGCGCGGATGGAAAGTGGTGTAGGCCTGCGCGTTCTTCACCGTCAGCGGATCGCGGTTCTCGAAGGCAAAGACCGTTTTGTGCTCGGCGCCGTGATACTGGTACACCCGCTTGATGTCGGGCATCAGCGAAATCCCCCAGATAAACAGCAGGAACAGCGCGATGCGGATCACACCGTCCACCACGTTAAACAGGATCTGATTGCCGAACGCGGGATAGTGGTTCTTCAGCTTGGTGGCCGCCAGCAGCGGCAAAAACTTGTACATGAAGATGAAGAAGCCCAGCGAGAGAACGAGGTTCACGCCGATCACCCAACCGCTGATTTCGGTTTTCTTCTCTTCTTCAACCGGCAACTGATCGATGGCGACGTTGGCCGAGTAGCGCAGGGCGCGGAAGCCCAGGCTCATGGCTTGCCCCAGCGTCATGATGCCGCGTAGCAAGGGCCACCCCATCCACTTGTGCTTCTCCGACATCCGCTCCAGCGGTTCGGAGTGCGTCGCCAATGTACCGTCGGGCTTGCGAATGCAAATGCCCCAGGCGTGCGGCGAGCGCATCATCACGCCTTCCAGCACGGCCTGGCCGCCGACCAGGGTAGTTTCCTCCCCGCTCTCCAGAGCCGGCAGAAGTTGGACGGCCGCTAAAAACCGCAGATGGCGAAGCAAAGTCCGCATGAGAATTGGATGTTCCTCGAAGGAGTAAGACGCACTATAACGCTAACTTAGAGTAAGCAGGCAAGACGGCATATGTCAATGCGAGGGCCAGTTTCGGGCTCCGGCGGTCCGGAATACGGTCGAGTCTCATGTCGCGACTCATGGCCGTCAACCCGTTACCCCACTCTCCATCAGTTTAGATCCTCCGTTTACGTCGACGATCAGCCACTAGCGCAGGTCCGTGAGGAAACTAACAATTTGGCCCGCGAGCGCGCCACCCAGGCAGGCCGCTCGCGGACGGGTAGACCGATGCAGAGAACTATTTGTATGTCGCGTTAGTGCGAGCCAGATAATCACGATGGGCGCTAAAGTCCGTCATGGAACCAAACGCCGGGCCAGCCAGTGGATTCGCCTTCAGAGTGTCCCTTATCGCCGCGTTGACCTTGTCGAGGCCTTCCGCGTTGGCGGCAAGGTAAAAAATCCAGAACGTTCCGGGCGCTTCGGTGTGAATCGCTTCGGTGTCGATTTCGTACTCGTAAATGGTACCGGCGGCAAGTTCTTTCTCCAGCAACGGCGCAATCAGGTTCTTGCTCAGCATCTCCACCGCGTTGTCGGGCGCATCCGCCTTCAATTTATAGGACGCTCCCATGGTGTACAAGCCCTTCCAGGAGCCGGAGCGCCAGTTATAATACCGGGTGACGAAAATGTCATCCCAGTGTTTGGTAGCGGTGGACAAGACAGGAGAAGCGGAGCTGCCGTTCTTGTAGAACTGGTCCAACAGGTTGAGGACGCCGGCCATGGACATCGCTGACCACCAGTCGTCATGAGTTGAGCCATCAGGCTGATGGACCAAGTTGACGTCGCTGCCGAATCCCACGATGGTCCCATCGGCCAAGGCCTTGTTCAGAGTTGGCTGATCCGCCTCGTCGGACTTTACCATCTCGGCCCACTGGGCGCGGGGAATGTTCCACAAGCCCACGTACGAATACATCGGCGGTTTTTCTTTGACCTCTGACATCTGCGCGCATGCCGGCACGACGCAGACGCCGGCCACCGTTAGCGCGCACAGCCCTGCAAAAACGCTCCCCAGTTTCCGATTCATGTTTTCCATCCTCCGTAATTTAAGTTTGATTCCTTCTGTATCGAAAAACGGCTCTTGGGTGCCGTGCGCAGTGATCTTTCGTTTAGCGCGCCCTCCTACCGCTAACTTCAGCCCAATTCAAATCTAAGGAATGCAGTGCGACCGGCCTAGACTAGATGATGCAGAGTATGCAGCGCAATTGTGCGGGCAGCGGATTCCCCTATCGAGACTTCTGTACCGCTCTCTGGTTGGCCCAGAGTTGAGCACTGAATTATGGATGCACTTACCCCAGAAAACAACTAGGCAACGGTGGTGACCCCCGATGGTCACCTCCAGGGTTGTTCAGGTTTCTACTCGGCCCACCTCAGTGGTGATCGAGGGGGCCGAGGGTAACTTCTATGGAACGGCGATCAATGGCAGCACTGCGCCCGCCTATCCGTTAGGGACCGTATTCAAGATCGCCGCCGGGCTCAGCCGTCGCGCTAGCTGGCAGCAAGCGGTTGCCGCAGGAGTACTCAAGTCGGCTATAGGGACGAATTTGGAATGGAAGATTTGGCTGAGGAAACCGGAGGCCTCCGAGCCTCACAGGCAACGGCCGTCTGACATTTGCCGCAGCCGTATCTCGGCTTATAGCGAAGCTGCGTTTCCTGCAGATAATGGAAGCAAACGGCATTGTCCTTACCGTTCTTATCGATGGCCAGGGGCGGGCACCGGCGAATACAAGCGCCGCATTTCGTGCAATATTCATCCACTTCGGTGTACGGTCGCGGCGTTGGTTCCAGCGCCAGATCCGTGACCACGCTGGCGAAACGGCCGGCCGCACCCAAGTCGGTGATCAGCGAGCGATTCAAACTGAAAGTGCCGAGGCCCGCGATGAAAGCGACGTGGCGCTCGGACCAATTACTTCGGAAATTGGCCACCGCAAATCGTCCGTCCAGAGCGGGAGCCAAAGCGCGGCCACCAGCTTGTCGAACCGTATCCACCAGAAAGCTGCATACGACGTCGTTAAAAGCCGCACCCTCATAGCGTCCATAAAGCCACTCCGTCGCGGGCCAACCCTCGCTCCGATTGGCGGAACGAATGCGTTCGGTAAACGGCAGGAAATAGGAAATCACCGATCGTGCGCCGTCCAACCACTCGGTGGGAGACAAGTGCTGAGGTCCGACTACGTGCGGTTGCTTCAGCCTATCCCAATACATGTCCTCGGCACCGGCCACAGCAACCAGAGGCTGGTCGTAAATACGCATGCTGTCGAGATCGGCCACGATATTCTTCGGGCTGTGCAACACAAAGTCGTCGAGTTGTTGCTCGATAGAGCGCAGAAGCACTTGGTTTGAAGGCATGCTCTCTTTACAGTATTGGCCTCGACAACAAGTATTGCAAATATTCGCGCGCCGGTAAGCGATGCGGCCTGCGACGCCGGCGTAAACGCGCCGGGCTGCCGGCTAATCGAACACCGTGACGTCAAAATTCCTTTTGGCATGAGCTGTGGCGTTCGCCACGTCGACCGCCAGGTTCCACGGTCCCGACATGTCCACACTCTTCATCGAGGCTTCATAGTCCCCGTTACCCTTGGGCGAGAATTTCAGCCGCGTCGCGCCCATGTCCATGACCTTCATGGTCAGTGAGCCACTGACTTGCGCGTCGTTCACCGGCTGGCCGTGCTCGTCCGCAATATGGAGCTGAAGCGTCATCGGCTTGGTCATGCTGGGATGATCGGGAGAGATTTTCAGCTCCATGCGCCACGGGCTGGCGGAATCTGCAGAGCTGGATGACGCCGCGGTCGGCGATCGCGCCGCAGCCTGCTCGTTGGCTTTCTTGCCGCAGCCCAACGTGAGCACAAGACTTGCGGCGATAGCGGCGTAAAACAGAATTCGGTGACGAGGGCTCAAGCGGCTGGCCTTTTCCTTAATGCGAATGACTGCGGTGTGGGTGGGAGTGGCCCGGACTGACGGGAATGACACAACCGTTGGCCGTTTCGCAAACTGTCAGCTCAAACTGGATGGTCGTGTGATGGATGTGAAAGCGCTGCTCTAACTGCTCGCGGACCGCGCGCAGGATACTTGCGCTCTCTGAGGCGGGCATATCGGCGACGCTCACATGACAGGAAAGCGAATGGGTGTCGCTGCCGATGCTCCACACGTGTAGGTCGTGCACCGCATCCACTCCAGGAATTTCGCAGATCACTCGCCGGATGCGGTCCAGTTCCATACCGCTGGGAGTTCCCTCCAGCAGGATGTTCAGGCTCTCGTGAATGATGCCGATCGACGACCATAGAATCATTACGCCGATGCCCACCGACAGCGCGGGATCGATCCAGTGCTGGCCGGTAAGCGCAATCACGATTCCGCCCACGATCACGGCTGCCGTCGATAACGTGTCGCCAATCTCATGCAGCAAGGCGCCGCGCAGGTTGATGTCGCGATGACCGCGCATCAGCAGCAGCGCGATCGCGCCATTCATCACCACGCCCGCGGCCGCCACCCAGATCATGACGCCGGCGTCAACGCTCACCGGAGTCTGCAGCCGCTTGAACGCCTCAAACCAAATGTAGAACGAGATCAGGACCAGGGTGATGCCATTGACAAACGCCGCCAGCACGCCCGCGCGATGGTAACCAAACGTCTTGCGCGCGCTGGGCGGCCGGCCCTGCAGATACACCGCGCCCCATGACATGAGGAGGGCCAGAAAGTCGGTAAGGTTGTGGCCCGCCTCCGACAGCAGGGCCAGGCTGTGCGCTCGTAGGCCGGCAACCACCAGCAGCACAATGTAGACCAGCGTGACTCCGAGGGATATCCGCAGCACTCGCGAGGTTTTCGCGTTGCGCATGTCGCCGGCGTGAACGTGCATACCTTCAGTGTAAAAGGCTGGTCACTCTTGATTCAACCTGCATTGTCGTCCGGAGCAGGTCAATCCTGGCACAACAAAATCCCCGCCGCCGTTCGCGGTGCGGTGTTACAATCTGGCCGCGCCTGCCGCCCCAGCGCAAACATGGTTCTGCATCCTGCCGCTCAGGGCGAGTTGCAATCTGCGAAGGAGAACCTCGATGAGTTCTACCACTCCTGTCGTCTCCGGCGCCCCTCTGGAGCAAAAGCCGCTCTCCGAAGTCGAACGTGTTGTGGACACCTTTGTCGCTCCCCGCAAGACGTTCAGCGACCTTCGTCGCAGCGCCAACTGGTTCGTTCCTTGGCTACTGCTGGCGATCGCCTACGTGGCGATGACGTTCGTAGTTGATAAAAAGCTGGGCATGGAAAAAGTGGTCGACAACCAGATGGTGCTGCAACCCAAGGCGGCGGCCAAGCTTGACCAGTTGACCGCGGAGCAGCGCGCCACCCAGACCCAAACCATGACAAAATTCACTCGCGCGATCGCTTATGCCAGCCCGGTGGTAATGGTGATCATCCTGGCCATCATCGCGGCGGTCCTCATGGCTACGTTCAACTTCGGATTTGGCGCCGAGCTCACATTCAATCAGAGCCTGGCCGTCTGCATGTACGCCTCGCTTCCCGGAATACTGAAAGCGCTGATTGCCATGCTCGCCATCCTCGTAGGCGGCGGAGAGGGGTTCACCTTCCAGAATCCGGTGGCCAGCAATCTCAGCGGGCTGGTCGATCCCAGCTCCCATTTTCTTTATTCGATTACGACTTCGCTCGACGTCATCACCATCTGGACGCTGGTGCTGACCGGCATCGGCATCGCCTGCTTGACCAAGGTCAAACCTGGCGCCTGCCTGGGTGTCGTCTTCGGATGGTGGGCGTTGGTGGTGCTGGCCGGAGCGGGAATCGGAGCCGCGTTCTCCTAGAACTCATCTCATAATTTGCTCAGGGTCGTATCCGGGAAGACTTCTACAGGCTGCGGAAAAAGTCTTCGGAAGAACCGGATCGGGTAGTGCGGCGCTTCCGCGCTGCGCAAGAGTCGCTATTTTTCAACTTCTGAAGCCGGCTTCAGCCGGCGACACCTTGCAAATCTGCATCTAATAAGCAGCCGTTTCGGCTGGCCAAGATGTGCCCGGATCTTGCCCCCAAACGGGAACTCCTGAAAAGCACGAACGTCGAGGGAGCAGCGGGGAACACAAACTGATATATACTTCGTTTACTCTAATTCTTGAATATTTTCCGCTGCCATGGAGCGGATCGGGGAATGCTCCTATTTCATATCCCCCCGAACATTACTAGTGAAGTGACTGAGTCGAGGCCGCTTGTCGTGTCTAGGGAATTGGAAGTGAGTCGCCGGCGTGATCTTTAGCTCTCATATTCCCGGCGCACCTTAATCCGACCGCAGACCCCCAGGACTGGCCGTGGGAGGTGTCGCGTGGATCTAGTACTTATACGCGTCTTATTTGTTCTGGTTACGGCTCTGGCATGTTATGAGCTCCAACCTCTGGGATTGGGCCCCTGGCCAGCGGCCGCCGTGGGGGCGCTGATCGGTGCTGCCGTCATCCTGTTCGAGTTCCGGCTGCGCCAAGTCAGCTTGAAACGGCTGATCGGCGCGGTCATCGGCAGTTTTCTGGGCATCATCGGCGCCTACCTCTTCAGCCTGGTCATTCGCAACAGCATCCGCCCCGGCGCCACTCAGAGTTTCCTGCAACTCTTCGTTATGCTGCTGATGGCTTACGTCGGCCTGGTGATTGGCGCCGGCAAGGGTGAACTGCTGAATCTGGCCGCGCTGGGCGGCATTTTTGGCGGCGAGAAACAGTCCAAGCGCAGCTACAAGATTCTGGACACCAGCGTAATCATCGACGGGCGCATCGCCGACATTGCCGAGACCGGCTTCCTGGACGGCGTGATCGTGATTCCGCAATTCGTCCTACGCGAGCTGCAATTGGTCGCCGATTCCGCCGACTCCATGAAGCGCAATCGCGGCCGGCGCGGTCTCGATATCCTGCAACGCATTCAGAAGATCGCCACCTTGACCATTCAGATCGTCGAAGACGATTTTCCCGCCGTGCGCGAAGTGGACCTGAAGCTCATCGAACTCGCCAAAGTGTACGAAGGCAAGATTGTCACCAATGATTTCAATTTGAACAAAGTCGCGCAATTGCAAGGCGTCGAAGTGCTCAACATCAACGAGCTGGCCAATTCCTTGAAGCCTATCGTGCTGCCCGGCGAAATCATGAAGGTCTTCATTCTGAAAGAGGGCAAAGAGTACAACCAGGGGGTTGCCTATCTGGACGACGGAACCATGGTGGTCGTGGATAATGCGCGCAAAATGATCGGCAAGAACATCGACATCTCGGTCACCTCGGTGTTGCAAACCACTGCCGGCAAGATGATCTTCGGCAAGTTCGACGAGCGCGGTAACCTGATGCCCCGTCCCGTAGAGGCGCGGCCGGAGTTTCGTAAGTCGGGTCCCACGCCGGCGGCAGCGGCGATGCCGGAAGCCATCAAGCCTGAACAGGTGTGAGTCGCCATCAGTGCCGTGGGGAGTGCCTCAATTTGTATTGAGACTGCTCCGGCATTTATACTCTGCTCCCCATCATGAAAGTTGTCGTCATCATTCCCGCCGCCGGACTGGGTACGCGAATGTCCTCGGCTTCCGGCGGTCCGAAGAGTAAGAGCAAACAGTTCTTCGAGCTGCAGGGAACGCCCATCCTGGTACACACTTTGCGCAAGTTCGCGCACTGTGACGCGGTGAGCGAAATCGTCGTGGCGCTGCGCAAGCATGAGGCTGCAACCTTCCAGAAGCAGATCGAGAAGGAAAATTTCCACCCGTCGCTGAGAATTGTAGAAGGGGGCGAGCATCGGCAAGATTCCGTCGCCAACGCTCTCACTGCAATCAGTGCAGCGCCGGACGACATCGTGCTCGTGCATGACGCGGTTCGCCCTTTTGTCGATCAGGAGACCATCGTCGGCGTCATCGAAGCGGTGAAGAAATACGAAGCGGCGATTGCCGGAGTGCCGGCGGTTGACACCGTCAAGCAGGTTGAGCGGACTTCCGATGGCGCGGTGGTCATCGCCACCGTTCCGCGCGAGCGCATGGTGTTGGCGCAAACTCCGCAAGGCTTTCGTTTCGGCTTGCTGAAAAGAGCGTTCGACGAAGCGACGGCGGATGGTTTCATGGGAACCGACGAGGCCTCGCTGATAGAACGCAGCGGTGGTACGGTTCATGTAGTGATGGGCTCGCCGCGCAACATGAAGATCACCACTCCCGCTGATATGGAGCTGGCGGAGTTTTTTCTGGCGCAGGAAAACCGCGAGGCCAGCCTGAGCGGGTGAGGGTGGAGAGCCGAGCCTTAACGGTATGCACCAGAATCAAATTTGGATTCTGCCGTTGGGATGCATGGGCCGAAAATCCAGCCCGTAAGGGCGGCTCAGTCTAGCCCAGGACGCAGCCGCAGGCGGAGTCCCGGGAGAAGTGGTAACTGAACCCGAGTCCCGTAGGTGTCTGTGTCGTAGCTCGGAATCGAAAAGTAGGCTGGGACAATGTCTCGAAATTTCCATCGAGCCAGCCGCGCAGCGGCGGCTATGAAGTTAGCCCGGGGCGTGAGCCCCGGGTAAAGTGGAAAAGTTGAACGAGCCGGAGAGCGGCGACACTAGCTATGACACAGACTCCGTAGGGACGACAGACCCTGACACACTGACTATTCGCTAGCGTCCAGGTCGCGGCCAACTTTCAACAGCTTCAGCCTCAAAGTAACGTGTCGAACTCACAGGCATTCCGTATTCCGCGCATCGGCTTTGGCTGGGACTCGCACGAGTTCAAGCCCGGCATCCCTCTGAAAGTTGGCGGCGTTGTTCTCCCGCATCACAGCGGACTGGCTGGCCACTCTGACGGCGATGTGCTGCTGCACGCCCTTACCGATGCGCTGCTGGGCGCCATCGCCGCTGGGGACATCGGCACCTACTTTCCTCCCACCGATCCCAAATGGAAGGGCGCCGACTCGGCGATGTTTGTCCGCGAGGCCCTGAGACTAGTGGACGAAGCCGGCTATGTAGTCGGCAACATCGATAGCACGCTCATCCTCGCCGCCCCCAAAATCGCGCCGCACGCGACCGCCATTCAGCAAAAAGTCGCCGATCTTCTAGGCATCGAGCCGTCGCGCGTCGGTATCAAGGCCAAGACTCCCGAAGGCATGGGCACCGACAACGCCGCCATCGCCCACGTCGCTGTGCTGCTGGCCGAGATTAGCTGGCCGTAGCGTTGACGGCTGAAACGTCGTCCTCGCTCTAGCAGGCTGCTGAAAAAGCCGGATTCGGGGAGTTTTGAAGGGGAGTAGCTTTAGCTACGCCGTGGCAAGTCCTTTATTCTTGTCATCCCTCACCGACGTTAGTCGTGAGGGATCTGCTTTTCCGAGTTCTTCAGCAGCCTCCTAGTATTACTGTGTTACAAGAAGCCTCGCAGGCAGCAGGGACACCTGGGCAGGGAGCGGGCCAGGTGGGTGGAGATCTGGCGGCGCAGGGTGGCAATCGAGGATGGATTATGCCGTTC
>Ga0182016_10000833_pt1 | contig 38204 bp, 26 predicted proteins | sample 712S2MmetaG_FD_120491 | JGI IMG/M metagenome (GOLD analysis project Ga0182016, IMG submission 120491) | Permafrost microbial communities from Stordalen Mire, Sweden - 712S2M metaG | ecosystem: Environmental > Terrestrial > Soil > Wetlands > Permafrost | place: Sweden: Stordalen | collected...
CCAGTGCACCGAAAAGCGAGGAGAGAAACGCCAGCAGGCGCTCCTGCGAAATCTGGTTGTCGCGCATCAGTTCCATGCTGGACGCGCGGGACACCTCGTAATTCGGCGCCACGGACTTGACGATCAGGCGCACCGCGGATCCGATCGGCGGCATCGCGCCGCGGCAGCGCAGTTCCAGGCCCCCGCCCATGGTCTTTTGCTGATCGTAAGCGAGATAGACCGTGGGGTCCGGCTTTTTTCGGATGTCCCCATTGTGACTGTCCGCGATGACTCCGATCACTTCGATGCCCTTGAAATTCCATCCATCCATATGTTTCCCGATAGGGCTTTGCCCCGGCCACGCCATCGAGGCCAGCCGCTGATTCACAATGGCCACCGGCGGAGCACCGGGGCCATCTGCCTTCGAAAAATCGCGCCCCCGCAGGAGCCGCAGGTGCATCGTGCCGAAAAAGTCCGGGCTGGTTACCACCACGTTCGCAGGTTCCGCTGCCGCGCCGCCGCTGCCCGCGTCGGTAAGTTTAAAGCTGCTTGCGGCATTACCACCGGACAGAATGCCCCACACGCTGAGCGCGGCCGATTCCACCCCGGGCAGATGCCGGACGCGCTCCAGCACTTCCCTCATTTCCGGCGGAGCGACCGTCCCATAATCCCCTTTCAGCGTCCCCCGAAGACCGATGTCGACGTTCAGCACATGGTCGATGCTGTAACCGAGATCGATTACCTTGAGGTTCCGAAGACTATGCGAGAACAGGCTGGCGCCAAAGAGCAGCACTACCGCCAGCGCCACCTGCACCAGGATCAAAGTGCGGCGCATCAGCTCGTGCCGGCCGGCAAGGGACGATGCCTGCAAACCCCGCGCCGGGTCGGTGCGCGCGGCATTCCAGGCCGGATACACGCCGGCCAGCACGACGGTAAGAAGACATGCGCCAAACGTGAACCACAGCACCGCGGTGTTCGGCGAGACGTGCAACACCGACCACTCGCTGCCGGCATTGAACATGGAAAGTAGGATTCTGGTGAGCGTCGCGCCCGCGAGAAGAGCGCAAGCGCCACCGGCCACCGCCAGCAGTCCCGTTTCCACCAATAGCTGCCGCATCAGGCGCCACCGGCTGATCCCGATAGCCAGCTTGATGGCGAACTCCTGCCGCCGTTCGGCGGTCCGCGCGAGCAGCAGATTGGCCAGATTGGCGCAGGCCACCAGCAGTACCAGCGATACCGCGCCCATCAGGATCAGTAGCGGATCGTGCAACTGTGACCGCCAGCTATCGAACCCCCGGCTGGCGTCGAGTAGTTGATAGGTGCCGTCACCGTTGGCGTGTTCCTTGGGCAGAGCCTCTTCGATGGCCCGGCTGGCCGCCGCCAAGCGGGCCGATGCGCCCTGCCGCGTGAGGGACGGCCGCAGACGGCCGAGAATCCGCAGATAAATATAATTTGACGACTCCCGCGGGATCCCGGCCAGATCGTTGCCCTCGGAGGTGGGAACGAACAGATCGTAGCGGCTCTGCAATTCGGCGCCGGCGAAACCCGGAGGAGCTACTCCCACAATCTGCAACGGGATTCCGCGAATGCGGACGCTGCGCCGCAAAACCCCCGGATCTCCGCCGAACAGATTCCGCCAGGCACCGTAGCTGAGCACGCAAACGGGATGGGCGCCTTCCGAACGGTCGTCCTCGTCATCTATCAGGCGGCCCAGGGCGGGACGGGCCCGGAAGAAGCGAAAATATCCGCCGGTGACGAATTGCACCGAGCCGTGTTGGGGATCGCCACCGAGATCCATCAGGACGGGATTGGAATGGAAGCCGATGAGATCCGTGAAGATGTCTTGCTGGCGCTGGAGTTCGCGAAAAATCGGAATGTTAAAGCCGTCGTTCTCGAATCCCTGAAGGCGTACATGCACCTGCACGATGCGCTGCGGGTCCGGCACCTGTAGTTTCTCCAGCAGAATACCATCCACCAGAGTGAAAATCGCGGCATTCACGCCGATTCCGAAGGCTAGCGAAAGAATGGCGACCGCCGTAAATGTGGGACTGCGGCGGAGATTGCGCACCGCGAAGCGCAGGTCCTGCAGGATGGATTGCAGCCACGTCAGAATGTCGCGATCGCGCGTGGAATCGACAATGCGGGCGCGATTGCCGAACATCCGCGCTGCCTCGCGCTGGGCCTCTTCGGCCGGCAGGCCCCGCGCCATCAAATCGGCGATGCGCTGTTCCAGGTGAAACTGAAATTCGTCGTCGATCCGGTCCTCGACTCGACGCGGGAGAAAGGTATCGCGCACTTTGCGGAATAGTCCCATGGTCACTTCTCCTAGATATCTAGGAGAATACTGCGGAAACGTCCCGCTGGTCAAGCGATTCGTCGCGCTACCAAAAGATTTTGTCACGGTAGAAAAACTTCTTAGATTCTCTTTGCGTCTTTGCGTGAAATCTCTTTTGTATTTTCACCTGGAGATGTTAAGGCGCCATCCCGGATCGCACCGTGTAACCTTTCACGTCCTCTCTCTCCTACACTAAAAGCGTGTCCACTTGCCACGGCTCCTTCCGCGCGCTGCTGCTCTACGATATCGCCGAGGAGTTCGACATCGCCGAATTGCGCCGTTTGCTGGGAGCCAAACCTCCCGAACGCGCGCCGGGGTTCAAATTATCGGCGCCGGGCTATGTCCGTTTTGAGCGGCCTCCGCTCACCGAAGTGTGCGAGCCCATCCATCTGGCCACCGGCGAAACCGCCCACGCCAGCATACGCTACTTCGACTACGGCGTGGTCAGCCTGGAAGTGGAGATGCCCTTCGAGACGGATTGGCCGGGGCTGATCGCGCTCTCCAATCGCTGGATTGAAGCCGGCGAGGTGGAGCAGCGCGGCCTGAAGCGGGTCCGCGACCGCCTCAACAGCCTGGCGACAGCGTTGCGCAAACCGTACGCCGAATGGGTCGACGAGGCTTACTACGTGGTCGAACTGCGCGACGTTCGCGGGCCCGATGGGGTGCGGCTCACCGGGCAGGATCTGCTCACCCGGCATGGCTCCGAGATCAGTCTGGTGATCCGCGGCGAAATGCAGCCGCTTTCGGAAGGGGAGCAGAAGGAGGTCCTCGCTTCCAGCCTGTCTTATTACCCCACCGACCTGCTGGTGGTCGGCTGGCTCGCCGCCCTGGTCTACGACAGTCCCGAAGGCGCCGCGCCGCTCATTCAGTTACTGGAATACGCCAACACGCAGCTGCTCGAATATCGCCGCTACGACGAGATCCTCACCGCCCTGTTGAAGAACGGTTACACTGCCCTCGAACGGCGCGCCGGATTTTTCTCGCGATGGCGCCTGGCGCGCGACGCCGAGCAGTTGAACCGCCTCCGCCTTGACGTCACCGAACTCACGGAGCGCGCCGACAACGCCATCAAGTTCCTCAGCGATATGTTCTACGCGCGCGCTTATCGCGTAGCGGCCGCCAAGGTCGGCGCGGGCGATTATCGCGGCCTGGTCGACCAGAAACTGCGCATCGCCGGCGAACTGTACGAGTTCATGGTGAACGAATTTCGCGAGGCGCGAGGCTTCTTTCTGGAAGTGCTGGTGATCGTGATCCTGATCATCGAGCTCATTCCCATTTTTCGAGGACGATAATAAATTCATATGGCCGAGACTCACGACGACCCACCGGTAACCGCGCCCCGCCGTACGCGGCCGCCCCACGAGTTTGACGAATCCTACGCGGGCAGACCTCCCTGGGATATCGGGCGCCCCCAGTCGGTGTTCCAGGCGCTGGCGGACGCCGGCGAATTCCACGGCCGCTTTCTCGACGCCGGCTGCGGCACCGGCGAGCATACCCTGATGGCCGCGCGCATAGGATTGGACGCCACCGGTATCGACTTCGCCCCCGCCGCCATCGCGCTGGCCCAAGGCAAGGCGCGGGAACGGGGGATTCAGGCGCGTTTCCTGGTCCACGACGCGCTGCAATTGGCATCGCTCGATGGGCCGTTCGATACCATCCTGGACAGCGGTCTTTTCCATGTCTTCAACGACGCGGACCGCCGCGCGTACGTGGAAAGCCTCAAATCCGCCGTCCCGTCCGGCGGACGCTATTTCATGGCCTGCTTCAGCGACCGCCAACCGGGCGATTGGGGCCCACGGCGTGTGACCGAAGGCGAGATCCGCGCCAACTTCGCCGACGGCTGGCGCATCGATTCCATCGAGCCGGCGCAGTTCGACACGCTATTGGCGTCCGAAGTTCTGGCTTGGCTGGCACGAATCACGCGAATCTGATGGGATTCACAACTGTTAATTCCTGCGACTTTTGGCGGCCGCGTTCATCATCGACTTGATATGCGCAAACTTATCTTCGCCGGCGTCGCTATGACTGCCGCGCTATTCGGAGCTTCCAACGTGCTCGATTTCACCCTTAATTCCATCGATGGCAAGCCGGCCCCGCTGTCGCAGTATCAGGGCAAGGTCGTGCTCATCGTCAACGTCGCCAGCCGTTGCGGCTACACGCCGCAATATACCGGCCTGGAGAAGGTCTACGAGAAGTACAAAGATCAGGGATTTGTGATCCTCGGATTTCCGGCCAATAATTTCGGCGCTCAGGAACCCGGCACCAACGAGGAGATCAAGACATTCTGCAGCAGCAAGTACAGTGTGACGTTCCCCATGTACGCCAAGATCTCGGTCAAGGGGGCCGATATCCACCCGCTGTACCAGTTCCTCACCACCAACCCGGCGACGGCTGGCGACGTCAAATGGAACTTCACCAAATTCCTGGTGGGCAAAGACGGCAAAGTAATCGCACGATTCGAGTCCGCCGTGACGCCCGAGTCGCCCGAAGTCACCAGCGCCATCGAAAAAGCGCTCCACTAAGGACTGCAAAGAAATTTGGCCACGGATGGACACGAATGCACACGGATAAAGCCAGGTTCTTTCTTATCCGTGTTCATTCGTGTCCATCCGTGGCCAATAATTTCTTACCTCAACGTGAGTCGGTGGCCTTCACTCTACCCGCAGCGCCGCCGCCGGCTTGATCCGCGCCACTCTCATGGAGGGCACCAGCGAGGCCGCCATCGCCACCAGCATCAGCACGCCGCCCACAATCGCGAACACCAGCGGATCTGTGGGCTTCACGTCGTAGAGCATCTTGGTCATCAGCCGCGTCAGTAACGCCGCCGCGGCCACGCCCAGCGTCAGCCCGATGGCTGCCAGCCGGAGTCCCTGCCCCATCACCATCCCCACCACCGTGCCGCCGCGCGCACCCAGCGCGATGCGGATGCCGAATTCGCGTGTGCGCTGCGACACCGTGTATGCCAGAACGCCGTAAATCCCGATGGCCGAGAGCACCAGCGCCAGCGCCGCGAACGCCCCGCAAATCGTCATGGCGGCGCGTCGCTCGCGCACCGACGTGGCCAGGCGCTGCTCCATGGTTTTCACGTCGAAAAGCGGCAGTTCCGGATCGGCCTTGGCGAACTCGCGCCGTACGGCCGCCGCAATCCCCGCATCGTTGCCGCGCGATTTCACCGCCAGGAACAGGTAACGGTTCGGGTACTGGTCGTTGGCGAAGTAGATCTGCCCGATCGGATTGCGCTCCGCGAGGTCGCTGGTCTTCACGCTGCCGGCCACGCCGACGATGGTGCAAAGGTACTCCTTATCGGGGTGCAGATTCGGCAGCCCGCGGATGATGCGCGCTCCGATGGCGTCGCCCTTGGGGAAGTACTTGTGGGCGAGATATTGATCGATGACGACCACGCGCTGCGAGGTGGCCGCGTCGGTGCGGTCGAGGAAACGGCCCTGCAGAAGCGGAATTCCCATCGTGGCGAAGTAGTCCGGATCTACCACGTTCCACTGCGGCACCGGCGGATTCTCGCCGGGGCCCAGCGCCCGTCCCTCGAATGTCATGACGCTGTTGTTGTTGTTCCCGCCAAACGGCAGCAGATTGGCCACTCCGGCGCGCTCCACGCCGGGAATGGCGCGCATTCCCTCCATCACGCGGCTGACGAAGCTGCGCATCTCCGCGACATCCTTATACCGCGAATTCGGTAGGAGAAACATCGCCGTGTCGACATTCCGCGGTTGGAAACCCGGGCTCACGTTCAGCAGGCGGGCGAAGCTGAGAGTCAGCAGGCCGGCGCCGATCAGCAGCACAAATGCCAGCGTCACCTGGCAGACCACCAAGGCCGAACGTGTCCAGACAGCGCCGCGCTCGCTCGTCCCGGTTCGTCCCGTCTGGCGGAAAATCACGTTCAGATCGCGCCGCATCAGGTGGTACACCGGTACGCTGCCGAATACCAGTCCTGTAAGTCCCGCCAGCGCGGCGCTGAAGGCCAGCGCGCTGCCATCCAGATGGATAGCCGCGCCCCGCGGCAACTCCTGCGCACCCAGCATCGCCAGAACCCGCACGCCGCCATACGCCAGTAGGATTCCGAAAGCGCCCCCGAGCGCCGCCAGCGTCACGCTTTCCGTCAACAACTGCCGCGCCAGGCGGCCGCGCGCCGCACCCAGGCTGTGGCGGATGGCCAGCTCCTTCATGCGGATGTTGGACCGCACCAGCATGAGGTTCGCCACGTTCACGCAGCCGATCAGCAGCACGAACACCACCGCCGCCTGCAGCAGATACAGAGTCGGCTTGATGTCGTGCACCATCTCGTCTTTCAGTCCGCGCACGATGGAGCCGAAACGGGCGTTTTCCAGCAGCTTGCGAAGTTGGCCGGCACGCTCCACCTGAAACTTGTTGAGCACGTCGATGCGGCGCTGCGCCGTGGCGATGCTGACTCCCGGTTGCAGACGCGCGATCATGTCCCAGCTATTGCTGTGGCGCGCCGAATCCAGCGTCTGCTCCGGTGCGAACGACAGCGGCACCCAGAGTTTGGCGCCCGATCCCGGCGATTCGAAGCCCCGCGGCATCACGCCCACCACCCGATAGGGCCGTCCGCTCAGACGAATATCGCGGCCCACGATGTGGACGTCGCCCGCGAACTTATCTTTCCACAACCCGTAGCTGAGGATGACGAACTGGTCCTTCTTGTAGACGGCGTCGTCTTCGGTGAAAGCGCGGCCCACTGCCGGCGAGACGCGCAGAACATGAAAGAACGAAGGTGTGATGCTCTGCGCTTCCAGGTGCACCGCCGATCCTTCCGATCCCAGGTCGAACCCGTTGCCGCGCGTGAGGGTGACGGACTCGAAGATTTCCGTCAGCTGGCGGCGGTCGAAGTAATCGGGCACGGCGTTCGATCCGTTGTCCGACACTTCAATGCCGGGGTAAATGTTAAATACCGACACCAGACGGTCGGGCGCGGTGAATGCGAGCGGCTCCAGCACCACCGTCCGAAGAACCGTGAATATCGCGGTATTCGCGCCGATGCAAAGCGCCAGCGTCAACAGCGCCGTGATGGCGAATGCTTTCTCTTTCCAGAGAAGTTTCAGCCCGAAGCGAAAGTCCTGTAGCATGAGTCCTCATCAGATTCATACGCCGCGGGCCGGCCGGGAGTTCGCGGAATTACTCGAGAATGTGGAACGAGTACAGCTTGCCGATTCGTCCCGAGCTTCCGGTTGCGTCGCCGCCGCTGGGGGGAAGAATGCCGTACTCACCAGGCCCAAGGTCCGCCGGCAAAATAATCTGGTACGTGCGCGCGGCGATTTTCTTGTGCTCGAACGGAACCGAATCGCGCGTCGCGCCGCCCGACGAGTGCAGTACGCCGCCCGTCATCGTGCGGAACTCGCGCGAGTCCTTCTGTGCGTGCAGCCGAATCAGCTGATACTCGGTGGGCGCCGTGCCCTCAGGCGTGTAAATCAGGATCTCGATCGGCGTCTTCAAGGCGTTTGGACTGTGCTCGCCATTCAGGTGGCCATTGATGTCGCCCTTGACAATTCCCGCGGTGCCGATAGACTTCAGCACGCCGCCGGTCTTGAAATTGACCACTTCAGGATTCAGGTCGGTCCACGCATCGCCCTTTTTGTAATACACGCCCACTTCATTCACGGGACCGGCGCCGGCCATCGCAGGGGCGCCGGCCACTGCCGGAGCGCCGCCACTGGACTTGGAGATCATGGCGCCGATCACCTTGTCGCTGACGCCCGCCGTCTTAAGTGCGATCAGGTCGTCGGTAGAGGTTTTATAGCTCCCCGGCTGCCCGTTGATGGAGCCGACAATCACGTCGTCGCTGAGACCCGCTTTGGCCATCTTGATGACCGACTCGTTATTCATTGCCGACTGCGCGAACGCCAATGCCGCGAACGCGATCACTACTAAAGAGAACTTCGAGCGCACAATGCCTCCTGATTTTTCCGTTTACCCCAGATCAACGGAAGTGTACCGTGTTGGAAACTCAGGCGCAAGGCCAGGGAGATACCTGGGTACCAGTGCCGCCGTGGCATTCGCCATGAGCCCGGAAACGGCACACTGCGTCTTTCCGAGCCGCGCGCGTGAGCAAGCGGTCCCACAACTCATGGCAAAATTCCACGGCCTCAGGAGGTCGGAGAGGCCTCTCGTCCGCCTGCCCCCTTCAGAACCCGAACCGAATCCCGCCCCACGCCCCAATCGGCGCTCCCGGGGCCAGGAACGTCGTCGAGCGGATAGCGGAGTTGCTGTTGAAGTTGCCGGCGTTATCGAAGGGCGTCGGACCTAATTGCGCTGCCGTGTAATATCGGTGATTCAGCAGATTGTTCACCTCGACAAACAGCTGCACTTGCTTACGCACCTGATAGCGCGCCCCCACATTGACCGCGCCGTAACCGGGCGAATATCCTTGCCCCAGGTAATATACTCCGTCCGGCCGATCCTGATTATTTTCGTTTCCACGGACGTACGAGCGGCCCACCGCCTCAAAATCCAAATCGATCGAAAGCTTCGAGGTCGCCGCGTAGTCCCCATAGGCCTTCAGGATATTTTGCGGTATCTGCGGAATCCGGTCTCCCGGCTGAACCATGATATTGCCGTTTTGACCCGGTCCGGCATCGTTCGTGCTGTTACTTGCCCCATCTATGATTTGCGAGCTCCGATAGGTGGCGGAAAGGAACGTATAATTGCCGCCCAAACTCAACTTACCGAACCGATCGCTAAGGCCGGCTTCCGCTCCCTCGCGGCGTGTCTTGCCGAAGTTGGTGAAGTAACCGAAGCCGGTTTGTTCCGACGCCACGAACAAGAGATCGTTATAGTTGATTCCGTGAAAAACTCCGGCGTTCCAGCGCAGCTTGCCCTCGAGCGTCCCCCGCACACCGGCTTCGATAGTCCTGGTCACCACCTGCTTGAGCGCCGGATCGCTTACCAGGGCATTCGGCAAGTTGCACGGCTCCGCAGGATCGGCGCAGCCGAGTTCGATGGCCGTGGGAGCGCGGCTGGCCTCGCTATAGCTGGCGTACAGGTTCACAAAGCGCGCCACCGCATACGTCAGCCCGATAGCGGGATTCAGGCGCTCGAAAACATACTGGCCGTTGAGCGAACCGCGTGAGCCGAGCACCGCAGGCGGGGGCAGCCGGTCGATATTGTCGAGGGAGGTGCGGTTGTATCGGCCGGAAACCGTAAGCGTCAGCGATTTGCCCAGATTGAGCGTGTCCATGGCGAACACGCTGAAAGTGTCGATCAGCCCGCGTAAGTTGACTCGTGTATCCAAGGGAATCCCGTTCGATTCGGTGGTGCCGTCGGCGAACGCGTCGATCGGAGTAATCGTAATCCGGTCGGGATTCAGGTAGCCGAACTGCGATCCCTGCTGAAAAGTCATGCTGCTGCGGTCCCAACCCCCACCGGCAATGATATGGTTATGCCAAGCCAGCCACGAAACTTGTCCCGACACTCCGTAATTATGTTGTTTCGTGTAAGTGTTGGTGATGATGCCGGTACAAGTGCTGCTCGGGTCGGCCGATTGCAGCCCCTGGGCTATACAGAGCCAGTGAGGGAATGGCTCTGTACTCGCGTTGCCCGAGACCGGAAACCCCGAATAACCCGCAGCCGTCAAGGCCTGGACATCCGCCGTCCCGAGATCGTATAAGTCATTGCCAAACGATTGCGAGTTGATATCCCCATTAGTCGTGTCCGACCGTATGTAGCGGAAGTAAGCGTTACCCGATAAGCTCAGATTATTCGTAAAGCTATGCCGCATCGTCAGATTCAGGGACGGCGACCGATTCCAGGTAATATCGGGAACGCTATAAACGCTGCGATAGTTCTGCGCGAGAAAGCGGAAGTCCTGCAGGCCGTTGCCGGTGAGCCAGTTGTCGGCATAAGCGAAGGTCAGCGAAAGCATCGTGTTGCCGTGCTGCCATCCCAGCTTCCCGAAGGACTGCCGCACTTCCGATGGCGAGTCGACCCGCCAGCCATCCTCGCGGAAGAGATTTCCGGCGAGATACCAGTTGAGACCATGCGAGCTCGATCCGCCGTACTCGAATTCCGCCGCACGCCGGCCGAAACTGCCTCCACTCACCGAGAGCGTCGCGCCGGGCGCGCTATTGCCATCCTTCGTCTCCACCGACAGCGCCCCGCCCAGCGTATTCAGGCCAAACATGGGGTTCGACCCCGGCATGAGCGCGATCTCCGAGATGGCGATCTTCGGGATCAGGTCCCACGCCACAATATCGCCGAACGGCTGGTTCTGGCGCACGCCATCCAGGTAGACCGATATCCCCTCCGGAGTGCCCAACAGTCCCGACGCTGTGTAGCCCCGGTAATTGATATCCGGCTCATATGGATTCTCGGCGTTTTGGTTGATGTGAACGCTGGCGAGCCTCCGATTCAAGAGGTCGGATAGGTCCAGCGCACCGGTCTGCTGGATATCCTTGGCGCTGGCGGTCTGCACCGGCGCCGGGATTTCGTCCAACGGCAGATCCGTGCCCGCCAGTGGCGTGGCGGCCACCACGTCGACGCGCGTGGCCTGCGCGGCCAGCGTCATCGCGACGGTCCGTTCCACCGGCGCGGCGGAATTCACGTCGATGGCGAATGCCTGCGTGGCAAACCCGGCCTTCGATACCTCCAGCCGGTATCGCCCGAAGGGCAAGTTGGCCAGAACCGTGGGGCTTTTCGCATTTGTAATGACGGTCCGGTCGAGCTTCGCCTTCTGTCCGCGCACGCGAACCGACGCCTGCATCGGGGCCCCGGAGGGATCGGTCACCTGCAAGTGGATTTCGCCGCTGCCGGTCTGTGCCGGAAGGTTGAGCGCCATTCCCAGCAGCGCGGCCAACCGGAGAATGGCGCCACCCAGTCCGGCGCCGCGAGAGCTCATACCTGAAAATTCCCCGCAAGCCTAGCTTGTTCATGCTTTTTTCGGGATCGGCTAGAATCGGGTTAGCAATGCTTCGCCGACTCGCGATCCTGTGCGTTCTGTGGCTGGTTTCCCTCGCCCCGCGGGCGCTGGCCTGCCAGTGCATCGGCTCGCTTCAGCCGTGCAATCAGACCGCTGCCAGCGACGTGGTGTTCATTGGCACGGTGGAATCCATGGAACCCATGTTTTTGAGCCGCTGGAACCCGTCGAACCAGTCATCCATACAGTCGCTCAATGAAGCTTACATCGAAGCCCGCCGCAGCCCTTCGGATCAGTCCATCGAGCGCCTGAAGTATGCCTACCGCAAAGCCTTTCCGGACATGCCGGCCGACCGGCAAAGCCGCTTGCAGACGGCCAAAACCGCGGCCGGCGTGGCGTCGCTCTTCTATTCCGGCCTGGGTCAGGGAATGCACGTGCGCTTCCACGTGAAGACCCTTTTTAAGCGCGAAGACGATGACGATGACGCCGCGAAGAAGAATCCGCAGCCTTCCGAAGACACCATCGAAGTTTGGACGCCTTTCGGCGATTGCGGCTACGACTTTCAGTCCGGCGAGACGTATCTGGTCTACGCCAACAACGACGAAGGTTCCGCCAATTCTCTTTCCACCGATATTTGCACGCGCACGCGCCGCCTGTCGGAAGCCGGCGAAGACCTCACCTACCTCTTCTTTTATAAGGACCGGCCGACGTCCGGCAGGCTCGAAGGCTTCGCCACCACCGACGAGCTTTATCGCCTGAGCTTCGACCGTCTGCACGACCCGCAGACCACCAAATCGCCGGTTCCCGGCGTCGTGATCGAACTGCAGTCGGCCCATCTCACGCGTTTCACGGAGACGGACCGCAACGGCCGGTTCGTATTCGACGGCCTGCCCGACGGGGATTACAAATTATCCGCCTATGCCGCCGGATATCCGGTCGATCCGAATCTCCTGGCCGGTCCACAAGCGTTTCACGTGCAGCCCAAGAGTTGTTCGCTCCAGGTACTTCTATTGCCGAAAGAGCACCCGTGACGCCAAGCTTCCGGAAAACTGTCACGCGCTTCGATCGCGCCAAAATCGCCCCTTGGATGGCCCTGCGGAACGCGGGCGGCGGTCTCATCATGAGCATCGGCGCGCTCAACGTCTCTTTTTCCGATGGGTCCGATCCCTACGGCATCGCGCCCGCCGCCGGCCCGTCCCGACAAACCACGTCGACCTGCCCCTCTATTACCCGGCGGCCTCACTGCGCGGATCGCCAATCGCCGCCGACCACCTGCCCGACCTCCGCGAAGATCACCACGCCTCGCCTCCTCCGGCGACCCCGCGGTAGCGCGCTACGCCCTCGTCAACATCGCGAACGACCGCATCGCCAACAGTCCGAATACCCTAGCAATGGAAGTTCTCGCCTGGGAGCCTAGCTCCTGACGCCTCGCTGCGACAGCCCACCCCTCGGCGTCCTCTGCCCCCTCCGCGCTCTCCGGTTTTGACTTTGAGTCTTAATCTCTCAGCGCCTCTGCGTCTCCGCGGTGAAAGCCTGTTCCTCTACGAAACCGTGAGTATCGGCGTCGACCGGCCCTTCTTCGCGCGCCACAACAGCCTCCCCTGACGGAACCAGTCGAACAGCATGATGACCGCGGCGCAGATCAAAGTCACCTGGATCGTGGCATTCAGCCACGCCAATATCTTCGCCGTTTCGGCGGGCGACAGGTCCGCTCCAGCGATAACCACCCAACTGGTGACTCGGAGCAGCACCAACGCGATCGCGACTTTCAAGGCGTCGAGAGCCAGGCGCACCCACGCGCGAGCGGGCGACCAGGCAGGGCGCGCAAAACAGTACAGATCGACAAAGGCGCGGGCCAGAGTGAGTGCGATCACCAGCCAGTAAATTTGGCCCCAGATGGGAGTCAGAATGATGCGGAATCCGCCGTTAAAGACGAACGCGCTGCGATGCCACATCGTCAACGCCCAGAAAACGGCCGCCGCGACTCCGAAGGCGAACCCGGAGAAATCGTTGTACCACTGCATCTGCTGGTGCGTTCGCGGCGCGCCGGGAAGCTTGCGCGGATCCCACCGGTCGACCCATTTGGAGTGATAGCGATCGAGCAGCGCGAACACCGTAGTAACGATGCCGATCACAAAGAACAGCGATTGAAAGGCCGTTACGAAGAAAGCCACGAGGCCCTTGCCCGGCGACTGCGAATTAAACAAAGGAGCGATAAATATCAGCGCGAACATCGGGGCGAGTACCCAGATCAGGACGATCTTCAGCACCATCCAGTACATCGGCAGCATCGCGGGATTGATGAGACGATGTTCGGGGATGTAGCCGCTGGCCACGCGCATCGGCGAACCGCGCCGCTTCAGCAAGTCGACGAGTTCGGCCTCCTCCAGCGGGTGACCGAGGGCCGACTCCCGCTCCTCGATCTGCGAATGCAGGTCTTCGGCGAGTTCGGCAAGAATGTCCTTCTGCTGTTTCCGCGGCAGCCACAGCTTGACGGCATTCAGATAACGGTCGATCAGGTCGGTTTGAGTCATTGGGTTTGTTCCTGCATTTTTTGGCCGGCTGGAACGGCGAGAATCCGCTCCAGGGCCGAGTTCATCTGGCGCCATTCGGCCAGCAGGCTGGTGAGAACCTCCTCGCCAACCGGAGAAAGGCGGTAAAACCGCTTATTGCGTTTGTCCTCTTCACGCCATTGGCTGACCAATAGTCCCTGGCTTTCCAGGCGGCGAAGAAGCGGATAAAGGGTATTTTCGTCAATGGCTAAGCCTTGATCGCTCAAAGCCTTACGGATGGCGTACCCATATAATTCGGTGCGCAGTTGGACCAACACCGCCACCGCCAGGCAGCCGCGGCGCAGCTCCAGTCGAAGATTCTCGAATTGCTCGGAATTGGCGCCGTTGGTGTGCATCACATGCTGTCCTATACACACTGTATAACAAACAGTGTATGACGTCAAGTGATTTCTTGTGACGGGAAATCGATTTGTGCCTGTTTGGCGTCACGCATACCGCTTCCTTTGGTCGCGGCTCGGTATCGGCACACAGCGTTCTTTCCGGGCCGCGACCACAGGGAGCGGAATGCGGGCTCATGGCAAATTCCACTTTCCGACAACTCGTCGTCTTCGGTTGAAGCTGAAACCGCTTGCTGACGCGCGCGGCTCGGAAACCCAATCCGCCGATACCGAGCCGCGACCACAGGGAGCGGAATGCGGGCTCATGGCAAATTCCACTCTTCTCGACCCACCGCCCGGAGGTAACCCTCCGCGACGGACCGCCCGCACGACTTATAATTTCGAGATATGCTTTCGCGGCGCGCGCTATTACGTGGGTCGGGACTCCTCTTCGCTGGCAGCGCCCTATCGCGCCAGGCGAGAGCGAAGACACCCGCTCTTCCGCGAGTGCAAGTGGCGCTCGATCGCGTCATCCGCGTCATCACCGGATTGCGCCCGTTCCGTCCCGCGGGATTCTCCGTGCGCGCCGAGAAGCTCGACGACAAACTCGTCGTCCACAATTTCGGCCATGGCGGCGCCGGCATCACACTCTCCTGGGGAACGGGCCTGCTGGCTGTGCGGGAAGCGGCCGGCGTCGAGACGCGCGATTGCGCGGTGATCGGTTGCGGCGTCAACGGCCTCTCCACCGCGCGTCTCCTGCAACAACGCGGCTTTAACCCCGTGATCTACGCCAAGGAGATGCCGCCCTCGGTCACCTCCAACGTGGCTGGCGGATTGTGGGAGCCCACCACATTATTCGACCGCTCCAACATCACCCCGCAGTTTCGCGCGCAGTTCACCGAAGCGGCGCGCCTCGCCTTTCAGCGCTATCAGTCGCTGGCGGGCGATTACTATGGCGTGCGCTGGCTGCCGCTCTATTCGCTGGCGCAGCAGGCGGCGACCGTCGAGCCACCGGACGCCGACAATCCTTACAGCGATATCGAGACTCTGTATCCCGAGAGCCGCGTGCTCAAAAAGCATGAGCATCCCTTCAACGTTCCGTTCGCTCGCCGAAGATACAGCATGCTGATCGAGCCGGCGATCTATCTCAACGCGCTGATCCGCGATTACCAGTTGGCCGGCGGAAAAATCGTGATTCGCGAGTTCCATTCGGCGCGCGAACTGGCCAGCCTCCGCGAGAAGCTGATCTTCAACTGCACCGGGCTGGGCGCCCGCACCCTGTTCGAGGACACCGGACTCATGCCGATCAAGGGGCAGTTGGTGTTCCTGCTTCCGCAGCCGGAGCTCGACTACATGACCGTCGGCCCGAACGGCATCTATATGTTTCCCCGCCACGATGGCGTGCTGCTGGGCGGCAACTTCGAACGCGGCGTGGATAATACCGATATCGATCCCAAAGTCACGCAGCGCATCCTACAAGGAAATATGGAGTTGTTTGGGGGGATGCGCGGATAGCCGCATCGAGCTAGACTCACGCCATGCCCCAGGGATTTGCCCGCGTCGCGAGGGTGGCGATGCTGGCGCAGCTCGGCGTCCTCGCCTTCGCCTTTCAATCGGCAGGCCACATCGAAGTCATTCCAAAAGCAGCACCCAAAGCCGCAGCGCCGGTAGTGCGAGTCGATTCGTCGCTGTTGCTGATTCCGGTGCACGTCACCACCTCCGGCGGCGCATCTGTAACCGGCCTCAAGAAAGAAGACTTCGAACTATTCGAAGATGGCGTCAGGCAGACCATCACCCATTTCTCGCAGGACGACGCCCCCGTCTCGGCCGGAGTGCTGCTGGACGTGAGCGGCAGCATGCGCAACAAAATGGCCAAGGCTTCCGAGGCCGCCACCGGGTTCTTCAAATTCGCCAATCCCGAGGACGAATTTTTCCTGCTGGAATTCAATGCGCGGCCGCGCGTGAGCGTGCCGTTCACACGCGACTGGTCCGGCATCGCCTCCGAAATCGCCGCCGCGAAACCTTCCGGTATGATCGCCATGCTGGACGCCATTCACCTGGCGATCGCGCAGATGAAGCATGCCATACACGCGCGCAAGGCGCTGGTAGTGATCTCCGATGGCGGCGACAACTTCAGCCGCCGCAATCTCCGCGAATTGAAGGGCACGCTGCTGGAGGCCGGCGTCCAGGTCTATTCGCTGGGAGTGTTCGACCGCGATTACTCCGTCAAACACACGCCTGAAGAGCGCAACGGTCCGAGCCTGCTGGATGAGGTCGCGCTCGATACCGGCGGCCGCACGTTTCCTGTCAGCCTCGATGCCTTGCCGCAGATCGCCCGCGAATTGCGCAATCAATACGTTTTGGGATATTCACCGGCCGCGATGACCACCGACGGCAAGTATCATCGGGTAAATCTGAAGGTAGCGACGCCGGATTCCGAAGACCGGTTGCGGACCTATTATCGGCAATGGTATTACGCCCCCGGCCAATAGGCGTAACCGAGCCGCGCGCCGTTACCAAGCCGCGCGCGTGAGCAAGCGGTCAGCTTCTTTTCAACGTCCATTCAATCGACTGCCCGATGTCCGCGCCCAAATCGGCCGTCAGCTTGATCGTGTCGCCTGAGACCTTGCCCTTGTAAGTCATCTTCAGGGCGTTGCCCTGGAAATTCGCGGTAATCGTGAACGAAATATTATCGCCGTCGATCTTGCCGTCCTCGATGGTGGACTTGCCGAGCAGTTGGCTGTTAGTCTCGCCGGTGAGCTTCGTTCCATCCACTTTGAACACGAAGGTTCGTTCGATCGCCTGCCCTTGAAGGTCGGCCGTCCCCTTCCAGTTGCCGCTGATATCCGCGGCGGAACCTACCATGGCAAAGAGCGCAGCAAGGACCAGTAGATGTTTCATGACGTCTACTGTGAGCGATTCGGCGGCTGGCGTCAAGGCCCTTGCCCTATGCTAGAATTCAGCGTCAAGATGGCGTACCGTCTAACGTTGCCGCTGATACTCGCCGCAACCGTGTACCCTGCTGGCGCGCAACCTTCCGTGCCACCCGGAGTCCCCTACGCGGTGCCCACGGAAACCGAAATCAAGGCGACGCTCGACCGCATTCGCGATTACTTCGTGCGCTCCACGACGTACCGCGTGATCGACACCGACACGGGCCGCGCCATTACCGATTTTTCGCAACCCGTCAAAACCGCGGCCGTGGAAACGTTCAACGATTGGGATTACCCCATCGGTGTGGCGCTGGCCGCTATGCTGCACGTCGCCGACGTGACCGGCGACACCAGCTATCGCGACTATACCCTGAAGAATTTCGATTTCATCTTCGACCGTCAGGACTATTTCCGCCGGCAGGCAGCGGCATTCGGCCCGCAGCCGAACGGCTATCGCCGCCTGCTGCATATGGCGGCGCTCGACGATTGCGGGGCCATCGGCGCGGCGCTGATCGGGGCGTACGCCCGCAAGCCCGACCCCAGATACCGTACTACCATCGACGCGGTAGCCGATTACATCGCTCACCAGCAAATGCGGCTGGCCGACGGCACGCTGGCACGCGCGCGTCCGCAGCCCGTCTCGCTGTGGATCGACGATTCCTACATGAGCATTCCGTTCCTCGCGCAGATGGGCAAGCTGACCGGCGATCGCGCCTGGTTCGACGACGGCGCGCGGCAGGTGATCGGCATGGCACAGCGCCTGCAGGATCCCGCGACCGGGCTCTACGACCACGCCTGGTATGAAAACACCGCCGGTTACGATCCCAAGTTCTTTTGGGGACGCGGCTGCGGATGGGGTTTGATGTCGGCTGCGGAACTGCTCAGCGTGCTACCGGAGGACCACCCGCAGCGGGCGCGCGCCCTGGAGATCTTCCGCCGTGCCGCGCGCGGCGCAGCGGAGACCCAGAGCGGCACCGGCATGTGGCATCAGCTGCTCGACAAGACCGACAGCTACCTGGAAACTTCCGCCACAGCCATGTTCACCTTCGCCATTGCGCGTGGCGTGAATCGCGGATGGCTCGCTCCCGTGTACGCGCCAGTGGCGCAGGCCGGTTGGCAGGCACTGGCGCAGCGCGTGCGCTCCGATGGCCGCATCGAAGGCATCTGCGTGAGCACTACCGCCGCCTATGACGCGGTCTACTATTACAATCGCCCCACCGATCTCGGCGCGATGCAGGGCTATGGCCCCGTCTTGATGGCCGGCGCGGAAGTCATCGCGATGCTGCGCCAGTTCGATATCGAGCGCACTCTGAATACATTCCATTACCGTACGAAGAAGCCCTAACCATGCGTATTCCGTTGCTGATTCTCTTCCCCGCCCTGGCCGCCGCGACTGGCGCCACCGTCACGGTCCGCAACCCCATCGAGATCGCCCGTCCCAATGAGACCATCGTCCTCGACGCGGCGCAATTGCGCACCCTGCTTCCGGTGGACGATGTCCGCAAAGTGCACGTTCGCGCCGAGGGTTCCGGCAAGGATCTGCTGGTGCAGGCTGTCGATACCAATGACGACGGCGTCTTCGAGCAACTGCTGTTTCAGGCCGATTTCGCGCCCAGACAGACGCGCGTGTTCGAGTTGACCGTCGGCGGCCGCCAGCTTGCGCTGGCCGGCGATTACAAAACCTACGGCCGTTTCGTGCGCGAGCGCCGCGACGATTTCGCCTGGGAGAACGACCGCATCGCGCACCGCATGTACGGCAAAGAGCTCGAAACCTTTCCGCGCGACAAGCTGATCAGCAGCTCGGTAGACGTGTGGACCAAGCGCGTCCGCAACCTGGTGATTAATAACTGGTACATGGTGGACGATTATCACAAGGACCGCGGCGAGGGCGCCGACCTCTACGCCGCCGGCGCCACGCGCGGCAATGGCGGGACCGGAATCTGGGTGGACGGAAAGCTGTACCCATCGGCCAATTTCCGCGATTCCAAAGTGTACGCCGTCGGCCCCATCCGCGTGCTCTTCGAGCTAACTTACGATGCGTGGGATGCCGCCGGCGTGAAGGTATCGGAAAAGAAGCGCGTTTCGCTCGATGCCGGCCAGAATCTGGATCGCTTCGAGAGCTATTACACCATCCAGGGGAACGCCGCCAATCTGACCCATGCCATCGGGATTCGCCGGTTGAAGTCCACCGCCAGGGAATCAGGCAGCGATCGCAGCATTTTGACAACTTGGGAGCCGGTGAAGGAAGGCGGAGAGCTGGGACAGGCGGTAATCGTGGATCCGTCCACGGTGAAGGATCAGGCAGAAGACGATCTCAATTACTACCTGCTAACTAAGATTCAGGCTGGTGCAGAATGCGTCTCTTATTCCGGGTTCGCCTGGACGCTGGCAGGCGACTTTAAGAACGAAGCCGATTGGCAGCGCTACGTGGCCGAATTTGCGGTTCGCCTTCGCTCTCCTGTGGAAGTGAAGATCGAGAAGCGCTGAAGCGCACCAGCACCAGTAACGCCACGAAACCCATGGCCGGATGGCCTTCGATCCAGCGGCAGGCCGCGGGTATGCCGGCCAGACAAGCGGCCGCGACTGCCAAGCCTTTGGCTACCGGAATTGGATCGGGCACCCGCACCACTTAACGGTAGTTCGGACGCGGATGTGAAGGTAGGTCTGTGCGTACCAGCGTGGTATGTTTCGATACCGGTACTATTTCTCGTTTTTGCGCACCAGATCGAATTCCGCGTGCGTTAAGATCGCGGCGCCATTATTGGTTGCCGGCTCGAAGCGCCATCCAGCGATGAGATTCGTCGCGGGCTGGCTCCACTTAGGATCGGACGAATTCGCCACCTGGATATTCACTGGCACACCGTTCGGGTCAATATCGAAAGCGACCCGGACGGTCGCCACTTCGCTGGCTTCCTCCGACGCTTCCTGCGGAGCTTTGATGAGCCGAGGCCGTTCGGCGCCCGGGGGAACGGTAAAGTGCGCGCCCGAGAGAGACCAATGGCGCGCATCTTCCAGCATCCGGAAACTAACTTCGATAGTGGCTTGTACCTCCACTGGTTTCCCGTCTTTCTTGCCGGGCGTGAATAGCCAATCGGACACCGCTGCCACCGCGGTCTCGTCCAACCCGAGTCCCAACGGCTTGACAACCCGGACATCGCGCGGCTTGCCATCTTCGCCAATCGTCACCGAAACCATCACCGGGCCCTGGAGCTTGGCGATGCGCGCCTCGTCGGAATATTCTGGCTCCTTGCGGGCCGTTACCACTGGCGCTCTTCGGCCGTCGGGATAAACGCCCGGTGTCTGCGCTTGTGCGAAGGACCCAACGCACAGGAACGCGGCTACAACTGCACCTTTGTACATGCTAGAAACATTATGACAGCGCGGGAATCGCTCAATGTGGGCCGCGATCGTAGCCGAGCTGTACGGCCGCTCGGCCTGCACTCGCCCGTGCGGGCATTCACCGCCGCCTGTCGCGCCGGGCTTAAGGGCAGCGGGCCAAGCGCGAGCAAGGTTAGTGAGGGTCAGATCGATGAACGCCGGAGGGTGCTGGAAACGGAAGCCGATAGTGCCGCATCCGTACGAGTGACCCTGGCCACCCAGTCTCGGATAGCCCTATCGCCCACAATGGCGGATGACGGTCAGTCGCGACGAACATCAGCGCGGTCACCTCCGTTCCCAGTCGCCCACTTCAAGATCGCTAGTGCAGGAACCAAAAATGGTGCGAGATACCAGTACCGCCTGCGGAAGTATGTGCGGCTCAACTTTTTCTTCCACGCCTCAGCGGCTGACTCCCCGCTAGGGGCCGGTGCTCCGATGGTGTGGTCTAGATGGTGACCCAGCTCATGATAAACCACGCGTGCAAATACCATGTCTCGCATTGGCGGAATATAGGCCATAAGTCGGAGCATCCCGGGAGCGAACCAGTGGTTGACGATATTGTCCACGACGATTTCGATCCACGCCTGCTCGCCCTTCAGTATAGGATGGTAAAAGCCAAGGCAGTCTCTTCGGGCGTACTTTTTCCCTGCGACCCGACCGGTCTTTCCCTTGCCGATGGCCGAGGCGTTCGTTAGGACCACAGACTCCAGCCCGGACAGGTAGTGTGTTGGCACTCTCGAAAGGAGCCGCGCGATGGCGGGGTAGGCGTACCGCGGCGGTCGGTAACCTTTGTAGCTTTCATGGATAGGGATCATCGCCGCAGCCTTGCATGTTCAACTGTACACTTAGCACCATCGAACCAGCGACGGGCCAACGCCGTCAGGCCGCGAAATCGGGACGTGGACAAAACGGCCATTTCGGCAACTAACCGGCGGCTCAGCGCCCTGCTCGTGTTCGACTGCGGGCCTATTGCCGTCGCCGCTTCCCATGTGCCTGACCACGGGGTCGCCGGGCATTTCCTGGGAGAGGGTAAGTGAGATCTTCGAGCGAGACGACATTGCGGAAGTAGGGTTCGTGCGTCTGCTCGGCCTCTTTCAGCTTGAGGCCGTGAGCGTTGCGGCAGTAGAACCAGCCGGGCCAGCCAGCTCACCTGCGTGCGCGCAGCTACTTCACCGTGAGCGGGGCCACGTTGGAAACCGCGCCGCTTGGGTCGGTCACCTGTACCGCCACCGCCGTCGAGGAGGCGGAGGGCACGGTGACATTGACCTTCAACTGCGAGGCGCTCACAACCGTGACCTGGCCGCCAGTGTATGACGTGCTTCCCACTGTGACTCTCAGGCCGGTCCCGGACTGGAAGTTCGCACCGTTGACGGTCAGCACCTGTGCCGCCGTGGAATGGGTCAGCGGGTTCGGCGTCAGAGACGTAATCGCGGGTGCGGGTGGCGCGTTCACCTGTAAGTTGACGGTGTTAGACGCTCCACCGTTGGAGTTCACCACTTGCACCGGGTAGGTATAGGACGTGAGGCTGGTGACGATAGATATCTGCAGCTGGGTGGGTGTCAGCGCAGCCAGGGCGCTTGCCGGAATCGCGGTCCCTCCGATGAGCAGTTTCAACCCCGCCTGGAAGCCGCTCCCGTTAATGGTCAGCGTCTGCGGAGAATTCGAGGCTGTCATCGGGTTGGGGTTCAATGCGGTAATCGCCGGCGGCACGGCCGGCGCGGTCACCGTCAGGGTGGACGAATTACTGGCCTGGCCGTTCGGATTGGTGACCTGTACCGGCAGACTCTGGGCGCTCGTGCCTGTGTTGACGCTTACGGCCAACTGCGTGGCGCTCACGGAGGCGATTTGCGACCCCTGATAAACGGTACTGCCCACTGTGACCTTCAACCCGCTGCCCGCCACAAAACCGCTGCCTTTGACGGTCAGGGTCTGAACGGAACTCGATCCGGTCATGGGGTTGGGGCTCAAGGACGAGATGACCGGCGCCACCGCCGGCGCAGTCACCGTTAGGGTCGCCGAGTTGCTAACCTGGCCATTTGGATTGGTCACCTGCACCGGCAAGGTCTGGGCGCTCGTTCCCACGTTGACCTGCACGATCACCTGCGTGGAACTGATCTGCGATCCCTGATAAACCGTCCCACCCACCGTAACCTTCGACCCGCTCCCCGCGACAAAGCCGGTGCCGCTGATTGTCAGGGTCTGGGCGGAACTCGATCCGGTCATAGGATTCGGGCTCAAAGCGGCGATCGCCGGGCCAGTGCTGGGAGCGGTCACCGTCAGGGTTGCCGAATTAGTGGTCTTGCCGCCCGCAGTGGTCACCTTTACGGAAAGGCTCTGGGCGGCGGTACCCACATTGACGCTCGCAACCAGCTGCGTGCTGCTTACGAAATTGATAGCCGATCCCTGATAGACCGTCGTCCCTACCGTCACTGACAACCCGCTGCCAGACACGAACCCGGCGCCGTTGATGGTGAGGTTCTGGTTCGACGCCGATCCGGTCATCGGGTTGGGGCTGAGAGAAACGATGCTGGGCCCAGCCGCCGTGGCGCCGCCCCAGGCGGTGACCAGCGCGTTGGCATCCACCGAACCCAGTCCCGTGGCCAGGTCGTATCCGGCGCCGGCGCTGTAGCCTTTCATCGTCCCCACGTTGGTGCTGGGTGCGGATGCCGAGCAGTTAGGCGAACCGCCCTCGCAGGGCACGGCATTGGACCCGGTGGTCACGTCGTGGAAGACCGAAGGCGCCGACGATGCCAGGGCATAGAGTTTGCTGTTGGGGTTGCCGTTGGTGGTTTTGGTGTACTGGTTGACGATGGCCATGAGGCCGGCGAACGACGGTGTCGAGGCCGAAGTGCCGCCAATCAGCTCCAACGAGCCGCCCTGTTCGATCACGTATCCATCGTGTCCCGCGGCCGTGAGGGAGACGTCCGGACTCAAGCGCATAGCACCGCTGGGCATCCCCGGCGCGGTTTGCCAGCTTGGCCGGGGCCAGATAGTGCTGGTTCCGCCGCCGCCACCGTAGAGATTGTTGTTGGAAGAGCCAGCCGTGTAGCTGCTCTCGTTCCAGGCTACTTCCGGGATGTATCCCTTGGCCGACGCCAGTTGCGTATTGTTCGTCGCGTTCCAGTAGGTGGAGGGGGAAGCGGAATCGTTGAACTCCGTGCCGCCCACCGCCACGTTGTATTGTGTGGACGCGAGCGCGTTGATGCCGAAGCCCTGAGTGGCTGGCGTGGTGTTATTCGTGCCGTTGCCGGTGGTGGAATACGGCACATCGCAACCCGCCGAACCGCTGTCGCCGGCGGCCACGAAAACGGCAATCCCCTCGGCGGCAGCCTGCTGCCACAGGCTGCTATAAAACGAGTTGCCGATGCCCATTAAGGCTTCGCAGAGGCCATAGCTCAGGCTCATCACCGGAGCCGTGTTGTGCTGCACGATGTATTGGGCCGAGAGCGCGACGCCGTCGGACGCGTTGGTGCTCGCGGAAGTCACGAATTTAATGGTGGCGCCTTTGGCCACGGCGCCCGCCCATTCCACGTCCAGAACCGACTCCGTCTCGTCCCCGGGAACATAGCCGGGGTCCTTGCCGTTGACGATGAACGTCGGGTTGTTCACGGGCAGCCCGAACTGGGCACGAAAGCCGGCAACGTCGCTCATGGCGATATCGCTCTCGCCCACGATGGCGATGCTCTGTCCCGTGCCGTCGTAACCGGCCGTCCAAAGAGGTGTGACGTCGTAGATGGCGGCGAAGTCGTAGGGCGACAGCCCATGCGTCCCGCCGTAGAAATCCGTCAGGGGCGCGATCGGCGCCGAAATGACGTGGTGGAACGGGCGGGGAGCGAAGTTGTGCAGCGAAGCCACTCCCGCCACCACCGGCGCCAACGCCGCGGGGATGGAAATATCCGAAGCGTTCGCCACGTGCTCGATGCCGTTCCATTGGTAGCGGTGAATCTGCGTATGGAATGCGTTCTCCACCTGTTCGGCCGTGCCGCTGAATTCGATGGATCGCCGGCCCGCGGCCACTTCGGTCACTTGAAACCCCCGGCTCTCGAGCCAGCCGGTAATGGCGTCGATGTCTTCCTGAGCGGCGCCGAACTGCTCGCCGAACTGCTCCGGCGTAAGCCACGCATGGTAACGCGGCGAGGCCGGGTCCTGCTGGTCCGCCAGGAGTTGCTCGATTGCGGCCGTCTGTTCGGCGCTGCTCGTGAGGTGCAGCAGCATGCGTTCCATGGGCAAGGTTCCAGCCGCTCGGCCGATCTCCTTAGCTACCCCAACCAACGGATTGGTTGTGCCAGGTATACGCACTAAGACGCTGTTATCCGGGCGTCCTGTAATTCGGGGACCTACCTGGGCGCAGAGTGGGCTGGCAAACACCAGCGCAAGCAGGAAAATAAAGGATGCTGCACTTCTGGACAGTCTGAGGGACATCAAGGGAGCTCCAGTGGGATAGCGCCCGGGAGACTTCCGGGCGACGGGACATGGTCCTAACTTCGGATAACAATCGGCTGGTCTCTATGTGGGGTAGATTCATTTACCCTCGGCCCCCTTATCGGCACGAGTTCGGAAAATTCCAGAAACTATTTTTTGTTGGGCGAAACTCTGCCCTCGTGAAGTCTTGGAGTCAGGATCGCTTCAGCAAGGGGCCAAGGTCGGGGCGAACTCCTTCCGGGTTCCTTTTGTAACCGTTTTGGGAGGACTGAGAGAAAACCGGAAACGCCAAAAATCCGTGGAACGATCCCAAGTGCACGAAACCTCCGCGGTTCGATGCTCTCGGCGCACTACCCGTCTGACGTAAGTCAGATCTTAAAGAATGTGTCGCGTTTTCGATCTTTTCAGGAAGCCTTCGCCTGCGGGAAAGCCTCATAGATAACTTCATCCATTTGGGCGTCCACGCGATCCAGGGAAGCGCACCAGCGGGAACGCCAAGACGGCGTCGTTGCCTGTGAACATGGCTACGGCGGGCCGGAAGACCAGCGCCTCCATCCTCGAAAACAATCGGGCGACCTTCCAGCCATATCGTTCAGGCTATCGGGGAATGTCCGGGCGCCCGGCAGAAGCACTGGCGGCATGCGGCGAAGCCGGTAAGCGCGCGCGGCTTACTCCGAATGATTTGGCCGCCGCCATGGCGCTGGTATGTTCGTGGCGTTTTTCCACCGGAGGATCGACCACTACGCCTGCGCAGCTGCAGGCGAGAATCGTGAGGCTAGCGAACCCGGAACTGAAATTGACGTTGGATTACGCCCGCGCATTACGTATGAAACGCGTAGGCGCGACGAATTCTCGGGCCGCGAAGCTCGGATACGTCACGCTATCGCGGCGCGCCGCGTCCCTGGCGGACCACCCCTAGAGTCCACGTTCGCATGCGGGCAGGCCGGGACATCGGCGCTCGCAGGTGCGGCAGACATCCAGCGTGCGGCGCAGGGCTTTCGAGATGTCCGCCGAGACCAGGGTTGCGGCCCGATACTGCTCGATCGCTTCCCTGTACAGTCCGGCAGTCGCGAGCCCCGAGACGCCCACCCGGAGCTTTCGTTCCACATCGTGCAAATTGCGATCCGATTCTTTAAGTGCCACGACTCTCATATCGAATGTACGTGTCGATTTTCTCTGCACCGATGCGGGTATGGCTAAACTTCTTGAGCGGGTATGGTGTAGAGAATACCCGCAGTTTTGCCCGCCATATCCGTCGGATTTCGCGACACGAACGCAAGCTATTCGGCGACTCCGCGAAATAGGGGTGATGCGCTATTCGCGTGTTCGCGGCGCCGCCGGCACTTTTTGGCCGTTCCCGCGGCCGGATCAGGGGTGAGCCGATCCTTAGTTATTCATTCGTTCGAGCTGTTTGACCAGGAATGCCATGTCGCTGAAGGGATCGCCGCCGTTGCGGGCCCAATAAACGCGCCCCTGCTTATCGATCAGGATGGTGGAGTGCAACTCCATTTCCTCGAAATCGTCGTAGGAGTGGAAGCGATGCGCGTTGGCGAAACGATCGTCGGAAAGCAGGCGTATGGGCAGGTCGCCGAAGGCTTTCAGACCGGCGGCATTGCTCGCCGGAGTGGCGACACTCACCGCCAGCACGACCGTGTTGAGGCGCTCCCAGTCGTCCTTCTTCTCGCCGATGGCGTGCAATTGCCGCATGCAGTGCGGGCACTCGGCGCCCAGGTAGAAGACCAGGACCACGTTCTTACCTTTGTACTCGTCTAGCGTCACGCGCTTGCCGGCGGAATCCTTGACGTCGAGTGAGGGCGCGGCATATGGCTCCCACTTCTCGGGCCCGAACTTTTCGAGCGAGGTCCGCAGATAATTCCGTTGCGCGCCCGGTGAACTGTCGCGGGGCGCGGCGGTCACCCCGGTGGCGACGGCGCGCTGCACGATCGCCAGACCCTTGTCGGCATCGGCGGTCAAGTAGAGCAGGCGAGCCATGGCGTCCTGCGCTTTGGCCGTTTCGCCAAGCGCATTGGCGGCGCGAACCATGCCGCTGAGGGCCCAGAGATCGTTCTTGGTGAGATCGAGAGCCTTGTCGAATGCCTGCTCGGCGAGCAGCGGGCTCTTGGCCGTCAGGTACGCTTCGCCGAGGCTGCTATAGAGCGATTCCGGATAAAACGGCGGATCGGCGTAATCCCTCTGGAATGCGAATTCCTTTTCGGCGGCCTCAGAGAGGAACTTCAGGCCGGCGAGTGTTTCCCCGCGCGCCAGCGCCAAGCGGCCTTTCAGATCGGGCACCTGGATCTCGTACATGGACCCGGCGGGCCGGACTTTGCTCTTTTCCACTTCGTCCTTGAGCGCGGCGAGCGCCGCCATACTCTTCTTGGCCTTGTCGAGATCGCCCTTGCCGAAGTAGGCGCGGGCTTCGAAGTAGTGGCGATCGATCTTGTCGAGCAGGATATCGCGCCAGGGAATGTTTTTCTCCTTCAGGAGATCGTCCCAGCGCTCGAATTTCAGGTAAGCGCGCGCAAGGGAGGCGATGCCGTAGGAGTGGCTGCTATTGAAGGCGTCCGCATTGGTTTCCGGATCGAGAGGGGCATCGATCAATTGACGGGCGCCGAAGATCGCCGCCTTCTCCATCCCCAGCTGCTCCTGGATGTAGGAGAGATAGTTGCGATTGTGGCCGTAGTTCCAATTGTTGAAGGGGAAGGTCATGCGCTGCTGCATGTATTCCTTTTCGCGGCGGGTGGCGGCGTCCATGCTGATGGCGGCTTCGTTCCACATGCCGACGATGCTGAAAATGTGGCCGGGCATATGCAGCGCGTGGCCGATTCCGGGAACGATCTCGCCGTAGCGGCGGGCGCTTTCGAGGGCCTGCTCGGGTTCGTGATAGTCCCAGTTGTGGATGCGGTAATGATGGGCGCCGGGATGGTCGGGCTGTTTCGCCAGGATTTCACGGATCATCAGCTCAGTGCCGTAGCGGTCGTTGCCCATGGTGCTGAGCGCGAGAAGCGCGCGCGCTTCCATGTCGTCGGGATAGCGGACGCAGAGCGTTTCCAGAATCTTTCTGGCCTTTTCGTTATCGCCGTTCTGCCCGGTGATGGGGTCGGTCATCACCTGCGCGGCCATAGCATCGATGTAAAGCTGTTCGCGCGGGCTCACCTTGTCCTTGCGCTTGAGGGCTTCGCGGATCATGTCGGCCGGCCGGCTGTTGCCGCCGAGGCCGCGAATCTGGCTGGCGCGTGCGAGTCCCCAATAGGCCATGGCATTGTCGGGCTCGAGTTTCAGGCACCAGCGGAAGGAGCGCTCGGCCTCGTAGTCCCAGAAGGAATGCAGCAGCGCATTGCCCTGGTCGAACCACTTCTGCACCTCGGGATTCCTGGTGGTGATGGGAAAGTGCGCTACGCCGATCCCTTCGATGACCCACGGTTTTTCGCGCGGACCGACATCGAACGCCTCGCCGTGCGAGGAATGGCCGAGTTTGCCGAGCAATGTGTTGTCCGGCTGGGCCGCGAGCGGAGCAACAGCCAGCAGGCCGAGCAGAAAAGGTCGAATGATCAAACGGAATCCCCCCTGTCGATGCAGTATAGCAGCGGCCGCGGACTTCTCGGATCCGTCCGCACTGTGCACAGACTTCGGGGCAGAGCCCGGTATTGCACAGCAAATCGGCGCGCGTTACGCTATCGACATGACGATTTCGTTGAAACTGCCCGATGATCTTTTGGCTCAGCTCGAAAGCGAAGCCAAGGCGAGACGGGTGACGAAGTCCTCGATCATCCGGGAGAGCCTGGAGAAGGCGTTTCAGACGACACTAGGGGCGGGTGGTCCGTCATGCTACGACCTGGCCCGCGACCTTGCCGGCGCTGTCAGAAGCCTTCCGCGAGATCTCGCGGAAGATCTGAAGTACATGGAAGGCTTTGGCCGTTAACCAGAGCCCCAGTCCTCCTGGAATGGGCAAAGTCTATCGGGCGCGCGACACGTCTCTGAAACGGGATGTGGCGACTAAGTCCTGGAGGCCCATGCTACCGCCCGTCTGAAGATCTACGCTCTGAACGTGAAGTGGCCCTAATGCAGTTGGCCTGAGCACATTTTCACGTCCGAGACCACTCCCTGGCACGACTACAGGCGTGCGGCCGTCTGCGGCCTACGGGAGTGGAGTCGCTCCCAGCGCGCGGACGTAGCCGGAGTTGACGTGGCCGTGGTCGAAGCCGATCTCCTCTAGTAAGTCGTGCAGGGCGGATTGGGCCTGTTCGGGAGTCGGCCGCTGGGCGCCCTTCTTCTCTGCCGTGCCGACGCTGCCGAGCTTTTTGGAGTATTCGACAATGGCGTCCCAGTGCTCCGGCTTTCGGAAGGTGACGATGGCGCTGGTCTTCTCCATCTTTTTGTATGGCCAGAAAGTCCAGGGGATCTTCTCTTCGTTCAGCACCTGAGTAAATTTGGCAATCCAATCGTCGGCGTTTTCGCCCGATTCGCCCATGTAGATGGGCACATTGTATTTCGCGCGGAAGTCAAGGTAGGGCTGGATCACCTCGCGCGTGGGCGCGGTCCAATATTTGTGGAACGAGTACATGACGTTTTGGTCGAACGGCGGGCTAAAGGGCGCGAAAGTGCTGGCCCATTGCGGACCTTCGAGAATGACGACGTGGCGGGTGTCTACCTCGCGAATGGCGGAGACGATGCGGCGGTAAAGCGGTTCGAGCTTCGGATTGAGGCGCGGCAGGCCGTTAAAGTGGGGGATGGGCTCATTCAGGAGGTCGTAGCCGAGCACCGCCGGCTCGTCGCGGTAGCGCGCGGCGATGCGCTTCCATAGGGCGACGACGTCGGTCTGGGCTTTCTGGTTCTCGAAGAGCCAGGGGTAGCCCCAGCTATCGTCGATGTTCGTGCCGGTCTGTCCGGCAGGCGCGGCGTGGAGGTCGAGGACGACCCACAGACCATATTTGCGCGCCCAGGCGACGGTGTCGTCGACGTGCCGCCATCCGTCGCCGCCTTCCGCCAGGAGGGCGTGGTGCATGGGGAGGCGGATGAGATTCAGCCCCATGTGAGCGAGGGCGGCGATGTCCTGCTCGGTGATGTAGCGGTCGCGCCATTCGCGCCAGAAGCGATCCGTCTCGTCGGGGCCGGCGATATCGCGGAAGAAGGCGTCGATTTCGCGGGCGGATTCGGGGCCATTTTCGAACAGGAACATGTAGCCTTCGGGGACGAGCCAGTTGCCGAGGTTGATGCCGCGGAGGGTGACGGGATGTCCGGCAGCGTCGACGATTTGAGCGCCCTGGCGGTGGAGGAAGCCGGGTTCGGCGGCGGCGAGGGAGAGGGCGGCGAAGGCCGAGAGTAGAGCGAATTTTCGCATTCGCACTCACTGCAACAGACTGCGGCATGGAATGCAAGGCGCCTGTGATAGTTCGCGGTGGGAGCTGCCCAGGCCCGGGCGCGATACACCTCGCCCATCTAGCCCGCACCGATGGAGGCCAGAGGGGCCGAGTTGGTCGCCGGCAGAGAAAAGCATAGCTACGATTTAGCTCAGTGTACTCGATCCGGACGAGGCGGCCCATCTATCCGGGCACCGCATGTGTTCTCACTTCTCACGCGGAGTCTGCGGGGAGCGCCTCCCGATGGCCGCCGGGTTCACGCACTCAAAGTTCGCGGCGTCGTCGGTACTCCCTTGTCCCGTCCAGCGGGCCACGGTGGGATAGGCGCACAAGGGCCGCGTGCGCGCCACGCCGCTGGCGGGGTCGAGGTCGGTATTGTATTTGGTGGCGATGATCTGTTCCGGAGCGACGCCTTGCTCGACCCAGAGTTCCAGAGCCGACTCCAGGTCGTGTTGCGGGTCTCCCTGGTCGAAGCCGTTCTGGCCGAAACTGTCCGGCCCGGGGCCGTATTGGCAGTGCTGCATGCCGGGCGCAAGAAACAAGCGAATAAAGGGCGGCCTGAGGATTTGACGGGAATTCGATAGCACGCTCTGGTAGTAGTTAATGGTGTTTCCCGCCGCGATGGCGGGATCGCTCCAGCCGTGAAACAGAATGAGCTTGCCACCGCGCTCGCGAAAGGCCGTCAGGTCCGATTCCATGGCGTTCAGCGTTGCTCCGGTATCTGCATCCGCGGCAGCCACGTCGCTATCGACATTGAACGCGTAGGGATTCCACGCCGGGTTGCCATAAACCATGTTCACAAAGTAGTAGTATCCGAAGCCAAACAATGCACCCGTGCCCTGCGAAGGCCCGGTGACCCACAACGGCCAGCCATTGGCGCCCGTCTGCCCACCCACCGGATAGCCGGGGAAGACCTGGACGCCGGCGGAGTTCACGGGGCCGGCGTAGAGTGCGCTCAACGTCGCGATTTCACCCAAGGTGAGACAAGCGTCGGTCTCAGCGCCCTGGCAGAGCAACGTCGATGGATCGAAGTGGCATTTCCGCGGATCGTCGATTACCCCATCCACCACGCCATCCAGACCGTCGCAAGCCGCCAGCGCGGCCGCTTCGATGGCGGGCAGCTTCGAGGGCGGGAGATAATTCACGGTCAGCGCCTGATTATCCCAGACTCCGGTGGCGAATAGATGCGTCATGAAGTTCGCGGGCGAACCGGCGATGATACCGTCGTAGTCCTCCGGGTAGCGCTGGGCCTCCATCAGCGCCTGCCTTCCACCATTCGAGCAGCCATTGAAATACGAATGGCCGGGCCGTTGCCCATAGAACGCAGCCAGGATGGCCTGCCCCATCTGCGCCGTTTGGTGGATCGCGCGATAGCCGTAATCGGTAACCTTTTCCGGATGCCCCAAGGCCCAACTCGCGTCCAACACACCCAGCGAACCCGCCGTGTGGCCCGTGTCGGTGGACGCGGCGGCATAGTTGTGACTGAGCGCATCGCCGATCTTGGCGTAATTGATGGCGCCGCCAAAACCGCCGTTGTCGGCGCCCGCAAACTTGCCGTTCCATTGCGAGTTTGGTAGCCAGACTTCGAATTCGATATTGGAATCGGCGGCCGGCTGGATCGACCCGGCTACGCGGCAGAATGCGGGCAGGTTCGGAAAGCTCGTACCGTCAGGAGCGGTATACGATCCAGCCGGCACGGAGACCGCGGTGGCGATGGCAGTGTCGGGGAGTGAGAGGTTCGCCAGAGCTTCGCAAGTGGATGCCGCGAGCAGTCGGCCGATGCCCATCAAGCCGATGCAAAGGACTCGACCCTTGGTCATTCTGGCGGGGAGTTTAGCATGCGGACGTCCTGTTTGCAAAGGGAGCGCCGCGTTCACACGCTCACCAAGTGCGCTGGACGGTATCGAGGAGGCTCGATTGGGGGCGGTGAAGTGGAAGTATCGATCGAAGCGCCCGATGGTATCGGCAGTAACGGCAACCAAGGGTGACGTCGTGTTCACGGACGAGTTGACCGGCGACTTTCTGGCTTTGGACGCCGACGACGGGAAGGTGCTGTACTGATTCGACACTGGCGGAGGAATGGGCGGCGGTATCGTGACGTACCAGGAGGCAGGCAAGCAATACGTGGCGGTGATGTCAGGGAAGCCGCCGCTATTCTGGGTGAACGAGATCGCGGGCGCACCGACGGTGTTTTTGTTTGCGCTGCCGTAAGGTCGTCATTACTGCTGACTTTGTTTTTGCGCCACGCGCGGGCGCTTAAATCAGGGCGCGCCGGCGGATTCACTGCAGCGCCATGTCTTTCTTGGACCACCGATCGATCTGGCAGGACCGATAAGAACAGGCCGGAGCTACTCAGTTTTCCGAGGGCCGCTCAGCATGATCGACAACCAGAGTGTCCAGCGGCGCCTTTGTAGCCTTCAGTTTCAGCCCGAGCTGCTCACGCAAAGCTTCCTGAAGCGTGGTCCGAAACTCGGGTTGAACGTCCTGTTCAGGCGGCGAGCCCTTCGGTTCCGGAGTGAATTCGAGCGTGAAATCGAACCGCCCGCTCAGTCCCGTTCGATCTATCGCCGAGCCACCCAGGTGTCCGACCGAGGTAAGAAGGGTTGCGATCCGATCCATGGTCCCATTTCGGTAGCCTACCAGGATCGCGTTGTTCGGCTTAGGTATTGCCGTGAATTCCTCGCAAACAGCCGGAAACACGTCAGCGGTGTTTCCGGCGGAGCCTTGTGTTTGCGAAGGCAGGTGGACATCGCAAGGCGGACCTTCAGAATGAGGGCGGAGTTTTGGTCCCGTCTCTCCGGGCTTTTCGAGCACGAGCGCGAGCACGGGAACCTGCACTGTAACGGTGTGAACCTCCAGCCTGAAGCTGGCGGCAAGCAGAGACTGTAGCATCAGGCGCATCTGGTCCTTGGTCGGAATGCCGTTCGCCAGAGCATGGATCTCGAAGCTATCGGTAGAGACCCACTTCGGCACATGCGCAAGCATGGAGTCCATCTGGTCCCGCGAGGGCATAAGGTTGTAGGCGGTTTCGATATAGCCAAATAGCGTAAGGTTAGCTGTGTAACGGCCGTTTTCCAGCGTTTCGCCGGGCGGCGTTTCAGGCTTGCTCTGCTTGATGGAGGCGACCTCGAACGTCTGAGGGGCGACGGGCGATTGAGCAGACGGAACAGCCGCCCCTGTTTGAGCCTGCACAGCGGCAACAGAGAAACCAAGCCCAACCAGTGCGGCGATGCCCGCGACTCCACCCGTGCCAGCCAATATTCCGCTCTTGAGTTTCACCAGCTTCCCATCCCCCGAAAGGATTGACGATGTCACGGTTCAGAACGTGCATAGTCGATCTCTCAGACCACGTCCCTGCTACGGGAACGCCTGCGCCAATCGTCGTCTACGCGCTCGGATAGGGGTAGAATGTCCGCTATGCTGGCAATGCAACCGATCGGGTATGTAAGAAGCTCTTATCGGGTGACTGATGAGATTCCGAAGGGGCTAGGCGCCAAGCACGAGGCGGAAGGGGTTCTCGATATCAGCGCCGAATTCGAGCCAGGCCTCACGGACATCGAAGGCTTCTCCCACCTGTTCGTCATTTGGGCATTCGACCGCGCGGAAGGATTCACCCTGCTGGGCACGCCGCCGACCGACGACCGGCCGCACGGCGTGTTCGCGACCCGTTCTCCGCGGCGTCCCAACCCGATTGGGCTGACGGTAGTCGAACTGCTATCCCGCGAGGGGCCGCTTCTGCACGTTCACGGAGTCGACATGCTGGACGGGACGCCGATTCTCGATATCAAACCGTATCTCTCGAACGTTCCGCCGGGACGGCTGCGGCGCGGTTGGCTGGCGGAAGCCGAAGCGCGTGGATCTAACCAAAGAGTTCGCGCTCCACGCAGTGGAGGTCATCGCAGTTGAAATAGGCGAGCGACCACTGCTCGTCGGTGTGCAAGAAGTAACTTCTTGTAATTCTAATCGCCTATGTAGGCTTTGATGGAGAACGAGCCATTAACACTGGATTGGAAAACCACGAGCGCCTCCTTAAGTTACTAATTGTTTGTACGCCAGCCTGAGTTTGAGTATAAACAACAAAGTTACTTTGCGTTCAAACGTTTGACGGTATTTCACTGCGGAAAGGCACCGCTCCCTCGCGGTGACGGCTCAATAGGGGTCAGGCCGCCGTTCCCTGACGTGCGCTGTTATCATGACGTAATAATCGGGACATCATGATCGGTGAAATCCTCGACGGCAAGTACCGTATCGACCGCCAACTGGGCGCTGGCGGAATGGGAAATGTTTATCTCGCCACGCACCTCGGAACCACGCGGGTGGTGGCGGTGAAGGTAATCGCGCCTAAGTGGGCGGCTGCCCCACAGTTCCTGGCGCGATTTCAACGGGAAGCGCAAGCGTGCGGCCGTCTGCGGCATGTAAATATCGTCAACGTCACCGATTTCGGAATCGCCGCCTCCGGCAGGGGCCAAATCCCATATCTCGTGATGGAACTGCTCGACGGGCAAACGCTCGCGGACTTCCAGCGGACCCAGCCACCGCCGGCGCTGCCTCTGATAGCGGACCTCCTGGACCAGATTGGCCTGGCGCTGGAGGAGGCGCACCGGCATGGAATCGTCCACCGCGATCTAAAACCTGAAAACATCTGGCTGGAGCCGAACGGCCGCGGCGGATACACGGTCAAGGTGCTGGATTTCGGGGTAGCCAAGATGAAGCTGCCCGGCGAACCTCCATCGCAGCCGGCGCCGGAGCCGGGCGCGGCGGGCGGGTTCGGCGAACTGCCCGCGGCCGGCGGAGAAGGCGAGACGGTGGCGATGGAGATGCGCCCTGGCCAGGAGGCAGAGACCATTGCCATGGCGCAGGTTCCGTCCGATCCGTCGTCCGGATCTTTCGGCAGCGACGGCGGCCACACCATGCCGGGCAGCTTGGTCGGCACCCCGGCGTATATGTCGCCGGAGCAGGCGTTGGGACTGGAGATCGATTTTCGCTCCGACATTTATAGCATGGCCGTGGTAGCTTACTCGCTGGTCTGCGGCGAACTCCCCTTTACCGGAAAAAGCGGCGAGCTGATGGAATTTCACCGCAGCGGGAATCCCGTGCCGCCGGCCAGCACTGCGAAAGTGCCGCGCGACGTATCGGACACAGTTCTGGCCGGATTGGCACGAGATCCTGGCGCCCGTCCCGCATCGGCCATCGAGTTCGCCCGGCGGTTTCATAACGCCGTCGACGCCGAGTTTTTCGCATTGCGAAGATCCCGCGCATTTCTGCTGCAGCACTTCGTCACGTTCGCGTGCTTGATGCTGCCTATCTACACCGTCCTGTTGTCGGTTATCGCTCTGGCGGACCATTTCGCCCGCAAGCTGCTCCCGTCGTCGATGCTGCGGATGGCTTTGGTCCCCGTCGCGGCAACCATCCTGCTGATCTTTGCCGACAACCTGCTGCGGGCAACGGCGGCGCTGATCGCCCTGGACGAGAGGGTCCGGATCAGGCGATTCATCTCCTGGCGGGTCTTCTGGAGGCTGGTGAAAGCGATGCCGGCCCTTACGGTCACGCAGGCGCGATCGTTGTCCCTATTCGGATCCGGCTGGTTGATCGGCGACTGTCTGTGGCCGGTCCTCTGCGTGGCCGAAAACCTATCCGGAAGAGCAGCCGTCCTGCGCTCGCGCAGCCTGATGGCCGGCTTGAACTCCGCCGGACGCGCGCTGGCGATCCGCCACGTGGCGCTGGCGGTGCTGGCGATTGCGGAGGTGGTGGAATCCGTGAGCTTCCACTGGGGAAGCGGACGGGTGGACCACTCGAACACCGGCACCGCCGTATGGTTTCCGATCTTCGCCGTGTTCGCGGCGGCCCCGCTGTTTTTGTATGACCGCACCGCCGCGCAAAAGGAAGGTCCGTTGCTGCAGCTGAACCGCACGCCGGAGATCCGAATCACCGCCCGCCCGCTTACCGTCAGTTCGATGGTCTGGTTAGCGATCGTGGCAATTTATTTGTTATACCAGCCGCTCAAACTCTTCTTCGGCGCAAAATGAGGATGCCGCACTAAACGACTACCGGCTCAAGCCGGTAGGTTGGGCTTGCGACTGAAAGTCGCGTACAGTTCGCGGCAGCTTGCGTTGGGTGGGGCGGACCCCAGGGCGGACCCCCACAAAGGAAACTTGCTGAAACTGTTCGCCTGAAAGGCGAAGGGATTAAACCTCTACGCGCTTTTATGCGCCAGAAGCAGGAGCCGCTGGCGGCAACTCCGCGGCGATTCATTCGCGGCGAAATCCACCGGGCCGGCTCATGTAGCTCTTTCACGCGCGACAACGAATCCGGCAACGAATCCTTGCATTCAGCCGCAATCCGTGGGACACTTCCCATAAAGCGCTTATGGGAAAAGAAAAAATCGGCGATCTGCTCCAGGGCACTCTTGACATGCTCGTTCTGAAAGCTTTGACGAGCGGCCCGAAGCATGGTTATGCCATCGCGGAACTCATTCATCAACGCTCCGACGAAGTGTTGCGCGTGGAAGAGGGCGCGCTTTATCCCGCGCTCCATCGCCTGGAGTTGCGGGGATGGCTGGCGTCGGAATGGGGCGCTTCGGAGAACAACCGGCGCGCCAAATTCTATCGCCTGACACCGGCGGGGCGGGCTCACATGGTGAAGGAAAAAGACCACTGGACTCGCCTGGCGGCCGCGGTGACCCAGGTCATGGAGACGGCGTGATGTTCGAGCCGTTCATCAACTTTCGGCTGCGGGCGAAAGCCCTCCTCCATCGGCGCCAGCTGGACCGCGACCTGGAAGAGGAATTGAGTTTTCATCTTTCCCTGCGCGAGGCCAACCATCAGGCGTCGGGCATCGCGCCCGGCGAGTCGCACACGGCGGCGCGGCGGGAGTTCGGCAACGTAACAGCATTCCAGGAGGCTTGTCGGGATATGTGGACCTTCGTATCGCTCGAAAATCTGTGGCAGGACGTGCGCTTCGCGGCGCGCACGCTGCGCAAGGAACCCGGCTTCACGGCCATGGCGGTGCTCTCTCTGGCACTCGGTATGGGAGCCAATACCGCCGTCTTCACCATCGTCAACGACCTTCTGCTGAAGACCATCCCCGTCGAAGATCCGGCGAACCTGGCCTCCTTTGGAAAGGCCGAAGGCGGCGGCGTGCAGGGCGGTCTCAGCGGTTCCATCGACATATTTCCGTATGAGTTCTACCAGCGCATCGCGAGCCGCGCGGATGTCTTTCAAGGCATATGCAGCTATGGAAGCTTCCCCATCGCACTCAACGTGCGGCAGGGCGACTCCACCGGGCCGACCGGGCAGGCCACCGGCGCTTTGGTATCCGGCGATTTCTTTAGCGTCCTGGGAGTCAAGACCGTGCTTGGGCGGCCGTTAGCGCCCACGGACGCCGCGGCTCCGGGCAGCCAACCGGTCGCTGTCATCAGCTATGACTACTGGCAGCAGAACCTGTCCGGCGACCCTGAGGTGGGCGGCCGGTCGATGATCGTAAACGGAACGCCCTTCACGGTGATCGGGGTGGCGCCGCGAAACTTTTATGGCATCGCCCTGGAGTCGCGGCCGCCCGACATGTGGCTACCGGTCACTATGCAGGAGCAGGCGATGCGCCGGCCCAGCATGCTTGGACGAGGCGATCCTTACTGGCTCCACCTGATGGGCAGACTGAAGCCCGGAGTCAGCATGGCGCGCGCCCAGGAGTGGCTCAAGCTCGAACTGCGGCGATACATGCTCGACTCGGAAGGCGCCGGAATCACAGCCGATCGGCGGCAGGCAATCGAAAAGTCCTATGTCGAATTGCTGCCTGGCGGCCGCGGCGTTTCGTATCTGCGCGGCCAGTACGCCGAGCCGCTGCGCATTCTCATGGGCGTGGTCGGCCTGGTGCTGTTGATCGCCTGCGCGAACCTGGCGAATTTCTTCCTGGCAAAAATGGCAGCCCGCGAAAGAGAGATCACTACGCGGCTCGCTCTCGGTGCCGGCGCGTCCCGAATCGTGCGCCAAATGCTGACGGAAGCGCTGCTGGTTTCGTTTCTGGGCGG
>Ga0182016_10000835_pt1 | contig 38126 bp, 32 predicted proteins | sample 712S2MmetaG_FD_120491 | JGI IMG/M metagenome (GOLD analysis project Ga0182016, IMG submission 120491) | Permafrost microbial communities from Stordalen Mire, Sweden - 712S2M metaG | ecosystem: Environmental > Terrestrial > Soil > Wetlands > Permafrost | place: Sweden: Stordalen | collected...
GGTCGGTGGCACGTCCATCGTGGGTGGCGACGGGTCGGTCACTCGCACGGTGATCGGGACACTCTTCATCGCGTTGATTCAGAATGGCTTTGACTTGCTGCAATTCAATACGTTCTACATCCCACTGGTCACCGGCGTGATTCTGATCGTCGCGGTGTCACTGGACGTGTGGCTGCGCCAGCGCCGTCGATGAACTAGGGAACTACAAGGAGAGGAAGCTTCATGGGAATTCACACCAACGGAACGAACGCAGTCGACTGGGAAGCACGCGTCGACATGGCGCGTCTGCGTGGCAACCGACTAGACAAGTTGAAGGCCGAACTGGAGCAGTCCGACCTGGGGGCGTTGCTCACCTTTGACTTCCACAACATCCGTTACATGACCGGCACGCACATCGGTACCTGGGCCATGGACAAGTTGATCCGCTTCGCGCTTCTTCCCCGAAGTGGTGAACCCATTGTCTGGGACTTCGGCTCGGCCGCGCGCCATCACCAGCTCTACAACCCTTGGTTGAGCGGCGTCCAGATGATGCCCGACGGTTCCCAAGCCCCCTACGAAGGCGCACGCGCGGGCATCTCCACGCTGCGCGGCGCGATACCTCCCGGCGCGGACCGCGCGGGATCGGTCGCCACCAAGGTGAAGGAGGTCCTTAGCCAATTTGGCCTCCAGAACGAGCCGGTAGGGGTGGACGTCATCGAGATGCCCGTGCTCAGCGCGTTCGCCAAAGAGGGCATCAGCCTGGTCGACGGACAACAGGTCTTTCTCGCCGCACGGCGCATCAAGACCAGTGACGAGATCTCGCTACTCACCCAGGCGGTGTCGATGGTGGACGCCGCCTACGAAGACCTCTACGACTTCCTTCGACCCGGCGTGCGAGAGAACGAGTGCGTCGCGCTCGTGAATAAGACGCTCTACGACCTGGGTTCAGAGCACGTCGAAGGTGTGAACGCCATCTCGGGCGAGCGATGCTCCCCTCACCCGCACGTGTTCAGTGACCGGCTCATCCGACCGGGTGATCCGGCCTTCTTTGACATCCTTCACAGTTTCAATGGTTATCGCACGTGCTACTACCGCACCTTCGCGGTGGGAAGTGCCTCCTCCGCGCAGCGCGACGCCTACACCAAGTGCCGCGAACTCATCGATTCGGCCATCGCCCTGGTCAAGCCCGGCGCGACCACGGCGGACATCGTCGCGGTCTGGCCGAGCGCCCAGGAGTTCGGCTTCGCGGACGAAGAGGCGGCCTTTGGCCTCCAGTACGGTCACGGCGTGGGCCTTTCGATCTGGGAGCGGCCGATCTTCAGTCGGATGATCTCCTTTGATCACCCCGAGGTCCTCGAAGAAGGTATGGTCTTCGCGCTCGAGACGTACTGGCCCGCCAAGGACGGCTGGTCGGCGGCGCGCATTGAAGAGGAAATGGTCGTGACCGCTGACGGGTGCGAGGTGATCACCAAATTCCCCGCCGACGAATTACTCGTCGCTGGCAAGCGCTACTACTCAGCCGGTGGACCTCTCAACGGTCTTCGCGAGTCCCAGTCGAATCTGAACTCTCCACCCGCCAACTGAACCCCACGCTCAGCGCGGCGCCGAGCGATGGACTGCGAACCCGTCACAGGTCAAAACCCTGGTCGAGCGCGGCGAGGGATTCATCGAGCAAGCTGAGCAAGTCCCTTGACGGGTCTTCGGCCAGCGCGAACATCCCCGAGATGGCGATCCCCACGACCGCCCCCGCCAACGTCCGTACCTCGACGTCCTGCGGTGATCGCCCGCTGCGCTCGACGAGTTCACCCACCAGCAAGTCCATCGTGCCCGCCAGCTGGTCCAGTATTGCCGAACGCAGTTCGGGAACCGAGAGACAGAGACGCATCCGGTCCATCTGATCGTCGGCGTCTTGGGTTGATAACTGGCGAAAGGAATCACTGAACGCTCGGCGGAACGCGCTGATCGCACTGAGTTCCTTGGGTTGACGGCGGAAGGCCTCGACAATGACCGGATCGAAATCGTCGAAGAGCACGACGTCAGCTTTGGTCGGGAAGTAACGAAAGAACGTACTCTCAGAAACGTCGGCTTCTTCGATGATCTGTTGGACGGTGGTTGCGTCATAGCCCTGCTCTCGAAAGAGACGCAGTGCGAGCGTCTGGATCGCCGAGCGGGTCTTGGCCTTCTTGCGCTCACGAAGGCCCTGGGTCGCCTCGTTACTTGGTGCCAATGGTCTTTCCCTCTTCCTTGTTCCCAGTTTGGCGCAACTGCGGCGAGGAGTTCGTCTTAGGAAGAAAGAGCGCGGCCAGCAGTGCGCCAAGCAGGGCGATAGCGCCCGAGACGAGCAGTGCCCGGTCCATGCCCGAAACGAAGGCCGCGCGCACTGAGACGAGCAGCGCCCTCGAGTGCAGTTCCTGGGCGACCGCGACTCCCCCGAAGACGCTCTGGCGAACGAGGCTCGCCGCGGTCGCGGACAGACCCCTCAGGTCGAGGTGTGCGAGGTACCCGGCACTGAGGACGCTGCCGAGGATCGCGGTGCCGAGGGGAGCGCCGGTCTTGTTGACCGCCTGGAGGACCGCGGAACCAACACCGCTGCGTTCCTCTTTCAGCTCAACGAGCGCCGCCGACGCCGAAGAGGTGACGGCAATGCCGACGCCCAGACCGAACACGGCCATCCAACTCAACAAGAAGATCCCACTCGAGCTCGCACTCGTCGCCGAGCCAATGAACAGTCCCGCCGCCATGAGAACGAAGCCCGCGGCGGTGGCGACTTTGGCGCCCACCCATTGCACGAGTCGCGCCGTGGGCAACGCCCCCACGACCAGACCCCCGACGAGCGAGAGGAGGCGAAGGCCCGAACCAATGGGGTTGGTGCCCAGTACGCCCTGGAAGTACTGGGGCATGGTGAAGAGGGCCCCGAACATGGCGAGGACCACGAACGCCGCCAGTATGACGCCCCACGTGAACGACTTCGATTCGAACAGCGTGAGGTCGAGCAAGGGCTCACCCGCGCTCTCGCGGGTGAGGCGCCGCTCGAGGGCGAAGAAACCGACCAGGACCACGAGACCCGTCGCGATGAAGACAAGCGCCGACACGTTGTTCCAACCGTGCTGACCCGCTTCGATCAACCCGTACATCAACGCCACCAGTCCCGCGGCCGAGGTCAGCACGCCGAGAAGGTCGACGCGAGGGCGACGGACGAGACGCGACTCGGGAATGAGCGTCGCGCCGGCGATGAGACCAATCACGGCGACGGGCACGTTGATCAGGAACACCCAGCCCCACCAGTAGTGGGTGAGAAGCCATCCCCCGAGGATCGGTCCGAGGGGAAGCGAGAGGAAGTTCGCCGCTGACCACACGCCGACCGCCTTTGGTCGCTCCGCCTTGGAGAAAAGCACCGTGAGGGCGGCGATCGCCATCACGATGACTCCAGCCCCGGCCATCCCCATGAGCACGCGGGCCGCCATGAACTCTCCCACCGACGTCGAGTACCCCGACGCCGCCGACCCCAGGCCGAAGAAACCAAGGGAGATCAGCAGGACCTTCTTATGGCCGTAACGATCACCGAGCAGACCCGCGGGCAACATGGAAGCCGCCAGCACGAGCAGATAGATAGAGGTGAACCACTGCAGATCAGACTCGGTTGCGTGAAGAGCCTTCGAGAGCGTTGGCAGCGCGACGCTGAGCACGGTGCCGTCCAAACCCACGGCGAGAACGGCCAGACTCACCGCACCTAGGGCCCACCACCGGCGATTTCCCGTAGTCTTCACGATGGTCACCTCTTTTTGATAGTTACACTCAAAACATGGTAACACTCATATTACCTCTTAGCAATTCCAGACGTCATCCGCGGGCGCACTAAATCACTAAACCGTGGCCCAAGACCTCTCCATTCGCGCTGACCTCGACACTTACGGATTCCGGCGTTATTGGAAGAGCGAGAATCACAAGATCACCGAACTTGTGAGCGACACTGCGGCGAGCAGAACTTCGCACTGTTAATGCGTCGAAAAATCGATTGTTAAAGTTCCCGTATGTTGACCACACGAGCCGAGTGCGACCAGTTACGAGGGTCCGCGGTTCGCAACCAAAGAACGCCGCCAGCTCGGTCATCGATGGCGCTCTAGTGAGTTCGTCGTCCGACACCTGGTGGCCCCTTCCGCGTTCTCGGATACTTGTGGCGATGGACAAGTTCCGCGGTACGGCGTCGGCCAAGGAACTCTGCGATACCGTCGCCGAAGTCCTCAAACAGTTTGACTACGTTCCCGATTGCCAACCAATGTCCGACGGTGGCGAGGGTTTTCGTGAGGCATTCTCCGGAGAAGACTTCGCTGCGTTGGTAAGAGGCCCGCTCGGCGAAACCGTCAGCGCGAGCATCACGCTCGTGACCAACGACACGGGACGCGTCGCGGTCATCGAGAGCGCCGACGCGGTGGGCCGTCAACACCTACCTAATCCCACCGGCGAAGAGGCTCTCGCCGCCTCGAGCGCGGGCGTCGGCGAACTGATCCTCGCCGCCGCCAGACTCGGCGCCACGTCGGTATTGCTGGGCCTTGGCGGTTCGGCGACCTCCGACGGTGGTCTTGGATGCTACGAGTTCTTGTGCGAGCACGGCGGACTTCCAGTGCCGGTCATCGCCGCCACCGACGTCACCGCTCGATTCAGCGGTGCTCGACGCTACGCCCTCCAAAAGGGCGTGCGCGAAGGGGATCTGGCTCTCGTCGACGGACGCCTCGCGGAACTTCGCTCGAGGTACCTGCACGAACAGGGAATCGACGTCGAGACCCTGGAGCGCACCGGCGCCGCCGGAGGCATACCGGGTGCCCTCACCGCCCTGGGCGCTTCGCTCGTCGGGGGACTCGACGCCGTCGTGCAAGTCGTCGACCTCGCCTCGCGCGTCGAGGCGACGGACATGGTCATCACCGGCGAAGGTCGTTTCGACGAGGGAAGCCTTGAGGGAAAGGTGACCGGTGGCCTCGCGGCACTGGCCGCAGGGCGCGTTCCCCTGCTGCTCGTCTGCGGGTCGGTCCAAGCCCAAGCCGAAGAGCAACTCCTCGCGCGCTACAACAACCTTCACTTCCTCGACCTCAGCGCAATGGTCGGCCCTGAGGCGGCCACCCGCGACGTAGTCGGATCGATCGCGCGCGTACTGCGCGAAGCACTGCACGAAGCAGCAACAACTCACCAAAGGAGAAGGGCATGAAACTCAACAAAGCGGTACTGGAAGAGCTACGAGTCGAACCAGGAAAGCACGCGCACCTCAACAAGCGAAGCACCGAGAGGACCACCACCGACTGGTTGAAGGACAAGGACGAGAAGCGCAAGAAGGTCGCCGAAAAGGACCTGACCGACTTCGTCAGCGAACTCGCCGAGGCCCAGGACCTGCTGTGGGCCGACGGCACGCACGCATTACTGATAGTCCTCCAGGCACTGGACGCCGCGGGCAAAGATGGCACGATCAAACACGTCATGTCGGGGATCAACCCTCAGGGATGTCGTGTGGAATCCTTCAAACAGCCCTCCGCCGAGGAGCTCAGCCACGACTTCCTCTGGCGTTGCACGAAGTCGCTGCCGGCCCTCGGCGGCATCAGCATCTTCAACCGCTCCTACTACGAGGACGTGCTCATTGTTCGGGTCCATCCCGAACTTCTCGACCGGACCCACGAACTACCCGATGACGGCAACATGGCCAAACTCTGGAAAGACCGTTACGAGGACATCAACAACTTCGAGCACCATCTGCACCGCAACAACACGAGGATCGTCAAGGTCTTCCTGCACCTCTCTCGTGATGAGCAGAAGAAACGCTTCCTCAGCCGGCTCGACGACCCGGCCAAGCGCTGGAAGTTCTCCTCCAGCGACCTCGCCGAACGCCAACACTGGGACGAGTACCAGCAGGCGTACGAAGAAGCGCTCAGCGCCACTTCGACTCCCTGGGCGCCCTGGTACGTGGTGCCGGCAGATCACAAGTACGCCTTGCGAGCCCTCGTAGGTGGCATCATCGTCGACGCCATCGATCAGATGGACCTAAAGTCGCCCAAAGTGCCGGCGGACAAGTTGAAGGCCCTCGACGAGGCCAAAGAGGAACTTCTCGCAGAAAAGTGACTCGAGGTCAGACTTCTACTTGCTGTAGCCGTACTTTCGAAGAAAGGCTCGCAGCGCGATTACGAAGCGCCGTCCACTGGGCTCGATCGGGCTCAACGCGCTATTCAAATGGCCCGCTCTCGCCTGCCCGGCGAGGAACGTGCTCACCACCGCGCCGTGTCCGAGCATGTCCTCGTCGGCGGCCCAGGCCGCTATGACGCCCACGGAGTCTTGGTAGTGAGTGGCCGCCTGCGCGTCAAAAGCCCTTCGCCACTGAGCGGCGTCCTTGGCTATCAGACTGGGAAAACTCCGGGTCACGTCTCGAAAGTAGTGGTGCGAGAAACTGAAGATTTGTATCGGCACGCCCGACGCGGCGTAGTCCGTGAATGCGTACGCGAAAGCGTCATTGGCACTCACGAAGTCCACTGCGCCATCGGCGCCGATTGAATCCATCTTCACGCCCGGGTCGCCAAAGTTCCGTTCAGTCTTCAGTACGGTTCTCGACGTCGCACCAAAGGAATACACCTGCTCGATGGAGCAACAGTGCGCTCCGCCGCTGTAGAGGTCCAGTACGACCGCCGGTTGCGCGTGAGCTTTCAGTCGCACTACGTGGACGACCTTCCGGCTCGCCGAAATGGTGTCGGGCCAGCACTCTTGCCCGCACCAGACCGAGTGCACCAATTCGTCGTAAAGCACGGCTCCCGAACGAGTAATCGTCAGGCGTGGGTGCAGCGCCTCGGGGTACGTGCCCGAATACGTAAACGTCGCGGTCACGCCCGCGAGCGATGCCGACTGGGTGGCGCCCGCGGCACTTGTGACCGGTACGAAGGAGGCAACGAGAACCAGTACCAACGTTGCGAACGTCCCGAAGTGAGACGTGGCCCGCTGGGAAGGGCGAGTCGGGGCTATCGAGAACTTCATGGCACCACCGTAGGTCGCGTGCGTCGCCGCCGCGACGAACCGTAGCCGCACGTTCGCCGTCGACCTGAAACGAACGTCCCGCGAACCCGCAGTGCGTAGAGTCGTGAAGGGGCTTTCGCCGAGAATAGGACAGCTATGAACACCCAGCAGCAATGCGCGCCACCCGCCAAGGCGAAATTCGACCGCTACAGCTCTCGCGGCGCGAGTTTCCCGATCGTGAAGCTTCCATTGGCATCATTTTCACAGATGTGCACAGCAGAGATGTCCACCGAGCGGTCAGGCGCAGTGCTTCAGCAAACCGTCCCGCCCGACGCTGAACCGAAGCCATTGTCATGAACTCTGAAGAATCGTTCGCCCCAGGGCCGCCCACAACCCAAGTAACGCTGAAAACTTTCGCGTTCGCGAACCTCAGTTCGATGTTCGTGCTGATTGGCGCGACCGCATCGATCTATGGTCCACTGCTCATCCGTTTCTCCCAGAAATTCCACGTCACGCTGCCCGCGGCGGGCATCGTGCTCAGCATTCACTTCGTGGGTTCTTTCGTCGGGGTACTTCTCGGTTGGGCGGGCGTGCGACGCTTTCGTGGCAACGTCGTGATCGGTGCCACACTCTCGTGCCTCGCGCTCGGCGCAGTGGTCGTCGCCCTCGCGAACCACTGGGACCTCGTCCTCGTTGGCGTCTTTCTCGTCGGCGTAGGTTTCGGTGGCGTGGATTTCGCTCTCAATACGGTGCTCGCGAGGACCGCACTAAAGGGCCGCGCGCACCGACTTTCACTCGCAAATGCTGGCTATGGCGTCGGTGCGGTCATTGGGCCGCTCTTGGTATTTGCCGTGCACCCGAAAAACTTTCCGTTGCTCTTCGGCGGCGTCGCGGTGTTCGCCGTCGTGCTCTCGACGCTCAACCGAGGCATCGTCGCGCCACCGCTCAGTGCCGATGCAATGGCTCAGGAGCGCTTGGCCTACAGCCGCGAGCGTCGACCTATCCTGGTCACGTTCATCATTGCCTACGTGCTCTACACCGCCGCCGAAACGAGCACGTCTGGTTGGATTGCGTCCCAGCTGCACCGCGAAGGATTCGCGACCTCGGTCGGGAGCTTGGCGACGGGAGGTTTCTGGCTGGCCATGGCCTTCGGGCGTTCCATGGGCGGACCGCTCTACAAGCGCTTCTCAGATAAGTCGCTCGTTCTCGCCGGACTCGCCTCGTGCATTGTCTTGAGCGTCGCTGCGTACTCGCACTCGGTCGCGCCCTACGTGTACCCGCTCATTGGACTCGTGCTCGCGTCGGTTTATCCGATGGGTCTGATCTGGTACACGGTCCTGTGTCCGCACGACAGTAACGGACTCGCACTCATCATTTTATTCCTCATGGGCGGCGGCATCATCGGGCCAGCCGTCGAAAGCTTGATGGTAGCGACCTACGGAATTCACGCGGTGCCACTGGTCATCGCGGCCTTCGCGTTTCTCGACATATTGGCCTTCAGCTACGCGCTGCGCTACAAACCACTCGCTATCACGGTCTGAGGCGCTCAGAGTCACTGCTCGTAGCTCTCGACAACGCCTTCGGGTCGCAGGCCTTCGTCGTCGGGATCGAGACCGGCGCTGCGACGCGCACGGCGTCGGCGCAGCAAGTCCCAACACTGGTCGAGCTCGATCTCAATCGCGCGAAGTCGCGCCAACTTCTCCTTGGAAAGTGGCTCAAGCTCGTGGGATTCCTCGAGACCCTTTTCCTCTTCAGTGAGGTCGCTCACCTTCTGCAAGATAATGCTGTCATCCATGGTCTGATCCTTTTCTCGACAGGCGCTGTCCTCGACTCTAGGGCCGAAACGGACGTCGCGATCCGAGTGGCCCCTTACGCATGATCGCAGGCAGCGCTCGCTAGCGAACACTACAAGCGCGGCTCGAACCTCGGACGCTATCGAACGCAAGATTATTGCCTAGGGATCCAGGCGTGGCCGGCTCACCGAGTTCGAGTCAATCCACTCGCCACTGTGACGACGAACAATTCTTCACCCTTCCGATTGTGCGTTGCCTGGGTCCATTGTGTGGAAGCGAGAAATCTTCTGACGGACCCTCGCTCAGTGTTGGTTGTACTTCACCTGGGTGGTCTTGCCGTTTAAGAGTGTGATGGTGAAGGTAAAGATGCCATTGCGTGAGCGTGGTTTGACGTTCACGCGCACTCGAAGCGCGGTGCGACTATCACTCAACACCAAGGCGGAGGTGCCGGCGTGGCTCGTAATGGTCGGTCGACCGTAGAAACCGGTGCCGATGATCTGAAGGACGACTGTTCTACCCGCGACGGCGTGTCCGACCACGTACTGGGCGACCGGACCGGCGGGCACCACCGGAGCAACCGGCGTGGTGGGCACCGCAGTCACGGTCAAGGTGAAGACGAACGTCCCCTGATCGCCCTCAGTGTCAGTGGTCGTGCCGGTCACCTTGTACGTACCCGGCGCTAAGGTCGCGCTGCTCGTCGAGACGACGCCGCTGGTCGAGACCACGAGGCTCGGGGCACCGGTGCTCTGGGTGAACGTCACCGCTCCAGTGTTTCGACTCACGCTCAGTTGAGCAGTGAACGTCGAGGACGAGGTCGTCACGACCGAGCCCGTCGTCGGTTTGTTCTGGGTGATCGGTCCCACCGTCATGGCGAAGGTGAAGACGCCCACGTCCCCGCTCGAGTCACTCGTCGTGCCCGACGCACTGTAGGTCCCAAAGGGTAAGGCACCGCTCGTCGTGAGCAACCCCGTGCTCGAGACCACCAGGTCCGGTGAACCGGTGCTTTGAGTGAAGACCGGTGTGCCCGAAGCACCAGTGACCACGAGTTGGACCGAGTAGCCCGGGGTCTGCGTGGTCTTCAGGATGATCGTCGTCGGCGCCAATTGCGTAATCGTTCCGACGCTCAAGATGAAACTGAAGAGACCGACGTCACCCTTGGTGTCACTCGTCGAACCCGTCGCACTGTAGGTGCCAGGGCTCAGGGCACCGCTCGTCGTGAGCAGTCCCGTGCTCGAGACCACGAGGTCCGGTGAACCGGTGCTCTGGACGTAGGTCACTGGGCTCGTCGCGCCGCTGACGGTGAGTTGTTGGCTGTACGTCGCCGACGAGGCGACCGAGACCTGCGCCGCTCCGGGCGTGCTAATCAGCCCACAGGCGTAGTCACCGTCGAGCCCGTTCATTGGATATTGGATCATCGTGACGCGACCGCCGTCGAACGAAGGACTGGCGCACGCGGCTTCGGCGGCGGCGAGCGACGCGTAGCCCGGCATCCACGCCGGGATGGTGGCGAAGGCGGTGGGCGGCGTGCCGGTGATCGTGTGCCACTGCTGGGAGGTCGAGTAGATGCCGAGATTCTTCACCCCGACGCTGCTGAAGTACGCAATGGCGCCCAGCAGCATCGACTGATCGATGTTTTGTGATCCGCTCGAAGTGCCATAGGCGGACTCGATCGCTTCCCAGTGATTGCCCGTTTCGACGTCGAGCCACCAGTTCGCACTCGTCACTGCGGTCGTGGGCGACGCCGAGCCGTTGGCGGTCTCGGCGCTGATGGCGCCGGCAAAGGAGGCCTTGGCGGCTCCCCAGCCGTAGTCGTACGAGCACGCGGGCGAATTGGCGCCCGAACAGGCTTGCGGACCGGTCGAGGTGGTCGGCCAGTTCGACGTGTCGACGGGACCGGGACTGTCGGTGTTCATGTAGAACGCGGGAACCCCGGCGGTGGTCGCCTGAGCCCAGGTGATCTCACTGGCCAGACACGGATTGGTGGAATAAGGATGGCCGTCATTCACGCCCACCACGCCAAAGCCCGCGGGATACGTGATTGTCTTACCGCACTGGGGATAACTGATGTCGTAGCCGGTCGAGGCGGTCGCCGTCTGGGCGCCCGACGTCGGGGTCAAGATGACCAGAAGCCCTAGCGAGGACATCGATACGGCGAGCAGGACCTTCGTCAAGAGTTTTAACACGTATCCCAAGCCTAGGACGAGGCCTCATTACGACCGGGTGACGATTGCTTAGAAGCCCATGAGAGTTGGACGAATTAAAGCGCCGTAGACGACAATTCATCGAGTTTCACCACACCGTCAGGAACCCACACCTTTCTCGCCTAAATTCAGTACTGAACATGAACGCTCTCTCCGCGATGGACAAACTCACAAGCATGCCTCGTGGATCGCTCTCGAAGCTTCGCGAGGAATTGATTCGCCACGTGGTCACGGTCCGCCCATGAAGAGCGAACTGCGTCAGCGTGACGCGTGGCGAAATCTCGAAGAACACTTCGAGCAGACCAAGGGCCACCTCCTTCGCGAACTCTTCGCCAATGACCCCGCGCGAGCAACGAGATTTAGCGCCGAAGCCGAGGGGATCTATCTCGACTACTCGAAGAATCGCGTCACGAGCGAGACGATGGCGCTCTTGTTCGAACTCGCCCGCGAGTCAGGCCTCGAAACCCGTCGCGACGCCATGTTCAAGGGCGAGCACATCAACGTCTCCGAGGACCGTGCCGTTTTGCATATCGCTCTTCGCTTGCCCGCGGGCGCGTCGCTCGTCGTTGACGACGTGGACGTCGTGTCCCAGGTGCACGACGTGCTAGCGCGGATGACGGACTTCGCCAACCGCGTTCGTTCGGGCGACTGGAAGGGTGCCACCGGAAAACCCATTAAGAACGTCGTCAACGTAGGCATCGGTGGATCAGACCTGGGTCCGGTGATGGCCTACGAAGCCCTGCGCTACTACTCCAAGCGCGACCTGACGTTCCGATTCGTCTCAAACGTCGACTCGACCGACTTCGTCGAAGCGGTCCGCGACCTCTCGCCCGACGAGACGCTCTTTATCATCTCGTCCAAGACCTTCACCACCCTCGAAACACTCACAAACGCACAAAGTGCGCGCGACTGGGTCACGAGCGCGCTCGGCACCGATGCCGTCGCGCATCACTTCGTCGCCGTCTCAACCAACGAGAAACTCGTGACTACGTTCGGCATCGACACCAAGAACATGTTCGGTTTCTGGGACTGGGTGGGCGGCCGCTACTCCATGGACTCAGCGATCGGACTCTCCACGATGCTCGCGATCGGGCCCGAACTCTTCGCCGAACTCCTCGCCGGCTTTCATGTCATGGACGAGCACTTTCGCACTGCGCCGCTCGAGAAGAACCTGCCGGTGTTGATGGGACTGATCGGTCTGTGGAACCGGGACTTCCTCGGTTGTCCCAGCGTGGGCGTCATGCCCTACGAGCAGTACTTGAAGCGACTACCCGCCTACCTCCAGCAACTCACCATGGAGTCAAACGGCAAACACGTGACGCTTCGTGGCGGCGAAATCGACTACGACACCGGGGCGCTCTACTGGGGCGAACCGGGCACCAACGGCCAGCACAGCTTCTACCAACTGATCCATCAGGGCACCACCATCGTGCCCGTCGACCTCATCGGGTTCGCCCAGAGCCTGAACCCGCTCGGTCGCCACCACGACATCCTCAGCTCGAACGTCTTTGCCCAGGCCGAAGCCCTCGCCTTTGGCAAAACCGAAGAGGAAGTACGCGCCGAGGGGACCCCCGAACACGTGGTGGCCCACCGGGTGATGCAAGGAAACCGGCCCACCAACGTGCTGCTCTGCGAAGTTCTGACGCCGCGTCTGCTCGGATCACTCGTCGCGCTCTACGAGCACGTGGTGTTCACCCAAGGCGCGATCTGGGGCGTCGACTCGTTTGATCAATGGGGCGTAGAACTCGGTAAGGTGCTCGCCGTGAGGATCATCCCCGAACTCGAATCCTCCGACGAACCCGAACTCCATCACGACTCCTCCACTAACGAACTGATCAAGCGTTATCGCGCCCTCAAGCGAAACGACCACGACGCTGGAAGCTAACCGTCTCCACCGCGCCACTCACCGCGAAGGTTCGCGGTGAGTGGCGCCGCCCCGGGCCCGAACCGTCGCGGCATCAAGCTCGTTCTCTCCGACGTCGACGGCACATTGGTCACCAGTGACAAGACACTCACCAAGCGCGCTATCGAGTCGGTGGCCAGGTTACGAGACGCCGATATCATTTTCGCGCTCACCAGCGCCCGACCGCCCCGGGCCCTCGTTCGATTCGTCGATCCACTCGAGATTGCCACCCCGCTCGGTGCCTTTAACGGCGGGCTCATCGTGGACCCTCAGATGCGCGTCATCGAGGAAAAGGTGATCGCCCAGGATATCTCGGGGCCCATCATCGAACTTCTTTCACAGCACGGTCTGGACATCTGGGCCTACCAGGGCGAGAACTGGTACGTACTCGACCAAGACGGTCCCCACATCGAGCACGAGTCCCAAGGATGTTCGTGCAAGCCCACGCAGGTCACCAACTTTCACGGCATCGACGGTGGCTTCGTGAAAGTGGTGGGCATCGGTGAGGACACGACGACGATCGCGATGGCGAACGCTCTGATCAATGAACGCTTCACGAACGAGGTTTCGGCAAGTCAGTCGCAGAATTTCTTCGTGGACGTGACCCACGCGCGTGCCACCAAGGGTCACGTCGTGAAGTACTTGGCCGCGACCTACGGACTGGACCTCGATGAGATCGCCGTCATTGGTGACATGCACAACGATGTCTCGATGTTCGAAGTCGCAGGCTTCAGCGTCGCGATGGGCAACGCACTCGAAGAGGTCCAACTCGCCGCGGACGTGGTGACGACCACCAACGACCACGAAGGCTTCGCCCGGGCGATTGAAACGTTCATCCTCCCCTCGTGATCTCTTTCGGGGATTCGCCTGCACACCGTCTCTGACTCCTAGAGCAGCCGAGCGGCGTTGAACCTGATTTCTCCCAGCACGATGCGACTTTGGATATCGCGAGCCCCCAACTCGCGAAGGGCGTCGATCACCGACTGGAGCTCGTCGGTGTTGGCGTTGGCGGTCCAGAGCTGGTAGTCGAATTCGCCGGTGGTGTGAATGGCGCTCAACACCTGGGGCACGCGTTCGAGATCTCGCTCGAACTGACGTCGATCGACCGATTCGCGAAGTTTGATGTCGGTGAGAGATTGCAGCGAGTGGCCGAGCGCTTCGAGGCCAATCTCCGCGTGAAAGCCCACTAAGACGCCGCTCTGGCGCAGCCGGCGGATCCGGTCCGCGGTGCTGTTGGGGCTGAGATGGACCTCGTTGGCCAGCTGCTGGTAGCTGAGCCGACCGTCGTCGATGAGAGCCATAAGTAAGGTGCGGTCGATACTGTCCATGTGGTCTCCCCATCGTTACCTTGTTAACTAAGGCCTTCTAGTAGTTCTACCTCATGAAACGAGTCTTAGACGGCCTAAGGGTTACTGAGTCCGAGTCATTTGAGGTTGAGAGGCTCGTACTCTGTAGTCATGGTTTTCCTGGTATTTCGCATAATTTGTGCGCCTCTTTCGGTGCTCCTCGGGACGCTCGCCCAGCGTCGGTTCGGCCACGCCGTGGGCGGACTCATCGTGGGGCTCCCCCTGCTCTTCCTGCCCTTCCTCTGGCTCATCGGGCGCGACTACGGCGTCAATTTCGCCCGCTCGATGTCAGCCTCGCTGCTCATCGCCGCGACCGCCGAGGTCGCCCTGATGTGGACCTTCGCCTACCTCGCCCAGCGCTTCTCCGCGACTCGCTCGATGCTCGGCGCGCTCGGGGCCTTCGCCCTGGTCGCGGCGTTGCTCAAGTTCGCCCACGTCTCGATCATCCTTGGAACCGTCCTCGCTATCCTCAGCTTCGCCCTGGCGCTCGTGCTCTGGCCGCGCGCTACGCCGAGCGAACACCAAAACGGAAAACAGCGACTCGCACTTCGCCTCGCGGTCTCGACGATCTTCACGGTCGTGCTGATCTCCTTCGCCGGTCGCCTCGGGGCAAGCTTGTCGGGCATCCTCGACGCCATTCCGCTCACCAGTTTGATGATGGCCTTCTTCACGCGTCGCGAGATCAGCGCTGATGGGTCCTCCGACTTCCTTCGTGGGGTCACCATGGGTTCGTTCTCCTACGTGGCCGCGATGTTCGTGCTCGCCGAGATGTGGCGCGCGGACAACGAACTCACCGCCTTCGGCGTTTCCCTAAGCGCGGCGCTGCTCGTCCAACTCGCCGTGCAGTCCGGGGGCACGTTAACGCGACTCTGGCGCGTGCTCAACTCTGATCGCGTCACCGAGAGCGTTGGCTATCAGGTCAACCAGCGCGTACCCGGTGCTTCGACCTTCAAGAAGTTCTACGAGTCCATCTCGGTCTGAGAAACAAGGCCGACGTCGACCCGAGCGAACCGTCGGAGCTTCGTCGCTCAACGGCTCGCTCGGGTCACTTGCGTGTCACCACCCGCAAAGCCTGTTCGTCGTCACGCCATATTGGCGACCTTGGACGTCGCCGAACTCACCGAACTCGAGAGTGATGCCGCGTCGATTTCGGGCTCGTCCTCGAGCACTTCGTCGATGGGTGCCAACGTAAACAGCGTCTTCGGCTCGGTCTTTTCCAAGTCCGCGCTGATCTCGGCGAGGATTCCGCGCTTGCGCTTGGCCGCCACGTACAGCCAGCCCGATCCCACCAGCATGTAGGCGAGGAAGACGTAGGGAAAGACCCGCACGGGATAGGGCGGCACGGGCACGAAGCTGCCGATGGTGGGTACGAGCAGTAGCACGCACGCCGCCACGGCCATCACCACGTGTGACGCGCGCAGTTCGCCAATCCTCTTCAAGTAAACCGGCGCGGCGATCGTGATCATGAAGTACGCGAGCAGGAAACCGAACGCCGCGAGGGTGCCCGCGTCGCCGAAGATCGTGAGCGGGTTCGTAAATGCCTCGAGGATCAAGGGCACCGTCACGATGATCGCCATATAGATTGAGATCGCTACGTGGGGCGTGCGGTTCAGGTGATGAGTTCGACTGAGGTGCGAGTGAAAGACCCGGTGATGCGCCATTGGATAGATGATGCGCGAACCCGAGTTGAGGCACGAGAGCGTGAGCGAAAAGAAGCTGATCATCGCACACAGTGACACCGGCACCCGGAACCAACTCACGCCGTAGACCTTGGCGAGTACGTTGAGCGGAGCTGCTATCGAGCTGAGCGGCGTCGCCAGGTGACTCGTGCCCGCGACTTCGACGTAGCTCATGAACACGAAGAAGGCACCAGCGATGAGCAGGCTCACCCCGACGGCCTTGGGTATGTTGCGCTTGGGATCCTTCGCCTCACCACCCAACGTCGTAGCGCTCTCGAAGCCGACGAGTGAGAAGACCGAGATCACCACCGCCAAACTCAGACCGTGCAAGTCCATGCCCTTCAACTTGATCTGAGTAGTGTCCACGCTAAGGCCGTGCTTGAACAGCACAATGGCCGAAAGGATCAGGATGCAGGCCATCGACAACGCCTCGATGGCGAGGGTGAGTAGCGACGAGATCCGGATGTCCTTGTAGGCAACGAACCAGCAAAGACCCGCGCTCAGTAAGAACAGCAGGACTGGCGCGATGGTGACGTGAATACCCACCGCCCCTATGAATTGCTGGGCGAAGACCGCGAAACCCGCCAGGCCAGCGACGCCAATGAAGAGGTAGGACCAAATGAGCGACCAGCCCGAAAGCACCCCCGAGGTCGGACCGAGACCTCGTGCGGTGTAGGCGTACATCGAACCCGGACTCGCCGAGCGATGTGCGAACTGATTGAGACCGTAGACCACGAAGAAGAGCATCACCGTACCAAACAGATACGCCAGCCACGTTCCTTGACCCGAATCCGCGAAGGCAATCGGGATGATCAACACCGCCGTCATCGTCGGTGAGATCACCGCGATGGACTGCGCTAACACTGTTGGAAATCCGAGGGCGTTGGACCGAAGACCACTCGACACCGCTCGCTCTTCAGATTTGCTTTCCATGAGTTTTGCCATAGCTATCACGTCCCTTGTGCTCGGCGATGTGTTTGCTTGACGTCGCGTACAACACTTCAACTCTCGCCAACTTCAACTCACCGCATGCTTGACTACGACCTCAGAGTACGAAGACAATGTTTCGACGATGCATACGAGTTGTAAACGGTGAATGAAATACAAAACGTTGCGACGCAAAGTGGTGTTACGGCATCGCAACGACACACGACGAGTCACTCGCCTTACAACTTCGTAAGGGCAAGCAACTCGTCGTGACGTTACGTCGTAAATGAAAGAGTCGAACTACACCGCGAAGACCGATTCTGGAAACGACTGATCCTTCAAGAGCAGGTCCTCGTAAAACGCACCGAACGTTTTGTCGGGATGAATGATCGCGATCTCCAGCACCCAGCGATCGGGGTGTAGTTCGAAGGGCACGTCGGCGATCGAGCCGTCGTAGTGGGCCGAGTGCGGAAAGTCCGAGAGGCGGTGTCCCGAGAGGTCGAGGTTCAACTTCCAACCGAGATCCTCGGTGGTCTTGACGGCGAACTCGTAGAGCGCCTGGCCGGTGACGCCGCTGTCGAACCAGTATTCCCTGGTCCTCTCCCATATTTCGCGGACGTCGCGCTTCGCGCGGGCGTGGTCGGGGTTCTCGCCCAGGACAAACGTGTCGCCGCCGTCACCCTCGGTTTCTTCGTAGATGGGACCGATGTCCACGAAGAAGATGTCATTGTCACCGAGCACGACCCCGGTTTCGGAGCGCTCCATGAAGTCCTTGGTGGTGTTGGGTCCACAGCGCACGATGATGTGGTGCCAACCGCGCCGCATACCCATTTCAGTAAGAGTTGACTTGGCGATGTCCTTGGCGTCGTCCTCGGACATGCCGGACTTGATCTGTCTGGCGATGACGTGAATGGCTCGGCGCGTACGAGCTCGCACGTCGAGCAACTTGTCCACTGAGAAGTTCTCTCCCGTGGCCTCAAGCTCATCCAAGGTCTTTTCAATCACAGTTGTTCCTTTCTGGTTCGCGAATGGTCGAAACGATCGTCGTCGGCGTCGCGCGTGGCGCCCGCCATTGAAGCGAGATCAGTGGTGAAGTGCATGCAGACTCCTCGAGTCCTTGCCCGCGACGACCAATACTTCGCAGGTCTCGCCTACTGCCGCGAGTCGATGAGCAAGCAACGCGTCAAAGTGCACGCTCTCGCCCTCACGAACAATGTGAGGCTCATCGTCGAGTTCGAGCAGCAAAGTGCCGTGGAGAACGTAAAGCCACTCTTCGCCTTGGTGGCGAGCGGGTGAGCTCGGCTCACGCTCAGGCGCGATGAGCACGTTGAGCACCTCGATCGCGGACGAACCGGGAAAGCCACTGCGGGTGGCGATGCTAAGACCGTTGACCTCGTGGCGTGGTGCTTGACCCGTCGAGATCAAGAGTTGGGGGTGACCATCGGCTTCGCCCAGGAGTTGCGAGATAGGTACACCCAGCGTGCGAGCCAAATCGACCAGGGCCGCGAGCGAAGGCTGACGCTCTCCAGACTCAAGGCGCGAGAGGTGGGCCTTGGAAAGACCCGTTTCGCTGGCGAGCTCTTCGAGGGTGAGTCCGACGTGCGCGCGAGCGTTTCGAAGTCGTTCCCCAAACTGGGTCACCGCGGTTCCAAGAGCCATGACGTGACAATACTGCGTTGTTGTCTTTTAGACAACCCAAGTTGTCAATATTTCACAGCCCCGAAACATAGGCAGTTCCGTGCCACGAAGCGGCAGCGACGGACAAGGCGAAGTCCCGAGGATTGACGCGAGCGACCTAACGCTGGGCGAGAGACTCGTCCACTGGCTGAAAAGCCGCCACGAGCAGGGCGTAACGAGTGCTCACCTGCTCGCGCAGATTGCCCAGTCGACCCAGCGCTTCGGGAGTCTCGGCGAGAATGTCGCGCGGGTCCAGCCCCGACGCGATGACCTCACCCTCGAAGGCGTCCACGAACGCGGCGACCGCGTTGCGGTCCACCTCGAAATGAAACTGGAACCCCCAGGCATTACCGTCAAGGCCGAAGGCCTGATTCGCGTAGAGCTCGTTGGCGCAAAGACGAACCGCGCCCCGGGGCAGATCAAAGGTGTCGCCATGCCAGTGCAGGACCGTCTGGTTCGAAGCGAGCGAGGAAAGCAAGTAGTCCTCTTGCGCCGCTTTCTCCAGACTTACGACGCCGAAACCGATCTCAGGTCCGCTCGAGCCCGCGTAGACGTTACTTCCCGCGGCCCGGGCGAGCAGTTGCGCACCCAGACATACGCCGAGCGTGGGCAGGCGCAACTGCAGTGCCCGTTCGAGTAACGCGAGCTCGTGGCGCCTCGTTGGGAATCCCGCGTCGCTGGTGACCGACATCGGGCCGCCCATTACCACGAGACCGCAGTACCCCACTAGATCGTCGGGCAACTCCTCGCCGCAGAATATTTGGCGTAGGTCGACCTCAACGCCGTGCTCCTCGAGGGCGGTACCAATGGCGTACGGGCCTTCTGGTTCGACGTGTTGGATCACCAGGCAGCGTGACAAGAGACTCCATTCGAGTGCGACGTGTGCTCGATGCTACAACGCAGGATCACTGGACTCGATTCTCCCGGTGTTAATTCTTCGCTACCGGAGAGCCAGCCAATCTGCGCCTGCGAGTTCACCCAGAATCGGGGCCACCGATGGGATCAGTTGGTCGAGGTACGCCCAGTCAGCCCCGTAGGCGCTCGCGACCTCTCGGTGACGAACCCGTCAGCCTCGTGTTGGAAAACGAGGCGAAGTCACGTCGCGCTCACCTTGCGCTCGCTAAACGTTCCAGAGCGTGCGTTACAGTTCCAAGAGAAGCATCGAAAGGACCGTCATGTCAACCGATCGTTCCCTACTAACGTCCAAGGAACGCGAAAAGGCTTCGGTCTTTCACTCCTGGTCCGCGCAAGGATCACTCGACCCGCTCATGGTTCGAGACGCCCATGGCGTCTACGTCACCGACGAGGACGGCACCACGTACCTGGACTTCTCCTCCCAACTAGTCAACGTCAACATCGGCCACCAGCACCCCCGCGTCATAGCGGCGATCAAGGAACAAGCGGACCTACTCTGCACCCTCGCGCCCCAGTACGGCAATCCCCAGCGCTACCGGGCGGCCGAACTCATCCTCGACCATTCCTTTGACGGCGCGGCCAAGGTCTTCTTCACCAACGGCGGCACCGAAGCGAACGAGCACGCCGTGCGCCTCGCGCGCTTGCACACCGGGCGCCAGAAGGTGCTTGCCGCCTACCGTAGTTATCACGGAGCGACGTCCACCTCGATCAACTTGACCGGGGACCCGCGACGCTGGCCCAACGACCACGGCACCTCGGGCGTCGTGCACTTCTTTGGGCCCTTCCTCTATCGCAGCGCCTACCACGCCCAGAGCGAGCGCGAGGAGAGCGAACGCGTCCTGGCGAACCTCGAGAACACCATCCTGTTCGAAGGTCCGAGCGCCTTCGCCGCAATCGTCCTCGAGACCATCCCGGGCACCGCGGGCATCATGATGCCCCCCGCGGGTTACCTCGCCGGCGTGCGCGATATCTGTGACCGCTACGGGATCGTGATGATCCTCGACGAGGTCATGTGCGGCTTCGGGCGCACCGGCGAGTGGTTCGCCTACCAGAGCGAGGACGTCAAGCCCGACCTGGTGACCTTCGCCAAGGGCGTCAACTCGGGCTACGTGCCCTTGGGTGGCGTCGTGATCAACGAGGCGATCTGTGCGACCTTCAACGACCGGGTGTACCCGGGGGGCCTTACCTACTCGGGTCACCCGCTCGCCTGCGCGGCGGCCGTGGCCGCGATCGAAGCAATGCAGGACGAGCACGTCGTCGAGAACGCCAAGCGCATCGGCGACGAGGTCTTTACCCCGGGCCTCGAGGCACTGAAGGAAAAGCACCGCCTGATCGGAGACGTGCGCGGACGAGGCGTGTTCTTCGCTCTCGAACTGGTGAGCGACCGGGCCACCAAAGAGCCCCTCGCCCCCTACGGCTCAAGTTCTCCCGCGATGAACGAGATCATCACCGCGTGTCGCGACGAGGGTCTGCTCATCTTCGCCAACTTCAACCGACTCCACGTCGTGCCGCCATGCACGATCACCGATGAGGAAGCACGCGATGGTCTGGCCCGTCTGGACCGAGCACTGGGCGTCGCCGAGAAGTACTACACCGGCGCCTAACGAGGCCTCGGCGAGCGCTGAATTCAGCTGATCCGGCGGCTCGGTGGGCGCATGATGCGCATGATGAAACTGCAGTTCTCCGCCGGCGAGAGCTTGAGCAGCGACGAACCCGCGGTGATGACCTGACCCACCGACGAGGACCAGAAGACCGAGACGAGTGACTTCGCGTCGATGTCCTGTTCGATCCAACCGAGTCGCTGCGCTGATTCGACGATGTTGATCCACGCCTGGAACTGGATGTCGAGCAGTTCACAGAAGTGGCTCTGGACAAAGGGGTCACCCCAGATGTCCTGGAGCACTTCCATGATCCCCCAACGATTGCCGACCTGGCCCGAAGCCCAGGCGAGTTCAAGGTTCTCTTCGACGGCGGCGAGAAATCCGTCGAGGTCCTCTTTCGCGAGTGCCGCCTCGACCTTGGTCATGACGAAGTGATGAGCGCTCACCAAGGCGGCGTAGTTCGCGAGCTGCGCCTCGGCGACCAGTTGCTGGATCGAATCGAAGAAGTACGCGACGCTCTCGGGCGTGACCCCCGCACGTTTGGCGACGCCCGCGAAGTTGAGTTCCTCACGCGACGGCTCACGAACCATGCTCCTCGTTGCCTCGATGATGCGATCTCGTTCGAAAGAATCTGGCGTATTCACTGGGCCCACCCTAACCTCTCGCGACTACGAAGTCATATCTTGAATATAAAACGGGAATGAATGATTCGACTCGCGCCATAGGTGACGTCTCGCCTTTGTGCTAGCACAGTGGCACGACTCCACCAACACTCGAAGACCCAACGGTCGCTCAAAGTCCGTGGACTCAGGAAGCATCGAACCAATCGAGTGGGCGCTCGGGGTCTAGTCGACGCCGTTGATGATCGGCAGCAAACGGTTGAGCGCGTTGAGCGTGGCCATCGCCGAGGACGTCACGTCGTTATCTGCTTGGGCGATGCCGTAAAGATCGGCGTCTCTTGCGAGCGGTCGCAACGTCACCACCACCGGCCATCCCCGAGGCGTCGCCACGTTGACGACCGAAAGCAAGTAGAAGGGTACGTTGAGACTAAGGTCACGCAGCGCCGCGAGGGTCGCCTCGACGCCACCGACCAGCTTGCCATTGGACGAGTGTCCGACCCCGATGCGCCCGGCGAAGTTCAGTTCTACCTCGCATCGACCCGTCTCGTGGTCGAAACCAGTGCTCGCCAAGTTGACGCGGATCGCCTCGACCGAGCGCGGACGAAACGCCGCGGTCGCGTCGTCGACGACGACCGAACCTTCGGCGGAGTAGAGGCTGACGATCTGCTTGGCCATCACGCGGATCGCGGCCGGATCCTGGCCGTTGACGATCAGGGTGACGATGTCGACCTCGCCGCTCTCGAGGTGGCGGATCTCCACGTTCAGTACTCCCGGAAGCGAACGCAGCTCGAGTTCCAGGTCTTCGTCGGTTGCTGACATCATCAGTGCGCCAAACCCTTCTTTTCGTAGAGGCGAGCGTCGGCGACTCGGAACAGTTCGATCGGATCGGTGGAATCCCGAGGTGAAACTGCGGTGCCGACCGAGAACTCCAGCAGTTCGCTCGCGGCCTTCAGGTTACAGCGTAAACGGTCCACAAATCCCGTGGCTTCGAAGCCGTCGGCGTTGGACAAGATCACCGCGAACTCGTCGCCACCGATGCGTGCCGCGACGTCACCGCTACGCACCGAACGTCGCATCGCGACACCGAACTGGCGCAACAAGTCGTCACCGATCGCGTGACCCAGTGTGTCATTGATGTTCTTGAAACCGTTGAGGTCGATCACGAGCAGGGTGAAGGCCCAGCCGTAACGCGAACTGCGCGCCGCAGCGGCTTCGAGGGAACTGTCGAACGTGCGACGATTGGCGATATTGGTGAGCGGGTCGTGCGCCGCGCTGAATCGGGCGAGGTGCAACGAGATCGCGAGTTGACACGCGGTACGAACAGCGGCGAGTTCTTCTCCCGGCACGATGTCGGGGTCACAGTAGACCCCGGGTTCGGTGCCGACGCTCGCCGCCATGTCCGCGCTGATCGCCTTGCCCTCGAGGCGAAACATCTGAGCACCGAATGACTCGTGACTGAGGATGATGACGATGTCGCGCAGACTGTAACGCTTGGCGAGTGTGGCCATCACCGAATACACGAAGCCGATGCCGAGCTCGTTCACTGAGAGCTCGTCGAGCATCGACTGGAAGAGCCAGCGCTCGTAGTGAGAATCTCGCTCGAGTTCGTCGCTGGGCTCTATTTGCTGGTTCGCGACGCTCATCACGAACCCGCCGTCGTAGGTAGAGGTTCTGGAGCCCCGAGGACACTGGGTGATACGCCTCCGGCTTTCAGCATGGGCGCCAGGTCCTGCGCGCAGACCGGTCGCGAGATGAGGTAGCCCTGTCCACGGTGACACCCTAGTTCCAACAGCTTCTCAATGATGTCCGTGGTCTCGATGCCCTCGGCGGTGACCCCGAGGTCGAGGGCGTCGCCGAGGTGGATAATCGTCTCGACGATCGCCCGGTCGTAGGTGTCGGTCGTGATGCCCGCGACGAAGCTCATGTCGAGTTTGAGCGTGTCCACGGGAAGGTGTTTGAGTTCCGTCATCGACGCAAAACCGGTCCCGAAGTCGTCCAGGGCCACCTCGACACCGAGTTTCTGGAACCCGCTCAAGATAGCGGCCGTCTTTTCAGGCTCGTCCACGACCGCGTACTCGGTGATCTCAATGCAGAGCCGGTCCGGCGGGACATCACTGGTCACGAGGCAGTTCTCCACGAAACTCACGAGATCCGAGGCGGAGAACTCGATGGGTGACATGTTTACGCGCACGACCAACGGTAAGTCTGGATATTCGTCTATCCACAGGGCGAGTTGGCGGCAAGCCTCGGCGAAGACCCAACGCCCGATCTCGAGCACCAGACCGGTCTCCTCGGCGATCGTGATGAAGTCGGCCGCGGCGACGATACCGCGCAACGGGTGCTGCCAGCGCACTAGCGCCTCGACCGACAGCAAGCGACCGTTGCGCAGGTCCACTTCGGGCTGGTAGTGCAAACGAAGTCCGTCGCCTTCGATCGCTTCGCGCAAGAGCAATTCGAGGCTGGTGCGCTCGTTGGCCGCTTGGCGCAAGTCTTCGTCGAAGATCACCGCCTGATTTCGCCCTCGAGCCTTCGCCACGTACATCGCCGCGTCGGCCCAACTGAGCAGGTCCAGGGGCGACTGGATGGTCCCCGATTCAGCGATAGCGATGCCGATGCTCGCCGTGTGGATGACGTGGTGGCCGGAAATGTTCACCGAACCCGATACCAAATCAAGGATTCGGTAGGCACTCGCGATCACCTCGAGATCGCTGCTCACTTCGTCGATCAGAACCACGAACTCGTCACCGCCCAGGCGCGCGACGAAGTCGTCCACGCGCACGCTCGTTCGGATGCGGTCGGCGATGGTGATGAGCAATCGGTCGCCCGAAGCGTGACCGAGGAAGTCGTTCATGACCTTGAACCGGTCGAGGTCCACGATCATCACCGCAGTGTCACGATGCGTCGCGAGGCGCTGTTTCAACTCACGCAGCAACGCTCGACGGTTGGGTAGGTCAGTCAGTTCGTCGTGGTACGCGTTGTAGGCCGTACGCTCCTCAGCGTCGATGCGGGCCTGGAGTTGCATGATCATCGAGGCGACCGCCTGGAGGGCGTTGATCTCCGCGGGAACCAGGTTTCGAAGCTCGAAGTGAATGAAGGCAAGCACGCCCCAGGTGGTCTCGCCCAGCAACAGCGGAACGCCCGCTCCGGCGATCTTCTGCTCGCCCGTCCCCTCCTCGACGCGCTCCATGTAGTCCTTGGACGCATCCTCGAGACCAGGGAGAAAGGGTTCCTTGAGGTCCTTCGTGGCCATGAAGATCGGGTCGACGTCAAAGCGCACCTCGCCGAGCGGATCGGGGTCGGGAATGTCGTCGCGCACGGGCCACTCCGCGACCAGGACACTCACGTCGCGAGCGTGGTCGTTGCGACGCAAGAACACCGCGTCGGCGTTGAGGTACTCCGCAACGGTCTGCATGGTCCAGGAAAGGACTTCTTGGTGGTTGACCGCCGTTGTCGACATCAGGCGTTCGGCCACGTGACTCACCAACTCGTCGAGACTGCGCTGCTGCAAGAGGGCGTCTTCGCGCACCGAGATGGTCGCCACCTGGCTAAAGACGCCACCGAAAGCGCGCGTCAACGCCACCTCTCGTTGGGACCAGGCGCGTCCGTATCGCGCGACGATGAGAACACCAACGATCTGTCCCTCGAGCAGTTCGATCGCGTCAACGAGTACACCCCACTCAACGTCGTCGATCACGCACGTGAAGGACCCGAAAGGCTCCTTAAAGGCGAGCTGGTTCTCGATGCGCTCTCGAATTACCTCGTACGCGTTCTTGGAGTTCTCGCCCACTAGGGGCTTCAAATCGAAGCCGGGGACATTGCTCCCCGAGTCCATGATGACCGCGACAATCTCGGCGCCGGGGGTGACTTGGCGCAACGTCTCCACGATGAGACGCGCCTCGGTTCCGACCATCATGGTATCCGCGTGCCGAAAATTTCCCACAGCCCTCGCCTTTGAGCTTGTTAGTGCAAATACCGAATCGAAAAACTACATCGGATGTAACTATCGAGAATAGCAGTAGCGACTTTTGATTGATAATCAATTCTGATCAGGGAAAAGTCTGAAAAAACGGGCATCATTCCGCCCCTATTGATCGTAAGAATTCACCGATGTGTCCGAACCGTTCGGACCGTGTCCGTTCGCGCCGTTAGCGGAGTGTCCGTTGGAACCGTTCGACGCGTGGCCGCTAGAAACGTGGCCATTGGAACCGTTCGAAACGTGCACGGAACCGCCATTGGTGGGATGCTCGGCGTGCACGTCCGCGACGAAGTCACGCGTGAGCACGTGCGAAAGAGGACGCCTGATGCTGCGAACGCTCGGCGGTGAGGCGTGCAGGACGCGCATGACCATCACCATGGTCTCGCCGTCCTCGAGTTCCAACAATTCGCGAAAACGCATCTGCAGTCGGTACATCTCATCGAGATGACGCTCGCCACCCAGTTCGATCAACTCCTTCTCAGCGGTCGCGTAGATGAACAGCGGGGCAACCGGCTGCACCGCTAGACCCGCCTTCTCAGTCGACAACCAGAACTCCTCCATCGCCGCGCCACCGCGCACGTACCACACCGGGTCCGACCTCGGCACGGTGACAATCGCCATCGCCGAACTCGAACCCACCGAAATGCGCGTGCGCAGCCCCAGGGCGTGGCCCGCGCGCCATTCGACGAGGTGACTCATCACGTCGGTTCGCTTCAAGAGCTCCATGATGCCCAGGCTCGAATTCTCCATCTCGAGGGTGCGCACGTCCATCCCCTCTTCGAGCGAGTCGCGCCCGGGCCAACGCAACTCACCCATCATCTCGTTGTGGATCTTGGGGATCATGAAACGGAGTCGATCGCACTCAGCGAGCAACACGGCGAGTTCGTCAATGAGGTCGCGGTCCATCAGGAACCGTAGACGGCCACCCTCTCGCTCGACGCCGCGCACGAGTTCGCCGACCACGCCTTCATCAATTGGTGACGGGCGACCCATCTTGCGGTTAGCGACCCTGGTGTGCACTGACTCGCGCAAGATCGCGATGTCCGGGTCACTCCCCTTGCCCAGGCGCACCGTGGCGACGTGGTCTGAGTGGTACCCGGAGGGAAATAGTTTCACACTCCCGAGCAGCCGCAGTGACGCGGCGGCGACTCGCGCGTTAAAGATGGCCGCTCCCACGCCAACGTAACTCCCACGGTTTGCCACGTCCATGGCGACGCCGCTGCGTTCGGACAACAGATAGAAGCGGATCTCCTCCTCGTCGGCCTCGAAGCGCCAAGGCTGCACGTTGCCGCCCGAGGGAGCGCGTCGGGCGGCGTCTACGATGATCTCGATGGGGTCGGTGCTCTGCGTGGGCGGATCCTCAGGCGCGGGAAGACTCAATTCCTCGTCGATCACCGGTGGGATCTCGACGGGCTTGAGGCCCGAAAGGGCCTCTTCAACATCAAAGCGGACCCGTCCCGAGGGCAGGTGCCCACCCAAAGCGAAGCGGCGAACCGCCGTCGCTACGGTGACTGCGCCGAGGGTCACTTCGCTGGCGAGTTGCGGCCAGCCGGTGACGGTGAAGCCCAGCTCGAAAACCGACGCCGCACCGCGAGCGGAGACCTCACTCGCGCCGAGCATGCGCAGCACGTAGGGGCTCTTTTCGGCGAGGGTCAGTCCGGCGAGTTTCTCTGAGTCCATGTCACCGAGAAGGCCGTGAAAGATGGGGCGTTGGGGTTCGAGGTCGAAGCGCTCGACGTCCAAGACGCCGCGATCACTTGTTTCCATGAGGACGGGAATGCAGCGATCGCGAGCGGCCTCGCGTACGAGGAACTTCACATCCAGAGAATCGCACTCCTCGACGAGTAGATCAAGCCCGTCCATGAAACTCTCCAGGTTTTCGCGAGTGACGCCGTCAGTGAACGTCGAGACACGCAAATACGGATCGATCTCGGCGATGCGTCGTGCGCACACGATGGACTTGTTGACTCCGAGGTCGAGCACGCCGCCCGGGATCCGGTTGAGGTTGGTCAACTCGACAGTGTCGAAATCGGCGAGTCGAAGTTCGCCCACCAGACCTTCCATGGCGAGCAGGTGCGCAATGGAATGTCCCGCGCTCGATCCGACGACGCCCACGCGCAGCGTGCGAAGTTTCGCTTGTTCCTCGCGGGTAATCTTGTTGTGGTTGCGGTCAAAGCGCAACGTCGCGAACGAACGCGGTCCGAGCAGGCGTACCGCCGCCCTTCGCCACGGGTAGTAGACCCAACGCGGCCCTTCCTCGACTAAATTTCGCTCCGGCGAAGGCTTGATCTCGCTAAGTTGGTGGCGCTGCTCGTCGAGCTGATCGAAGATCTGCAACGATCCTTCCTCGCGCAGCACGCGCAGCACTTCGCGATCGCTTCGACGACTCACGTCGAGCACGAGCGGACGCCTCGCCTGCATCGCCGCGGACTCCTCGTGAACCGTCCCCACACCGACCTTCGCGGGTCCCCGACTGAGTAGCTCGCCTTCGAGGCGCAGGGCCTGCTGGTTCTCGGGTGGACTGGTCTCGTAACTACCCAGGCGCCGATACTGGACGGCGATGGTGCGATAACGCTCGTCGGGGTAGGGCACGGACGACGAAACAATCACCGTGCCACCCGTGAGTGGACCGATCGGCAAGAGACGGTCCGAGACCGCCGCGACCGCGTACTCGGCGCCCAACCAGTTCATGGCGTGCACGAAGCAGCGCGTGATCGGCAAGATGAGCTGAACGCCCAAGACCGCTCCACCCTTGGACCAGGCCCCCTTTAGCTCAACGGTGCCGTAGCGAACCTCGGCGTCAATCGCGTCGCGGATCTGGTCTAATTCGGTCGATTGGGCCATCTCACGCATCATGTATGCCTCGTGCGCACCCTCGAGTGGGCCGTGAATCCTCACCCCGGCGACCGCTTCGTTGTCCTCATTGAACGCCAGAAAGAACAGGGGTACACCCTTACCTTCGGCGAGGTCGCGACGCCGCAGAGTGTCCTCGAAGCCCCAGTTGCGATACACGCCTTCGGCGCCGTCCAGGTAGACCTGCCAGAGATCGGGCCGCTCAAAGGGGTTGTGGCCTTCGAAGCGAATACCCGACGCCTGGTCCACGAAACTCGAGCCATACCGATACCGGTGACTGACGACGTTTCCCACCTGCGATCTCCTCGATTCCCCATGGCTCAGGTATCTGTTGTAAAGATGCTTACTTCTTTCGAACTTTAATTGGGATGGTCGCAAAATTGGGGGATTCCACCCCACATTCGTGGGTGCCCGAACGAGAGAGCCACATGAAAGGGCTCATAACTAGATTTGTCGTAGAGAAACAACAACACCTGCCACACGTCGCGCGATAAACCACGAGGATCAATCACTCTTCAGTCACCAACCAACCTGGATTGCAAGGATACCCATCGACACGACACAAACCCACCCGCCATACAGTCGTCCTATCGTGGTAGGCGGGCGAAGAAAGTCGGGACATTGCTAGGTCTGCTCATAGGCGTGTGCGCGCTGCTCGGATTGATCGTCGGTTCGTTTCTCAACGTAGTCATCTACCGGGTCCCTCGTCACGAGTCCATTGTCTCGCCGCGTTCGAAGTGTCCTAGTTGTGAGTCCCCGATCCTCGAGCGCGACAACGTCCCGGTTCTCTCGTGGCTCCTACTTCGAGGTAAGTGTCGCAACTGCCGCGCTCCAATTTCTGCGCGCTACCCACTCGTCGAACTCGCGACAGCCATGCTCTTCACCGGGGCTGCCGCACGTCAGGGTTGGAACTGGGAACTGCCAGCCTTCTTGGTCATGCTCGCGAGTCTGCTCGCATTGTCGTGTATCGACGTGGAGATGTTGCTCCTGCCCTTACGGATTGTCTACCCGACGTTCCTCTTAATGTCAGCCCTCTTCGTCCTCGCCGCGGGGCTCGATCACGAGTGGCAGCGTCTCCTCACCGCGCTCATCACCGCCGGAGCGTGGTACGCGCTCTTTTTCGTGTTGAACCTCGCGAGCCCGCGCATCCTCGGTTTCGGTGACGTACGACTCGCCCTCGTGCTCGGGCTCGGACTCGGCTGGCTCGGTTGGCGGTACGCGGTGTTGGGGTTCTTCCTCGCGAACCTCATCGGGGCGGTGATTGGGATAGCGCTGATCGCGACCAAGCGCATGTCGCGCGACCAACAGATCCCTTACGGAGTTTTCCTCGCTCTGGGCGCGGGCGTGGCAATCTACGCCGGACCCGAGATACTCGCGCCGTTTGCGTCTCTGCACTGGTAGCGCAACAAAAGCTCCGCGAACGCCGGTAGGGTTGTTCCGTGATTCGACGAGTTTCTTGCACCGCGCGCGACGTACGTCGAACCCCGACACCACGCACTGACCGCTCGACGACCAAAGCATCGTGGCGAGGGGCCTCGACCCACGAAACGAGCACGAAAGGTTCGCACGTCTCCATTCATTGCAGTTTGGCAACGGTGCGGCCAACGAGCTGATGGCCGGCGAAACCAGTACCGACGCCGAGGGACAGCAGATGGCGCGAGAACGTTCGGACACCTCGGACCTGACGGCAGCGCCACCGGGGTCGAACCCGTGCGACCGAGTTGACGCCAACACGAAGAACTGTTGGTGGCACCAGAACCTTTGGCCCCTCATCGCAACCGCGGCGACTCTTGTCGTAGGCATGGCTTTCACATTTTGGTGGGCACCGCTCTACTATCACGTGAACATCTGGCTTACCCCTGGCGACATATGGTCGACCTTTCGCGACGCCCACTACGTCGGGTGGGGCTCGGAACAGACGATCTACGCAGCGGGCACGAGCCTCGTTACCTTCCCCGGCATCGCCGTATTACTGACGCCGATCGCCATGCTGCAAAACCCGCTGCACCTCTCGTCGAGCGTTCCCTATTATCTTTACAAGCCCACCGAATGGTTCGTCCTCGGGCCCGTCGATATGCTGCTCGGTGGCTTCTTCCTCTTTCCACTCAACAAGTTCGCGACCCGGCTCAGTATCAGCTCCCGTCGACGTATCACCCTCGTCTGGTTCGAAGCCATCCTGGTGTGGGCCGTCGTGGTGCTCTACGGACACCCCGAAGACACGATTGCGATGGCGCTGGCCGTCTACGCCTTGTTGGCCGTGCTCGACGAGTCCTGGCTACACGCGGGCTTCTTCTTTGGACTCGCGGTGGCGTTCCAGCCTCTGACGCTCTTAGTGCTACCCATCGCACTCGTGAGAATTCCTTGGCGCAAATGGCCCATGCTCGCGGGCGAGATCGTCCTGCCGTCGGCGCTCCTGCTCATCGGGCCGCTCGTGAAGAACTGGGGTCCCACCACGAGGGCCTTGCTTAAGCAACCGAATTTTCCGACGCTCAATCACCCCACGCCCTGGCTCGCCCTCGCCCCTCAGCTCAGTCCCGCTCGCTACGTGTTGATTCCAACAATCTTCAACCACACGCTGGCCGATGGGAAAAGGATCCCGGTCGCAGGTCTGAAGCGGGTTCTAAGTGGCGAAGTCGTCTCGGCGGGTCCCGGACGCGAAATGGCCTTCGCTCTCGTCATCGTGATCGCCGTTATCTTGTATCGCCACAAGCCGTCCTGGCCCCGTCTGGTGTGGTGGATCGCCGTTGCCCTCTCGCTTCGCTGCGTCTTCGAATCAATCCTCGATCCGTTCTACTTCTTTCCGGGTCTCGCTATCGCGGTCTTGGCCTCGTTTACCACCCGATGGTGGAAGATGTCCCTGACGATGCTCTTCGCCTCAGCGTGCACGGTCGCCAGCTTCTGGCACCTGGGAGAGTGGCCGTACTACCTGCTCGTCACCAGTTCGCTGTTGCTGACGCTGGCGTTCGCTTACCCTAGCGAAGGAACGCTACGCCTCGTTGCTGAGAACGACGACGCCAATGTGGCTGACTCGCAAAACCAACCGGTATGACGACCAGAGCACCGCGCTACGTCTCAGGGTCGCCGGCGCACCGAACTTCGTGACGCTAGGTGCAGCCTCGCAACGATTAGTACACGTACTCCATGCGCAGCCCTTCGCTATCCCACTCGGGATGAAGTGGAACCCGCTTAGCGGCGTGAGATTGAGCTCGGCGAGCGGACATGAGAAGGGCTCCCGCGTCGAGGAGGTGATGGGAACTGACTCCACGAATCGAGACATCGATGATGCGCTCGATCCCGGGAACTTTGGCCAAGAGGAGCTGACGACGTTCCTGGCGTCCTTCTTCTCGCAACTTGGACCATCGAAGCGGCACCGCGCCGTTCAAGAAATAGAAACTCAGTTCGGGCGACCCCTCGTAAGTGGTGCGCTGGCGATAGGACGACATCTCGCTCGCCACCTCCAAGACCACCGGCAACAGCGTGAGGGTGACCGCGTCGAGATGATCACTCGGTAGCGCTTTCCCACGACTTATGACGCCGCGGGTCGGCGAGCGACGAATGGTCACACCCCGTCGACCGAGCATGGCCCTCACCTCAACGTCGCACTGACGCTGCGGCTCCTGTCGCGTCGAACGATAACCAATGGGCGCGTTCACCACCAGTGCCGAGAGGGCCGGTCGCATGTCCACGACTTCGCGAAAAGAGTCGTAGAGATTCGCCTCTTCTGGTGCGAATGTGGAGCCGGCCATTTTCGCGCTCGCGACCAGCCACTTGTGTCGAACCGGCGTCACGCCGGCGACGATCTTGTAGGGGAGAACCGGACCGCGTTGGGGACTCACTTGTCCCTACATTCTGGATCGTTGGATTTCAATTTGTTCAATGGAGCGAACCAAGTCCTTGGGATGCGCGGTCACCGCCATGGCGTCTTCGTAGGAAATGATCTGGTCGTAGATGAGACTCGCGAGGCTGTACTCGAGGGTGATCATCCCCTCTTGAGTCCCGGTCAACATGACGTTGCTCAATTGGTTGGAACGTCCCTCGCGGATCAGGTTTCGCACAGGGTTCGTGGCGATCAGCACCTCGAAGGCAGCGACCATTCCCCCGCCGATTCGCGGCACGAGTCGTTGGGCCATGATCATGCTCAGTGACGCCGCGAGCTGCACCCTGGTCTGCTCCTGGCGCCAGGCGGGAAACACGTCGATGATGCGGTCGATCGCCTGGGGCGCGTCGTTGGTGTGCAACGTACCAAAGACCAAGTGACCGGTCTCGGCCATGGTGAGGGCGATTTGAATCGAGTCGATATCGCGCATCTCACCGATCAGTAGGACGTCGGGGTCCTCACGAAGGGCCGAGCGTAACGCTCGGTTGAACGACGGGCTGTCCAGACCGATCTCGCGCTGGGAGACGGCGGACATGCGGTGGTGGTGCACGTACTCAACGGGGTCCTCGATCGTGAGGATGTGCGCCGAGCGCGTCTCGTTGATCTTGTCGATGATCGAGGCGAGCGACGTGGACTTTCCCGAGCCCGTCGGTCCAGTAACCAAGACGAATCCTCGGGGCTGATCGGCGACCCAGGTCGCCGCGGGCGGCAGGCCCAGATCGTCGAAGGTTGGAATTCGCGCGGGAATGACGCGCAGGGAAAGTGCGGACTCGCCACGCTCGGTGAAGATGTTGCCACGAATTCGAGCCCGATCGAGCCAGGAGAAGGCGAAGTCGACGTCGAGCTCTTCTTTGAAGATCGCGCGCTGACCATCGGTGAGCAGCGGCAGGGCGATCTCGGTGATCTGATCACCGGTGAGGATCGGGGCATCCTCGACGGGCTTCAGTTTCCCGTCGACGCGCACGCGCGGCGGCGAACCCGCCGAGAGCAGGAGGTCGGTACCACCCTTGTCCCAGAGCCGGTCAAGCCAAGGACTGATACCAGCGAGTTGCGCATTGCTCATAGAAAACCGCCCTCCTGATTGGTCCAGAGTAGCAAAGTGCCCGGCTCAACGGCCGGGCACTTTGCTACATAAGACTAAAGAATTCCAATGCAAACTATCAAGCACCTGCGCACTGGTTAGGAGCGGTGTACAGGCCCGTAACAGTACCGGCCGTGATGTACAGAGAACCCGCAGTGAGGTTGAGATTGTAGCCCGTGTTGGACGGCCAGGACTGAACGAAGGGTCCGCCGCTGAGGGAACCCGTCATCAAGGCAGTCGTCGCTGTCCCACCATTTAAGTTATTGAAGGCGGAGAGGGCGGTCGAGACCGTGGCAGCGTCTGCCTGACACGCGGCGACTGTGCTCTTGCCAGTGATGCCACCGAGGGCGAAAATCACCACGGCGGCCAGGATGCCGAGGACGACGATAACGATGAGGAGCTCGATCAGGGTGAAGCCACTCTCGATTTCTCCGGCATCGCGGCGACGCTTCAGCCTTTTGTACGTACTAATCATTTGTTGCCCTTTCATCCATGGAGCACCGACGCCCCAATGTATCGCTTTACTGGTAAAAGAACCAGTCAAGCATTAACTATTTTGTATGATTCAAACTAATCAGGTACCGCGAGAATTTGGTGCCGCTTCGTCTTCACATAGCCTACTAGTCCATCGTAAAGCAGAATCTGCCACTCGATTTCACCAACTTACTCGAAGCTCTACAAACTCCACGGTATTTCCAACCTGTTTCCTTGCCGTGCGACGGCGACTTTCGCGATCCCTCAAATTGAATTAGGTTCGACTTTTTGGGCCCTCCAACTACTCCCCCCCCCCCCTTTTTTTTTGGAAGACAAAATGTCAGGAGAATTCGACTTCAGGAGCCACAGCGCAGTCCGTGGCGAGTCAGCCCAGAATGACTTCACCAACTGATGTTTTCGACCCGACCAATGAAATCTGTCAGTGAAGCGGCGCCGCGCTAACGCATTCGTAGACTGCACGCATGAGCGACGCGCCGGTTTCACCAGAAACGGCGAACGAAGAACCTACAAAAGTCAGTCGTCGCTGGTGGAACCTTTGGCTTTGCGTGGGCGCCTACCTGCTGCTCGCGGTAGCGCTCTTCTGGCCTGCGGCACCCTGGAGTTCGAGCACTCTGCCCGCGGGATTCAACGGACGAGGGTTCGGCGATCCCCAACAGATGACGTGGTTCCTCGAATGGGTACCCTACGCGCTTCGCCACGGCCTGGACATCTTCCAGTCGAATTTCCTGGACTATCCTCGAACCACGGACTTGGCGGATACGACCTCGGTGCCGCTGCTCGGGTTTCTCGTGGCACCCGTGACCCTCAGCCTGGGGCCGGTAGCGGCGTTCAACATCTTGCTGCGCCTGGCTTTCGCCAGCTCGGCGACGTCGATGTTTTTTGTGCTGCGCAGTTGGTGTCGTACCCCTGCCGCCTTTGTGGGGGGCCTGCTCTTCGGTTTCGGGCCCTACATGATCGACCAGGGCCAGAACCATCTGAACCTGGTCTTCCTCCCGCTCCTTCCCCTGATGGTTTGGTGTGTCTACGAACTGCTCTTCACAAGGAAACGCAGTCCCGTACGTGTGGGACTCTTGCTTGGCGTCCTCGCCGGTGCTCAGATCCTCATCGACGCCGAATTCCTCGCCATGTTGGCTATCGTCTGCGCTCTTGGCTGTATTGGTCTGGCGCTGTTCAGACCCCGACACTTGAACGAGAATTTCCGCTTCTTGATTGTGGCCGCCGGTCCGGCGATCCTGGTTTTCGCCGCCATCGCGGGATTCTTCGTATGGTCTCTCGTCTACGCGCCCGGTCACCTCGTGGGCCCGGTCTATCCCGTGAAGTCACTCCAGAGCTATCGGGCGGACCTGCTCGAGCCCATCGTGCCCACCGTGTCCCAATTCATTGCGCCCCTCTCACTCGCGGTCGCGGCGTTTCGCTTTGTGGGCCAGAACATCACGGAAGATTCCGGGTACTTGAGTCTGCCCTTCGTGATCCTCTTCTTCTGGTTCTCGTACCGGTGGCGAAAGAACCGCGTTGTCGTCTTCTCCGCCTGGCTCGCGGTCGCGGCGTTCATCCTCGCACTCGGTTCGCGACTCACGATTGACGGCCACGTCACCTCGCTACCCCTGCCCGAAGCGCTCCTTCCTCGGATTTCTCTACTCCAGAATCTGGTGCCGGCGAGATTCGCGGTCCTGGTGGCGCTCTTCGCGGTGATCGTGGTCGCCGTTGGACTGGACCGCTTCTTGGGCAGCCTCGCCGCACACCACGTCTCGGACCTAAAAACGCGACTGGCCGACCTGGGCGTGATCACCTTGGTGGTAGCGGCGCTGGCGCTGATGTTCCCCCTCGTTCCCCTCTCGACCCAGGCCCTGCCCTGGTCGAGTGCGACCGTTACAGCCCTAAACGTGATTCCCCCGGGTTCAGTCGTGCTCGCCTACCCGTTCCCCACGAGTCCATGGACCGAGGCAATGACCTGGCAAGCCGAGGAGGAGATGCGTTTTCGCCTGATCGGCGGCTATATCACCACCCAGTCGACGCCGGTCAATGGCGAGTCCTACCCTTCGCTCCTGAGCCCCAAGGTCGTCGAAGAGACGATGATCAAGGGGCAGTTCGGCACCAACGTGATCTCGGGTGAACAGCGCCGATACCCCAAGCCCAATCCCAAGGCGGACGTCCAGCGAGCTCTGTGCACCTTTCTTCACCGATACAAAGTCGGAGCCGTGGTGTTCTGGAAGGGTGGCGCGTACCGCGGCGTCGACCCCTCCCTGGTGCACCGACTCTTCTCCTCGGCCCTCGGAGAGCCCACGCGCGTGGGCGACCACGACAAAATGCTGGTGTGGCTCACCAATTCGGTGCAGTGCATTCCTTGACCAGCTCGCTAACGAGCCTCAAGCATTCGGCGAAGTCGACCTGCCCCCGCGTGAAGTGGTAAAAATCCAAGGAAATTTTCAACTATTAGTTGAATTCACCGACGTCCAACTGACTTCGGTGGCACCTTCGCCACATGACACGTTCGCAATATTGCACTGGTACGGCAGGTTCCCGATCCCGCCGACGTAATCGTCAAAGGAGACAACGGCCGTCACCAGCGGCGCTTGTGCGCACTGGGCTCCGGTCAACACGGTGCTGAGACACGTGTAGAACGTCACCACCCGGGTTCCGCTCACGCCAGCGCTGGCCTTGAGGTTCTCCACCGTCGTGCACCACACGGTCATCGAAACCGCTCCAATTGAGACCGACGATATATGGACCAGGGGGCTCGAGGGAGTCCAGCATTCACCAGGCGTCGTATTGTAAGTGCTCCCGTTGTGATCAGTGCCGGTAACCGTCACAGTCCCACTAGCTGGCGTCAGCACCGGCGACGGATAATAGGGATCGGGGGTGGAGCGAATCGCCTGGATGGCTACTTCGGTGGCGGCGTTGGCGGCGTAGACCTGCTGGGAGGCCGTCGAGAAATTGGTCGTGTTTTTCAGGTCGTTCGTGGCCCAATAAGCGAGGGCCCCCACGATGACACTGACCGCGACGATGTAGGCCAGGGCGAGCAGAAGCACAGCCCCTTTTTCACGGTCCTCAATGCCCCGATGTGGTGCAAAAGTTGCGAATTCTGCCCTTTCGGGAGCCTCGCTCAAGGCTGAACCTCAATACCTATGGTGCCCCACGGGTCCGAATAAGAGATGGTCGTGGTCACCGATGAAGAGGCGGCCGTAGTACCACCCAGGTAATAGGCGTACGAAACGAGCCCGGGGTTGGGGTTCGTGAAGGTCTCAATCGGAGTAAGCGCGGTATAGCCAGTAGGCGTGGTGTACGTAGGCGTGCCGCCGTTGGGGAAGTTCGCGGTGCCAAAGAGAACCTCGGAGCTATCAGATCCCGGCGTCGCACCCAGTTTGAACACGGGGCCCGTCGAGTTACCGGAGTTGTACGCGCTATTGGTAAGTACCACGCTGGCGTCCCCGGTCACCGAGACAATCTGGATCGTGCCCCTGGTAAACGTGCCAGTGCCCGTGAAATTGGCGGTGATAACACCCGCGGTACCCGTGGCGACCGCCGAATAGGCACAATCAAGGAAACTACCGCTCGACGTATTCCAGGCGGACGTGGTCCCAATCGCGGTGAAAGTGCCCAAAGACGCACCACTTGGAGCCGCGCAGGTACGAGTGGTGGCACTCGCCTGGTAGCTCACGAATACCAGCACCGGCGTCCCGCTCGTCGCGGAAAAGCTTGCTGTCGCCAGGCTCCCCGTGCCCGTATTGCCGGCGATCTGCGTGAACCCGAGCGTGACGACCGTAATCACCTGTTGGACCTGGGTTGCGCCGTTGTAGTCAACATTTCCAGCCTGGTTGGCGTCGATACGGCAAGTCCCGGCCGCGGTGAAGGTCACGACGCTACCCGCGAGGGAGCAGCCGGTGCTGGACCCGTCCAGCGTGAAGGCGACGGTGAGGCCCGAGCTGGAGGTGGCGGTGATCGTATAGGTGGGCCCGCCCGAGCGCGCCCTGGTTGGCGCACTTGACGTGATGGTGATGGTCTGAGCGATCTTGTTGATCGTGATATTGACCGGCGAGCCCGACGTGGCGGCGTAGTTGCCCCCGGCGGGTGCCGTCGCGGTGATGGTACAGGTGCCCGCGGTCAGCATGGTCACGTTGGTGCCCGAAACCGTGCACACAGTGCCCGTGGAGCTCGCGAAGGTCACCGTCGTGCCCGCCGAGTCCGAGGCGGTGCCCAATGGGAAGGTCCCCGCCCCACCCAC
>Ga0182016_10000836_pt1 | contig 38119 bp, 30 predicted proteins | sample 712S2MmetaG_FD_120491 | JGI IMG/M metagenome (GOLD analysis project Ga0182016, IMG submission 120491) | Permafrost microbial communities from Stordalen Mire, Sweden - 712S2M metaG | ecosystem: Environmental > Terrestrial > Soil > Wetlands > Permafrost | place: Sweden: Stordalen | collected...
AGCCGCCCCGGCAGTTCCGCCGCAGCATCCCAATGCAGTTGCACCCCCGTCAAATGGCACATCCGCACAGCGGAGTAGATTTCCTCCACCGTCGCATCCACAAACACTCCAATTTTCTCCACCGTCCTCGGCAGCCGCGCCACAATCCCCGCCACTTCACTCTCAGTCACATGTCGCGGACTGGCCGCAAACACAAACCCCACCGCATCCGCGCCAGCCTCCACCGCCAGCAGCGCGTCCGCCGCCGAAGTGTTCCCGCAAATCTTGATCCAGAGGCTCATGGTTGGCTCCAGTCACGCAGTTTGCCAGTCAGGACCGGTTTCGCTCGATATCGCTGTCGAGGCCGACATTTGGAATGGATGCAAGAAGCTCATTAAGGCTTCGCCCTTGCGAAGGAGCTGCTGCAGCCTTCGGAATCGTTCGTAGCGCCGCCACGCCCTCAAGCAGCTCCCTGAGCGCTGCCCCCGGATCCGCCTGCCGCATCAGGCCCTCGCCAATCAGGAACGCATCGAATCCCGCCGCGCGCAGCCGTGCCATCTCGTCGGCCTTGGATATCCCGCTTTCCGTCACCCGCACCACCGACGCCGGAATTCGATCCACCAATTCGAGCGACGTCTCCAGCCGCACCTCAAAACTCCTCAAGTCCCGGTTGTTCACCCCAATCGCATCCGCGCCCGCTGCCCCCACTGCATCGAGAAACAGATCGAGTTCATCGGCCGTATGTACCTCGACAAGCACATCGAGATCCAACCCCCGCGCCGCCGTCGAAAACCGCTTCAGCTCCGCCCCGCTCAGCGCCGCCACAATCAACAGAATTGCGTCTGCTTTGTGCGCCCGTGCCTCTACGATCTGATACTCGTCCACCATGAAATCCTTGCGAAGGCATGCCAGCTTCACTGCCGCCGACGCCCGCTCAAGATTCTCCAGGCTGCCCTGAAAATACGGCTCGTCGGTCAGCACAGACAGCGCCGCCGCCCCACCCGCCTCATACCGCTCTGCTAGCCACACAGCATCGAAATCTCCGCGAATCAACCCCTTGCTCGGCGAAGCCTTCTTCACCTCGGCAATCACCGCCGGCCCTTCGGCAGCCCGCGCCCTCAGCGCACGCGCCCATCCCCGCGGGGCATGCTCCGCAGCCCGGCGCTCCAGTTCCGCCGCCGTAACCCGCAGCTTTGCCGCCGTCACACTAGCGCGCGTTGTCGCCAATATTTTGTCCAGATGCGTACTCATCGTCTCGCACAAGTATAAGTCGGACGGACTCCATAACCGTCCCGCGGAGCCCTTCTCAACCCCACCCCAAACGCAAAACAAGGGAGACAGCCCTCCAACCAGCATCGCCGGAGGCCCATCTCCCTCGCACTTTCGATTCTTATGCCCTGTTCTTTCGCTACTTACTCCTGTCCTTCGGAAACCACGTCACTCGGATGTTGGTCGTAGTCACATTTTGCTGCCCAGCCAGATAAATCGGCGCCCTCCACCGCTCAAAGGTAAAGCCGCCGTCGATCTCAATGTCCTTGCCAATCCGCTTTACCACCTTGAAGCTCAAATCGCTCAGCGTCGTCCCGCCCGGAATAAAGTCTTTGGCAGCCTTCTGGTCGCGCACCCCCGCCTCAATCCATTCGTTCGCGCTCAGGTGATACGTAATCCACCCCTGCCCGCCCTTGTCTTCGCGCCCAACCCAGTCCCCAAACAGCGCGCCCTTATTCGTATATCCCTGCACCACCAGCTCTTCGTAGTACTCATAGTGTCCACCATTGCTCTCTGCCGTGGCCGGATCGGTATTCACCGCTTCCACCCGCACATCGAGCTTCGGAATTCCCGGCACATGTGCCAGGTAAACTCCGGGCCGGTAGCAGGCGTGGCGCGGATTGTTCACTGGAGATATGCTGTCGTGCGCCTCCGAGTCCGTATAGAACGTGACCCAGTTGCGCAGAAACGGCAACCGATAAGAGAAATCAAAGGCCCCAAAACGCGCCCCTGGATCCGCCGTGCTGAACTTTACCGCGTGATCCGGTGCCGTCAAGCTGAAAAAGCTGCGCAGAAACGTGTGCAGCGTGATCGGCTCATGGCCTTTCCCGCCCCAGATCACCGTGCGCTCAAACCCAAACTCCAGATTCCGCGTCGGCCTGAAGCTCACCTTCTCCACATGCACCCAGGGATTCCCCGGATTGATCACATCCCCTGGCCGTTGAGGATCAGGGCTCGGAATCAGCGTGTGTCCCCCCAGCGGCCCCACCAGAAACTCATAACGAAACGGCCCCGTCAAACGCGACAGCAGCGGAACCTCCAGCGGCTCGACACGATTGATGTGAAAAGCCCAAACGTTCTGCGCGTTGTTTGAGTAGGCCATCGCGCCGCCCTGCCCGGGGCCCAGCCAATCGTCCACCTTGCCCAGCAAAAACACATGATTCATCAGCGTGGCCGAGGCGTAAGCCTCCAGCAGTCGCCCTTGCGTCGCCGCTCCAATCGGCCCCAGTGGGATCGTCGCCTGCTGATAGTAGACTGGCAGCCCGGATGTCGGATCCGTGAAGACTGTCCCGTCGATGTCCGACATTGACTGCGCTAGCGATTGCGAGTAGCCGGCTGCCGACGGTGCTCCCTCAAACTCGCCTCGGGCATACACCACAAACCGTCCAGCCCGCGCATACCCACTTGCCCCTGTGTAATTGTTGAATCCCCCCTCATAAGGGCGCCCGAAATCATTAATCACTGTCGAGCCCAGATGATAGCTGTCGCGCAGCGGAGTTCCGCTCAGCCCGCGCACAATCGAATACGTCGACTCAGTCCTCAACTGCCCGTGATCCCACAGCAACGCCCGGACCGCCGCTCCCCCTTGAAGGCCCGTCCCCGCCCCGTCCGCCCCGCAGCCTTCCCGCTCCACCGGCTCGGCCTCGCCCTCCAGAGCCTTGTATATTCCCCGCGCCTCGCCAACCGTCGGCTCCTCATACTGGTCCGCGTCCTCAACAATCGGCCCAGCGTCGTCGAGCATGTGCCGCAGGCTCGCCCGTGTCCACGGTCGCATCCCCAGGTACACCGTCTCCAGATAGCCCATCGAGTAAAGCCGTAGCACTGCCGGGTACACCCAGCTATCGACCGGAATAAACGGCGACCCTCTCTCGCCAGGCTCGCACGCGCTCTGCGCATCTTCACCGGCTGCCCCAGCCATTGCGCCGCTTCCCGCTCCATTTGCGCTGCCTGCCACTGCCCGCGCCGCGCACACCACGGCCGCTGCCGTCACCAGCACGCACCCCATCCGTCGCGCTGCAACTCGCAGCCCGATCTTCGATTCAATCATGTCGGTTTTGCGCCGTCCTCAGGCGCTCAGGCTTGAAGGTGCCTTCGGCTGCTGCGCGTTGGCCGCCCTGATCACCAGCCGCGAAACATCCACCGGCAACGTCCCCTCGTGCCACGGCCGCGGCTTCAGTACTCGCCGCAAAAGGTGCGTGCTCGGGTTGTAGTCCAACACGATCTCTTTCAGCGCCACAATCAGCCGCCCCATGTCGCGGGTCTCCGAAATCTCGCGCAGCGTCTCCAGCCAACCCTGAATGTCTTCTTCCCTATTTGCGTCGCCCACAAAGATTCGAATCTTCTCGTGCTCGGTCGGAACCGTGTCTTCGAGCAGCGAGCTCAGCTCTTCGTAAAGCTTCTCGCCGGGCCGCATCCCCGTGAACTCGATCTTCACATCCTCGTCCGGCCTTAGCCCCGACAGCAGGATCAGGTTCCGCGCCAGGTCGACAATCTTCATCGGCTTTCCCATATCGAGCACGCAAATCTGCCCGCCCTTGCCGATTGCCGCTGCCTGCAGCACCAGTTGGCACGCCTCTGGAATCGTCATGAAAAATCGTCGCATCTCCGGATGTGTCACCGTCACCGGACCCCCTGCCGCAATCTGCCTCTTGAAGATTGGAATCACGCTGCCGTTCGACCCCAGCACGTTCCCAAAGCGCACCGCTACGTACTTTGTCCTGCCGTTTTGCAGAGCGCACAAAATCAGCTCCGCAACCCGCTTCGTCGTACCCATCACGTTCGTCGGCCGCACCGCTTTGTCCGACGAGATCATCACGAAGTCCTCAACGCCGTTCTCTGCCGCTGCCGCCGCCACGTTGTACGTGCCGAATACGTTGTTTTCAACCGCCTCAAACACGTGCGACTCCATCAGCGGCACATGTTTGTAAGCCGCCGCGTGGTAAATCGCCGCTGGCCGGTACTTGCGCAGCACTTCCTCAATGCGCGCGCGATTCTGTATGCTGCCGATCTCCGCATAAAAAGGCACATCCGGAAAGCTGAGCTTCATCTCGTGATCGATCTCAAACAGTGGCGACTCGGCAATCTCAAACCCCACAATCCCCGCTGGTCGGAAGTACGCAATCTGCCTGCAAAGCTCCGAGCCGATCGATCCCGCCGCACCCGTCACCATCACCAGCTTTCCTTCAATCGAAGCGCGTATCCTGCCTTCCTCCAGACGCACCGGCGTCCGCCCCAGCAGGTCCTCCACTGCAACCTCTCTTATCTGCCCCGTCAATCCATGGCCTTCAATCATCTCCCCCAGCCCCGGCACCGTTTTGCAGTCAACTCCTGCCGTGTGGCATAACTCGAGTATCCGCGTCATCTCTGTTCCTGTTGCCGATGGAATCGCAATCAGAACCATCTCAATGCGGTGCTTCTCCACCAGCGCCTTCATTGCGTCCCCGCCGCCCAGCACCGTCATTCCAGCTATCCGCATCCCGTTCCCGTGAGCAAGGTCGTCCACAAATCCCACCACTTTGTAGGGCAGCCGGTGATTGTTGCGAATCTCCCTCAGCAGCATCGTGCCCCCACCGCCCGCGCCATAAATCAGTGTCCGCTTCTCCGTCTCACGGCTCCGCCAACGATCTGACGTCGCCTCAAGGCCGAAACGTACCGCCAGCCTGAGCCCGCTCGTCAGCAGAAAACAAATCATCAGGTCGAGCAGGTAAATTGAGCGCGGAAAGCCTCCTGGGCCAAACAGCAGGATCACCACGCAAGCCACAGCTGAAGCCGCAAGGTTTGCGATTGCCAGCCGCACCAGGTCGGCCGCTGAAACATATCGCCACAAGCCGCGGTCCAGCCTCGCCATACGAAAAGCAATCACCTTCACCACCACCCATACCGGCAGCGCAAACCCCAGCGCGCGCAGGTACTCGCTGGGAAGGCTGAAGTCGAAGCGCACAAGAAACGCCGCTCCCGCCGACACCGCGAACAACCCGATTTGCGCCGCCCACACCAGCGCCCTGCGCATCAGCCTTGTTCGATCAATCGATTCTGTTCGATTCTGCATTGTCTCTTGCCTCTTCTCATGCATCGCTTGCCCCGTCTTAAGCATTTGTTGCCTCGCCCATCCGGGTCGCCCGGCTCATCTCGTGCACTCGCTGTCTCTGATTAGCATTCAATACCTGGCCGTCTTCGTGCGACCTCCGCCTTCTACCGTCCATCTTCAATTTGGCCCTGCTACATGCCCTTTTGCCACAACTGTTCATGAGTGCTGAGGAGCTGCCTCGGCGCCTGGCGGCGGATAGGCCAACAGTGGCTCCTGACGCGCCGCCATCCGGATCACCAGCGGATGCAGCCTCCATCCGCTCAGCAACCTTCCCAGCCCAGCAAGCGCAGTCGGCCGCGACACAATTGCCACAATCGTCAAAATAATCAATCCCAGGTCAACCGCGAAGCTGCGATTGTCGATATAGGCCAGCGCCAGCCTGCTCTTCCACGGCCTGATCAGCCGGTTGTACTCGCGATCCGGATTGCTCGCGCCCTTCAGCACCTCGCCCTCATCGCTGAAGACAATCGATGCCGGATCCGTGATCCCAGGCCGAACTGTGAGCATCCGCTGTTCCAGGTCCGTATAAAGCGCGGCATCGCTCATCACCTGCGGCCGCGGGCCCACCAGGCTCATGTCGCCCGTCACCACGTTCCACAATTGGATCAGCTCGTCCAGTTTATAGGCGCGCACAAACCTCCCCACCGGCGTGATCCTTCGATCCGTGCTAGCCGTTGAAGCTCCGCCGATCCGGTCTGCATTCACCACCATCGAGCGAAACTTCACCATGCGAAATGTGCCCCCGCCCCGCGCTGCTCGTCGCGCGATGTAGAAAGGAGACTGCCGATCTTGCAGCCAAATCGCCAGCATCACCGCCAGCAGCAGCGGCGAAAACACAATCAATCCGCACGTCGCAGCCACAAAATCAAATGCTCGCTTCAATATCAAGCTCATGCCGGAACCTCCGCTTTCGCACCCAGTTTCTTCACAACGACCTTCATAATCGCCGCCGCATCCATCTGGTAGACGCCACGCAGATATCTCTGCGTGCCCACCACAGACGAGAACGTGTTCCTCAGCCCCACCCGCACAAAAAACTCCGGCGCAATCCCGGCCTCCATCAGCGACTCAGCGATGGCCCCGCCCAGTCCGCCCTCTACCGTGTGCTCTTCGATACTCACAATGCCGCCTGTCTCTGTTGCCGCACGCGCCAGTGTTTCAATGTCCAGCGGCTTCACTGTGCACACGCTCAGCACACGGCAAAAAATCCCCTGTCCGGCCAGCGCATCGGCTGCCTTGATTGCCTCGCCTGCAATTCCTCCGGTTGCCACCAGCGTTACGTCTGAACCCTCACGTACCACGCGAATGCGCCCCGGCTCAAAGCGCTCGCCCGCGTGCTCGGTCAGCGGTGCAGCCGACTTGTCCAGCCGCAGATACGCCGGCCCGCGCGACTCGATCAGGTGCCGTGTCGCCTCCGCTGCCTCCCACAAATCGGTAGGTGCGTAAACCTCAATGCCCGCCAGCGAACGCAGGATCGCCAGATCCTCAGTTGCGTGATGCGACATGCCCACCGGCCCATAGCTCATGCCGCCGCCCACCGATACTACCTTCACATTCGCCTTGTGGTAGCAGATGTCGTTGCGAATCTGCTCCAGGCATCGCAGCGTAGGAAAATTTCCAATCGAGTACGTGAACACCGTCCGGCCTTCAAGCGCCAGCCCCGCCGCCAGCCCAGTCATGTTCTGCTCGGCCACGCCCACATTCACCAGTTGCCGTGGGAACCGCGCGGCAAAATCGTTCAGCACGCCAAATCCCAGGTCTCCGGTCAGCAGCATCATCTCCGGATGGCTAGGCGCGAGTTCGGTCAACACGGCAACAAACGCCTCTCTCATCGCCGAGCCCCCAGCTTCTGCAGCTCGCCAGGCCCACACGCCGCCTCAGGCCCCTCGAGCTCCTCAAGCGCCGCGTCAAACTCGGCTCCTCGCGGCGTCCGATAGTGCCAGAGCACGGAGTTCTCCATGAAGCTCACTCCCTTGCCCTTGGTCGTATGCGCAATCAGGCACGACGGCTTTTCCGTCTCAAACGGCAGCGCTCGGCAGGCCTCGTGAATCGCCGCGTGATCGTGTCCATCCACCTCGCGCACGGCCCATCCAAATGCGCGCCATTTGTCCGCGAATGGCTCCAGTTCCAGAACGTCGGCCACCGGCGCAATCCCCTGGATCCGGTTGTAATCCACAATCGCCACAAGATTCGACAGCCTGTGCTGCGGTGCAAACAGCGCCGCCTCCCACATCGATCCCTCGTCGCACTCGCCATCGCTCAACAGGCAAAACACCCGATGCTCAGCCCCAGCTAGCTTGCCCGCCAATGCCATCCCCGCCGCAATCGACAGCCCATGTCCCAGCGCTCCGGTCGAGACCTCCACGCCCGGCAGCTCATGCGATACATGCCCGCTCAGCTCCGAGCCGTCCTGGTAATGCGTCCACAACTGCTCCAGGGGAAAGAACCCGCGCTCGGCCAGCGCCGCATACAGCCCCGCTCCTGCATGTCCCTTGCTCAGCACCAGCCGGTCACGTTCGGGGTCTCGCGGCCTTCGAGCATTCACCTTCATCACGCCGTCGTAAAGCACAGCCAGAAGATCGGCGCACGAAAAGACAGCACCGATATGCGAACTTCCGCCCAGGCTAGTCATCCGCAGCGCGTGCCTGCGAATCCGCCCAGCTAACGCCCGCGTGCTTTCAACAGTCGCCACACTCATGCTTTGTATCCGTAAAACGCACGCACCACTTCGCACACGTACTCCACATCCTCGTCCGTCACCGTCATATTCAGCGGCAGCATCAGCATCCGCTCAAACAGCCGGTCCGTCTTTTCCAGCTTCTGCGTGAAGCCCAGCGCCTTCATCTGGTGCACCGCCTGCCCGCCCCACTGGATCAGCGTTCCAACTCCGTTGTCCTTCAGAAACTGCTTCAACACACCCCGCCACTCAGCCTCGATCTCATAGTTCTGATAGATATCGAAATGGTCCGCGTCGCTGTCCGGCCCAGGCGGCAGCACCAACTCACTCACATCCCCAAGCCGCTCTGCATACAGCCGCGCAAGCGCCCGTCGCCGCTCAACCACATCGCCGTAATCCTTGAACTGCGTCAGCAAAAACGCCGCCTGCAAATTGTCCAGCCGCGAATTCAATCCCCAGCTTTCAATCGCGCCCTCAACGCTTCGACCGTGATCGCGCAACTGGTAGAGCCGGTTGTAAATCTCCTTGTCCCCCGCGATCACTGCACCGCCATCGCCAAAGCAGCCCAGCACCTTCGCTGGATAAAAGCTGATCGCCGCCCCGGCTCCAAACGTTCCCGCCGCTCGCCCTTTGAACTTCGAACCCAGCGCCTGCGCCGCATCCTCAACGATCGCCAGGCCGTGCTTTCCAGCCAGCGCTCCCAGCGCGTCCATGTTGCACGTCCGTCCGTTCAGGTGCGTCGGCATGATCGCCCGCGTGCGTGGGGTGATCGCCGCCTCCACCGCTGCTGGATCAATCAGGTGGTCCGCTCCGCAATCAACCGGAACCGGCGTCGCACCCGCAAAGTGCACCGCCGCCGCCGTCGCAATCATCGTATGAGAGCTCAGAATCACTTCGTCCCCCGGCCCAATCCCCGCCGCGCGCACTGCCATGTGCAGCCCATCCGTCGCATTCGCCACGCCCAGCACATGCGGCGTGCCCAGGTAGCTGCCCAGGCATTGCTCAAACTCCACCAGGTCACGCTGGAGGATAAACGCACCGCGCCTGCCCACCTCGCGAAAGATCTCCACAAACTCGTTCTCCCGCGAAGTAAACACATCGGGATAATTGAAGAACGCTACGGCACGCGCAGTCTGTACCGTCATCGATAGGCCTCAGTCAAGCGATTGTGAGAATCAGATTTGTTGCATTCCCCGCCAGCTGCGTTCATGCCGCAACCACGCAGGCACCAACCGCCGCCGCCTCTTGCGCCGCGTGCACTTGACGCAGAATCCAGCGATACGTGACATCGAGGCCCTCGCGAAGAGGTCGCGACGGCGCCCAGCCCAACCGCTCGCGGATCAGCCGGTTGTCGGAATTTCTGCCCCGCACCCCAAGCGGCCCGTCAATATGCCGCAAACGCACCTGCTTGCTCGCCACGCTCATCACCATCTCCGCCAATTGGTTAATCGTCACCATCTCTTCAGAACCAATATTCACTGGGCCAGTAAACCCTGACTCCATCAGCTTCCGTATGCCATCGACGCACTCATCGATATACAGGAACGACCGTGTCTGCTTTCCATCGCCCCAAATCTCAATCTCCGCTCCCTCGCTCGCCTCGGCTATCTTCCGGCACAGCGCCGCCGGAGCCTTTTCCCGGCCGCCGCACCATGTGCCTTCTGGCCCGAAGATGTTGTGGAACCGCGCCACCCGCACCTCGATCCCGTAGTTGCGCATATAGGCCAGGTAAAGCCGCTCACTGAAGAGCTTCTCCCATCCGTATTCCGAATCCGGTGCCGCTGGGTACGCCGAGTCTTCAGAACACTTCGGATTGTCCGGGTCCGTTTGGTTGTACTCCGGATATGCGCACGCCGACGACGAGTAGAAAAACTTCTTCACCCCTGCCTTCCGCCCGTATTCCAGCGTGTTCAGGTTGATCGTTGCCGAGTTGTGCATCACGCATGCGTCGTGCTCGCCGGTAAAGATGTACCCAGCGCCGCCCATATCGGCAGCCAGTTGATACACCTCGTCGATCCCGTTCACTACGTCTGCAGCCACACTCTGATCGCGCAGGTCTCCCACCACAAACTCGTCGGCCTCCGTCTCTCTAAACTCGTGCCGCTTCAGGTCAACGCCACGCACCCAGAACCCCTCGCTCTTCAGCCGCTTCGCCAGGTGACCGCCAATAAATCCGCCCGCTCCATTCACCAGAATCCGTTTCATCTCTCACTCCATTTCTTCAGCTTGTCCCGATCGTTCTATCGTGCTTCGACGCCGCCCACCATTGCGCTGGCCTTCCCGATTCATCCTCCTCAAGCCATCCCGTCTGTCTCTGCTCCAGGCCGCCCTCGCGCCGCCACTCAATCGCTTGCCACAAAGCGGGTACGCGCACTTGCTGGCCCCACTCGCCCATCACCGGGCTCACGATCACCGAATTCGCCGTCCTCCCCATCCATGTTCCCCACCAGCTGAACGTGCTGTTTGCCAGCACAAAATGCCGGCACTGGCTCATTAACCATAGGTCCTCGTACTGTGCGTCCTCACCCTCGTTCACCACCTGTACTGCATCGTCGTCCCGAAATGGCACCGCATGCGAAGGGCTGTCCGAAAAAAGATAAAACCGTGGCCTCGGCACCAACTCCCGTATCCGATCCATCGCGTCCCTGTAGTACGCCACCGGAAGACTGGAAATCTTCGCTGAAGGTTTGTCGACTCCCGCCGGCACTCCGTGCAACTGCCTGATATGAACCGCTACGGACTCGGTCGACCGCATCTGCTCTGCCAGTTTCTCGTTCGCTTGCGTGGGAGGGGTCGAGAATGTCAGCTCATCCCTCAGCTCAGCTTCGATATCGGCAAAGTACCTGCGGTCCTGCCAGTAGCCCTCCACAAATACTGGCCGCGAAAATCTGAATCTCAGCAACCGCTCATCGAACGCTGCATTAGGCCCCGCGTCGGCCTCGCGCAAAAACCATCGAAGCCGAAACGGCAGCACCTCGTTCGCCGCTATCTCGGCCTTTCGCCTCAACTGCGAACGCTTTGCCCGCCGCACCTCTTCGCCAACAATTCGGAACCGGTCAAGCCCATAGTTCCGCCGGAAAAAATCCCCGTCAAACCCGGATTCCGTCTCGAGATAAAGCGGTACCTTGTTTGCCAGCGCCAGCCTCCGCGCCATGGCATACATGAACAGTTGATTGCCAATCCCGCCGCGCACCTGGAACGTTACCGAGCCCTGGCCAATCATGCCGTAATCCCCTCCGCAGCTTTGTGCTTCGCAACAACCACCCGGCCTGCGCGGTACTCCTGCCGCACCGCCATCAGATGCGCCTCCATCGCCGGATACACCACCTCCGCTCGAAACTCCCGGTCGAAAAGCCCCTGTGCTTTCTCGCGCATCGGCTTCAGCTTTGCCTCGAAATCCTCAGAATCCTCGGCCAGCTTCCCAATGCATCCGGCAAGCGACTCCGCATCATGCGACGCGTAGCTCACACCGCTCCCCGTCTTTTTCAGCAGGTCATACAGCACGCCGCGTTCCGGGCTCGATACCACTGGCAGGCCCGCGCTCAAATACTCAATCGCCTTGTTGTTGATTGATGCCAGAAAGTCCATTCGCTCGGGTAGTGGATCAAGCCCCACACACGACCGCCGCATCAGGCTGTAAATACCCGCGCGATTTACCCATCCTGGAAACACCACGCTCTTCAGCCCTCGAGCCGTGTTGCGATATTCCTCCAGCCGCTCACCTGCGCCGCACAGCACAAATCGCACCCGCATTCCCCGCGCCTCAAGCAGCCGAGCCGCTTCAATCACATGTGCCAGGTCGAGTTGCACCCCGATATTGCCGAAGTAGCAAACCACGAATTCATTCGGCCCGGTACTCTCCTGGCCCGCACCATCCTGGCCTGTACCGTCCCCGCCCGCATCGGCCCGCTTCGCCCAAATCCCAAGCCCGTCCCAGAAAGCATCCGCCGCGCGCAACTCCTCTTCCGCCGGCTGCTCCGGGTTGTACGTGAAGGGAAACGCCCGGTCAAATTCGCCGCGCACCCGCCTTCCCCGCGCTAACCCCCAATTTACAAACTCCTCCGTAATTCCCGTCAGCGCAGTTGCCTGTGCGCACGCTCTTCGCGCTTTCAAAAACAACGGTGCCAGCGCCAACTGCGCAACAGGCCTGAGCGGCTTCGGAGCCACATCGGCCAGAATGTCCGGCCACATATCGCGCAGGTCGACCACCGTCGGCACCGAGTTTTTCTGCCCATACTCCTCGGCTGCCAGGCACATCTCTACCGTAGGCAGCGCCGAGATGAGAATCTCCGGCGTCCGATCCAGTTCGCTCAGCACCCTGAACCGCTCAGCCACCTGCCGGTGGTCGCGAAATCGCTCCAGCGATACATTCCTCTTGTATCCGCATCCGCGCAGCAGCCTTATCCGCAGCCCGTCCGGCTCCGTCAGGAAGGTATCCTCCGCGGCAAGATGCTGCTTGCGAAAGTGGTCGAAGGCTGAAGTCCACCACACCACATCGTGCCCGCGAGCAACCAGGTAGCGGGCGAGCGCACCCGTCCTGTGCGGGCGGTCCCGCACCCCCGCGCCCAGAGGAACAGGTTCACCGATTGTCAGCAGCCAGATTCTCATGACAATTCTTCTCCGCAATCTCAAGCGGCAGAAATCTGCCGAACAAAAGACTGCCCCAGGGATGCGTTCTGCGCATCAGGCAATCGAATTGAAATCCGGCGCGAAGACAAACCAGGATCGATGCCGGATTCTCCTCGCGGCAGATGTACCAGAACACTCGCACGCCGTCTGCGTAGTGGCGAACCAGATGCCTCAGCGCAAAGGTCGCCAGCCCGCGCCCGCGGTGCGCCGGGTGAGTCCAGGTCGAGGAGATTTGAAGATCGTTCTCGCCCATGAATGGCCAGCGAAATTACTTCGGCACAAGGCACGAGCGGTGCACCACTGCTCCCTTGTGCCGGATCAGCAGCGCCCGATACATTCCATTGCCAAGAATGCCGCAGCGGTAGAACAGCCACCACACAATAAACCGGCTGCTCATGGTCGGCGGCACAAACGCGCCCGTCCCCGGCCTCCACAATTCCATCGAGTAACCTTCCCTCAGCTCTCTAGGTTGCTCTCCCATATCCATATGGGTAGCCGCCGTTCGATACATCCGATACGCCGTTTCGCTCCGCATGCAGTGCTCCTGCAAATCCAGTGACCCCGATCGCACTGTCTCGTGTTATTCGTTGAACGTTCAGCGTTCTTCTTACCCAAGCCATCAAGCTCGCGTCTCTAACCCGCTTTCAGGTTTGCCGCAGACCACTGTGCCCCCACCCTCCTGAGCGGAGGCCGCCACGGCGACCGAAGTCGAAGGACCTGCTGTTCGGAACTCGTCGCGGAATGGATGGGATGCCAATGAACCTTCACTCTGCGGACTTTCCAGGAATGCATTAAGTCCGAATGCCTCGCCCATCCACCAGCCTGCGGTATTCCGCCTCTACCAGCGCCATCGCAGTCTTCCACGACATTCTGTGATCCGCGCGCACCCGGTTCAGCTTCGCTGCAGAACGCCTGAGCGATGGACTCCGAAGCCCCCTTATAACGTGATCGGCCAAATCGCCTGGCCTCTGCGTATCGACGAGAAAGCCGTTGAGGCCATGCTGTATCCATTCCCGGTTCACAGGTATATCTGTAACTACGGGGAAAGCCCCACAGGCCATCGCCTCTTTCAACGAGATGTTATTGCCGTCTGAAAGCGACGTTGATACGAACATGTCAGCTTTGGATAGGTAGTCTGCCACCTCGGACGGGGACAACCTGCCAACAAAGGAAACCCTCCCGTCAATGGCCAGTTCATTGGCCCGGCTCTCCAGTTCTTCCCGCAGCGATCCATCCCCGATGATCACCGCTTTGGCCGATGGAAACGCCTTGAAGACCTCTGGTAGTGCCTCAACCAGGAGGCGGAGATTGTAGACCGGTTCAAGATGCCTCGTACTGACAATCAGAGGGCGCGCTTCTGGCTGAGAAGCTGACCTTCTGCGAGAATGGAAGATCGCCGTGTCCGCGCCGGCAGTTATAGCCAGGATAGGTCGAGTAATTCCCAGCGCCCGAATCGATGCTGTCATATGGGCGGACTCCGAAGTTATAAGATCCGCTCTGCCCAGGCTCCTTCTGATGACTCTTGCCATGCGGGGCTCCACCTGGGGCACAACCAGCACGTCGCTGCCCCACGTCGATACGATGAACGGATGATATCCGGCCAGCGAGCCCAGCAGCCCATACCCTCCCGCATAAAGCGAATGCAGAACGTCCGGCTTGAGAACCCTGAGAGCCATCCGCATGGGCAGCGCCGCCACCAGGTATGCGAGCCTCCCAAACGTCTTCGGCTCTGGCCCGATCAACCGCACATCCACACCCGGTATCTCGCCCTTGCTGAGTGAAAGCACGGTCACATCGTGGCCATTCTCACTGAAGTAAGTTGCCCATCGCTTGGTGTGAATACTCTGCGCGTTGGCCAAAAAGCACAGTTTCATACGAGCCTCTCCCTACCGGCCAATTGCATCTCCAGGGGCCTCAAGTGCGAAGCAATCACTTGGCCTCTCTCCACTGGCTCATCGAGCTCAAAAGCACGCTCGGCAGGCAGGTTGAGGCCATATGAAGATAGGTGTGAAAGTCCCAAGGCTGTTCGCGAACAGCCTTTGCAAACATCCTTCGTGCGCCCCGATTGTTGCCCAGTTTCAGATGGCGAAGCCCCGCCGAATTGGCGAGGTCGCACAGGACACGCGACTTGATGCCTTTCAGCAGGTCTGGCTTCCTCGCAATCGTCTGCTCAACAATTCTTCGTCTCGACTCATAAATCGCATCCGCATTCGAGCTCCGCATCATGCTGCGATCATGCAAGCGCACACGTGCAAGCGGCTCCCGAACCACTGCGATCGAGCGATGCTCGGCAATCCGCAGCCACATGTTCCAGTCCTCGCCAATCGCGAGCTCACGCGACTCGTCAAACAAGCCCACCTCTCCAAAGACTTCTCGCCTCACCATCGGTGTCGGGGACGGAATGAACGACTTCAGCAATAGTTGCTCCAGCACGTCGCCCTCGTGGAGCCTGCACTTGTCGCTCACCCGGCACAGCGTTCTGCCGCTCGCCCCATCGAAGACCTCCGCATCCGAATACACCAGTCCCGCCTCGGGATGTGCGTCGAAGTAACCCACCTGCCTCTCCAGCTTCTCCGGCATCCAAAGGTCGTCTGCATCCACAAAAGCCACATATCTGCCTCGCGCAGCCGCGATTCCGCGATTCCGTGCCGCGGGCTGGCCGCGATTCGCCTGTCCGATGCAAACCAATTGCGGAAACCCGGCAGCACTGTCGCCCACAAGCTCCGCCGTCCGGTCCGTCGAGCCGTCGTCCACCACAATCACTTCAAAATCCCGGCAAGTCTGCGCCGCAATGCTCCCCAGTGTCTCCGCAATCGTCCGCTCCGCATTGAATGCAGCAATCACCACCGACACAGCCGGGCTCTGCCCTTGCGCCGGGCTCATGCCGCCACCCTGGCCGGATAAGAGATCATTGCCTTCCATCTGAGCTCGGATGCTTCTGCAACAGGTACGCGACCTGACCCACGAGCGGCGGAAAGAGCCATGCGACCAGGAAGTAGAGCGGCCAGGCGTACTTCGAGAGCATTCGGCCAACCGGAGGAATAATCGCGCCGTGGGCGACAGTCAGCAGCGCGCAGCTCTCCCCGACTCCAAACAGCTTTTTCAGCTCGAGCTTGTTCAGCGCACCCGAACTCTTATCCCAGAACTTCCGCACTCGCCAGTCGATGAGGAGAAGATATCCATTCTCCTTGCAGACCCGGAGCATCTCGGATGCCACACCCTTGCGCACGTCGCCGTCCGAAAGCGTCGCGAAGAGCGTTGACTCGAACACCAGGTCGAAAGACCGATCCTCGAAGGGGATGGCACACGCATCTCCACGAATCGCCCTGGCCTGTGGATACAAATTGTTCAGTTGACCAACCATGTCAGCTTGAATGTCGATGCCGGTAGTGTTTCGGGGATTCACGCCCAGGCGAAAAAGCTGGTACCAGGACGCACCCCCGCCGCAGCCTATGTCCAGAACCGTGAGCCGCTGGGGTTCGATGGCAATCTTCCGAAATGCGCTGATGAAGGAAGACTCACTCGCCAGCACCTGGAAGAGGACTTCGCCGTTTCCCCTCAGGTCGTTGCGATCGGCGCCTGCCTTCGCGTAATAGGCGGCGTACCAGCTCTGTTGTGCCATCTCCCGGTTTTCGTCCTGGGCTGTTCTTCGCGACAAATCCGATCCTTCTTGTAACGCGGATGGGTTCATGCTTGTACCGTCCGGACTCCCGAGTGCTTCGTCGATTTCATGCGCGGCAACACGCTTTCGGCCAGCGCCGCATTCTTCTCTTCGGCGCCGAGGTCAATCAGCCTCACCCCCATGAACATCAGCACCCACACCAGTACCGTTGCCTCCTGCGGCGCGTAGCAAAGGATGCTGGTGCCCGTCGTGTTGCTATAGACATGCCATCCCAGAATCGCGATCAGCAAAAACGGCGCCGTTCGGCCCGCCAGTCCTCTGTCTCTTCGCGCAACCTTCCACAGTCCGGCAACAATCCATGCGAACAGGGCGATCAGCACCAGCGCGGCCAGGCCGCCCGTCATCTGCGCCGTCTCCAGCAGCAGGCTGTGCACCGGCAGATTCACGCCCCCCGTGCCAACCGGATCTTCAAACAGGATGTACCGCGCAATCCCATGCCCAAACCCGAAGTTGTCAAAGCAGTGCCGAATCCCCATCTCGATCAGCCAGAATCGCTCCTGCACCGAGTTTTCCTTCAAGCTGAGTGGCCGGTAGAGCAGGATCGGCAGCACCCAACGTCCAACCGCCAGCAGGGCTGCGCCGCAAAACACCGCAAGCCCCACCGCAAAGCGCCGCGTCCCTTTGAACAGCGGTAACAGCACCAGCACTGCCAGAGCCACATACCCACCGCGCGTGAAAGTGCTTACCTGCTCCACCGCCAGCAGCAGCACCACCACACCCCATGCCGCCTTGCCCCAACCCGTCCGCGCTGCGCACAGCACCCCGAGACCCAGCGTAATCACAATCGCCACCGTGCTCGAGTAGTAGACCGCCGGCCCAAACGCAATCGACCCCAGCCGCGACGGATTTAGCCCTTCATGCGCCATGTAGACTTCCCCGCGCGTCGCCAGCCGGATCACAATCGACAGAATCACCGCGCCGATCATGTACCGCCACAGCACCACCGCGTCTTCCACCTTGCGGATCGCTGTCAGCGTCAGAATCCCCACCAGCCCGTACTGCCATACCCCGGTCACGCTCAACCAGAAAGCGCTCGCCGGCGTGTGGTTCACAATCTGTGCCGCTGTGGCCAGCACTCCGAAGATCCCAAACAGTACCAGCGCCGTCTCGGCCCCTCGGCCCTCCAGTTGTTCTCCTCGGCTGCCGGCCTTATTGAGCTGCGCCAACAGCGCCAACCCAGCCACAAAGATCAGCAGCGTTGTTGCCGACGCAATCTCCTGCTGGTCGTCAAAGTTGGTAAACTCCACCACCCCGAACAGCTCGGTTGCCCGCGCCGTCACGTTCAGCAGCAGAATCTGCAGCCCCAGCACATGCAGCCACTGCCCCATCATCATCAGCCGCACCCACAGCGCCATCACTCCCATCGCCGCCAGCACAATCAGGATGTTGTTCCCGCCGCCCGGCCGCGAAACCACGTAGTCGAATAATGGCTTCAGCACCGCCGCTATCCCTGCTGCCGCCACCGTGAACGCGCCCAGATAAACAGCCGCTCCCATCGGCGTTCGAATTTGTCTGGCCCATTGTGCAGCGCGATAAGAGTTCATGGCAGGTTTCGAGAAACTCCGTCGATTCGAGGTTCTTAAACGGTCCAACTGCACAGTTTGCCGAAAACTCGATCAAAAGCAGTTGTTTTGAAAGGGCACGACTTTAGTCGTCCCGAACGAGTCAACAGGAATGACTGGGCTTTAGCCCCTGAGGGATGCTTTTCCCTGAACTCTCCGCGGATTTCGCCCTTCTTCAGTCGGCTGCTATGCCGCCTCCGCCGGCACTGCCCGCAACACTGAATGCTTGCGGTCCAGCAGAAAAATCCACACGATGTACGACAGCGAAAATGCCAGTTGCGCCGCCGCTACTCCGTAGCTGCCCCTGTACCTCGCGCCGAGAACAATCAGCCCGGCCCCGGCCACAGCGGTCACAATCTTTGGCGCGATCAACCGGTGCGTCGCAAGCGATGTCATAAAATTCAGGCTCTTGATCTGGCCAGCGGCAAAGCAGCCCGAAGCAAGAATCAGCATCGAGATCAGTGGCGAGTGCGCCCGGTAGGCTGGCGCCAGCACCAACGCCAGCACTCGATGACCTCCCATATACGATGCCAGCGCCACCACCGCCGTCGCTCCCAGCACCACCCGCGTCAGCAGGTTGTTCAGCCCCTCGGCATTCATCCGCCGCCCCCTGTCCGCCCCGCTGCCTGCCCTTTGAAAGATGATCGGCGCCGAAACTTGCAGCAGAAACTGCGTCAGCATGGCGATCGGGTAATACCCCACCTGGTACAGAGACTGATATAGCCCTACCTGGTCAAGGCCCGCATATGCGCCAAGCGCCCAGCGGTCCGAGGAGGCCTGTATCCAGTAGAAAATGCCCCATAATGAAAACGGCCATGTATAAGTCCACATCGACCGCAGCATCGGCCTCGCGGCATCAGGCTCTTGCAAACTGCCTGAACGTGTCCCGCGCATCGACCGCCGCAACGTCCTTTGCAGAAAGTAAAGCTGCGACACCATCACCACCGTGTAGCCCGCCGAGTACGACCACAGAATCGAGTTAACATCTTGCGTCAAATATCGCGCTACCTCGATCACGATCCCCAATCGCAGCCATGCGCCCGCTCCCTGGTGCAGCGCAACAATCATCCGTTGCCGCGCGGCGTTCTGGATGCCGTCGATCATCGAGCCCGCCGACGAGATCCACGCAAAAACACCGGCTGCGGCCACCATGGGTAGAAGATTCAGTCGCGCAGATCCGGCAATGAAAATGCCCACCGCTACCGAAATCGCGCCCAGCGCCAGCGTCCCGGCTAGAAACATCCTTGCCACCGCCCGCACGTACACGCCGAGTTCGCCGCTCTCCGCGGCCGGCGCAAAAAACCGCAGGCACGCCGTCCCGATTGGTCCAAACACAAGCTGCTGCGCCAGCACCGCGCCGGTCATGGCCAGCGCCAGTTGTCCATACCCGGCCGGAGGCAGCAGCGTCGTCAGCACGCGAATGGCGAAGATATTCCCCGCCGCGCCCACAACCTGCCCTGAAACCACGAAGAAGGCCTCTGGCGCAATGCGCAGGAATCGGGCGATGCGAGGCATTGTCATGATCTTCAAATTGAAGGCTCTCTCATCGGCGGCCGCGAATCAATTGATCTCCCAGCACACATGCGAGCTGTCGCCCGTGACTAGCGCGTTTGTTGCCGATTCCGAGTTGATGACGAAGGATGTTCCCGAACTCACGGTGCCAATCGTCAGCTGAACTCCCAGCGCCGTACTCGAATTAGTGCCGCAATTCGTAAGCTTGTAGATGCAGGACGAACCTGGAGAACAAGCCGCTCCGGTTGAGACCGTCACGGTTCCCGAAGAGAGCGTGGCGTAGCCCAGTGTCGGAGTAGGTACTCCGCTGTCCTCAATACTGCCGTCAGAAGCGAAATTGGCCAGATTCCCCGCTGCGGGACTTCCCCTCCCGAGCTGCACCCTCGTCCCGCTGGTGCCCTGGTAGCCCGCCACCGTCGAAGGAATCCAGGTGACGCCGCCGGGGCCAATCAGTGAGCCGTTTGTGCGAAGGTTATTAAAAAAGGTGGCGTTGCCTGTGGGGTAGTCAAAGGACAGCACGCTGTTTGAGGTGCCGACCGAGTAGAGATTCAGCGCGCCGGCGGAAGTACAGGGTGTATACCACTGCCAGGTGATCGAACCGTTGGCCTCCCAACTCTGTTCTAGATTCCCAGAAACGCAGTTCATATTGAACGACAGCGAACTTGGCGAGTTGAAAGAGTGCGTTGGCCCAACCGCGGCTACCGTCCCTCCAGAGAGATTTGTGGCGGTCGTCGCGGATCCGGTTACGCTCCCGGCGATCTGTTGGTTAAATTTCACCACGCCCGTGTCGGCGTTCACCGACATTGCAAGAGAGCTGTTCGGGTCGTTAATGTCGCCGCCAGTATTTCCGCCCCCGCCCGGATAGTCAAAGGCCATGCCCTCGTTGACCGCTCCAAACACTCCCGGCCCGAGATTGATCCCGTATTGCCCGTTGCCAGAGTCGAAGCCATCTAGAAATAAACCCTCAACCCCCTGAGCATAAAGTCCGTCCAGTAGGCTGGCGGTCAAATATTGCCCGCTGAAGTGAATCCCGTGGATGTAAATGTTGCCTGAAGGCCCCGCAACCGTCCCGGCCCCGTTTACGCAGACTCCGCGCACATTCACTTCTACGTCCGGAGCGCTGATCGCTATCCCGTTCACGCTTCCGCCGGCATCGTTGATCTCGATGCCGCACCCGCCAGACGCCTCGTAAGCGCCGTTGCTCACAGCCGTCCCTGAGGAGCCCGTGATATAGACTGCGGAGCCGCTCTTCTCGGTCACCGGCGCGGTGTTCGCATGTGTCGCCGCGGTCGTGTAGTTATAGCCCCGCGTGCAGCTATACGCCCCGTTTGTGCCCGAAGAGATGAGGATGTACTCGCTATCGACGTAGAGCACGCTTCCCGCCGGAACGTTGCCAAGAGAAACACTGAACGCGCAGGTCGAAGTATTCGCGATCGAAGAGCTGAGGCTTGTTAAGACCAACACCGCGGCCCAGTTGCTGTGAGTGGCCGCCGTCGAGGAGTCGTAGCCGCGTGTGCAACCGTAAGCGCCGTTTGTCCCCGAAGAAATGAGGATGTACTCGGTGTCAACGTAGAGCACGGTTCCCGCAGGGACGTTGCCGAGGGACACGCTAAACGCGCAGGTCGATGTATTTGCGATCGAAGAGCTGAGGGTTGTGCTCGGGACAGGCGGCGCGTTTCCGTAATCGTGATCTAGGATCGTGGAGGTGCTGCTGGAGACGGCGAAGCCATGCTGGTGAAATCCGGTTGAGCGCACATCCTGGATGTTGAACTTGATCCCGTTCGTAAGCGCTACCCCATTCGTGTGGCCGCCAATCTGAACGTGCTCGATGGACCCCTCAACAGAGGAGCCTGTGTTCGACAAATGGATCCCATCTCCGCCTGAGCGAACGCCGGAGTAGGCGTCGGTAATCCCAATATCGCGCACATCGAGTAAATGGGTGTTGGAAGACTGGATTGCGTCACCACTCGCCTGGTTGCAAATGACTGACCTACCCTCCCCCTCTCCTTCAATCAGGATTCCCCCGGCGGAATAAGCAGGAAGCACCAATGGATTCTGAATCACAAAGTATCCGGCTGGAATGTGGACACAGCTAGCGGAACCCAAAGCTGAGTTGATCGCTGTGTCGCTGTAAGTCCCGGTAACGCTGCAACTTGCAACAGCGGTAGCGCCGAAGGCCCGGATGTCCGCGCACGGCGGATACTCTCCCACCGCCAATCCGACAAAGGTGACTGGAGAGGGATAGGTGTTTGGCACTACCCCTCCGTTCAGAACAACGTCGTACTGGTTGCTGGCAGAGGCGTAGGCGAGGAACTGTCCTGCCGAGCTTGCGGTGAAAGGGTTTGAAAGGGTGCCGCCCGCGGCCGTCGAATAGACGGTCGCCAAGGTTGATGTTCCGGTCAGATAGACCGTCACTGTACAGGAAGGAACAATCCCCTGCTGGTAGTTGGTCGAGAGCACCGACGAGACGTCCGCCTGAGTCGCGTTCTGAAGACACTGTTGCAACGGCAGCGCGGTGTACTGTGCCAAGACGGACGCGGGGAAAAGAAGCAGAAACGGAAAGAGCCCTCTCAGGGTGTGCTCGCCAATCTGGAGACGCTAAGGACTCCGGTTTCATGGTTATAGGTGCTCAGGCGACGGCCTTTCTTGCAACCACGTGATATCCCATGCAAAGCGTGTCTGTCGAAACCTTCGTCTTCTTTTTGGTGAAAAAGTAGACAAATGCAGGGAAAAGGACCAGCTTGGCCAGCAGGGAATGCGCCCAGGCAGTCCGAATCATTTCCACCGCGAGCCAGCTGTAGTAGTCGCCGACCGGCTCGAGCGTCTCAATCCTCAGGCCGCTCTTTTCCAGGAGAGCCTTGTACCAGCGATCGCTGAATCCGCTGTAGAAGAAGTAAGGATCCATGTGACGCAGACAGTTGCTCGGAGCCGTCAGGATCAACGTTCCCCCAACTTTGAGCAGCCGGCTGAACTCTCGAATGGTCTCGCCCGGATAGGGGATGTGCTCGAGCACTTCCGTACAGAGTATGGCGTCAAACGTCTCTGCCTTCTCGTCGATCTCCCAGACATTTCCTGTGTAATCCAGCGCGCCGTAGACATATCCCGTCTCGCCGCCCATACCAGAGGATCCAAGAACATGCTTCTCATCCGTCGTGTATTGCCCAAAATCCTGAGCCCTGTAATTCAATCGGCTGCAATCGCTCCTATACCGCTGGCTGCCGCAGCCCGCATCGAGGATCAGGCTGCCCTCGGGCAATTCGTTCAGCTTCGCTCGAATGAAATCGTCGCGCTCGAACTGGTTGTTGAGTTGTCGCGCGATCCGTCTCAAACCGGACAACTCCAGAAACCTGTCTCGCAGTTCTCGCTTCTTTAGCATGAATTGCTCCTTTGGGCGCCTATCTGCAAAAAATCTAGGCAACAACACAACGGTCTGCTTCTAGAGTCCTGTCAGCCCGGAAGCCCATCACCCCGTCCACAACCGCCCGCATCATCTCTTCCGTCAGCTCCGGATAAATCGGCAGCGCCAGCACCTCGCCCGCTGCCCTGCTTGCTTCGGGGCAGTCGCTCGCCTTATATCCGAGATACGCGAAACACTCCTGCTCATGCAGCGCTCGCGGATAGTAAACCTCGGTCCCGATTCCCGCGTCCTTCAGCTCCACCATCAACCGGTCGCGGGCGTTCCTGTCGCGCCCGTTTTTGTCGTTCCCGTCCTTGTCGCGGCCTTTCACCCGGATCACGTACTGGTTGTAAATGCTCACACAGTCCGGACTGATCCAAGGCGTAGTCCAAGGCGAAATCCGGGGCGTAATCGAGGCCGTCCCCACCGCGCTTCCTGAAACCGTATTCACAGCAAATGCCCGGTCATAGAACTCAGCATTCCGCCGCCGCGCCTCGCTCCACTCCTCCAGATGCGGAAGCTTCACCAGCAGGATTGCCGCCTGCAACGGATCAAGCCGGAAATTCCCCCCCACAACTTTATGGAAGTATTTAGGGCTGGCCCCGTGGTTGCGCATCATTCTCATTCGCTCGGCCAACTCATCGTCGCTCGTCACCACCATGCCGCCGTCGCCCGCCGCGCCCAGGTTCTTCGAGGGGAAGAAGCTGAAACATCCCACTGTCCCCATGCTTCCCGCCCTGCGGCCCTTGTACTGAGCCCCAATTGACTGGGCAGCATCCTCAATCACATAAAGCCCGTGCCGCTCGGCAATCTTGAGCACCGGATCCATATCGCATACCTGCCCGTAGAGGTGCACAGGCATGATCACCCTTGTGCGCGGCGAGATCGCGGCCTCTATCAATCGGGGCTCGATGTTATACGTGCGCGGATCGATGTCGACAAACACCGGCGTCGCCCCCGTCCGAACGATCGACCCCGCCGTCGCAAAGAATGTGAACGGCGTCGTGATCACTTCGTCACCCGGCCCGATGCCCAGCGCCATCAGCGACAGCAGCAGCGCATCCGTCCCGCTCGACACACCCACCCCATGCTTCGAGCCCGAGATCTCCGCCACGCGCCGTTCCAACTCCGCAATCTTCGGCCCGCCAATGCACACCTGCGAATCCAGAACCTCGGTCGCCGCAGCCAGCACTTCTTCCCGAATCGTCGCGTACTGCGCCTTCAGATCGAGCAGTGGAACCTTCATTGCAAAACCTCTTCCGCCGTCCTTTTGTACTCGTCGTAGCACCGCTTTCCCGTCGTGCTCGCTTCCGGCAGCGCCGCCTCTTCGTCCAAATCCACGCAGCGCAGCCCGTCGTCCCCGGTCTCCTCGTAGCGCAACCCGCTCTCCGGGCACACCAGCCGCCCCTCCGCGTCGCGCTTCGTCAACCGCTGTCCGTGGCGGCTCATCCAACCAACTTTCCGTGCCGGGTTGCCCACCATCAATGCGTAGTCCTGCACGTCGCGCGCAACCACCGCCCCGGCCCCGATAAAGCAGTAGCGCCCCAGCTCGATCCCGCAGACAATCGTTGCGTTCGCTCCAACAGTTGCCCCGCGCCGAATCAGTGTCCGCTCGTACAGCGCGTGCCGGTTCACCTGCGAACGTGGATTGGTCACATTCGTCAGCACCGCCGACGGTCCCAGAAACACGTCGTCCTCGATCACCGTTCCGGTATAGATCGAGACATTGTTCTGCACCTTCACGTTCGAGCCAATCGTCACGTTCTCCGCCACCTGGCAGTTCTGGCCCAGAATGCATCGCTCCCCAATCCGCGCCCCCTTCATCACGTGCGAGAAATGCCAGATCTTCGTCCCCGCACCAATCGTCACCGGCTCATCCACCACCGCCGTCGAATGCGCAAAGTATGCCTTTGCAGTCGTCGCCGAATCGCCGCCCAGCGAGATCGCCTTGTGCTCCTCCATCGACTGCTGGCACGCCTTCAGCAATTCGAGCACGCGCAACCCCTCGCGCCCATCGGTCAGCGGAGCGCGCCGCTCCCTGCAGCAATCCAAAAGCTCCTGGCACTCGTTTCTCAGCGGCTCTGAGCTGTCCAGATCCACACGCTCGCCGTCCGCCTTCACCGCGTTCGGGACCCGCTCCTTCCACTCCACGCGATGTGGATAAAGCACCAGCTTGTCCTCGGCCGTATCGTCAAACACCGCCATCTTCTCTGAACCAACCACCACCAGCCGCTGTTCTTTGAATGGATGCAGCCAGCTAACGAAGATATGCGCCCGCACCCCGTTCGAAAATGTGAACTGGCTCAGCGTTACATCCGCCACATCGCGATTCAGGTATGAGCCCCCCTCGCAGATCACCGACCGCGGCGCCTCGCCCAGCAGGCTCAGCAGCACGCTGATGTCATGCGGCGCAAAGCTCCACAAAATGTTCTCCTCGGCGCGAATCTTGCCCATGTTCAGCCGGTTCGAGTAGATGTACTCGAGCCGCCCCAACTCCCCCGCATCCACCAGCGCCTTCAGCTTGCGAACCGCTGGATGGTACTGCAAAATGTGTCCCACCATCAGCACCCGGTCAACCCGCTCGGCCAGTTCCACCAGCGATTTCCCCTCGCCGGCATCGAGCGCCAGCGGCTTCTCCACAAACACATCCTTACCCGCCTCAAGCGCAACGCGCGCCATCGCCGCGTGCATCGATGCGGGTGTAGCCAGCACCACGGCTCCGATCTCCGCGTCCGCCAGCACCCGCGCATACTCGCGCTCAAACCGTACCTCCGGGTAGCGCGCGCGCAGGTTCGCCTCCACCAGCGGATCCCCGTCGCACACCGCGCCCAGCGCTCCCAGATCGTAGAAATTCCGCACCAGATTTTTGCCCCAGTAGCCGCTACCGATCACTGCAACTTTCTTCTCCACCTCAGCTCCTTTTGCTCATGCGCTTGCCTATTCCCGCAATCACGCCAGCACAATCTTTTCGCGATTCGCCTTCACATCCCGTGTTGCGTTGCGGGTATCGATCACCGAGGCCGACAAGCGCACGATCCGCTCGTAGTCATAGGCATCGTGATCGGTCAGGATCAGCGTTGCGTCCGCGTCGGTAATCGCCTCGTCGCTCAGTTGCGCCAGCTCCACGCCCTTCAGCCTTCCATATCGATGTGAAACGTACCCGCTCACATGCGGGTCAAAATACGTCAGCCGCAGGCCGCGCTCTGACAGCAGCTTCAGAATCCTGATCGCCGGCGACTCGCGGCAGTCGTCCACATTTTTCTTGTAGGCCAGCCCCAGCACCAGCATCCGCGCCCCTTTCGATGCGATTCCGCGTGCGTTCAGCAGCTCCACCACCCGCGAAACCACCTCGAACGGCATGTTCGTGTTCACTTCACCAGCCAGCTCGATGAAGCGGGTCGAGAAGTCAAATTCCTTCGCCTTCCACGACAGGTAGTACGGGTCGATCGGGATGCAATGCCCGCCCAGCCCTGGCCCTGGATAAAACGCCTGAAAGCCAAATGGCTTGGTCTTGGCAGCGTCGATGATCTCCCAGATGTTCAGGCCCATCCTCTGCGACAGCAGCTTCAGCTCGTTGATCAGCGCAATGTTTACCGAGCGGTAGATGTTCTCCAGAATCTTCACCATCTCCGCCGCTTCGCACGACGAGACCGGCACAATCCGCTCAAACACCGCGCCATAAAACGATTCCAGCGCCCGCCGCGATTGTGGGTCGTTTGCCCCCACCACCTTGGGAATCGTCCTCGCCGTGAATTGCGGGTTGGCCGGGTCTTCGCGTTCCGGCGAGTAGCCGAGAAACAGTTCTTCGCCGATCTTCAATCCTGACTGCTGAATAATCGGCAACACCACCTCGGTCGTCGTGCCCGGATAGGTCGTACTCTCCAGAATCACCAGCTGTCCGGGCCGCAGATGCGGTGTCAGCGACTCCGCCGTCTTCCGCACCGCGGTCAAGTCGGGCTGCTTGGCCTTGTCCAGCGGCGTCGGCACGCAGATACTCAGCGCATCCGCCTCGGCCACTCGTGAGAAATCCGCCGTTGCCTGCAAGCGGTCGCCCACGCGCATCTCCGCGATCATCGCTGCCGGAATGTGTCCGATATAACTCTCGCCACGCATCAGCTTCTCTGTCTTCATGCGGTCAATGTCCAGCCCCAGCACCTTGAATCCCTGACTGGTAAACAGCCGTGCCAGCGGAAGCCCCACATATCCCAGCCCCACAACGCCCGCCGTCAGCGTGCGATTCCGCACTTTCTCTTCCAGTGCTTCCAGATGCGTACAGGAAACTTCAGCGATCATGCGTGCACTCCTTGCGTTGAAACCGTGGCCGGTGACACGCCCCCAATCGGCATTCCCAGATGCCTGGCTGCCACCTGGCAAATGAACAAATACGAGCATGCCGCCACCAGGCCCAGAACCGTGAACATGAATACGATCGATGCTCGGTGCGGAGAAGACTTCCGGTCGGGCGGCGTGGCCGTCTCCACCACCTGCACCACCGTCGCCGTCTTTGCCTCGTCCAGCCTGGCCGCGTCGTATTGCTTCAGCAGCAGGTCAAACACAATCTGCCTGTACTGCAATTCGTGCTCGGCGCTCAGGTAGTCCATCCCTGCATCGGCCACTTGTTGCAATCCCAAATCGGCTGACCCTGCCCCACCGCCGGCCTTTTCCAGCCGTGCCTCTTCGCTGGTCAGCGACTCCAGTTGCCTTTCTGCCAATTCCACCTGCGGGTTGCGCTCCGTTGCGTAGCTGCGCAGAGCGTCGAGCTCTACCTGCTTGGCTTCCCGTGTCGCGCGCAGCGTCGACAGGTTTCCGATGACAGCGCGGGCCTGCGCATCCAGTTGCACCAGCCCTTTCTTCCGCTGAATCTGCTGGAACGCATACTGCGCGCCCACCAGATTGTCTTTAGCGTGTATTAGCTGGTCTTCGTAAAAGAGCCGCCGCTGCGATGCCTCACTCACCGCCAGCGACTTCGACAGCGACTGAAGCTGATCGGTGTACATATTAGCCACCGCCGCCGCTCGCTTCGGATCGCGGTCCGTAACTGCGATAGCGATAAACCCGCTCTTCTCCGATGTGATTACCGTGTTTTCCGCCAGCTTTGCACGGGCCACGCTGGGGTAATTCGCCTTGTAAATCGCCGCCAGTCCGTACTTCTCCAGGATCGCGTCGGCCACCGGCTGCGACTGCAGCAACCCAATATAGAGGTCGTTCGGACTATGCAGCCCGAGCCCTGCTCCTGCTGCCGCGGCCAGCGCGCCGGCTCCGGAGCTGGCCAGTTGGCTCATCATCATTGCGGCAGCCGATGGCGCCGGCTGCGGCGTCAGAATGCGCGTCGTCGCCGTATAGAGCGTGGGCAGCATCAGGCTGTAAATCACTCCAGCCGCCATCGCCACCACCGTCACGGCCGCGATGAATAGCTTATGCTGTCCGAGTTCGCGGACAAACTCCATCGCTGCCGAGTGCGGCAGAGATGCGCGGCCGTCCTGCGCGGCTTGCGCCTCCGCTTCGTATTGCGCCCGGTCTTCGAGAAGAGTTTCAGTTGCCATTGCGGCGGTCTCGTGTGAGTCTCTATCGGTCGAATCGTAGCGCCGGTCTCCAGACCCGGGGTCCCCAGCGACAGGTCTTCGTCGCCGGGGTGGAGACCGGCTGTAGTGGGGGCGTCCGCGCCCGCGCTCGGTCGGCGCAATCGCAAACTCACGAATTCACGCCCCTACGGAATCAGGCCCTGAATTGCCCCCTGGAACGCTGCCTGCGAAAGGCTCTGCGTGATGCCCGGAAGCATCTGCAAAAACGGATTGCGGCCCTTGAACCGAGGCGGAACGATGATCGCGTCCCCTGGCAGGGGACTGATCTTGTCGAAGCTGCCTTGCCAGCTCCGGTGGCTCTGCCGGCTCACTACCTCGCCGTCCGCGCGGACCAGGAAGATACGCTTCGTGTCCGCATCCCGCGTAGCCCCGCCGGCATCGTTCAGGTAGGCCAGCAGAGCCCGCCTCGGCTCGTAGCGAAATGCGTTTTCGTTGTAAACCGAGCCCACCACCTGCACCGTCCCCAACCGCGGCGGTATGTAGAGCGTGTCTCCGTCCTCGAGCGTAAAGTCCGGAATCTCCGCCACTGTCTTCGCATCGCGCGCGATCTTCAGCACCACCCGGCCGGTCGGCTTGTATTCAGAGAGCGAGGCAATCATCGCCTGCTGCGCGGCCTGTTGCTGGCCCTGCGAGCCTGCGTCGGTCGAACTGGCCACTGCCGCTGCCGTCTGCCCGGTAAGATCCTTCTGGAGCCTCCGGATTGAAAGCTTCAATTGCTCTTCTTCTGCCACGCGCGCCGAAACGCGATCTAGCTGCGAGGCAAAAAGGTACGAGTGCGAAGTCAATCCGCCAGCCTGTTCCACCACCTCGCGAAGCGTCTCGCCCGGTTTCACACGGTAGAGCCCCGGAGCGTTCACCTCGCCGCCCACCATCACAAAGCTTGCGTGTTTGTCGAGCGGCAGCTCCATATCCTTGCGCGCAAACACCGTGATCACATCCCCGGCCTCGAGCGTCTTGTTCTCCCCGCCCCCCGGCTGGTCGATCGCCTGCCCCAAATTGAACGCGATCAGCCGGGTGCTAAGGTCGCCCTGGTCCAGCCGCTCAATCACCGCATACTCCCAGTTGATTTCCGCGCTTGCCGCCCCGATGCCGATCATCGGGTCAAGAGCAACGCTCGCCCCTGCCCCCGGATTCTGAAACTCCCCCGCGCTCCCTGGAGCCACGTGGTTCTGCCGGTTCCAATAGTCGCGCGTCACCAGGCTCTGCCGTGATGGAATCAGGTCCGCAACCCGCATGCCTTCATGCCATCGGAACCGCCCTGGCACAGTCACGCTGCCGCGCAGCGTCACGGCGTTTTCAAACTGTGGAGAGATGGGGAAAATGCGCAGCAGATCGCCATCGCCCAGCACCCGGGTCAGTCCCGCGGCATCCAGCGCAAACTCGTCTACGCGCCGTCGACGGTGATTTTCAATCCGCTCCAACAACACTCGGTCGGTTCCTGCAAGGCTCGCCAACCCACCTGCGTCCGCCAGAGCCGAGGCCACCGTCGTCTCGCCCTTCAACTCATAGATGCCGGTTTCGTTTACGCTGCCCAGAATCGCCACCTCTGCCCCCACCGGCGGAATAAAGATCACATCCCCCGGCATCAGTTGCGCGTCGCGCGACTTGTCCCCCTCGCGCAGGAATGCATACAGGTCGAACTCGGTCACCAGTTGCCCCCCGCGCCGCAACTCGATCCTCCGCATGCTCCCCGTTGCCGACGGGCCTCCGCATGCAAACAGCGCATTCACCAGCGTGCTCAGCGAACTCACCGTGTAAGCGCCCGGCTGGCGGGCGCTGCCCAGAACAAACACCTGAATCGATCGCAGTTGCCCCAGCGTTACATTCAGGTCGAAGTCCTTGAACAGGTTCCCAACCGCCGCCCTCAGATAGCCCTCCAACTCGCGCGACCTGAGCCCCGCCACATTCAGCGTGCCCACCCTCGGCACCGCGATCTGCCCATTGCGGTCCACCGTTGCTCGAGTGTTGATCTCCACCTTGCCCCAGATGCGAATCTCGAGCTCGTCGCCCGGCCCCACCACGTAGTCCTCCGGCACCGGAACCCGCTCCAGCGGCGCAAATGTCGTCGGGGTCTCGTCGAACAGACGCCTTCCATAAACGGGCAGTGGCATGCCCGCGGCATCCTCGGCAAACAGTTCAAACTCCGACCGCACCACGATCGGCTTCGTTTTCCTTGCGATTGCCTGGTTCACCCTGCCCAGATCTGCCTCGCGTCCTTTGCCCGGCTCCGCCTGGTCGGTGGCTGTTGGCTGATCTTCCTGGCCGGTGTCCTTCTCCAGAGCGCCAGTTGGCGGGCAACCGGGCGTCGTTGGATACTTCGCGCAAAACGACGCCAGATCCGCAAATGGCAAGGCAGCAGGTGTCGGCTGACCATCTGGAGCCTGTTGGCCGTCTAGAGTCTGCTGGTTGCCGCCTGGACCCTGCTGTCCGTAAGCCATTGCACACGTCAGCAGAAAAAGGAGTGAAAGTTTTTTCGTCATTGCCCGTCAGTCTTCCGGCCGATTCTCAAAAGATTCCTGGTGTCCTGTGCCTGAAGTTCATTCAATAAAAGAGCTGTCATCCTGAGCGAACGGGGCCCCAGGCGTACTCATCAGCCTGGGAGTGGTGAGTCGAAGGATCTGCGGTTGCACTACGGAAATCATGTAAGGAGCTTCAGACTCGGGACACCAGGTTTTCCTGGCCCAAATCATCTGCGTGCCAAGCCCTCACTCCGCCCGGCCCGCGTCAATCGCGCCGCTCAGCTCGCCGGGCTGCTCGATCTTTCCAAAGCCGGCCACGGGGTCGGCGCACCCTTCGGCATCAGCAACTCCAGCCAGAACCTTGCATGCGCGCGGCTCGCCTCCAGGCTGTTTGAATACGCTGGGTTGTTGCCCTCGATCAGCTTTGAAATCCCCGGATGCATCAGCGCCGTCGTCATCAGCGCTGCCGTCACCATCGTCGGATCCAGGTCGCGGATCCGGCCGCTGTTCATGTTCATCCTCAGGTAGTTGTTGATCGCCGAAAGCTCCGGCGCTAGATTCTCCTGGCAAAACGCCTCGGCCTTCCACTCCAGTTCCACAAACGCCACTGAAATCAGCCGCAGCAGCTCTGGCCGGTAGCTCACCAGGTCGGCCATCATCTCCAGTATCTTCGGCAGCACCACCTCCGGTGCCTGACACTGCGCAATCCCTTCCACCAGGTCCCGCCGCATCTTCAGCCCAGAGGAGTGCCACCGCAGCGCTGACCAGAAAAGGTCCTCCTTGCGCTCGAAATGCCGGAACAACGTGTTCTCGCTCACCCCCGACAGCCGCGCGATATCCCGCGTGCTGGTGCCGTGGTATCCCTGCCGCGCAAACAATTGTGCCGCCGATACAACGATCTTCTCGGTAGTGGCCGAGTTCTTGGCCGACAGTTGCATCCCAGCACTCCCTGCACCCGGTGCAGAGCCCCGCGGCCACGCCGCATTCGGTTGAGTTGGTGGGGCAGCCTTCCTCAGGCACAACGAAGGCGAAGCCTCAAGAAAGATTCAAAGGATGTTGCGGAAAGAGTTGAAAGAAGGGAATCGAGCCAGAGATGCGAGAGAGATCTTGAGCATAGGGGGGTGAGTACGGGCTACCGCCCCATTGCAAACCCGCCATTTTCGTTCTTCCAGTGACCGGCGCAAGGCTTCGCCATGCCGAGTGAGCAGGACGCCTCTCAATCGGTCAACTTGCTGCTGATCCTTCAGGAATTCAGAAAAACCGGCTGAATCTGCCGCTTCTGGCTTCTTCCGCCGCCGACTTGAAACACGGTCAGCCGCGGCGCTTCCTGCCGAAATCCTCCACTTGCGAGAAAACGAGGAAATTGGATCGTGAATTCAACAGTAATCGCATGCTGAGGAAATGGGGTGCGACAATATGCGTCAAATCCTGACAATGAATGTCGCGCGGGAGTAATCCCCTTACAGAATCCCTCAGCCCAATCGCTCGTCCACACCCCTCTATCCCGCCGCCCCCGCCAAAACTCGCTCCATAGCCTCCGCCTCTTCCTCCAGCGACTCCACTAACCCGAACTGCGCCCGCGCCCGGTCCAGATTCTGCCCCGCCCGATGCACCTTAAAATACCTGTCGCCTTCAAGATAGTCCGTCAGAAAGCGAATCCCTTGCTCCAGCGTAATCACCCTCCCCGCATCGGCCAGCGCTCTCTTCTCCGCATCCGTCAAAAAGTCCGCAGCCACGCTCAGATATCCCTGCGCCAGCGCCTCAAACATCCCCACATCGATTTGCACCAGCGAGAGGTCGCGCTCATCTTCCGCAGCGCGGCAGCTCATCGTCCGCACCATATCTCCGAAGTCAAATGGCGCCAGCCCTGGCATCACCGTTTCCAGGTCAATCACGCAAACGCCTTTGCCTGTCTGCTCATCCAGCATCACGTTGTTGATCTTTGTATCGTTGTGCGTGACGCGCACCGGCAGGTCGGCCTCCAGCAGCAGCCGCGTCACGCTCTCCCGCTCCAGCGCAAAACCAATCTCGCGGCCAGCCTCCTCCACCCGCCCCAGCACATCGGCCTCAATCGCCTGCTTCAGCCCCTTCAGCCGTTTCGGCGTGTTGTGAAAGTCGGGAATCGTCGCATTCAGCCGCGGCTCTGGCAGGTCTGCAAGCATCCGCTGAAACTCTCCAAAAGCCCGCGCCGCTTCATACGCCTGCCCCGCGCTTTCCACCACGTCAATGCTCCGCGCTCCCTCAACAAACCGGTACATCCGCCAGCAACTTCCATCCCCATCCATCAGCCACGCCTGCCCGTCCCGCGCTCTCACCAGCGTCAGCACGCGCCTGCCCCCAGTCAATGTCTTCGCCGCAAGGTGAGTAGTCACACGCTCAATGTTCTCCATCAGCGCCGCTGGATCGCTGAACACATGCGTGTTTATCCGTTGCAGCAGGAACCGCTCCCGCCCGCCGCCCTGCTCAAACTCCGCACAATACGAGTCGTTGATATGCCCGCTTCCATACGGCACAACGCTCTTGAGCGTCCCCTCAACAGCAAATCCCTCCGCCGCCCGAGCCGCACCCTGCCCCGTCTTCATGCCCAAAGCCTCGCCGGATACGCCCCACTCGCCACCAGCTTCCCAATCTCCTCCACCACCATCGCCCGATCCTCGCGGTACGTCACCCCAAACCAGCGCGCGCTCGTCCTCAGCACCCGCACCCGCGGACCATCCAATCCTGACGCCTGACCCCCTCGTATCAGCTCATTCACCGTGTTCGGCAGGTAGCACTCACTCTTCACATCCCCGCCCTGCCTCTCCAGAAAGCTCTCAAACCGCTCGCGCAACTGCCCAAACACCGCCGGCGTAAATCCCCACATATTCATCGAGACAGTCTCATTGCCCGTCAGTTCCGTCACCTCACCCGTCGGGCTCGTCGTCTTCGCCCCCACCCCATCCCGCTCCACATTAAACAACTCAACAATGCTCTCCAGCAACCCGTGCCCGTCCACCCGGCACAACCCCCGCGCCACCACGCCTGAGTCCGACAGCGTCCCCCGCAATTCAAACCCCACCATCCCGTACTCGCCGGCCGATGTGCCGACTTGGCCATCCAGATGCCGCCCCAGCACCGCATAACTCTCCGCCCCATAAAAATCGTCCGCATTGATGACCGCAAACGATGTCGACACCGCTCCCTTCGCGGCAAGCACCGCATGCGTCGTCCCCCAAGGCTTCGTCCGACCCTCCGGCACAGCAAATCCCTTCGGCAAATCCTCCAACTCCTGAAACGCGTACGCCACCTCAATCCGCTCCTCAAACCGCTCCGCTGCCATCTCCCGGAACGCCCGCTCAAAATCCCTGCGAATCACAAACACCACCTTGCCAAACCCCGCCCGCACCGCATCGAACACCGAGTACTCCAGAATCGTCTCGCCGCCCGGACCCACGGGGTCCATTTGCTTCAGGCCGCCATAACGGCTGCCCATCCCCGCCGCCAACACCACTAATGTCTTCGCGCTCATCGCTCCCATTCAATCATGGCTGGGCCCATCTCCCAAGCCATTGTCAGGGAGTAATTTCCGAGTCGGCGACGGCGCTTCCAAAGCCCTAAAGCTTCAATCGTCGATGGGCAATCAAAACGCGCCGTCTAATTCTCCGCATTCGAGGGGGCTACGGGAGGTGATTATCGTTTGACAGCAAGAAGCTAAAGCAGAGTCCGAGGAAACGATGCGTTCTCGGCGTGGGTCAAATGACTCCTGTGCATGCGCTGTACGGTTCCCGAAATCTACTCGGGTTGACATTCGACCTGAACTCGTCATATATTCCAGTCGAATGCCGACCAGAAAGAAAGACAATCAGCTTGAACTCATGCAAGGCACCCTGGACCTATTGATCCTCCAGACGCTGGCGCCTGGGCGCGCTCACGGCCACGCCATAGCTTGTTCAATCGAACGCCGATCGGACGAGGTGTTGCAGGTGGGCCATGGATCGCTTTATCCAGCGCTTCAACGCCTGCTTAAGTTGGGCCTGATCGTTGCCGAGGATGGAATTTCAGAAAACAATCGCAGGGCACGGTTTTACCGTTTGACGGCGAAAGGGCGCAAGCAGCTCTTCGCGGAAGCCTCGAAATGGCAGAGATTCTCCTGCGCAATTGCGCGCATTCTTGCGCCGGTGGTGGAAGAGAGCTTGTAGAAGCGAGGACTCAAACATGTTCGGCTGGCAGCATCGCAGGAAGCAACTGCTACAGGAAATCGAGACGCATCTCGAGATCGAAACCCAGCAGAATATCGAGGCGGGGATGCCGCCCGGCCCGGCCAGGCAGGCTGCAAAGAAGAAGTTGGGCAATGTGCTCGTGGCCGTGGAGCAATCGCGAGCGGTGTGGGGAGCTTTGTGGCTGGAAAACCTGTTGCGGGACATCCGCTACGCGATGCGAAGCTTGAGCACGGTGCCCGGCTACGCGGCCACGCTGGTTTTCACCCTGACGCTTGGCCTGGGTGGCGTCACTGCCATGCTGGCCATTGTCCAATCGGTGTTGCTGCGCCCGGTGAATCTACCCCACCCGGAACGTCTGGTGCAGATTTACGCAGAGGACGAGACTCAGGGGTTTACCGTCAGCGCGCATGCCCTTTCGTACCCCGCCATAGACGCACTGCGCCGCGAAACCCGTTCCTTCGCTGGTGTGAGTGGATACAACATCATGGCGCGGACGGTTGTGAGCTCAGACGGCGCTCGCGTCAACTTGCTGATGGAGGTAACGCCCGGTTGGTTTCAGACGCTCGGCGTGTCAGCCAACCTTGGACGAATCATCCGCCCCGATGACGCCCGCGCTCCAGTCGCCGTGGTCAGCGACGATTTCTGGCGCGACCGGCTCAACGGGGATCCCCGGGCAATTGGCTCGACTTTGACCATCTCGGGCAAGCAATTTGTGGTGATCGGAGTTTTATCCAGGGGATTTCATCCTCCTGGGACTTCCAGCGGCCCCATCGTCTATCTGCCGATTGCCGTAGACCTCACGGGCCAGGACATATTCAAGATTGAATCGGCCGCGGTGATCGGGCGTCTTGCGGATGGCGTCTCGATCGAGCAGGCGCGCGCCGAAGCTCAAAGCGTGTTCGCTCATTCCGGCCACACGGATGCGGAGAAGCATAGGGTGCTGATGATTCGCTCCTACAGGGACCTCGTGACCGGCGACGTGCAACGGCCATTATGGGCTCTGCTGGGCGCCGCGCTTGTGCTGCTGCTGATTGCATGCGCCAACGCCGCGAATTTGCAGATTGGACGAACAGCCAGCCGCATGCCGGAGATGGCGGTACGGTCTGCGCTCGGCGCGGTATTTGGACGGCTGATGCAGCAGCTCGTCACTGAAAATGTTCTCATTTCCCTGGCTGGCGCCGCGCTCGGAGGAGGTTTATCCTTCATCGCGGTTGCCACGGTACGCCGCGCCTATGCGAATGAGTACCCGCGGTTCGACGAGCTCTCCGTCCATTCGATTGTTCTGGGTGCAATGTGCGCGCTGGCAGTCGCGGTGGGGGTCGTTGCGTCCATAGCGCCTGCGCTGAACATTCGCCGCCAGGTGAGCGGGCGGTTTACTCAAAGAAGCTCCACGCGAGTTTCGCGGTTGCCCGGCTTGCTGGTTGCAATACAGGTGGCGCTCACTTGCGTCCTGCTGGTAACCAGCGGCCTGTTTGTGCGCACCCTGCATTCGCTTGAGGACGTGAAACTCGGATTCAACCCCAAGGGTGTCAGCACGCTTGTGCTCATGCCCGAGAACCCTCAGCAAGACCCACAGATTTCGCGCGAGATGCAGACGCGGCTGTTGCACAAATTCGAGAACCTGCCCGGCATTCAATCGGTGACAACACAGACAGAGCTTCCGTTTTCGAGCTACAACATGACTCTGCACGGAACCACCGATGTCGCCGGGCGGCCCTTTCACAAAGGAGACGCTGCCTTCTATAGCTTTGTGAGCACAGGGTTTGCTAGTACGAGTGGAATTCATCTTCTAAGCGGGCGCAGTTTTATACCTGGCGATGAGTCGAGCGGCACGATTGTGACGCTGGTGAACGAAACATTTGCAAAGATGTTTCTTGCTGGCCAGGAGCCTGTCGGCGCGACTCTCAAATTCCATCGCGATCCTGGAGATAAAGATGAAGACCTCCCTTTTACGCAGCCGATGACGGTTATCGGAGTGGTCGAGAACGAGGTTCAGGGAGGAGATCTCGGAGCGCCCTACGAGCCGATGGTCTACCTCGATTACCTGGCGCTTCCGAAAAGCTCATTTCTCAGTGCGGTATTCAGTATGAGCGCGCAATACGCCGTGCGCTCTGCCCTTCCGCCCGCCACAGTGGCGGCCGAGCTGAGAACTGCTGTGAAGCAGGATGCCCCCACAATGGTGGAGATGAGCTTGAAACCGATGGAAGAAGGCATCACGGAATCGCTCGGCCAGCGGCGGCTCGCACTGCGGCTTGTGGCCGGATTCGCCGCTGTCGCTCTGATTCTGTCGGTCGTCGGGATCTACGGCGTGCTCGCATACTCTGTTGCGCTGCGGCGGCGCGAGATTGGAATCCGCATGGCCCTTGGATCACCTCGCCAGAAGGCCGCCGGGCTGATCGTGCGCCAGGCGGGGAAGATGGTCATGTTTGGACTGATCCCGGGAATTGTCGGCGCATGGGCCGCCGGGCATGCGGTCAGGTCGTTCTTGTTTGGGGTCAAGCCGCTCGACGCGGAAACCTTGGTTGCTACCGGCGCCCTTTTGATGCTGGTCTCTGCTGCGGCCGCATTTCTTCCAGCCTTGCGAGCCGCGCAGGTGGATCCAGTGGAGACCCTGAGGGCAGAGTGAGCGTATGCCTCTGTTCTAAATGGTTGGACATTGGCAGCGAGCGCGCCACAGTTTCCCGGAGAGCAGCGAGAGCGGGTTATCATCACGGCGTTGCTCCAGAGCGACCGGAATCTGGGCGGCTGACCGTCAAGCCGGAAACTTCACTGCGTCCCCGTCCATCTTCCCCTGCAAGTGCGCTCGCCTGCGTCGTCCCAACCAGGAAAAGATTCCCCTTGACAGCTTAGGAGAGTCGGCATACTCTCCTAATCAGATTAGGGGGAACATTGAACGATCAGGCCCAACTACTTCCCGGCACTCTGGATCTGCTCATCCTCCGCGCCGTCTCGCTCGGCCCGCTCCATGGCTACGGCATCCTCCTGCGCATTGGCCAAATCTCCGGCAACGCTCTCCTCATCGAGCAGGGCGCACTCTATCCCGGCCTCTTCCGCCTCGTCCGCCAAGGGCTGCTCAAAGCAGACT